>Ga0233425_10003140_pt1 | contig 30827 bp, 19 predicted proteins | sample Watercolumn_Towu_2_FD_181712 | JGI IMG/M metagenome (GOLD analysis project Ga0233425, IMG submission 181712) | Freshwater microbial communities from Lake Towuti, South Sulawesi, Indonesia - Watercolumn_Towuti2014_140_MG | ecosystem: Environmental > Aquatic > Freshwater > Lake | place...
GGAGGGAGCCGCCGTGCCGCTACACCTGAACACCGTCCACAATGAAGACTGCATCGCGGGCCTGAAGAAGCTCGCCGACGGCTCGGTTGATTTGGCCTTCGCCGATCCGCCGTTCAACATCGGCTACGACTACGACGTCTACCAGGACAAACTTCACAGCAAGCAGTACCTGGACTGGAGCCGCCAGTGGATGGGTGAGGTCGTGCGCGTGCTCAAGCCGACGGGCACGTTCTGGCTGGCCATCGGCGACGAATACGCCGCCGAGTTGAAGCTCATGCTGCAGAACGACCGCGGCCTCTGCTGCCGCAGTTGGGTCGTGTGGTATTACACGTTTGGCGTGAACTGCAAGAGCAAGTTCAGTCGCTCGCACGCCCACCTGTTCCACATGGTCAAAGACCCGGCGGACTTCACGTTCAACGTCGAGGCGATCCGCGTTCCCTCGGCGCGGCAGTTGGTCTACGGCGACAGTCGGGCGAATCCCACCGGCCGGCTCCCCGACGATACGTGGATTCTCCGCCCGCAGGACTTGCCGGGCGGTTTCGCCTCGGACCAGGACACGTGGTATTTCCCGCGCGTGTGCGGCACGTTTAAGGAGCGCGCCGGCTGGCACGGCTGCCAAATGCCCGAGCAATTGCTGGGCCGCATCATCCGCGCGTGCAGCCACGAAGACGAACTGGTGCTCGACCCCTTCGGCGGCAGCGGCACCACGCTGGCCGTAGCCAAGAAGCTCAAGCGGCGGTTCCTGGGGTTTGAACTCTCGGCCGAATACTGCGGGCAGATCAAGAAACGCTTGGACGCCATCGAACCCGGCGATCCGCTCGACGGCGCGGCCGAACCGTTGGTCAGCGCGCCCACCACGGCCAACGGCCGGAAGCTCGAAGACGTGAAGCGGCCGACGGGAAAAAGGCGGAAGGCGGAGGGCGGAAGGCAGAAGGAATTTAGGATTTATGATTTATGATTTATGATTGGAAATCGCTGGCGCGTGCCATCTGCCCCAATCTGAAATCATAAATCATAAATCTCAAATCGTATCGGGAGTCGATCATGAAGTTCGCCGTCTGCAACGAGACCTTTCAGGACTGGCCGTTCGAGCGGGCGTTCGCTTTCGCGGCCGAGTGCGGCTATACGGGCCTGGAGATCGCGCCCTTCACGATCGCCACCTACGCCACCGACATCACGGCGGCGAAGCGGGCCGAAGTCCGCCGCCAAGCCGACGCTGCCGGGTTGCAGATCATCGGCCTGCACTGGTTGCTGGCCAAGACCCAAGGGTTCTATTTGACTACTCCAGATTCCACCGTGCGCCGCAAGACGGCCGAGTACATGGGCGAACTGGTGCGGCTCTGCGCCGACCTGGGCGGCCGGGTGATGGTCCTCGGCTCGCCACAACAGCGGAACCTGCTGCCCGGCGTGTCGCTGGCCGAGGCTACGGACCACGCGGCCGACGTGCTCGAAGCGATCGTGCCCACGCTCGAGCAGAACGACGTGGTGCTGGCCGTCGAGCCGCTCGGGCCGCTCGAGGGAAATTTCCTCGTGACGACCGACGAGGCGGTCGCGCTTATCGAGCGGATCGGCTCGCCGAACGTCCGCCTGCACCTCGATTGCAAGGCGATGGCCACGGAGCAGACGCCGATCCCCGAGTTGATCTCGCGGCACCGCGCGATGCTGGCCCACTTCCACGCGAACGACGCCAACCGGCAAGGCCCCGGTTTCGGCGACGTGGATTTCGTGCCCATCCTCGAAATGCTCGGCCGGATCGACTACCGCGGCTGGGTCTCGGTCGAGGTCTTCGACTACACCCCCGGCGTCGAACGCCTCGCGCGGGAGAGCATCGAGTATATGCAGGGGTGTTTGGCGAAGTTGGCGGGCGGACAGAGTTGACGCGGGATCAACGTCTTCAACACGACAGAACCGCGAAGCGGCGACCGTCAATAGGCCAGCCGCGAAGCGGCGCGATACGAAAACCCGGGTCGCAGCCCGAGACTCGCCAAGGCAATGCGATTTCACCCCGGTACTGGCCACGGCCGCCACAGCTTGGTACACTGGCACGAATCGTTGGCGAACCCGGTCTGATTAGGAGGATCGTCGCATGGCGCAGTTGCAGTGGATCGACTATTCGATCATGGCGGTCTACGTGGTCTTCGTGTTGGGCATCGGCTGGGTGCTCAAACGGAAGATGAAGACCAGCACTGACTTCTTCCTCTCGGGCCGCTCGATCCCGGCGTGGATCTGCGGCCTGGCGTTCATCTCGGCCAATCTCGGCGCCCTGGAGGTGATCGGCATGGGGGCCATGGGGGCCGAGTACGGCATCGCCACGAGCCACTTCTACTGGATCGGGGCCATCCCGGCGATGATCTTCGTGGGCCTCTTCATGATGCCCTACTACTACGGCTCGCGGGCCCGCAGCGTGCCCGAGTATCTGAAGCTCCGCTTCGACGAAAAGACCCGGGGACTCAACGCGATCTCCTTCGCGGTGATGACGGTCATGGCCTCTGGCATGTCGATGCACGCGATGGGCGAGATATCGGCCGTCCTCTTCGGGGAAGAGGTGTTCGGCATGGAGACCTACACGCTGGCCGTGGTGATCTCCGCCGTGATCGTCCTCTTCTATATCTTTGCCGGCGGCTTGACCAGCGCGATCTACAACGAGGTCTTGCAGTTCTTCCTCATCGTGTTCGGACTGATTCCGCTGGTGTACCTGGGGCTGAAGAACGTGGGCTGGTGGTCGGGATTGAAGGAGAAGTTGGCGGAAGTGGCCGTTGCAAACAAGTTGCCCGAACACGCCTATACGGAATCGTGGGCCTATATGGGTGATCCGGCCAGAAACCCGATGGGCGTCGAGTGGTTCGGTCTGGCGATGGGCCTCGGGTTCGTGCTCAGTTTCGGCTACTGGTGTACCGACTTCCTCGTGGTGCAGCGGGCGATGGCCGCCGATTCGATGGCCGCCGCGCGCCGCACGCCGCTGATCGCCGCGGTGCCCAAGATGCTTTTCCCGGCCCTGGTCATCATCCCGGGCATGGTGGCGCTGGTCGTGCCGGCGGCAGTGCCAAGAGCCGACGGCGCCAAGGCGGTCGCCGCGGCTGATGCGCCGCAGACCGCACAGCAGACGATCATCCCGCCGAAGGAAGACTCCGCGGGCAACCCGAAGATCGAGAACGGCAAGGTCGTTCTGAACTACGATCGCGCCACGCCGATGATGCTGGTCCACTATCTGCCCGCCGGCGTTCTGGGGCTGGGATTGACGGCCCTGTTGGCCTCCTTCATGTCGGGCATGGCGGGGAACGTGACCGCGCTGAACACGGTCTGGACCTACGACATCTACCAGAGCTATATCCACCGCACGGCATCCGATTCACACTATCTGTGGATGGGACGGTATGCCACGGTCGTCGGCATCCTCCTTTCGATTGCCGCCGCCTACGTGGCCAAGGAATACAACAACATTATGAACTTGCTGCAGTTGGTGTTCGCCTTCGTCAACGCGCCGCTGTTCGCCACCTTCGCAATCGGCATGTTCTGGCGGCGGGCGACCGGCCACGGCGCGTTCTTCGGGCTGCTCTCCGGCACCTTGGCAGCCGCCGTGCATCACGGGCTGACTTTCCCCAGGGGTGCGGAGCCGGGCGGCCTGAAGGGCGGCTACATCCTCAAGCTCTTCCTGAGCGACGAGCGGATCGCAGAGGCGGGCAACCTCTTCATGTACCGCAGCTCCATGGCCCAGAACTTCTGGACCGCGATCTACGCCTTCGGCGTCTGCTTCGTCGTGAGTATCGTCATCAGCCTTTTCACCAAGCCGCGGCCCGACGAGGAGTTGAAGGGCCTGGTCTACTCGCTGACGCCGCGGCCCGACGAAGGCCACCTGCCCTGGCACAAGCGGCCCGCCGCGCTGGCCATCGTGGTCCTGGCGTTGACTATCGCCCTGAACATCATCTTCTATTAGACCGAGGATACCGCCATGAACGTCGATATTCGCTATCCGATCGGGGGCATGTTCGCGATCGTCGGGGTGTTGCTGGTGATCTTCGGCGTCACGACCTACGGCGACGCCGAGTTGTATGAACGCTCGCTGAACATCAACGTGAACCTATGCTGGGGCACGGCCCTGACGCTCTTCGGCGCGGTAATGCTGTGGACGGCCTGGCGCGCGAAACCGGCGCCTGGGTCGTCGGACGAGAAGCCTTCGGAACGCCGGCCGCACTAGCCGGTGCCATGCTCACGCTCGCCGTGGGCACGATGAAAACGACTTGGGTTCTCCCACCGATCTGTGCATTCGCCGCTCCTGAGCTATGGTTTCTAGGGCTGGCAACCTAGCCATATCCCTTCTAAATGGGGGTATCGCAGGGCTGGGAATCCCCGGCGTTGTTCCGCCGTCCTGCCTCCACATTTTGGAGGAAACCTTTTACCCGCGCCGCCCCGTTTCCGGCTATACCCTTGGGCAATTACAGGACGGCCTTTCCGGGCCGTGTTAGGTCGCCTTTCGCTCGGCGAATATAGCGCGCGAAAGGCGACGGCAAAGGCCGACCTCCTACGCGACGAGGGAACGATGACCGCCGACAACACCCGAGACTGGGACTTCATCGACGACGCGGTGGCACGATTGGAAAAGGCGTGGAAATCCGCCGGCGGCGCCGTGCTGGCGGAGTTCGTCCCGCCGGCCGACCATCCTATGCGCCGGCAGACGCTGCTGACACTCATTCCCGTCGATCTGGAATACCGTTGGACGGCCGGCCAACGAAAGCTGGTCGAGGACTATCTCGGCGAGTGGCCGGAACTAATAAAGGGGTCGGGAGTCTTTACCGCGCGGGGCTCTGACGAGGAGGCTGCGGGAACCGGAGCCGCAGTAAAGACTCCCGACCCCTTTATGGATGCTGTCGCTGAACTACTCGAGGCCGAGTGCCGCGTGCGGGCCGAACTCGACACGCTGCCCGCGATCGACGAGCTGCGGCAGCGCTTCCCCGACCTGGCCGACCGCATCGACCTGTCGCGGATCGAGGACGAGGCGGCCGGCAGCGGGTTCGTGCAGGACGCGACCGCCCCGTTGCCGGCGTCGTCGCCGGGGCTGCACCTGCGGTGTCCGCACTGCCGCTCGCCCATCGAAATCGTCGACGACCAGCCGCTGTCCGGGCTGATGTGTCCATCGTGCGGCAGCGGCATCGACCTGGTCGGCGGCGAAGAGGACGCTTTGCCGAGTGCCGGCTTGGAAGGCCGGCCCACGGGCGCCCGCACACAACGCCGCACGATCGCCGAGTTCGAGTTGCTCGAACACCTGGGCACGGGCTCCTTCGGCTCGGTGTGGAAGGCGAAGGACGCGAAGCTCGATCGCATCGTGGCGGTGAAGATTCCGCGCAAAGGGCAACTCAGCCGCGACGAGATCGAGAAGTTCTTGCGCGAGGCCCGCGCCGCCGCGCAATTGCAGCATCCGAACATCGTCCGCGTCTACGAGGTCGGGCTGGACGGCGACCGGTTGTACATCGTCAGCGAGTACGTGTCGGGCGTCACGCTCGACCGCTGGGCCCGCGACAACCGCCCGAACGAACAAGAGGCGGTCGCGCTCTGTGCCCGCATTGCCGAAGCCCTGCACTACGCCCACACCCAGGGCGTGATCCACCGCGATTTGAAGCCCAGCAACATCATGATCGACGGCCGCGGCGCACCGCACATTATGGACTTCGGCCTGGCGAAGCGCGAGGCGGGCGAGATCACCATGACCCTCGAGGGGCAAGTGCTGGGCACGCCGGCCTACATGTCGCCCGAGCAGGCCCGCGGCGAAGGCCATCTGGCCGACCGCCGCACCGACGTCTACGCCCTGGGCGTGGTGCTCTACGAACTCCTGACCGGCGAACTGCCGTTCCGCGGCAGCGTGCAGATGCTCCTGAAGCAGGTGATCTTCGAAGAGCCGCCGGCGATCCGCAAGCTCAACAGCCACGTGCCGCGCGACGTGGAGACGATCTGCTCGAAGTGCCTGGAGAAAGACCCGCGGCGGCGCTACGCCTCGGCGGGCGAGATGGGGGACGAATTGCGTCGGTTCCTCGACGGCCGCCCGATCTACGCCCGGCCCGTAGGCCGCCTCGAGCGCGTCGCGCGCTGGGCCAAGCGCAACCCGACGGTCGCCGGCCTGTCGGCCACCGCCTTGCTGCTGCTGGTGCTGGCGGCCGCGGTGGGGATGATCGGCTACGCGACCACCTCGCAAGCCCTGGGCATCGCCGACCGGGAGTGGAAGCGGGCCGAGGAATCGGCCAGGGAGGAAACCCAACAGCGCGAGCGAGCGGAGGGTGCGCTCGACGCAGCCGACCGCGAACGCCGCCGCGCCGAAGCGGCCGCCGGGGAAGAAGCCGCCCAACGCAAACGGGCCGAGGCCGCCCTGGAGACCGCCGACCGCGAACGCCGCCGCGCGGAAACCGCCGCCAAGCTGGAAACCGAACAGCGACAACGCGCCGAGGGGGCACTCAAGACGGCCGACTCGGAACGCCGCCGCGCCGAAAACGCCGCCAAGTTGGAAGCCGAACAGCGCCGCCGCGCCGAACAAGCCACCGAGGGCGAGGCCGCCCAGCGTCAGCGGGCCGAGGCCGAACGCCGCCGCGCCGAACTCAGCGGCTACTTCAACACCATCGCCGTGGCACAGCAGGCGTATCTGGCCAACGACTTCCAGCACGCCACGGAGTTGCTCAACTCGTGTCCGCCCGAACAGCAGCACTGGGAATGGGGCTATCTGCATCGGCTCTGCCGCACCGATTTGCTCACCTTCCGGCAACACCAAGACGCGGTCACGTGCGTAGCGTTTCATCCCGAGGGGCTGCGCGTGGCCACGGGGAGCAAGAGCGGCGAAGTGCGGATATTCCACGTCCTCGGCGGCGAGCAGTTGAAATGGCTGGTCGATCCGCCACCCGCGCCGGCTCCGCCCGCGCCCGTACCGGCGCCGCCCGCACCACCTCCAGCGCCGCCCGCGCCTGCGGCGACCGCCTCCGAGACGGCCTTTGCCGCGGCGCCGAAAGATGAGGCTGCGGCGCCGGCGCCCAAGACCGAGCCGGCGAGACCGTATCCCCATCCTGGCCTTGCCGGCGAAGGAAGGAGTGAGCCGCAAGAGCCGCGGTGGCCGCCGGGACCGGTGCTGGCCCTGGCCTACCGCGGCGACGGCGAGCGCCTGGCGCTGGCCCGCGAAAACGGCACCGTCACCGTCTGGGATCTCAAGGCCGACCGCGTCTTCCTGACGCTCAAGCACCATAAGGCCGAGGCCACCAGCGTGGCCTGGAGCAGCAATGGCAAGTGGATCGTCTCCGGCGGCAACGACGGCGCGATCAAGATCTGGAACGCCGAGACCGGCGAAGAAGTCCGCTCCCTCGAAGGGCACGACGATTCGGTCACGAGCGTGGCCTTCCGCCTCGATGGGCAGCAGATCGTCTCCGGCAGCCGCGACCGCACGGTCCGCGTGTGGGACGCGGCCAGCGGCAAGGAATTGCTGAAGTGCCGCGGCCACGAAGGCGCCGTGTGGAGCGTGGCCTTCGACCGCGACGGCCAACGCATCGTCTCCGGCAGCCGCGACAAGACCGTCCGCGTCTGGAACGCCGAAACCGGTGCGCAACTCCTCGCGCTCTCCGGCCACGAAGGCCAGGTCTACGCCGTGCAGTTCAGCGCCAACGGCCAGCGGATCGCTTCGGCCGGCGGCGACCGCACCGTACGGCTGTGGGATGTGGCCAACGGGCAACCGCTCCGCACGCTGCGGGGGCACCTAGACGACGTGCTCGGCGTGGCCTTCAGTCCCAACGGCGCGCGCCTGGTTTCCACCAGCGCCGACCGCACGGCCAAAGTCTGGGACGCCGCCGATCCGCTCGTGCCGCGGCACGAGACCGCCGCGCTCGGCGCGGCCTTCTCGCCCGACGGCAAGTCGTTGGCCTCGGCCGGCGGCGACAAGACCGTCCGTCTGTGGGACGCGGCCAGCGGCAAGGAAGAACTCGCCCTGACGGGCCATGCCGACGCCGTGACCTGCGTGGCCTTTCATCCGCAGAAGATGCTCGTCGCCTCCGGCAGCCGCGACCGCATGGTGAAACTATGGGATGCGGTCCGCGGCGAAGAACGCGCGACGCTCCGCCCGCATAACGGCGCGGTCACCCGCTTGGCCTTCAGCCCCGACGGCCGCTGGCTGGCCGCGGGCACCGACCGCCGCGCGATCAAGATGTGGGACGCCGCCACCGGCCGCGAGGCGTTCACGGTCATGGCCGTCCCGCAAGTGGAAAAGGGCTTCCGCTTCTTCGGCCCGCCGCTGCCGGCCAACGCCGTGATGGGATTGTGCTTCACGCCCAACGGCAAGCAGTTCGCCGCCGCGCTGATCGACGAGACGGTGCAAATCTGGGACGCGGCCACCGGCCGCGAGATCCGCACGATCCGCGAGGCGGGAGACCGCCTGGCCTTCAGCCCCGACGGCAAATGGATGATTACGGCCAAAGGGAAGACCATCCGCTTGTGGAACGCCGAGACCTTTGCCGAAGTCCGCATCCTCCGCGGTCACACCGACACGATCCACGGCCTGGCATTCAGTCCCGACGGCCAGCGGATCGTTTCGGCCTCGGCCGACCGCTGCGTGAAGCTCTGGGACATCGGCCGCAACCACGAGATTCTCACGCTCCGCGGCCACGCCGGCGCGGTGCTTGAGGCGGTCTTCGGCCCCGACGGGACGCGGATCGCCTCGGCTGGCGAAGACGGCACGGTGCAGATTCTGGACAGTTCGCCGCTGCCGGCCGAGCCCGTGCCCTTGCCGCCGAAAGCCGCGGCTCCACCCGCGCCCGAGGACCGCACCGCATGAAACCAACCGTCAACGATGCCATGCCCACGCTTGCCGTGGGCATGAAATAACTTCCCGCGTACTCCACATGCCCACGGCAAGCGTGGGCATGGCACCCGTCAACCACATTGAACATTGATTTCGCGATCCCGAAAGGAGCCCCCCATGAGCCGCTCGTTGTTGTACCTGTCGATTCTGCCGTTGCTGTTGTTCGCACCCGGATGCGTCGAAGACGTCTGGTTGCCCGATTCCAGCGGCCTAGTATGCATTACGCTCGACCACACGCTGGTCCACTACGACCTGGCGAAGAAGACCGAGCGCGTCATCGCCCGGCACGATTGGCTGCACACCGACGATGCCGTGTTCGAGCGTCCGGCCGTCAGTCCCGACAGCAAGCAAGTGGCGCTCGTGCGTCACGTGTCGTCGAAAGATGCGGAGATCGTACAGTTCCTGATCTACGATCTGGCATCGGGCAAGGAGGTGCTGAAGACCAAGGAGATTGCCCTGCCGGGTCACACCGACTTCAGCCCCACGCCGTTGGTCCGCTCGGGTGCGGCCTTCTGGTCGCCCGACGGCCGACGCCTGCTGTTCGAGGTCAACGCCCCGCTGTTCCGCGACGGCAAGCCGATTCCCGGGTACCGCGGCGATCCCGAGCGCTCCCAAATCGCCACCGTGGGGTTCTACGACCTGGGCACGAAGAAACACCAACTCTTTACGAACCTCGGGCTGGACGAAGAGAGCGTGGCGTTGGGGCTTTCGCCCTTCTCGCCCGATGGCCGCGGGTTTCTCGCCGGCCGGATCCCCACGGAACGGGCCAAGCCCGATTCCGAGGCCACGTCGGTCGAGGCCTGGAACAGCATGGTCTTCGTCGACTGGAGCGGACGCGAACATTCCTTCAAGGTCGCCCCCGAAGTGATCGAAGTGACCGACAAGGAACGCCGCGAAAGCCAACGCACGCGGACCGGCCAGAACGACTACCGCATGGATGTCCCGCTGTGCCGCTGGGAGAAGAACACCTGCGTAATGCCGCTGGAAAAGGGACTGGTCCGCGTCGATCCGGTCAACCTTGCGATCACCTACGAGGCCGACGCCGGCTGTGTGCAGCGACTGCAATACGCGAAAAAGAACAAGGTCGACGTGCTGGGCTGGAAGGACGATCTGCTGGTCGTGTTCCGCGAACTGGCGGAGGAATCCGCCCCGCCGCCGCCCGCCGACCCGGACGCCGGCCCGAGCGCCAAGCCGCCGGCCAGGCCGATCGACGTCGAGTTGCTGTCCGGCGTGGACCTGGCGACCGGCAAGGCGGCGAAGACTGTAAAGGTCATCCGCGTCGACGACATCGAGACCGCAGTCGTCTCGCCCAACGGCCAATATCTGTTTCTCCGCGCCGCAATCGATGATGCGGAGGGCCTGCGAATCCGCCGGGTCGTAATCGACGCCAAAGGGAAGATGGTGCTCGACGCGGCGGAAAAAGCGCCGTTCAAGCCCGTGGATTCGTCCCCGATACCTCCCGCCCCGCCGCCCCCGCCCGCCCCGCCGCCCAAACCCGGGGCGCCCACGCCGCCGGAGGCGTAAGCGAAGACGACATGACACGCTTTTGCAAGGCGCGCCGGGGTGGCATGCTCTTGCAACGCGCAGCGTCGTGTGAGCATGGCCGCGACGACGTATGTTTACCCGCGGCTGCGCCGCGTGAAAACATGCCACCCTCAGCGCGAGAACATACCGCCCTCAACCCTCAACTACATCCTTGAATCCCGCATTGCGACAACTATAATCGGAACGCGAGGCCCGTCCCCTTTCCAACGGAGAGCAACGATGAAACGCACGTTATTTTGTCTGCTGCCGGCCGCGCTGTGCTTGCTTGCGGCGGGTTGCGTGGAAAACGTCTGGCTGCCCGATTCGAGCGGCTTCGTGTGCATCACCCGCGACCACACGCTGGTCCACTACGACCTGGCGAAGAAGACCGAGCGCGTCATCGCTCGTCACGATTGGCTGCACAGGTTCGACTACGCGCCCGAGCGTCCGGCCGTCAGCCCGGACAGCAAGCGGGTGGCGCTGGTGCGACACGTGTCGTCGAAAGACGCGGAAGCCGTCCAGTTCCTGATCTACGATCTTGCCTCCGCCAAGGAATTGGAGAAGACTCCGGAGATTGCCCTGCCGGGACACGTCGAGTACAGTCCCGTCCCGCTGGTCGGCTCGGGCATGGCCTTCTGGTCACCCGATGGCCGCCGCCTGCTGTTTGAGGTCAGCGCTCCGCTTTTCCGTGACGGCAAGCCGGTCGACTTCCGGGACGGGGATCCCCAACACGCTCCGATCACCACGCTGGGCTTCTACGACCTGGATACCAAGAAGCATCGGCTCTTTACAGGTCTTGCGATTGACGAAGAACTCGCGGCGTTGGGCGTATCGCCCTTCTCGCCCGACGGCCGCGGATTCCTCGCCGGCCGGCTTCCCACCGAACGCGACAAGCCCGACGCCGCGACCGAGTCGGCCGATCCTTGGACCGGCATGGTCTTCGTCGATTGGAACGGCCGCGAGCACTCCTTCAAAGTTGCGCCCCAGGCGACCGAAGCCGCTGAACGGGGACGCCGTGAACGCGAACGTACGCCAGCGAGCACGCAAGTCATACCGCGATGCCGTTGGGAGAAGAACACGTGCGTGATCCCGTTTGAGAGAGGACTGCTGCATATCGATACACAGAAGTTCACCATCACCTACGAGGCCAATGCCGACAGTGCCCGGCAAGTCGAATACGCGAAGAAGAACAAAGCCGACGTGCTTGGTTGGAAGGATGACCTGCTGGTGCTGTTCCGCGAAGCGCCCGACGCCGCCGCGCCGCCCGCCAACCATGACGCTGGCGTCGATCGGCCAACGCCGGATAGGCCGATCGACGTCGAGATGCTGATGGGCATGGACTTGGCGACCGGCAAGGCGGCCAAGAAGGTGAAGGTTGTCCGCGCCGACGCGATCGACAATGCGGTCCTTTCGCCTAACGGCCAGTACCTGTTTCTCCGTGCCGTGGCCGACGGGCCGGAGGGCTCGCGGATCCGCCGAGTGGTGATCGACGCGAAGGGAAAGGTAGTGCTTGATGCAGCGGAGAAGACGGCGGTGAAACGCGCGAGTGTGGAGGATGCGCCCCCGGCCCCGCCTCCCGCGCCACCGCCGCCCAAACCCGGGGCGCCCGCGCCGCCGGAGGCGTAAGGGGCGACGCGGCGGCTAGTACTCGCAACGCGCGCCGGGGCGGCGGCTACTCCTTCACTCCACCGGCCAAGTCCACCACGACGGCCTTCGGCTGCCGAAAGCCAAGCTTCTTGGCCTGCTCGAAATCCGCTTGCGCTTTGCTCTCCTCGCGCTTCTTCTCGTAAGCAACGCCCCGGTTATTGTACGCGAGGGCGTCTTTCGGATTGAGCCGGATGACCTCGGTCCAGTCGGCAATCGCCTGGTCGAGATCGCCCTTCGTACCGCAAACCGTGCCCCGGCTGTAGTACGCCACGATATCTTTCGGGTTCAGCCGGATGGCCTCCGAGTAGTCGGCCAGCGCCTTGTCGAGATCACCCTGCGCACGATGAACGACGCCCCGGCGGTAGTACGCCGTTGCATCTTTCGAGTTCAGCCGGATGGCCTCCGTGTAGTCGGCCAGCGCGTTCTTGAGATCGCCTTTCGTCCAGTAGGCGAAGCCTCGCTTGCTGTATGCCTCAGCGTACTTCGGGTCGAGCCGAATGGCCCCCGTATAGTCGATAATCGCCGCGTCGCGATCACCCTTAGCCTCAGCAGCGGCGCCGCGGCTGCAAAACGTCTCGGCAAGTTTCGGGTCGATCCGGATGGCCTCGGCGTAGTCGGCCAAGGCCTCGACGGACTTCTTGCCGGTCTCGTAGGCGACGCCCCGGCGGTAATGCACTGCGGCGTCTTTCGGGCCCAGCCGGATGACCTCGGTCCAGTCGGCAATCGCCTTGTAGCCGTCGCCGCTCATCCAATACGCGAGGCCGCGGACGTTGTATGCCTCGGCATATTTCGCGTTGAGTCGGACGGCCGCGGTACAGTCGGCAATCGCCCGCTCGCGCTCGCCCAGCGCCGCGTAGACGATGCCGCGACGGCAATACGTTTCGGCACGTCTCGGGTCGTAGCGGATGGCCTGGGAATAGTCGGTCAGCGCCCGGTCGGGATCGCCCATCGTCCAATGGGCGGCACCGCGGCGGTAGTACACATCGCCGTCTGCCGAGTTGAGGCGGATGACCGCCGTATAGTCGGCAATCGCCCGATCGTACTTGCCTCTTTCATCATACGCGATGCCGCGACGGTAATACGCTTCGGCAGCGTTCGGGTTGAGCCGGACGGCCTCGCTCCAGTCCTCGATCGGCCTGTTGACATAGCCCTTCGTCCGATAGGCCTCGGCTCGATGATTGTAGGCATTGGCGAGTTTCGGGTTCAGCCGGATGGCCTCGGTGAAATCGGCGATCGCTTTGTCGACGTCGCCCTTCGCCCGATGGGCGACGCCGCGGTTGCAGTACGCTTCAGCGTACTTCGGGTTCAGGCGGATAGCTTCCGTCCAGTCGGCAATCGCCTTCTCGACATCACCCCTCGCCCCATAGGCGATGCCGCGGTTGTAGCGCGCTTCAGCACAATTCGGATCGAGCCGGATAGCCTCAGCATAGTATCGGATAGCCGAGTTGGTGTCTCCTCTGCGGAAGGCGGCAAGACCCTGCCGGAACTTCTCATTCGCGCTCCAGGCCTCATCCTGCGGTGTGCTTGCGCTGTCGCCGGTTCGCTTCGCATCCGCCAGTATCCTCCTGGCCACCTGTATGTCCGCATCACTTACTGGAAACCGTTGCTGCACTTGCCTCGCCGTCACTCCCCCTCGATCCAGCCACAAGGCTGCCTGAATTGCCTGGATAGAAGCCCCCTTTGCCACGCCGACTTGGAGTATTTTGATCGCCCTATCATCTGGGGCCGTAACGGTGAAAGTGTCCGATGACCCTGGATTGCCTTTGTGGAGATCCAGGCAATAGGCTTCGACCACGTAGGTGTGCCTGTCGTTATCGGCCAGCACGATCTCGGTAGCCGGCCGATACGACCTATCTCCCACAAGCTCGCCCTTGATCGACGCCCCAAGCATGTCCTGGACCTTGCCCCCATTGCTCTTGAACACTGTGCCGGGAGTCAACGTCAGGCATAACACCTCCGGCACCCTGCGCTGGAGGGTGACTCGGATTGAATCGCCAGTCGAGCCGCCCGTGCCGGTAATCCGCACTATGACCTTGTTGTCCTTGAGGGCTTGGTCGAGAGGCGTTTGCGCGAACAAGCAGGACGGAAGGACAGCCAACACCAACAACACAACGGGGACTGCGGTCGTTCGCATTTTCGGGCTCCCTGAACATCGGACGGCTTGGGTTCTTTCCGCCACGTACAACCGGCACCCGTCCGAACGCGTGCCGCTCAAGCGAAGCTCGCATTTCCGTGGCGTGAGGCCAGCACCCGCGTGCCATGCCTACCGGGTCTGCCCATACGTTCGGGTTCCCGACCACAATTGGGGAAACGAGATGTAAAAAACACGTTTGGCCGGTGACGTCACCATCATGGGCGGACGAGAACGGTCAGATTAGCGGCCAGCAAGGGGGGATGCCGGCACACTTGGATCGAAAGGGGAGAGGGCTGGATAGCATTCCAAGAGGCTTCGGCCCCGCACCGTCGCGAGAGGCGGTAAGGCGAGCAATGTGTCGGCGTGCCTATGCCGTCGCGCTCTGCCAGACGTGCGTGTGCTGCTCGTAGCGGTTGTCGTTGAAGATGCCGTAGAGCGGTTCGACGCCGGCGGGCCCCAGCGCGATCTGTTCGGCCTGGGTGCGGCGCGCGAGGCGGTGCGTGCGCAGGAGCGCGCGCGCGGGAAGCCAGCGCGAAAGCCGCGGCAACCAGTCGAGCCCGCGGTAGGCGGCCTGAACGCGCGCGATCGCCTCGCGGTGTCCCGCGGCCAAGGCGTCGGGCGACCGCTCGGCCAGGTAGTTGGCCAGGTTCTCGGCGTATTCCACGTCGCTGCTCAGGTGTCGGCAGAACGACTTGCGGTAGCGGAGGCAAGTGAAGAACAGGTCGGCCGCCTCTTGCGGCTCGCGGCGGCCGAAGGCGTACTCGACGCCCGCGAGCGTGCGGTGCAAGTACCACGCGCGGAGGTCTTCGATTTCGGCGCGCGGGCTTTCGGTGGTCCGCTCGTCGGGATAGTTCCAGAAGACGCCCAAGATCCGCGGCAGCGTCTTGATCTTGATGTACGGGAGGATGCGGTTCTTGAACTCGGTGTCGCCCGCGGCGCGGAAGCTGGTGTCGTAGTAGCCGCAGCGGTCGTGGATCGTGCGGCGGTAGAGCGAGCCGACGTAGGTCTGGTAGCAGGTGTCGAGATACAAGAGCGTGGGCTTGCAGCCGCCGCGATCGTAGGTCATCACGTCCTGCTTCCAGGTGCCGTGCCGGTCGACGGCCGTGACCAGGCTGCTCCCCTGCACCCAATCGAGCGAAGGGTCGCGGTCGAGTTCGTCGGCCAGGACTTCCAGGGCGTCGGGGAGCACCATCTCGTCCACGCCCAGAAACGCCAGATACGGCGAGCGGGCCAGCAGGATACCGCGGTTCCAGGCGTGCTGGATGGTCTCGCGTTCGGCCGAGCGGGCGTAGACCACGGGGATGTCCAGTTCGTGCATGAGCCGCTGGAAGACTTCGTACTCGCGGTCGGGCGAGCCGCTGTCGACGAGGATCACCTCGGCCTTGCGCTGCTTGAAGAGCGTCTGGTTCTTCAGCGCGTGGAGGAAGAACGACAGCTTGTCGGCCGCCTTGTAGAGCGAGACGATGATCGACACGCGGTAGCCGTCGGCCTGGCGGCGGTCGTCGATCCGCTCGAACTCGTTGCCGGGATTGGCCTCGTGCTGGAGCAGGGCGTTCTCGAGGATCGCCGCGCAGGCGCGGCGGCGCTGCTCGGGCGGTCCGAACATGGCCCGGGCGGTTTCGGCCTCGTGTTCGAAGCCGTGCTTGGCCAACGCGGCGGTGGCGGCCGGCAGCAGCGCGAAGCGGTCTTCGCCCAACGCGCGCATCACGCGCAACTCGTAGGTCGCCGCCACCAGGTCGTTGCCGCGCATGCGTTCCAAGCGGGCGATTTCCGTCCAGATGCGGGCACGGTCCACGCGCGTGTCGCGGGCCAGCGGCCAGGCGAGCTTCAGTTTCTTCTCCAGGTCGTGTTGCGAGTCCTCGTGGAGGCTGAGGATCTTCTTGTAGCGGCGGGCCAGGCGCACGCCGCCCAGGGCGTCCAACAGCGTCTTGGCGTCGCCGCGGAAGACGCTTCGCGCGATGGCGTTCCGCAGCTTCCACGGCGCGGCGCGCAAGGCGGCGACGGCCGTGGCTTTCATGACCCGCAAGCGTTGCCGCGCGGCCCGCGGCAGGATCGACTTCGCCCCGCGCCGCACCGCCCACTTCGCGCGTCCCAGCAGCGAGCGGGAAGCGGCCTCGTAGTGCCGCAGCAAGACGCCGTACCATTGTTCCATCTGCCGCTGCACGGTCGCGTCGGTGCCGGGCGGCGTGTCGTAGATTTTCCGCAGGCTTTGCCCGTTGATCTCCGGGCGCGCCGTCTGCACCGCCTCGACGAGCCGTCCGCGGTAGGCGTCGTAGTTCTTGAGCACGTCGGCGATCTCGGGCAGCGCGCCGTACACGTTGCGGATGTCCAATTCGACGAAGGGCACGGCGGGATACGTCTCGCGGAGAAAGCGGCACACGCCCGCCCCGCTGCCGACCACCGTCGGGCAACCGGCAAACAGCGATTCCAGCGCCAGCAAGTTTAGCGTGTCGTAGCGCGAGGGGAGGAAGATCAGCGTGCGGCCGGCGTAGAGTTCGGCCATTTCGGCCGGCGTCATCGTGGGCCGGATGGCCACGTCGGCCTGGCGGTTGGCGACGATGCCCTGCAGATAGGAATTCGAACCGCGTCCCTGGTCGGTGAAGCTCTGCGGCCCGATGATGTCAGCGGCGCGGAACAGTTCCCGCGGCAACCACCACACCAGATCGACGAAGATGTCCGGGCCCTTGCGCTTCTCGGTGCGGCCGATGAAATGCACGTCGGGCGGCTCGCGCGAGGGATTGGGGAGCGTGGGCCTCGGCGCTTCTAACAGCCGCAGCGGATGCAGGTAGTGCGACGGCAAGTCGCACACCGCCCGCCACTCGTCGAGGTAACTGCGGCTGATGCCGTAGCGCGTGTCGACCGCGCGGTACTGGGCCTTCTCCTGCAGGTCGAGCGGGAGGTTGACCCCGTCGGGGTTCGGCCAGTCGAGCGCCAGGGAGGTCGACATCACGCCGTGCATCGACAGGGCAATCCGGCCGAAGCGCACGTCGTGTTGTTTGAGTGCGGGCCGCAGCATGGCGCCGAAGCGGCGAAAGTCGGCCAGCTCGACCACGTCGAACTCCTGCCCGGCGACCGAGGCCGCCACGTTGTTGGCCTCGATGAAGCCCCAATAGGCCCAGTGCGGTGGATGCGTGTCGCGCGGCCGGCGCGCGAACGTCAGGCGATACGGCTCGCGAAAGCGGATGGCATGCGCGTTGGCCGGCCGCTGGGCGTCGGCGTCCTCGTCCCGCCGCAGATAGTGGAACTCGATGTTCGGGTTCGTCTCGATGACGCGGCGGTAGGCGGTCTGCCCGCCGCCGACGTGCTGAAACAAATCGAACTCGGCAATGAAGACTTTCATGCGGCCGCCACGCGTGTGGGAGCTTCGATGGCGACGGCCGCCCGCGCGCAGGCCGTCAACACGTGGTGCAGTTTCTCGAAGCGGTAGCCGTGCGGGGCGAGCAATCCGCGGACCAGTTCCTCGGTCGTGCCGCTTTGTCCGTCGGTCCGCTGGTGGATGTCGATGCAGAAGGCCGGGCGGTCGCGCTCGATCAACCGGGTCGCCCCGCGGAGCACCTCGCCCTCGAAGCCCTCCACGTCGATCTTGATCAGTTTCACGGCGAACTGCCCGGCGGCAAAGTATTCGTCGAGCGTGGTGACCGGCACTTCGTAGGTCGTGGCGAGACTGGGGTCGATGTTGGCCGCGGCGGACAGGGCCGAGGCTTCGGGCCGCCAGGCCACGTCGTCGTCGGGCGAGAAGCGGTACTCGGAGAATCGCACCGTGCCCGAGGCGCCGGACACGGCCTGCTTCTCGATGGTCACGTTGTCCAGGTCGTTGTACGCCGTCAGACGTTGCAGCAGGCCGAAGGCCCGGTCGGCCGGCTCGAAGGCGAAGACGTGCCCGGCCGGGCCCACGCTCCGCGCCAGCGCGGCAGTGAGCAGTCCGCCCGAGGCGCCCACGTCGACCGCCACGTCTCCTGCGTCCAGGCGGGCGCACATCCATTGCAGGTGGTCGTTCTCGACGTAGTAGCGGAGCGGGTCTTCCGGCGTCGCGTGCAGGCAGTGATCGAGCATCAGCAACATGCCGCCGGGCACGTTCAGCCGGCAATCGTTGATGGTGCAGCTCAGCACGCCGCGTTCGCCCGCGCGGCGCACGATCTGCCGGACGACGGTCGCCAGGTTTTGCCGGCCCGGGCCGCCGCCGGCCGGCACCGCTTCCAGGCACTGCGTGCGCTCGAGCAGCGTATCGGTTCCGATGGCCCGCCGCAGCAGGCGGACGAGTGGACGGATCAACATAAGCCCTCCTTCGTATCTACGGAAGGGGACAGTCCCGTTCTTGCTGATACAAGAACCGGGACAGTCCCCTCCTTTCGTCAAACGTGCGTGAACCAGAACGAGCCGCCGGTCTGGATGTACGGGTTCTGCGGACCGAAATCGAGGATCGGTGGCGAAAGCAGCGGCTGCAACTCAGGATCGCTGCTGACGAAGGCCACCGGCATCAGCGTGCGGATGCGTTGCTTCGCCGCCAGCAGATACACGGCCAGCAGGTATTGCTCGTTCCAGTACCAATTCTTGAACGAGTCGGGATAGTCGTCGGGCAGCAGGATGTCGTGGACGTGGACGATCACGCCGGGCTTCAGCAGCGGCATCACGTCGAGCATGAACACCGTCACGTCGGAGTTCATGAAGCAGCGGTGGCTGCCGTCCATGAAGACGATGTCGCCCGGCTCGAGCCGCGCGAAGATCGCCGGATCGACGGTCTCCATGCCGTCGCGGACGACCTGGTCGCAAACGGCGTCGATGCTCGACCGCGGCTCGGGATCGATCGACACCACGCGCGTCGGCAGCTTGTGGTCGCGGATCGCGCGGCGGGCGAACAACGTGGTCAGCCCCGAGCCGATCTCCAGGTAGGTCTTGGGCCGGTGGTGCTCGACGAAGTAGTAGAGCACCGCCAGATCGAGCGCGTTGATCGCCCCGCCCAGCCAGCCCGGCTCGGGACTATTGTGCTGGAACTCGCGGGGGATGGCCGAGAGGAACGGCGCCAGGCGGCGGATGCCGGCGATCACCTCGCGGTAGTCATCGTTGTGCTCCTGGAACATCGCGCGCAGCCCGGCGTGCGACGGCCGGCCGTAGCCCCAGCGGGGGCGAAAATCGCGCGACGGCGTGTAGTCCAGCGGCAGCAGGTAGCGACAGTACGGCGTGCCGTCGAGTACCGTCATGTTGTTCAACAGCAGCCGCTGCGCGTGGCCGTTGCCGTTCGTGCCCGCGGGCATGGCCGCCAGGCGCTCGAGAATCGCCTGCGTGCCGGTCGCGGTGCGGAGCTTGCCCAGGAGCCACTTCTTCAACCCGGTCGCCATGTCGTGCCCTCCCTTGCGCCCAATCGTTGGGTGCCATGCCCACGCTTGCCGTGGGCATGGCACCCTGTCTACATCAGATTTCCGTCCACATCGCAGAAGTAGGTCTTTTCCTTCCACTCGTATCGGTAACCGTATTGCTCGAGATACGCCTTCAGCCGGCCGTGGTCGAAGAAGCCCTGTTCGTCGGGGTGGATTTCGATCACCAGCATCGGCTTGTGGGCGGCTACGCACTGCCGCGCGCCCTCGAGCACCAGGAACTCGGCCCCCTCGACGTCGATCTTCACCAGCCGCGGCACGAGCTGCTTTTCGGCCACGTAGGCGTCGAGGGTCCGGGTGGGAACGGTCACCATCTGGTGTTCCGAACGGTTGGCCACGTTGGGCCGATCGAGCAGGTTCAAGTGGCTGGCCTCGCGCCGCACGTCGCCGGCCAGCATGTCGCAGAACGTCGCCTCGCCGCAGGCGTCGCTCAGCGCGCAGGCGTTGACCGCCACGCCCGGGATCTGATTGAGCTTCAACACGCGGAACAGGTCGCGGCGGGCGCCGGGGCTAGGCTCGAAGGCGTGGACGCTCCCCCACGGCCGCACGCGGGCGGCCATCATCGTGCTGAACAGCCCCATGTTCGCGCCGCAATCCAGGGCCGCGTCGCCCGGGGCCAAGCGCTCGCGGATCCACTGGTAGTGCAGCGTCTCGGCCAGGAAGTGCAGCAGGAACAGCGGATGTTCCTTCACGCGCGTGTGCCAGAGATACCGCAGCAGATCGGCCGGCATCCACAGCAGGTCGCCGTTGAGTTCTATCAGGCAGGGCATGTCCTCGCGGCGGAAGCCGAGTTCGTCGTCGCCGACGGCCGGATCGAGAATCCGCGCGTACAGCTCTTCGTGCTTGGCGAAGGCCGCCTGGGCCATGCGCATGCTCGTCTGGCTCGACTCGCTGCCGCTGTGGCCGTTGCCGTTGTGCGGCTCGAGCGCGTCGAGCACGGCCTGCGTGCCGATCGCCCGCCGCAACGTGTGTTTACACCACTGTTTCACCGACATGCAACGCCTCCCAATTCGTTCACGCGGCCTTTTCCATGCACGCCTCGCGGGTCCGCGCCACGGCCACCAGCGAGAGTCCCACGGGCGGGCGGACGCGGCGCTCCAGCCACCGCACGCAGGGGAGAATCCAGTGGTCGAAGAAGCGGATTTGCCCGGCCGATTCCTCCCGCCGCCGCAGGACGCGGTTGTTCACGAACCACGGCAACACGCTGAAGAAGTTCATCCACGACAGGCGTTCAATCTCGTAGCCGCCCCGCTCCAGCGCCGTGCGGAGCGACTTGGGCAGGTAGCGGCGGTAGTGGCCGACCACCACGTCGATCGTGCCGAAGATGGCCGGCAGCGCGGGCACGATCAGCAACAGACGGCCGCCCGGCACGAGAATCCGGCCAATGCTCCGCAGCGCGGCCACGTCGTCGGCAATGTGTTCCAGCACGTTGAAGCAGATCGCCGTGTCGCAGCGGTGCGTGGCCAGCCACGCAAGCGCCGGATCACAGATGTCGGCCTGGCAAATTTCGACGTTCTTGCGGTGCCCGTACTGGCTGCGGAGCACGTTGACCGCCGCGGCGTTCGGCTCGACGGCCACCACCAGTTCGGCGTCCAACAGCGCGCCGGTGGCGTTGCCGATCCCCGCGCCGACTTCCAGGATGCGGCGGCCCAGCTTGTCGGAGACCTGCTCCAGCAGCCAGCGGTTGTAGCGCACCGCGCCGCGCATCTTCTCCAGATCGGCGACCGAGGCCTCGGGCGTGGCGGCGGGGTTGGATTGGGGGATGGCGGTCATTGGGGTTGGGGCTCGGTGTTCAGGGTTCAGGGTTCAGGGTTCAGGGTTCAGGGTTCAGGGTTCAGGGTTCAGGGTTCAGGGTTCAGCATTTGTACACTACACGCTCGGTACGTCGCTTTAAGCCAAAAACGTCAGGCGCTCATCAAAACCGTAGTGTTCAAGTCCTGAACCCTGAACCCTCTCAAGCGGCCTTCTTTCTCTCCTCACCCGCCGGCAGCGGCACGGAAACCGTCGTTTCCGCTTCGGCCGGCTTCAGCGAATGGTTGTGCGTATACAGGTATTCCAGTTCCAGGAAATGGCGGTTCACCACGTGCAGCATCAAACCGATGCCAATGGAAATGAGCCCGCTGACGAAGGCCGCGCCGCCGATCACGCCCCACCGCAGCCGTGCGGCGGTGAGCATCTGTTCGGGCTCCCACAGGCAATGCAGGCCCAGGCCGCCGCCGATCAGGCTCAGCAGCAGACCCACCGCGCCGAACACGGTCAGCGGCTTGTAATCGCGCACGAGCGAGAGGATCGTGCCCAAGATCCGCAGGCCGTCCTGGGCGATGCGGATTTTCGAGTTGCTGCCCGGCGGACGCTTGGCCAGCGGCGTAGGCACTTCGACGATGCGGAACCGCCGCTGCACGGCCTTGATCGTCAGTTCGGTCTCGATCTCGAACCCGCCGGACAGGAGCGGAATGCTCTTGACGAACTCGCGGTTCATCACGCGGTAGCCGCTGAGGATGTCGGTCAGCCGCGCGCGGAGGAACGAATTCACGAGCCCCAGGAAGAAGCGGTTGCCCAGGCGGTTGAGCCAACGGAACTGGCTCCCCTCGGCGGCCAGGCGGGCGCCGACGGTCATGTCGGCCGTGCCGTCGAGCACGGGCTGCATCAGTTCGTGGACGAAGGAGGCGGGATAGGTGTTGTCGCCGTCGACCATGATGTAGATGTCGGCGTCGATGTTTTGGAACATCGACTGCACGACGAAGCCTTTGCCCCGTCGCATCTCGGGGATCACGATCGCCCCGGCCGCCACGGCCTCGGCCGCGGTGCCGTCGGTCGAGCGGTTGTCGAACACGTAGACTGCCGTGCCGGGGAGTTGCTCGCGGAAGTCGCGGACCACTCGGGCGATGGTCAACTCCTCGTTCAGACACGGGATCAATACGGCGATCTTCTTCATCGGCGATCCTCCATGACCGCGAGACGGACGTCTTCTACCTGGACGATCTCGCCCGGCTCGACGCCAAAAACCTTGATAGTCAGCGTCCGCGCCCCCAAGGGCGCGGTTTCGTAGCGCACGATCTCGCGGGCGCCGTCGCCCACGCGGATCGGTGTGTGGTAAGGCTCGTACACCGGCACATCGTTGCCGCGGCGCCACCAGAAGTCCGCGCGCACGGCGCTCGTCGGCGAGTCGCCTTTGGCACGGACGGTCAGCCGATAGAGCGAACCTTCGCGCACGGGAACGGTCTGCTGCCAGCAGTCGTCGCCCGACAACAGACCTAACGGGGTGCCAGCAGCATCCATCCGTGCCGGCACGGCCGGAACGGCCGTGGCACACGGCGAATCGGCCGCGACGTCCGGCGGCAGCAGGCGATACAAGTAGTAGCCCTTCGTGGCGTATTCCAGTTCACAGCACCGCGGGTCGGTGACGACCTTGCCGGAGAACGGCCCGCCGTACCAGGGATTGCCGGTCGGGTTGCGCAACTCGGCCTCGCTGCAAACCAGGTGCGTAATCCCCAAATCGAGTAGACCGGCGTAAATCTCTTCGCTGCTGGTTTGCGCCTCCATTAGCCGGGCCAACTCGGGCTGCTTGCCCAGCCACACCCAGGCGAACGACTCGGCCTGCTGCACGAGCACGTCCATGTGGACCATGCTCCACACGCGCGCGTGCGGGCCGTAGGTGCGGTTCAGGTAGTTCGACAACGCCCGCGTCGGGAGCAGACGTTCGGCGTGCTCGTTGGCCGAAAGCAAACCCAGCAGCGGCTTGTAGGCGAAGATCGTGCCGTCCTGCAGCTTCAGGTGGCTTTCGTGGAAGAGCACGAACAGCATCCCGCCCGCCGCAGCCACCACCACCAGTGCTTGACTAATGCGTCGTAACGGCCGCTCGCACAATCGCCAACTTCCCACCAATACGCCCGCGCCCACGACGCTCAGCACGGCCATCTGCACCAGGCCGTAGCGGAGATTGATGTCGCTAACGATCCACAGCGCGGTCGCCAACAGGGCATACGCGGCGAACCACGCCTTGTGCCGTGCGGCGAGTACGACGCCGAGGATCGCCGGCAAGAGCGCCAGAAGGATCGGACTGTACCCGCCCACCTCCATGTATAGTTGTGGCTTGAACGCCACGCGATCGGCGATCGTCAGGTAATCGTGCAGGCTGCTGCCCGGGCTGAAGTGATAGCCGACCGGCATCCACTCGGGCCAAGTCGGATCGAATTGGCAGATCATCCACGGCCAGACCGGATTACCCGTGTAGCAGTACGTGCGGACCAGCCACGGCAGCACGCCGACCAAGGCACAGAGGCCCAGCAGCAGCGAGTTGCGCAGCCGGGCTTTGCCTGCCGACGCCATACACACCACCGGCAATGCGGCCACAGCCAGCAGTCCGCCGGTCAGTTTCACGCCGCCGGCCAGTCCGATCAGCAGCCCGCACACAACCAGCCACGCCGTCTGCCGCCGCTCGAGCCAGCGATATAGGGCGAAGCTGGCCAGCACGCCGTAGAAGAGAAACGTCAGGTCGGTGTAGGCGGTCGTCAGCAACCACCAGATGAGCGACGCGCTGCCGACGGCAAAGGTTGCCAGCAGCCCGACGCGCCAGCCGCGCCACGCGCGGCCGAAGGCGAACACGGCCACCAGCGCCAGAATGCCCAGGCTGAAGTGCATCAGCTTGCCGGCGGCGGCCCCCCCGCCCAAGAGGATCGCCTGGGTGACGAGCATCTCGCTGCCGCAGGTCGAATAGGTGTAGAGGATGTTCGGCCGCGGCTTGATGGCGTGTGATTGGACGTACATCAGCGGCGCGCCGAGCCGGCCGATGATACCGTCGGAAAAGACCTCCGGCCCGAGGTTGCCGACCAGGCACGCCGTGAGGAGCACGGCCAGCATCACAGCCAGGGCGAGCCACAAGGGGTGGCTGGCCAAGACTGCCCGGCGAGCCCCGGGCGTCAGCCCGGGGATGGTGTCGCCGGAACGCTCCGAGCATCCCCGGGCTGACCTCCGGGGCTCGCCGGCCTGTAGGCCAGCAATACCCTGCCGCAGCACCGGCAAGATGCCCGTAGCAGCCAGCACGATAGCGTACAGTGGTACAACAATCCACCAGTAGAGCAAGTGCAAGTGTCCGAGCGCCAACGTGCCGAGCGCCACGGCGCCGGAGCCCAAGCCGACGCAGAACAGCACGGCACACAGCCGGTCCATGTCCTGCAAGAGCCCGACTCGCTGCAGGAAGCACCAGCCGATGGCGGCCGAGACAGTCAACGTGGCAGCGACCGACAGCAGTGCGGTCAGTTGGTTGGCGGCAAACAGGATCGCCAGCCACAGCAGGCCGAGCGCGGCCAGCAGCCAACGGTCTTGGATCGCGGCGAAACGCCGGCGGCCCACGCCGACTACCGCGCCCGCCAGCGCCACCAACAAGAACAACATCGCCAGGCCGATCAGCACGGCGTCGCAAGTCATGCCGTCGTGGGCCAGGGCGTACCACTTGCGGCACAGCTTGGCGAGCAGCAGTATCCAGCCGACGGCCAGCAGCACGTGGGGCAGGTTGCCAACCTGCCTGAAGAACGGCAGGTTGGCAACCTGCCCCACGCGCAGCAGCCGCCCGCTGAGGACCGCCAAACCGAAGACGGCCGCCAGATAGGCCGCCAGCTTCCACGCGCCGCCTTGGACCAGTGTGGCGTAGGAGTATTGCAGCGGCGCGTCGTTCTGCCAACGGGCAACAACTTCCCGCGCCGCGCGAATCAGCACGTAGATCGTCGCCGCGCCCGAGAGCAGCACGACCGCGCGGGCCGTATGGCGCGACAGCGCGGCCCGCGCCGTTGGGGCGGCAGTTGCACTGCCGCCCCGCTCGACCGCCGCGCGGGGTCGGCCGAACCACGGCCACCCCAACGCACCGTGCTGTTCCGGCCGTGCCTCAGACATTGGCGTATCTCGCGTTGCGGATGATCATGTAGCCCTTGAGCAGTTCCCGAATGCCCTCGACGAGCGACACCTGGGCCTTGAACCCCGTGCGTTCGATCTTGGCGTTCGAGACGATGTAGTCGCGCTTGTCGGGGTCTTCGCCGATGGGGGCTTCCAGGTAGACGAAGGCCGGCAGTTGCCGCTTGATCTCTTCGCACAGTTCCAACTTCGAGAGGTTGGCCTCGCTCAAGCCCACGTTGTAGGGCTCGTTCTGCATCGCGTCGAAGTGGGCGATGGCGTGGATGAACGCGCGGGCGACGTCGCGGACGTGCACGAAGTTCCGCTTGGCGTGCCCCTCAAAGACGATCACCGCGCGGTCGTTGAACGCCCGGTAGACGAAGTCGTTGACCAGCAGATCGACGCGCATTCGCGGCGACATGCCGAAGACCGTGGCCAGGCGGAAGGTCACAGCGTTGCCGGCCGCCAGCACGGCCTCTTCGGCCTCGACCTTGGTGGTGCCGTAGAGGCTGATGGGCCGCAGCGGGCTCTCTTCGGTGCAGAAGCTGCCCGGCTCGCCCACGCCGTAGCCGCTGTTGGTGTTGGGCAGCACGATCCGCTGTTGCTTCGAGCGGAGTTGCAGCAGGAGCTTGATCGCGTCGAGATTGGTCGAGACGGTGGCCGTGGCGTCGGCCGAGCAGGCGGGCGCGCCGACAATGGCCGCCAGCGGAATGATGTAGTCGGCCCCGCGGAGAGCCTTTTCCATCACCGCCTTGTCGCGGCAATCACCGCGCGTGATCGAAAACCCCGGGTGGATACAGCATTCCAGCAGACTGCCCTGGCGGAAGAGGAAGTTGTCCAACACGTGGACCTCGAAGCCTTCCTGCAAGAGGGCCGGCGCCAGCACCGATCCGATGTAACCCGCCCCGCCCGTGACCAAGACTCGTGTTGCCATGCTATTACTCCTGGGTGAAGGCTCGTGTGGTTCACGCCGCTTGTTGTTTTCGCGTCAGTTCCGGCAGACAATCGGCCACGGCCTCGGCCAGGTCGGCCGCCACGACGACGGCCGTTAGGTCGGCGTTGTTGAGCGCCTCGGCCACGCCGGCGCCGTAACCGGTGCAGACGAGGATCGGCCGGCACCCGGCGTTGAGCCCGGCCTGAATGTCGCTCAGTTTGTCGCCCACCACATAGGACTGCCGCAGATCGAGCCTGAGTTCTTCGGCCGCCCGTTCCAACATGCCCGTGGCCGGCTTGCGGCAGACGCACGCGGCGCGGTACGCGGCGACTTCGGCCGTGGGATGGTGTGGACAGTAGTAGTAGCCATCGACGCGGGCGCCCTCGGCGGCCAGCATCTCGTCGAGCCGCCGGTGGACTTCGGCCACGCGCTCCTCGGGAAAGTAACCGTGCGCCACGCCGGCCTGATTCGTAATCACCACCACCGGCACGCCCGCCCGATTCAGCCGCGCGATGGCCGTCGCCGCGCCAGGCAGAAGCCGAAGCTGCTCGGGCTGCGCAAGATACTGCACCTCCTCGACGATCACGCCGTCGCGATCGAGGAAGAAGGCCCCCCTTTCCGCGCGCCCCTTACGAGCCGACCGGATCGGCGATTTGGTATCGGTCATGACGCAACTCCGCATAATACTCGGCGAAAGCCTGGAGTCCCCCCGGCGTGCCGATGTCGAAAAACAATTGCGAACTGCTGAGCGCGGCCAGCCGCCGCCCGGCAGCCAGGGCGTTGGGAAACACGTCGCGCTCCAGCGAGCACGGCTGATCGGCCGACAGGCCGTCGAGCAGGCCGCGCTCGATCACGTAGGCCCCGGCGCTGAGCCAACCGCCGCCGCCGTTTCCGCCGGCGGGTTTCTCGGCGAAGCCTTGCAAGTGCCGGCCGCTGTGATCCAACAGCACGTGGCCGTAGCGGGCGTTGTCGGGGGCGTGCGCCAAGGCCAGCGTGGCCAGCACGTCGGCGTAACGCCGCTCTTCGAGGTGCCGCTGCACCAGACCGTTGTAGTCCACGGCGAAGAACGTGTCGCCGTTGAGCACCAGTGCCCGCGGGGCGAAGAAACGTTCGGCCCGCTTGAGCGCCCCGCCGGTGCCCAGCAGGCGGTCGCCTTCGACCGAGTAGTCGATCTTCACGTCCCAGCGGCGGCCGTCGCCGAAGTACTCTTGGATCATGTCGCCGAAATGCCCGATGCAAAACACAAACTGCCGCGCGCCTTGCTCGTAAAGCAGTTCGAGTTGAATCTCCAGGAACGGCTGCGAACCGATCGTGGCCAGCCCCTTGGGCCGGTCGGGAAGCACATCCCGCAGTCGCGTACCCAGGCCGCCGGCCAGGATCACCACCGGGACGTTGCGTAAGGCGCGCGAGGTCTGTGGGGCAGGCGTCCCGCCTGCCGGAGCAGCCGGGACGGCTGCACCACAAGAGGCGGCCTTCCGCTCGGTGCCTGTCCGCGTTTCCCTGCGGTTCGACTTGGCTTTCATGGCGATGCCTTTCCTGTGGTGTACTTCAAGCCGCCTTGCGGATCGTTTCCGCGGCGCAGACCTGGCGGTCGTAGTGGCAATCGATGGCGTGCGTGCCGGGCGCGGAGGTTGTGAACTCGACTTCCTGCAAGTGGGCCAACCGCTGCCGCACGTCGGCCTGGCGTTCGGGCGGGACGAAGAACAGCAGGAAGCCGCCGCCGCCGGCGCCCAGCAACTTGCCGCCCAATGCGCCGGCCTCGATGCCCGCGCGGTAGATGTCGTCCACTGTGTCGTTGCTGATGGCCGGGTCGAGTTCGCGCTTCAGCAGCCAGGCCTTGTGCAGCAGCCGGCCGAAGCGGGCGACTCCGCCGGGCGTCACCAGCGTGTCGTAACCTTCATCGACCAGCGCCCGCAGGCCGGCCAGGCGGTCGGTGTTCTGTTCGACGCGCTTCACCTGCCGCGCGGCCAGTTCTTCGGCCCGCCGCTTGATGCCCGTGAAGAACACCAGCACGTGGGCCTCGAACTCCTGCAAACGATCGCCGTCCAGTGGCACTGGGTGTACGGCGAAATCGTTCATGCCGCGGAACTCGATCAAGTTGAATCCGCCGACCGCGGCGAAGGTCTGGTCCTGGCAGCCGACCGATTCGCCCAGCACGCCGCGTTCGATCTCGACCGCCTCGTAGGCCAGGTCCAGCGGCGCGACTGGCTTGTTCTGGAACGAGTAGATGCTGTGGAGCAGCCCGACGACGAACGACGAGGACGACCCCAGCCCGGTGAAGGCCGGCAGTTCGGCCGAGTGATTGACTTCGATGTCGCGCGTGACGCCCGCCCAACGCAGGCACTCGCGGAAGGGCGCGTGCTGCAACTCATCGAGTGCGCGGACGCATTCGACCTGCCGGTAGGCGATGCGGATCGAGTAGTCGAACAGCCGGCTGTAGAACCGCGAGACCGAGAAATAGGCCGACTTGTCCACGGCCGTCCCCAACACGGCTCCGCCATGTTTGAGGAAGTACTCGGGGTAATCGGTGCCTCCACCCAGGAAGCTGATCCGTAGCGGCGTTTGGGTGATAATCATAGTGAGCCTGAGTGCCGAATCCGTGGCCACAAAGGTGCCGCAACATGGCACTTTATTCAGGACGTGTCAATCCCAAACCCGCGTGCTAGCATCTGTACGAGACTGGCCGCGTTGTGCTTGGCCCGCCAGCCGGGCGCGAAGGCCTGCGATGCCTGGACGTAGCGGCCGTAGTCGCCTACGATTCGGCGGATAAGCGCTGGGATTTCCCACACGTCGTGGTAGACAGCACCGACGTCTACCAGCAACTGCCGGGCCAGCCACGTCTCGGCCGGCACGATCGCGGGTATCCCGGCCGCCAGGGCCTCGACCAAGATGCCCGAACTCCGCCAGCGATATGCCTGCGGATCGTAGGGGAGCAGGATCAGGTCGCCCGAGTGCAGCAGCCGGCGATATGCGGCCGACGAGAGCGGCTCGTCGACGAGCGTGATAGCACTGCTGGCATACGAACGGAGCCGCTCGCGCGCCGCCGCGATCGCCGGCTCGTCGTCGGTCAGGGCCGGATTCGATTGGATCGTCATCGTGATCCGGCCGGCGGCAAGGCAATCGTCCCACAGGTCGGCAACGATCCGCGGCAGGTGATGATAGCCCTTCTCCCGCCGCGCGTCGCCGAGATAGAGAACGTGTAGCGGACGAGAAGGAACGGGGACTGGCTCCGAGCCGAGTGGCAATGCTGCGATGGTAGTGGTATTCGGCGAGGTGCCTGTCCCCGTTTCTTCGACGCGGGGCGCGATAGGCCCGCTGTCGGTGTGCGGAATGGGCAGCGTGCGGAAGTGGACCCTTCCGTAGGACGCAGTCTCACTGCGTCCACTCTCGATGCAGTGGGACTGCGTCCTACGGGAAAGCACGTCACCCACGCAACCCAGCCTCTCGTACTCCCGGCTAAGGTCATCGGTGTCGGTGTAGAGCCGGACGCGGCCGGCCCGATACTCGGGTTCGATGCGACGCAGCGCCCGCAACAGACGAGCGTGCAACCCGCCGGAAGCGTCCGGCGACGGCGGATCGCGGCGGAATAGCAGATGCCACGTTGCGGAGGCGGCGACTCTGCGGCGCGCGAACGAGCGTGCCAGACCCTCTAGTTCGATCTCGCCTGCCCCAGGCAGGAAGAACAAGTCGTCGGTCCGCAGGCCGATCTGCCGGATCAGCGACTCCGTATCGCGTGCGAACTGCCGCACGCGGAGCGGATCAGCTAAGCATCCTCGCCAGCAACCGGCAAGGCGGCGAATGAGGCCCGGGCGGGCATCGTAGGACGCAGTCTCACTGCGTCCACTTTCGACGCAGTGGGACTGCGTCCTACGGGAACGCGTGACAGCCGCACTCAAGCGCCGCAGCCGGCCGTAGAGCCATCGCATCGGCCCGAGGCCGGAAACCAGCGGCTGCGACCAGAAGCTGTACTTGTACTGTCGGCAGGTGGCGAATGGAACGTCACTATCACCAGGAAACCGCCGGTTGGTCGCCAGCAGCGGCTCGTAACCGGCCTCGGCCGCCGCGCGGAGGACGTGCAAGGCATATTCCAGGTGATGCCCCGTACGGCCTTCGATCGAAGGCTCGATGAGAATCAGCCGCGGCAACGCGGTAGCGGACTTGCGGTCGTGCGGCTGGTCTTCCATGTGAAAAATCCCGGCGAGCCCCGGGCGTCAGTCCTCGTTGTACCCGATAAGTCGAAACCGGCGTTGCCGTGGTGCGAAATGCGGGGAAGCCGCGAAGCGGCGGCAGTCAATAGCCTGGGGCGTCAGCCCCACGAACGCTTCTATACGATCCTGAAGCCGAAGCGTGACTTGTCGGGTACAACGAGGGCCGACGCCTGGGGCTCGCCATTGTGCCCCGCGCTACGTGACATCGTTCCACTGTTGCACGAACGCGGCAACCGTCTCTTCCGTCCGCGGCACCGCCTGCATGGCCTCCAGTTTCTCGATAGAGACCTCGTAGCGGACCTTG
>Ga0233425_10003141_pt1 | contig 30822 bp, 24 predicted proteins | sample Watercolumn_Towu_2_FD_181712 | JGI IMG/M metagenome (GOLD analysis project Ga0233425, IMG submission 181712) | Freshwater microbial communities from Lake Towuti, South Sulawesi, Indonesia - Watercolumn_Towuti2014_140_MG | ecosystem: Environmental > Aquatic > Freshwater > Lake | place...
CATGCTGCCTCCCTGAATATCGGCCGTATTCGGCTCGTTTGACTCGACACTGCCGGAAGCCCGAGGGCAACCGCTGGCGCAACGGTAGCGGCCCGGCAGGGCGCGGACAATATCGCGAAAGTTATAGGGTGTATCCGCCACGACATCCTCATGTGCATGACACCTCTACCGCACGGGGTTGATTTCAAGCGACGCAGGCGTTGCTTTACCCCGGATCTTTGGAAATGTGGCCACTTTGATGGGGTATGCGGCATCGTCTTAACCATGCAAACGAGCTGGCCTGCTTCCATCTGTTGCCTAGATAATTTAACCAGCCACGACCATTCCTCCCGATCTATGCTCCCCCCCTCCCTCACACGTTACGCCTGGCTGTCCATCGCCGCGGCATTGGCAACCATCCTGCTCAAGGGCGCGGCCTGGTGGGTGACCGGCTCGGTGGGGCTGCTGTCCGATGCCCTGGAATCCTTCGTCAACCTGGCCGGGGCCCTGATGGCGCTGGCCATGCTGTCCCTGGCGGCGACGCCGGCGGACGAGAACCACGCTCATGGGCACGGCAAGGCAGAGTATTTCTCCAGCGCCTTCGAGGGTTTCCTGATCGTGGTGGCAGCGCTGTGCATCGCCTATGCAGCCACCGAACGCCTGCTCAACCCGCAGCCGCTGGAAGCGGTGGGCGTCGGCCTGGGCGTGTCGGCGGCGGCGTCGATCATCAACCTGCTCACCGCCCGCACCCTGATGGCCGTGGGGCGTGCCCACAACTCCATCACCCTTGAGGCGGACGCCCACCATCTGCTCACCGACGTGTGGACCTCGGCGGGGGTCATCGTCGGTGTCGGCCTGGCCTGGTTCACCGGCTGGTTGTGGCTGGACCCGGTCATCGCCCTGCTGGTCGCGGCCAACATCGTCTGGACCGGCTGGCAGCTGCTGCACCGTTCGGCGGCGGGGCTGATGGATGTCTCCCTGCCGCCGGAACAGCTCGCGGCCATCGAGGCGACGCTGGCCAAGTACCGCGACCAGGGCCTGGACTACCACGCCCTGCGCACCCGCCAGGCCGGCGCGCGCGCCTTTGTCAGCCTGCACGTGCTGGTACCCGGCGCCTGGACGGTGCAGACGGGCCACGACTGGGCCGAGCGCATCGAGGCCGATATCCGCGCCGCCGTACACAACGCCCATGTCATCACCCACCTCGAGCCGCTCGAGGATCCGCGCGCGCTCAACGACCTGGCCCTGGACCGGGAGATGGAGTGAGGCCGCCTTGCGGAGAACGTTTTGCCCGCCGCCGGGTCCATCGGCCATGACCACACATTCGAGATTCCTTGTGCTCCTGCTCCTGCTGGGATTGGCCGGGTGCGCCGCGCCGCGCTACCAGACCATCACCCATCGCGATGCGCCCGTCGGCCCCGCCGCCCAGGCCTGCCTGGAAGGCTGCGCGGCACGCCTGGACACCTGCCGGCGCGAATGCGCGGACAAGTACCAGGCCTGCCTGAAACGGGTGGAGCCGGATGCCGATGCCCATTACCGGCAGGCCCTGGACCGCTACGCGGCCGAACTGGAACGCTACCGGCGCGAACTGACCGACGCGCAGTTCCATCTCTCGCTTGGCTGGAATCGTGGCTGGGGAGGACTCTGGTACGACCCCTGGTTCGATCCCTGGCCCTATCCGGTCACGTTGCCGCCGCCCCCCCGGGCACCGAACCGGGATGCGGTGCTGACGGCCTTCCGCGAAGCGAAGTGCGGCGTCGATTGCGGCTGCCAGCCGCCCTATGACGCCTGCTTCCTGGCCTGCGGCGGCACGATCCGCTCCGAGACGCGCTGCGTCGCCAACTGCCCCGAAAAGCCCTAGTCGTCAGCGGCGCGCCCTGCCACCGTCGCGGGGCAGCATGGGCGCCAGCTCCCGCCAGACGTTGTCGAGCAGGACGGCCTGGGCACGGGCGTCGGGGTGGAGGCCGTCGGCCTGGAAGAAGGCCATGTTTCCGGCGATGCCCTCGAGCAGGAAAGGCACCAGGCGCACCCGCTCGGCTTTCGCCACCTCGCTGAACACGGACTGGAACTTGCCGGCGTAGGCCGTGCCATAGTTCGGCGGCAGGCGCATGCCCACCAGCAGGACCTGGCTGCCGCGCTTTTTCGCCTGTTCGACCATGGCCTCCAGGTTGCGTGCCATGTGCCGGGGCGGCAGGCCGCGCAGGCCGTCGTTGGCGCCCAGGGCAAGAATGGTCAGAATCGGACGGTGGGCCGCCAGCACTCCGGGCAGTCGGGTGAGGCCGCCGGCGGTGGTTTCGCCGGAGACGCTGGCATTGACCACGGTGTAAGGCAGCCGCTGCTCCTCCAGCCGCCGGGCCATGAGCTGCACCCAGCCCGACTCGCGGGGAATGCCATAGGCGGCGGACAGGCTGTCGCCGAACACCAGGATGGCAGGTTCGGCGTGGACGCCGCCGGCCAGTAACAGCATGACCAACACGAAGAAGAGTTTGATGCGCATCGAAGTCGACAATCTGGGGAAGTCGGTGAGTCTGGGCGGTGGGCCGCCGCCGGGGGAAACCCTGCATATCCTCGCCGATGTGAGCTTCAGCGTGAACCCCGGCGAGAGCGTGGCCATCGTCGGCAGTTCCGGGTCAGGAAAATCCACCCTGCTCGGCCTGCTGGCCGGCCTGGACGTGCCCAGCGCCGGCAAGGTGTGCATCGACGGCCAGGACCTGTTCGCCCTGGACGAGGATGGCCGCGCCGCCTTGCGCGGGCGTTGCATGGGTTTCGTGTTCCAGTCCTTCCAGCTGCTGCCCGGGCTCACCGCCCTGGAAAACGTCATGCTGCCCCTGGAACTGGCCGGCCTGGACGAGGCGGCGGTGCTGGCCCGTGATCATCTCGCCCGCGTCGGGCTTGCCGGCCGCCTGGGTCACCGGCCCGACCAGCTCTCCGGCGGCGAGCAGCAGCGCGTCGCCCTGGCCCGGGCCTTCGCCGTCTCGCCGCGCATCCTGCTGGCCGACGAGCCCACCGGCAACCTGGACGCCCACACCGGCGGCCAGGTCATCGACCTGATGTTCGAGATGAACCGGCACCAGGGTGCCAGCCTGGTGATCGTCACCCACGACCCCGCCCTGGCCGGGCGCTGCGGCCGCCAATTGCGGCTGGAGGCCGGGAGGCTGGCGGCATGAGCAGGGAGCCGTGCCTGAATGCGCAGGCGGGGGTGGCGTGAGGCTGCCCCTGGCACTGCGCTTGCTGCTGCGGGAATGGCGCGCCGGCGAGATTCGCGTGCTGCTGCTGGCGGTGGCCCTGGCGGTGGCCAGCCTGACCGCCGTGGCCTTCTTCGCCGAGCGGGTGGAACACGCCCTGGGGCGGGAAGCCAACACGCTGCTGGCGGCGGACCTGGCCCTGGTGTCGGACCACCCGATCGCCCCCGCCTTCGCGACGGAGGCACGGGCGCGTGGCCTGGCCACGGTGGATACCTCGACCTTCCTCAGCATGGTGCTGGCCGGCGAGAGGAACGTGCTGGCCGGCATCAAGGCAGTGTCGCCGGGCTATCCCCTGCGTGGCGCCTTGCGCACCGCGCCGTCCCTGTTCGCCGCGGACGCGCCCGTCCGTGGCCTGCCGCCGCCAGGCCAGGCCTGGATCGACGAGCGCCTGGCCACCGGCCTGGGTGTCGGGGTCGGCGGGCGCGTGGAGGTCGGGGCAACCCGCCTCACCGTGGCCGCCATCCTTACCTTCGAGGGCGAGCGCGGCGGCAACTTCATGGCCCTGGCGCCGCGTCTTCTGCTCAACCTGGCGGACCTGCCCGCCACCGGCCTGATCCAGGAAGGCAGCCGCGTCACCCATCGCCTGTTGCTGGCGGGGGAGGGCGGGGCGGTGGCCGGCTTCCAGGACTGGGCCAGGGATCGCCTGGAACGCGGCCAGCAACTGGAGGACGTGCGCGGTGCCCGCCCGGAACTGCGCCAGGTGCTGGACCGGGCGCGGCGCTATCTGGGTCTGTCCGCCGTACTCACCGTGCTGCTGGCCGCCGCCGCGTCACACATGGCCCTGCGCCGCTACACGCGTCGGCATTTCGACCAGTTCGCCTTGCTGCGCTGTTTCGGCGGCAGCCGGCGCCGCCTGCTGGGCCTGTATTTCCAGCAGCTTGGCGGTCTCGGCCTGCTGGCCGGGTTGCTGGGCGGCCTGCTCGGCTGGCTGGCGCAGGTCCTGGTGGTCTGGCTGCTGGGCGACGCCCTGCGTCTCGGCCTGCCGCCAGCCTCGCCGCGCCCCCTCCTCCTTGCCGTGCTGGCCGGCTGCGCCCTGGTGCTGGCCTTCAGCCTGCCGCCGCTGCTGCGCCTGGCGCGCGTGCCCGCACTGCGCGTGCTGCGCCGTGACCTGGGGCCGCAGGGCAGCGGCCCGCTGTTGGCCCACGGCGCCGGCCTGGTCCTGGTCGGCGGCCTGCTGTTCTGGCAGGCCGGCGACGCGCGCCTGGGCCTGATGGTGGCCGGCGGCGCCCTGGCCACGCTGCTGGCCACGGCCCTGGTGATCCAGGGGCTGCTGCGGCCGCTGCCCGCCCTGGTGCGTCGGCTGCCCGCCAGCCGCCACCCGCTCCTCCTCGGCCCGCGCCTGGCCCTGGCCGGGCTGCGCCGGCGCGGCTGGGAAACCACCTTGCAGGCCATCGCCCTCAGCCTGGGGCTGTTCGCCCTGCTGCTGCTCACTCTGGTGCGCGACGATCTCGTCGACAGCTGGCGCAATCAGGTGCCGCCAGGCGCGCCCAACCGCTTCGTCATCAACATCCAGCCGGCGCAGGTGGCGGCGGTGCGCGCCTTGCTGGTCGAGCGGGGGGTGCGCGAGGTGGTGCTCCATCCCATGGCACGGGCGCGCCTGGTGAGCATCGCCGGCCGGCCGGTGAAGCCGGACGACTACCCCGAGGAACGCGCCAAGCGCCTGGCGGAGCGGGAATTCAATCTCTCCGCCCTGGCCGAGCCGCCTCCCGACAACCTCCTCGTCGCCGGGCGCTGGTGGACGCGGGGCGCCAGGGGCGAGTTTTCGGTGGAGGCGGGCATCGCCAGGACCCTCAACATCGGCCTGGGCGACGTGCTGGAATTCGACGCCGGAGGGCTGCCGATTTCCGGACGGGTGACCAGCCTGCGCAAGGTGGAGTGGGATTCCTTCCGCGTGAACTTCTTCGTGGTGGGGCCGCCGGGCACCCTGGACGCCCTGCCGGTGAGCCATATCACCAGCTTCCACCTGCCGCCGGGGCGGGGCGAGGTGCTGACGGCGCTGGTGTCGGCGTTTCCCAACCTCACGGTGATCGACGTGGAGCAGGTGATGGGCGAGCTGCGCGGTTTGATGGACCGGGTGAGCGGGGCCATTCGCGCGATCTTCCTGTTCAGCCTGGGTACGGGTCTGCTGGTCATGCTGGCGGCGCTCTATGCCCGGCGCGACGAGCGCGCCCGCGAGATCGGCATCTGGCGCACCCTGGGGGCGTCGCGCGCCACGCTGCGCGCGGCCCTGGCGGCGGAATTCGCCCTGCTCGGCCTGCTGTCCGGCGGCATCGCCGCCGGCGCCGCCAGCCTGCTGTCCTGGCTGCTGGCGGCGCGGATGTTCGAGCTGCCCCATGCCCCCGATCCGTGGATCTGGGTGGCGGGCCTGGGCGGCGGCCTGGCGTTGGTGCTGGCGACGGGGCTGGCCGCGACACGCAGGCTGCTCAACGAGCCGCCCCTCGCGGCGATCCGCGCGGGTGCCTGACCCTGGGCTCCGCGGTGGCTTTTCCAGCCCGCCATGCGAGCCGGAAAGCGCCCGCTATAACCAAAGTGATAATGCTTCCGCGCCGAGATGGCGGCAGAATGCAGTGCCATAGACCTCGGTAATTCCCTTGCATGCAAACACCTGCTTCCTCGTCCATCAAGAAAATTCCGGTGGCGCAATTGCGCCCGGGCATGTACGTCCACGACGTGAACTGTTCCTGGATGGACCACCCCTTCGCCAGCAGCCATTTTCCGGTGAAGGATGAAAAGCGCGTCGGGGAGATCAGGGCGCTGGGGGTGCGCGAGCTGTACATCGATACCGGCAAGGGGCTGGACGTGGAGGACGCGGCCACGGAAGAGGACATCCGCTGGGAGATCGGCGCCAGCATGGCGAAGATCGCCAGCGAGACGCAGGCGGAGCCGCAACGCGTCGCCCTCGCCCGGGAGATGGAGCACGCCCGTAAGCTTCACGGCGAGGCCAGCCGCGTGGTGCGCGGCATGCTCAACGACATCCGCCTGGGCAGGCAGATCGAGATGGACCAGGTGGAGCCCCTGGTGGAGCAGATGGTGGATTCCATCTTCCGCAACCAGGATGCGCTGCTGCCCCTGGCGCGCCTGAAGGAGCACGACAACTACACCTTCCAGCATTCGGTATCGGTTTGTGCCCTGCTGGTCTCCTTCGCCCGCGGCCTGGGCCTCGAGCGCCAGATCATCAAGGAGATCGCCATCGGCGGCCTGCTGCACGACGTGGGCAAGGCCAAGGTGCCTGACGAGATCCTCAACAAGCCGGCGAAGCTGACCGAGGCCGAGTTCACCAAGATGAAGTCGCACGTGGTGCAGAGCATTGTCATCCTGCAGAACACGCCAGGCATCAGCCAGATCGCCCTGGACGTGGCCGGCCAGCACCACGAGCGCTACGACGGCACCGGCTATCCCAACAAGCTCAGGGGAGAGGAGATTTCCCTATACGGACGCATGGGTGCGATCGTCGACGTCTACGACGCCATCACCTCCAACCGTGTCTACCACAAGGGCATGGCCCCGACCACGGCCCTGGGGCGGCTGCTGGAATGGAGCAAATACCACTTCGATCCGGCCCTGGTGCGTGCCTACGTGAAGTCCATCGGCATCTACCCCACCGGCTCCCTGGTACGGCTGGAAAGCGGTCGCCTTGGCGTGGTGCGGGAGCAGCATGCCGACAAGATGCTGCAGCCCAAGGTACTGGTGATCTACCACGGGGAAAAGCGCTATTACCTGCAACCGGAGGAGATCGACCTGGCCTGGAGCGGTTGCCAGGACCGTATCTCCGGCCACGAGGATTACGCCGACTGGGGCATCGACCCCAAGCGCTGGATCGGGTGAGGGCTTTACCCGCTGGCCAGTGTGCCGACCTCGGCCTCCCAATCCGCCAGATCACTTTCGCTCAAGCCCAGGCGTCGCCCGGTTTCCACCTTCCAGACGCTTTCCCATGCGCCATCCTCGGCTCCGGTGCGGGCATGGCGCAGGTGGAGGACGAAGTTGAGCAGCGCGCACAGGCGTGCCACGGGCTCGTCCAGTCCGGCCGCCGACACGCTGTGATGGTGGCGGATGGCGAGCACGATGTCCTCCCCCAGCATCCAGTTCTTCGCCACCATCTGGCCGATCAGGCCGTGGTCGGTCTGATGGTTGGCGTCCAGGGTCGGGATGTCGGGCCAGATGCCGGGCAGGGCCATGGCGCGGGCATAGAGCGGCAGGCGCTTGCATAGCAGGGCCAGTCCGCAATCGTGGAACATGCCCAGGGTGTAGGCGGTGTCCGCGGCGATGCCGCGCGCATGGCTGGTTTTGAGGGCCAGCAGCATCAGGTCGGCGATAGCGCCGCTGTGCGCCCACAGCGCTTCCAGCGCCCGGGCGTGGCCGGGGTCGTGCAGGGCTCCGCGCAGGGCCTCGCTGCGCACCACGGCGGCGGCGCTGCGGATGCCCAGGACGGTGATGGCCTTCTCCACTGTATCGACCCGCGCCCGCAGACCGAACACCGGCGAGCCGACCAGGCGGAAAACGGCGCCGGAAACAGCGCCGTCGCGGCCGATGAGGCCGGCCAGTTCGCGCGGCCCGGCATCCTCGTCCCGCAACAGCAGATTCAGGCCCCGGAGGATCTCGGGCATGGGCGGGATGCGCACGCCGCTGGCCAGTACGGCCTGGATCAGGCGCTCATCATTGGCGTCGCTCACGGGGCGGGCTTCGTCGGGCCGTGCGGGTCAGGACTCTTCCAGCAGGCCGAGTTTCTTTCCCAGCCACTTGGTGGTCGGCGCCTGGATCAGGATGGTCATGAGCACGGCGATGAAGGTGATCGAGGCGATCATGTCGGCGCCCGGCGCCTTCATGCCTACCATCAGGCCGGCCAGGGCGGCGGGGATGACGCCGGTTTCCCGGGTCCAGCACATGAACAGCAATTCGTTCCTGCTCCACCTGGCGCGGCGGTCGGGCAGGGCGCAGAGGAACACGGTCAGCGGCCGCGCCACGAACATCAGGACCAGCACCACGAGGATGCCGCCCGCCAGGTACTGGTTCATCAGGCCGAAGTCCACCTGGGCGCCCAGGAGCAGGAAGATGAACATGCGCATGATGAGCGCGGTGGTGCCGACGTATTCCTCGAGGCGCTGGTCCTCGTGCTCCTCCGAGCGGAAGCCGAACATCTCCTTGTTGCCGAGCACCATGCCGAAGGCGAACACGGCCATGAAGCCGCTGGCGTGGGCGCCGTCGGCGCTCATGTAGGCGCCGACCACCGCCATCAGGGTGACCAGGGGCGCGTACTCGGCGAGAAAGTCCCAATGCTCGTGGGCGATCAGTAAGGCCGCCAGGTAGCCCAGGATGCCGCCCAGCACCAGGCCTAGGCCGGCCTGCCAGAGCAGTTCCTTGATCGCGCCCGCCATGGAGAAATCGTTGGTGCCCAGGGCCACGCCCAATACGGTGAATGCCAGGATGGCGCCCATGGCGTCGTTGAAGGCGGATTCGCTCATGACCGTCTGCGCCACCCGATCCTTGATCTTCACCTGCTTGAAGATGGGCACCAGGGTGGCCGGGTCGGTGGAGGCGAGGACGGCGCCGAGCAGGTGGGCGACGATGAGGGGCACCCCGAGGATGAGGTAGGCGGCCATGCCGGTGACGGCGCCGGTGATCAGGACGCCGACGGTGGCGATGACCAGAATGGTGATCCAGACTTCCTTGAGCACCTTGAAGCGCAGCGAGGCGCCGCCGTCGAACAGGATGTAGCAGGAACCGAAGATCAGGATGAGCTGGTTCAGCGCTGAATCCGTCTTGATGTTCAGCACGCCCAGGGCGTCCGGGCCCAGGGCCAGGCCCACCAGCAGGAACAGGGCCACGTCCGGCACCTTGAGCTTCTCGGCGACCAGGACGGTGGCCGTGCCGATGGCCAGGATGAGGCCGAAGACCAGCAGTACGTGTTTCGCGAGTTCTACGGAGCCGGCTGCTTCCATTGCGACGATCCTGTCAGGGTTGTTCGTGTCCGGGCAGTCTAGTTTCGTCCTGGTTGCGGTGCAACATTTATCCTCCCGGACCGGCCCTGCCAGGGGCTCCGAAAGCAGGCACGCTTTTGCTGTCCCGCGCCGGGCCGCGGGACATGGCATTCGGCTCGGCGAGAGCGGGCTTAGGTGTTACCCTTGGCCGGATCGCTCAAGACGAACCCGATAATCCATGTTTCCTTTTCTCGGTGGCCTCACCGGACGACACCCTTGGACGATAGTCTGGCTGGGGGTCTTTCTGGTGGTCATGGGCGCGCTGTACAGCCTGGACCTCATGCAGCGGCTCACCCTGGCACCGGGTTGGGATGTCCCCGGCAGCGGCTCGGCGGAGTCGCTCCGCCTGCTGCGGGACAAGCTGGACAAGGACGAAACCCCGGTCATCCTGCTGTTCCGCCCCCGCTCGGAGGCGGTGGGCGACGTGGACAGCCCGGCCTACCGCGCCGCCGTGGAAGCCGTGATCGAGGGCATCTCGCGGAATCCGGAAGTCAGGAGCGTGACCAGCTACCACACCACGGGCGACGCCAAGCTGCGATCCGCCGACGGCAAGCTGAGCTATGCCCTGGTCCAACTGGAACGCGGCGACGACGAAGGCATCGCCGCCTTCCAGCGCCTGCGGAACCAGATGCATGGCGACCACCTGCAAATCCTGATGGGGGGCGAACTGGCCACCTACGTGGACATCCGCGAGCAGCTGGCGCGCGACATCTGGCATGCCGAACTGGCCAGCTTCGCGGCGCTGGCCCTGCTCCTGGTCTGGGTGTTCGGCTCCCTGGTGGCGGCCGTGCTGCCCCTGGTGGTGGGCGGCGTCACCATCGTGCTGTCCATGGCCCTGCTCAAGGGCTTCACCCAGTTCGTGGACATCAGCGTCTATGCCGCCAACGTGGTGTCCATGCTCGGCCTGGGTCTGGCCATCGACTACGCCCTGTTCATCGTCTCCCGCTTCCGCGAGGAGCTGGCCCACGGCTGCGATGTCGGGCAGAGCCTGCGCACCACCCTGCGCACCGCCGGACGCACCGTGGCCTACAGCGGCCTGACCGTGGCCGCCAGCCTGCTCTGCCTGCTCATGCTGCCCCAGCGCTTCTTCCAGAACATGGGCCTGGCCGGCAGCCTGTCGGTGGCCTCGGCCATGCTCACGGCCGTGCTGCTGCTGCCCGCCCTGCTGGGGCTGCTGGGCCATCGCGTCAACAACCTCGCCCTGCCCGCCCTGAAACACCGCACCGCGCGGCAGGAGGAGGGAGGCCGCTGGTACCTGTTCAGCCATTTCGTCATGCGCCGCGCCTGGGCGGTGCTGCTGGGAACGATGGCCCTGCTCCTGCTCATGGGCCTGCCGGTGCTGCACATGGAGGTGGGGCCGGCGGACAGTCGTTCCCTGCCGGTCGGCGCCGAGAGCCGCCAGGTGCAGGAAACCCTCGACCGGCAGTTTCCCCATGCCGGCCTGAGCCCCCTGGTGCTCGTCATCCAGACCCGGGGGCCGGCGCACGGTGCCGCGGCGCTCGCCGGCCTGGACCGCCTCACCGCGGATATCCGCGCCATTCCCGGCGTCGCCGGGGTCAAGGGACTGGCTAGTGTCGATCCCACCCTGGCCCTGAAGGATTACCAGTTGCTCTACGCATATCCCGAGCAGTTTCCCCTGGCCACGGAGACCCTGGCCGCCTATGCCAAGGACGATCACACCCTGATGCTGGTGGACTACGCGCCGCAACCGGTATCCGAGGAAGCCCGGCGGGTGGTGGAGCGCATCCGGGCCATCCCCCTGCCGGACGGCCTGGTCCAGGTGCAGGTGGGCGGCTTCCCCGCCTTCCACCTGGATTACCTCGAATCCCTGGGCTATTGGGTGCCCTGGACCATTCTGGCCATCGTCGGCGTGATTTTCGTGCTGCTGTTCTTCATGCTCGGCAGCGTGCTCATCCCCCTCAAGGCGGTGCTCACCAACCTGCTGTCCCTGTCCGCCACCTTCGGCGCCCTGGTCTGGGTGTTCCAGGACGGCAACCTGTCGCAATGGTTGGATTTCACGCCCCAGGGCAGCATGGACGGCACCATCCTGGTGCTCATCTTCGCCGCCGCCTTCGGCCTGTCCATCGATTACGAGGTCTTCCTGCTGTCGCGCGTCAAGGAAATGTGCCAGCACACCAACGACAACATGCGCTCCGTGGCCGCCGGCATCCAGCGCAGCGGCCCCATCATCACCAGCGCCGCCCTGCTCATCGGCATCGTGCTGGGGGCCTTCGCCATGGGCGAGGTGGTGTTCATGAAGGCCATGGGCCTGGGTCTGTTGATTTCCGTGCTGGTGGATGCCACCCTCGTGCGCATGCTGCTGGTGCCTGCCAGCCTGCGCCTGCTGGGCCGCCTCAACTGGTGGGCGCCGAAACCCCTGCTGGCCCTGTATCAGCGTTTCAATCTGAGCGAGATCGAAGCCATGCAACGCGACCGGGAGAAGCCATGAAACACGCCTTCGCCGTAACCCTGACCCTGCTGGGGCTGCTGTCCGCCGTCCAGGCCCGGGCCGACCTCAGTCTGGTGGGGCGCAGCACGGTGCATGCCATGGGCATGCAGGGCATCGGCCAGGAGGGCCTGTGGCTGCGCAAGACCAAGCTGCGGCGCGATCTCATCGACCGGGGCAAGGCCTATTCGCACCTCTACGACCTGTCGACGCGGGAGATCATCATCATCGACCATTCCCTGCGCCAGGCCAGCGTCTACACCATGGCTTCACTCAACCAGGATGCCAACGCCCGCTTCTCCAGCAAGGACCTGAAGCTGGAACTGGCCCCCACTGGCCGCAGGCACCAGTTGCAAGGCTGGAATTGCGCCGAGAGCAAGATCCACGTGGAAATGCCTGCGGAACTGGCGGGAGAAAAGGTCAGCTTCGAGATGGACGGCACCCTCTGGCTGGCCAAGAACGCCCCGGAGCAGGCCGAAACCAACGCCTTCGTGAAGGCCGCCCAGGAGCCGGATTTCTTCATGGGCATCCCGGTGCTGGCGAAGAAATCCCCGGGCCAGGCCAAGGGCATGAGCGAGGTGGTTAAGCGCCTGGCGCCCCTGGGCCTGCTCTGCGCCGTGGACGTTGACACCCGCTACGAAGGCACCGGCCGCATGGCCGAGCTGTCGCGCAAGATGGCCAGCCGCATCGCCGTGACCTACGAGCGCTACAGCACCGATCCACTCAGGGACGAGGTGTTCGAGATACCCAAGGGGTACCAGGTGGTGCGGCCCTGATGCCGTGACAGACCCGCCGCCGGCGGGGCCCCGCCGGCGGCCGGGAAGCCGCGCGGCGCGCTGGGGCTTCACGGCGGCGAGAGGGCCTCGATCTGGCTCAGGTAATCGCGAAATTCCGGGCTGTCCTCCGGCGCGTAGTTCAGGTTCCTGAACAGGCCGGTGAGCTGGATGAAGCGCGCGCGCGCGGCTTCCTTGTCCTTGAACGGCCAGTGCCGCGACACCAGCCGGAAAGCGAGATCGAAGGCGGCGCGCTGGCGTGCCAGGGGGGTGGCGCTGTCCACTTCGTCGAAGGCGTCCTGCTGCAGGTAGACGGCATCCAGGAACACGGCCTTCTGATGGGTGACGAAGTCTTCCAGGCTGACGCCTTCCTCGCCGGTGACCTGCATCATCTGCAGGATGTCGTCGCCGCGCCGCAGCAGGTCGACCATCTCACGCACCCGCGCGGTCCAGCCCGCTGCCATGTTGTCGTCGTACCAGGCGGCGAGCTGCTCGTTGTAGCGGGACCAGGACAGCAGGGGATCCACCGCCGGGTAGAAACGCTTGTAGGCGCGTTCGGCGCTAAGGCCGAGAAAGGTCTTCACCGTGCCCAGGGTGGACTGGGTGACGGGTTCCTCGAAGTTGCCGCCGGCGGGGGAGACGGTGCCGATGAGGGTGAAGCTGCCCACCGCTCCGTCCACTGTGCGCATGACGCCGGCGCGCTCGTAGACGGCGCGGATGGAGGAATCCAGATAGGCCGGGAAAGCCTCCTCGCCGGGAATTTCCTCCATGCGCCCGGAGGTCTCGCGCATGGCCTGGGCCCAGCGCGAGGTGGAGTCGGCCAGGAGGAGGACGTTGAAGCCCATGTGCCGGTAGTACTCGGCGATGGTGATGCCGGTGTAGATGGAGGCTTCGCGCGCCGCCACCGGCATGGAGGAGGTGTTGCAGATGATGACGGTGCGGTCCATCAGGCTGCCCCCCGTGCGCGGGTCGCGCAGCTGGGGGAATTCGCTGATGGTTTCCACCACCTCGCCGGCGCGTTCGCCGCAGGCCACCACCACGACGATGTCGACGGCGGAGTGGCGGGCGATGAGGCCCTGGAGGACGGTCTTGCCGGCGCCGAACGGGCCCGGGATGCAGGCGGTGCCGCCGCGGGCGATGGGGAAGAAGGTGTCGATCAGGCGCTGCTGGGTGATCAGGGGTTGGTCGGGATAGAGCCGCTCGCACAGGCCCCGGCGCAGCATCTGTTCCGGCAGGGGCCGGCGCACCGGCCAGCGCTGCACCAGGGTGACGTCGCGCTCGCGGCCGTGGCTGTCGCGCAGGCGCGCCACCGGCATGTCCAGGGTGGCACTGCCGGCCTGGATCCAGCTGACCACGACCTCGCCGGCCAGGTCGAAGGGGACTAGGATGCGGTGGCTGAAGCGGCCTTCCTGCACGCTGCCCAGGCAGGCGCCGGCCCGCAGGCGGGAGCCTTCCGCCGCCGAAGGGACGAAGGACCATTTCTGGTGGCGGTCGAGGCGGTCGATGGAGACGCCCCGGGGCAGGAAGAAGCCGTGCTCGCCGGCGAGTTTCTCCAGGGGATTCTGCAGGCCGTCGAAGACCTGGCCCAGCAGTCCCGGCCCCAGTTCGACCGAGAGCAGTTCCCCGCTCTGTTCCACCGGGTCGCCCACCCCGACGCCGTGGGTGCTCTCGAACACCTGGGCCACGGCAGTGTCGCCGTGGATGCGCAGCACCTCGCCCTTGAGCCGTTCCTGGCGCTCGCCGGGGGCGGGGCGCGGGCAGATGTGGATGACCTCGTTCTTCACCAGGGGACGGCGCCCCTCGGGTCCGGCCACGGATTCGATGGCCACCAGGTCCTCCTGGACCGAGATCACTCTGGCCGTCGCCCGGACCGGATCGTTCGTCGCAACCATCTCTAGCCTCCTTCCACCGCGGCGAACGGGACGTGCCCCTCGCCCAGGGCCGCATCGGCGAGGTCCTGGAAGCGCCGCAGGGCCGTCACGCCGTTGCAGGCGGTCCAGCGCCGCAGGATGTCCCATTTGAGGACATAGATCGCCACCGCCTCGAAATCGAAATAATGGCCGGCGCCCAGGCGGCTCAGGCCCTCCCAGGTGTGCCCCAGGAGCAGGCGCTCCAGGCCCAGGGCATCGCCCACCTTCAGCAGGCGCGCGGCCTCACCGGCCCAGGGAAACAGCCGTTCCAGTCCGAACACCGGCTCATGCCAGGCGCGCCGGATGTGCTCGACCCGGTTGCCGCAGCCCCAGTCCTCCCCGGGGGCCGGGGCGGGCCGGCCCAGCTGACGGCGGCGCAGGGCCGCCAGCAGGGTGCGGTCCTCCAGGCGCCAGCGCGCCACGTCCCGCGGCAGGCCCGGCGGCAGGCTCGCCAGGGTGGCGCGGAATTCCCTCGCCACCCGGCCGTCGTCGAGACCCATGGGCAGGCGGTCCCAATGCAGCACGTCCTCCAGGGCCGACAGGCGGCGGGCATCCTCCGGCGCCAGCAGGGCCAGCCGGCGATCCAGCTGCAGGCGGGAAATGGGCGTCTGGCGTTCGGTGAACAGGGCGGCGGGCAGGGCGGGCAGGGCGCACACCAGCATGGCATAGCGGCTGCGTCCCGGCTTCACCGCACCATGCCCTCGAGAAACGCCCGGAAGCGCGGTTGCAGGTGCTGCAACAGCAGGGCAGCCACGGCGGCATCGGTGAGGTCGATCTGCACGTCGCGGTCCACCAGGCGGATCGCGATGCCCGCGGGCACCTCCGCGCTCACCTGCAGGCTCACCCCCTCGCGGAGCAGGCTGCCGGCGCGGGCCAGGACGAAATGGCTCAGGCTGCCGGCGCGCAACTCCTCAGGATGGCGGCGCAGTTCCTCGACCTCCACCGCCTCCTCCGGGATCAGCAGTTCGATGTCGCCGGTGTCGAGTCCGTGGCGCTCGCGCACGCGGCCGGCCACCTCCAGGATGAGGCGCTGGAGGAATTCCCGGTCGCCGATCTCGGCGCTGACCAGGCGCTCCACGTCGCCGCTGAAGCGCTTCAGGAGCCAGTTCTTCAGGGCCAGCACGGTGTCGCGGAACGCCACCTGCAGGGCCTCCTGTCCGGCGCGGCGGGAGGTCTCGGCTTCCTGGCGGGTCCGTTCGCGCAGGGCGCGGGCCTCCTCCTCGGCCCCGGCCACGATGCGGGCGGCCTCCGCGCGCGCGTCGGCGAGCAGCTTTTCCGCCTCGGCCTGGCCCTTGCCGACGCCCTCTTCCTGGAGCCGGCGGATCAGTTCCTCGACGCCGGAGGAGACCGGATGGGTGGGCTGGCTCATGTCAACGCGCTCCGGGTATGCCGCCGCTCAGGACCAGCGCGAAGATGAAGGCGAACACGGCGAAGCCTTCCACCATGGCCGCCGGGGCCAGGGAGAGGCCCAGCACTTCCGGCTTGGACTTGGCCGCCTGGATGGAGGAAGCGCAGCACTGGCCCTGGTAGACGGCGCTGACCCCCAGGGCCAGGCCGGCCAGCAGGCCGATGCCGGCCAGGGCGGGGGCGTTCTCCGGGGTGACGGCGCGATTCAGGGCCAGCATCACGACCAGGCCGTAGATGGTCTGGGAGGACGGCATGGCGGCGACCCCGACGAAGCGGCCGTGGCCGCTTTCCGTGTCCAGCATGGCGCCGATGGCGGCCTGGCCGGCGATGGAGCAACCGAGGACGCTGCCGATGCTGGACAAGGCCATGGCCCCGTAGATGCCGGCCCAGCCGAGCACAATAAGCATTTCGTTCATGTGGTGACCTCTTTTTTGGCGAAAGATCGGAAGGGATAGCCCTCGTCGGAGAGACTCCAGTTGTAGAACTCGATGTAATTCAGGCGCAGGCCGTGGACCACGCCGCTCATGATGCCCAGGGCCAGGTTGAGGGCATGCCCGAGCAGCAGGATGAGCAGCGCGAACAGCAGGCCGATGCCGGGCAGGGCGGCGTGCACGTCGTGGGCCAGGGTGTTGAAGGTCACCGCCAGCGAGGCGCTGGCCAGGCCCAGGGCGAACAGGCGCAGATAGCTGAGAATGTCGCCCAGGGCGCCGGATACCCGGGTCAGGCCCAGCAGGCCGTCGACCAGGCGCAGGGCCAGGTCGGCGGGTCGCCGCCAGGGCCGCGCGCTGGTGAACAGCAGCACCCCGACCAGGCCCGCGCCGAGCAGGTCGGTGCCCAGTTCTACCCCTGTCGGCCCGCCCACCCACATGATGAAACCGCCCACCACCGCCAGGCACCAGCCCAGGGGTGCCAGCCGCGCCCGCCAGGTATCCTGGCGCCAGGCGGTGATCAGGTTGGCCAGGGTCACGTGGATCACGCCCACGGCCACCGACAGCCGCATCATGGTGGGGTAGTCGTTGATGTCGAGGACTTGCAGCCCCGCCAGGAGGCCGCCCGGCGCCGGCGAGACCCCGAAGTAGCTGCCGACCATGACGCCGTAGACCACCGAGGCCCCCAGCATGGCCAGCGCCAGGTAGCGCAGCCGCCGCCCCGCCGGAGAGCGCCCCAGCCGGCGCCAGCCGGCCAGCAGGAAGGCCAGCAGCAAGGCGGCGTAGCCGGCGTCGCCCAGGATCATGGCGAAGAACAGGGCGAAGGAGAAAAACAGCACCCGGGAGGGGTCCCAGCCCTTGTAGCCCGGGGTCTGGAAGAAGGACACCAGATCCTGGCCGCCGGACACCTTTTCCGGGTTGTTCAGGAGGGTGGGAGGGCGATCGTCGGCCCCTGGCGCCGCGGCCACCAGGGCCAGGCCCAGCCCGGCGGCGTAGCCCCGGATCGCCGGCACGGCCCGGCGCGGCGCCCAGCCCTGGATCACGAACAGATCGCCGGTATCCAGGGTCATTTCCCCGGCCTGCCAGAGGGCGGCCTGGTTCTCGGCGTGGGCAAGGTGGCGGGTGATCAGATGGATCCAGCGCGTGAGGGCGGCCCGTTCCGCCGCCAGGTCCTCCAGTTCCAGGCACGCGCCCTCGAGCGCCCCGCGCAGCTCGGCCAGGGGCACGGTGCCGGCGTGGATGCGGGGCGCCGGCATGGCGTCGCGGCCGGGCTCGTCACGGGCGACCGCGACGACGTGGGACTGGCGGGCGTCGCGGTGGACGATGCTCCAGGCGATGCCCCCCCGGGGCAGGCGGCGCAGGCGGTCGTTGGGGACGATGTAGAACCACAGCCGGTACCCCCCCAGCGTGGCGGGGTCGGGCAGATGGAAATCGCCCCAGGGTTCCAGGTCGCGGATGCGCGTTTCCAGGAAATCCCGCCGGTCCGTGGCGGCGAGGGTGCGTTCGCGGTTGGCCTCGACCTGCGCCAGTACGGCATCCAGGTCGAAACCCGCGGGATCCACCACCTGGTGCCGGCGCGTGCCGGTCTCCAGCAGGTAGCGCAAAGCCTTGCCGGCCGCCTCCGGCTGCTGCGGCGCGGACTTCTCCGCTTCCCCCGTCACGGCGCGCAGCGACTGCAGGTGCACGCAGCCGAGTTCCTGCAGGCGCTCCAAGGCCCGGCGCTTGTCCGCCGCCAGACCGAACAGGGTGACCTTCTCCAGGGCGACGATGCTCATGCCGCCCCCGCCCTGGGAACCCTAGTGCCTTTGGGTATGCGCACGCCAGTCACGACGCACGCTTCCACCTGCGGGGGCAGGCGGCCATCGCGGGTGGTCGCACCTCCCGCCTTCGGCGTCAGGCACTGCTCCCTGCTCACGCCGCTGCCTCCAGGCGCTGCCGCTTGGCGATCTTGGCCTGCACCACCCGGGTGCGCTCGGCGTCGGCGAGATGGATGCGGATGCGGCGGATGTCCTCCCGGGTGCGGGGAATCAGCACCTTCTCGAACAGGTTCACGCGCTGGGTCAGGCGCCGCACCGCCTCGTCCAGTCGCCGGGCGCGTTCCGCCTGGACAGCGGCAAGCAGGCGCAGGGTCAGGGAGCGCTCCAGGCGGACGGCGACGGCATCCACCCAATGGGGCTTGGCCAGGAGGGAATAGGACTGGATGCGCACCCCGACCCGCCGCAGCGTCGGCAGCCGGATGCCCACCAGGCTCTCCTCCTCGATCTCCACTGTCTCCACCCGGACGAGGCCGGCCAGGTCGACGCCGTCATTGGCCAGCATGGGGAGATCGCGGGCGACGGAATCCAGCAGTGCGTCCAGTTCCCGGCGCGTGCTTTCCGCGGCGCGGCGGGCGCGGGCGCGTTCCATCACCACCTGGCGCCGCTTGAGGTCCAGCGAGGGCAGGAAGTGTTCGAAGATCTTCAGCCGCGCCATCTGCCGGTGCAGCGAGGACTTGTTGAGAGCCAGCTTGGGCATGAGGCGGACTCAATGGGCCGGCGAACGGGGGTAGTAGCGCTCCACCAGGGCCGCCTTCATGAGCAGTTCGTCCGCCGCGAAGCACTCCGCCAGGGTTTGCCAGCAGAGATCCAGGGCCTGCTCGAGGGGCAGGGAGACGTGGATATCCATGAAGCGCCGGCGAAACAGGTCTCCGAACTTGAGCAGTTTCTGGTCGTAGGGCGACAGGTCGAAGGCCATGGACTGCTTCTGCTCGGCGTCCCGCGCCCCGGCGTACAGGCGCACCATGGTGTTCATGATCTGGCCGTGGTCCTCCCGGGTTTCCTTGCCGATGACGTGCTGCTTCAGGCGGGACAGGGAGCCGAAGGGATCGATCATGCCACCGTGCAGGTAGAACTGGCCCTCGGTGATGTAGCCGGTGTTGTCCGGCACCGGATGGGTGACGTCGTCGCCGGGCATGGTGGTGACGGTGAGGATGGTCACCGAGCCGGCGCCCTTGAAGTCGCAGGCCTTCTCGTAGCGGCGCGCCAACTGGGAGTAGAGGTCGCCCATGTAGCCGCGGTTGGAAGGCACCTGGTCCATGGCGATGCCCACTTCCTTCAGGGCATCGGCGAAGGCGGTCATGTCGGTGAGCAGGACCAGTACCCGCTTGCCTTCCTCCACGGCGAATTTTTCCGCCACCGCCAGGGCCAGGTCCGGCACCAGCAGGCGTTCCACCACCGGGTCCGAGGCTTGGTTGACGAACATCACCGTGCGGGCGAAGACGCCAGCGTCCTCGAAGGCGCTGCGGAAGAAGTGGTAGTCGTCGAAGATCAGGCCGAGGCCGCCGAACACCACCACGTCGGCGTCGGCCTGGATGCCGATGCGCGCCAGCAGCGCGTTGTAGGGCTCGCCGGCCACCGAGAACACCGGGATCTTCTGGCTCTCCACCAGGCAGTTGAAGACGTCGATCATGGGCACGTCGGTGCGGATCATGCGCGAGGCCAGCACCCGCCGCATGGGATTCACCGGCGGCCCGCCGATGGCCACTTCCGGGTCGTGGGAGAGATCCGGCCCGCCGTCCATCGGCTCGCCGGAGCCGCGGAACACCCGCCCGAGGATGTTCGCGGAATAGATGGCGCGCATGGGGTGGCCGAGGAAGCGCACCGTGGCGGCGGTGGAAAGGCCCTTGGTGCCGCCGTAGACCTGCAGGGAGACGACGTCGCGGTCGATGTGGATGACCTGGGCGGGGGAATGGCCGCCGCCGGCGTTTTCCACCACGGCGAGATGTCCGTAGCGGGCCACCGCCTCGCCGTCTTCGGGGCCGACGCGGACCTCGACCTTGAGCAGGTCGCCGACGATTTCCAGGATGCGGCAGTAACGGGTGAGCGACTGGGTCATGCGAGCTTACGGATGCTGCGGAGCCGCAATTATCCCCTTTGTGCGGCGGATCGTGTATGCGGTGCAGGCTGGGTTGCGAGGTTTCAGCGCATCAGCCGGCCCATTCCCTGGCCCGCGCCAGGCAGGCTCCCGACAGGCTGCCGGCGCGCGCCTGAGTCGCCGCCTCGGCGTAGCAGCGCAGTTCCGGGGCGTTGCCGGAAGGGCGCAGGTGCACGATCTCGCCGCCGTCCAGGGTGATGCGCAGGCCGTCGGTGCGGTCGATGCCGGCGGGCCGCAGCGCCAGGGGCGCGAGGAATCCGGCCAGGGTCTCGCCGGAGGCGGCCAGGCGTTCGATCAGTTGCCGGCTGGCTTCCACCGGGAAATCCTGCAGGCGGTCGCTGGCGGTGAAGCGAGGCGGTAGTTCGGCCGGCAGGCGGGACAGCGGCGTGCCCTGTTCCCGGGCCATGGCCAGAAGGGCGAGGATGGGCAGCACGGCGTCGCGGGTGGGCAGGGGCTCCAGCACGCGGCCGGCCTTATCCATGCGGCTGCCCATCAGGAAGCCGCCGTTGGCCTCGAAGCCGACCACGCCACGGGCGTCCGCCGCCGCCAGCCGTTCCATGCCCTCGATGACGTAAGGCGAGCCGATGCGGGTGCGCAGGGTGGCGGCGAAAGCGCCGCATTTCTCGAGGGCGGTGTTGCTGCTCACCGGCGTGGCCACGGCGCCGGCGCCCAGGTAACGGGCGCAGAGGATGCCGACCACGTCGCCGCGCAGCCATTCGCCGCGCTCGTCGCCGAGCAGGGGACGGTCGGCGTCGCCGTCGGTGGAGAGCAGGGCGTCGAAATGGTGCTCCTCCGCCCAGCGCCGCGCCCGCGCCACGTCCTCGTCGCCCACCGCCTCGGTGTCGATGGGCACGAACTGGTCGGTGCGGCCCAGGGACGTGACCCGGGCGCCGAGGCCTTCCAGGATCCCGCGCAGCAGGTCGCGGGCGACGCTGGAATGCTCGTAGAAGCCAAGATGCAGGCCACTGAGGATGCCGGCCGGGAAGAAGTCCAGATAGCGCCGCGCATAGAGGTCGCGCGCCGCCGGGTTGGCTTCGGACAGCGGCTCGGGCCGGATGTCGGCGGGCAGAGTGACGGTGGCGGCGGCGATGTCGGCCTCGTCGGCCTTGGTGATCTCCCCCGTCGCCCGGTAGAACTTGATGCCGTTGCGGTCGAAGGGGATGTGGCTGCCGGTGACCATGATGGCCGGGATGCCCTGTTCCTGGGCGTAGTAGGCCAGGGCGGGGGTGGGCAGCACGCCGCAGAAATCCGGGATCAGCCCGGCCTGGCGGATGGCCGCCGCGCAGGCGCCGGCGATGCCCGGGCTGCTGGGGCGCAGGTCCAGGCCCAGGGCGACGCGGCTTCCCGGCGTGGGTGCGGCGACCTGCAGGAAGGCGGCGGCATAGGCGAAGCACACCGGCGCGGTCATGTCCGCGGCCAGGCCGCGCGCGCCGCTGGTGCCGAAGCGCACGCCGCTCCGGTCCATGATCTGCTGAATGCTGACGTGGGAGTTTGCTGTATTCATGAAGGCAGTGCCCGGTAATTGTTCCCGGCTGGGGCGATCGATGGCGGGGTAGTGGTCGACCTCGGTGTGGCGCGGCGCATGCGAGGCCGGCCGGTCCGGCAGAGTAGATCGCATCCGGGCCGGCAACGTCAAATGCCGGCGCGACGGCAGCGCTTGGCCGGTACCACGGGGCGGCGCGTAGAATTCCCGACACCTTGCGGGCCGATAGGGCCGACAATCTCGCGTGGCGTGGACCCCGCGCGGCATTGCCGGCCATGCCCCGACACGTGCCTGCCGAACTCCCCCGACGCCCCCCATGCGCGATCCCTTCTCCAGCGGCACCAGCCAGCTCCAGCCGGACCGGGACCTGGCCGCGTCGACCCGCGCCGCCTACCGCAAGGTCAGCTGGCGCCTGATCCCCTTCCTCGGCCTGTGCTACCTGGTCGCCTACCTGGACCGGGTCAACGTCGGCTTTGCCAAGTTGCAGATGAGCGGCGACCTTCACTTCAGCGAAACCGTCTACGGCCTGGGCGCGGGCATTTTCTTCATCGGCTATTTCCTCTTCGAGGTGCCCAGCAATCTCCTGCTGCACCGGGTGGGCGCGCGCCTCTGGATCGCGCGCATCATGGTGTCCTGGGGCCTGGTTTCCATGGCCATGATGCTGGTCGATTCCGTGGCCATGTTCTACGCCATGCGCTTCCTGCTCGGGGTCGCCGAGGCCGGCTTCTTCCCGGGCATCATCCTCTACCTCACCTACTGGTATCCGGCCCGCCGCCGGGGGCGCATCACCGCGCTGTTCATGAGCGCGGTGGCGCTGTCCGGCGTCATCGGCGGCCCTATCTCGGGCTGGATTCTCGACACGATGAGCGGCGTCCGTGGCTTGGCCGGCTGGCAATGGCTGTTCCTGCTCGAGGGGCTGCCCGCCGTCCTCCTCGGCGTGGTGGTGTTGTTCTACCTCCCGGACCGCATCGGCAACGCGAATTGGCTGGACGGGACGGAACGGCGGCTGCTGCAGGCGAACATCGACGCCGAGGACCACGAAAAGCCGACCGTCCCGGTCCTGACGGTGCTGCGCAGCGCCCGCACCTGGCACCTGGGCGCCATCTACTTCTGCCTCGTCGCGGGCCTCTACGGCGTGGGCTTCTGGCTGCCCACCCTGATCCGGAACACCGGCGTCGAGAACCTCCTTCACATTGGCTTCCTGAACGCGCTGCCCTACGCCGTCGCGGTGGTCGGCATGCTCCTCATCGCGCACAGCGCCGACGCGCGGCGCGAGCGCCGCTGGCATGTCGCCATCCCCGCCGCCCTGGGCGCCCTGGGCCTGAGCCTGACGACCTGGTGGAGCCACGACAGCGTCGTCGCCATCGCGGCGCTGAGCCTCGCGACCCTGGGCATCATTTCCGCGCTGCCCCTGTTCTGGAGCCTGCCCACCGCCACCCTGACCGGCATGGGCGCCGCGGCCGGCATCGGCCTGATCAACGCCATCGGCAACCTGGCCGGCTTCGCCAGCCCCTACCTGGTCGGCTGGCTGAAGGACGCGACGCAAGCCTACGGGGGAGGAATCCTGGTGCTGGCCGGGCTGCTGCTCCTGGGCGCCTGGCTGACGCTGAGGATTCCGGCCGATGCGACCCGCGGCGCCGACAACCCGGACGGGCCGTCGGACTGATGTGAATACGTTGGGGAATTGTGGGTTGACGGTGACCTGTCAGGGCACGCTGTTGAAAACCGTGGTCTGTCCCCTATTTCCATGTCTGTCCACTATTTCCATGCTGAACCTCGGCACGGCCAGGCTGTGAAAGAGGCGCTCGGTGTCGGGACAGGTGAATGAGCGAATCATGGCCCAATGTTCCGCGATACGGAATCCGACAAGCGGCTTGAATGGTCGCCAGGAGGGGAACATTGGTCTTGGGCCGGCCAAAGTTTGCAGGAGGGTCAGATGGCCTTGTTCTGGGTGGCGGGATTGCCCAGGAAGCGTCCCTTCGCCAATTCGGTGGCGGCGAGGTAGGCGAGCACGATCAACACCATGACGGCCAGGAGCGGCCAGGGCAGGGCAAAGAAGCCGAACATGCCGGCGAGGCCGCCAAAGGGCAGCCACAGGGCGAGGCCCCAGGTCGCGACGGTCAGCCAGAGCAGGAGGGTGCTGGGCGCGCTGCGCCAGGCCGGCCGCGCCGTGCGCAGGATCAGCACGACGCCCAGTTCGGTGAGCAGGGACACCACGAACCAGGCGCTCTGGAAGGTGGCTTCGTCGGCGCGGAACACGGCCAGCAAGGCCAGGAAGGTGATCAGGTCGAAGGCCGAGCTGATCAGGCCGAACACGATCATGAAGCGGCGCACGTCGCGGATGTTCCAGCGCTGCGCGCGCTTGATCCGCTCCGGGTCTACCCGGTCGGTGGCGATGGCGACGGAAGGCAGGTCGGAGAGGAAGTTGTTGAGCAGGATCTGTTTCGCCACCAGCGGCAGGAAGGGCAGGAACGGCGTCGCCAGCGCCATGCTCACCATGTTGCCGAAGTTGGCGCTGGTGGTGATGCACAGGTACTTGAGCGTGTTGGCGAAGGTGCGCCGGCCTTCCACCACGCCCCGCCTGAGCACCTCCAGGTCGGGCTTCAAGAGCACGATGTCGGCGCTTTCCCGGGCGACATCCACCGCGCCGTCGACGGAGATGCCCACGTCGGCGCTGTGCAGGGCGGGGGCGTCGTTGATGCCGTCGCCCAGGAAGCCCACCGTGTGGCCGCTGTGCTGCAAGGCCTTGACGATGCGCTCCTTCTGCTGGGGGTCGACCTCGACGAACAGGTCGGTGCGCTCGGCCCGGTGCCAGAGGGATTCGTCGTTGAGCCGGGCGATCTCCTCGCCGGTGAGCATGGCCGCCGGGTCCAGACCGATGCCGCCGGCCAGGTGGGCGGCGACGTAGCGGTTGTCGCCGGTGACCATCTTCACCCGCGTGCCCAGGGCTTCCAGTTCGCCCAGGGTTTTTACGATGTCCGCCTTGGGCGGGTCGAAGAACAGCAGGAAACCCTCCAGGCACAGGTCGCGTTCATCTTCGCGGCCGTAGCGCGGCTTGGCAGGGACGCGCCGGGTGGCCAGGGCCAGGACGCGGTAGCCCTCGGCGCCTTTCCGCTGGAAGTAGGCCTCGAGTTCGGCGCGCCGCGCGGCGTCCAGGGTTGCCTCCCGGTCATCCAGCCGCTCGCGGGAACAGATGGCCAGCACGTTGGCGAAGGCGCCCTTGGTGACGATGCGGTGAAAGCCGGGCTCCGGTTCGTCGACGACGAGGGTGAGGCGCTTGCGCAGGAAGTCGTAGGGGATCTCGTCGACCTTGCGTTCCGTCGCGACGCGGTAGCCGCGCTTCTCCCCGGCCGCCACCACCGCGGCGTCCAGGGGATTCTCGATGCCGGTCTCCAGGGCCGCGTTGAGATAGGCGAGGCGGGCCACTTCGTCGGCGGACCGGCCCCGGCAGTCCACCGCGTCGCTCAGCTCGATGACGCCGGCCGTCAGGGTGCCGGTCTTGTCGGTGCACAACACGTCCATGCCGCCCAGGTTCTCGATGGCCTCCAGGCGCCGCACGATGACGCCCCTGCGCGCCATCGCCCGGGCGCCGTGCGACAGGGTGACGCTGATGATGGCCGGCAGCAGTTCCGGCGACAGGCCCACCGCCAGGGCCATGGCGAACAGCAGGGATTCGATGGCCGGCCGGCCCAGGAACTGGTTCGCCATGAGCACGAACACCACCGTGACCAGCATGACCCGCACCAGCAGATAGCCGAACTGGCGGATGTCGCGGGCGAACTCGGTTTCCGGGGCGCGCGTCTTCAGCTTGGCAGCCAGGCCGCCGAACACGCTGCGGGCGCCGGTCTCGACGATGAGGCAGCGGGCGGTGCCGCTGCGCACCGAGGTGCCCAGGAACACGCAGTTGGAGCGCGCGGCGATGGCCGTGTCGGCCCGCAGGACGCCCGGCTGCTTCTCGACGGGGAAGGGCTCGCCGGTGAGGCTGGCCTCGCTGACCAGGAAATCCCTGGCCTCCAGCACGACGCCGTCGGCGGGGACCAGGTTCCCCGAAGACAACTCGACGATGTCGCCGGGCACCACATTGCGGGCGGGAACGGTTTTCGCGACGCCCCCCCGGATCACCCGCACGTTCAGCGCCAGGCGCCGGCGCAGGGCGGCGACGGCGGCGGAGGCGCGGTATTCCTGGGCGAAGCCGAGCAGCACGCTGCCCAGGACGATGGCGATGATGATGGCGGCGTCGGTCCAGTCGCGCACCATCAGGGAGACCAGGGCGCCGAAGATCAGGATCAACACCAGGGGGCTGGCCACCTGGCGGGAGAGCAGGCGGAGGGCGGTGAGTTCCTGGCGTTCCTCCACGCTGTTGGGGCCGAGCCGCCTGAGGCGAGCGGCGGCTTCGGCGTCGGCGAGCCCCGCCGGGCCCGTGGCCAGCTCCCCCATCAGGTCGGAGTCGGCGCGGCTCCAGTAAGCATGGCGGGATTCGCCCATCTGCCCTCCACGGGGCGGTTGGAGTGATGCTTTATCTTAGTTGCTGCCCGTGTTCCCGCGTATTGTGGAATTTCACCTTTGGCCAGCGCTCCATGGCCAGGCTCAGGTTGACGTGGTTGTCGGCGAGGTAGACCAGGTTGTCGTCCACGTCCTTGGCCAGGCGCATCTGCTGGGCCTTGATGAACTCGGCCAGGTGGGCGGCATCGTCGCAGGTGACCCAGCGCGCGGTGTGGATGCCGGCAGGCTGGAATAGGGCATCGACGCCATACTCGGTCTTCAGGCGGTGTTCCACCACCTCGAACTGCAGCTGGCCCACGGCCCCCAATAGCAGGTTGCTGTCCACCAGGGGCGCGAACACCTGGATGGCGCCTTCCTCCCCCAGTTCCCGCAGTCCTTTCTGCAACTGCTTGGATTTCAAGGGGTCGCGCAGGCGCGGCTTGCTGAAAAGATCGGGGGCGAAGTAGGGGATGCCCTTGTAGTGCAGGGATTCGCCCTCGGTGAGCACGTCGCCGATCTGCAACTGGCCGTGGTTGTGGATGCCGATGATGTCGCCGGCGTAGGCCTCCTCCATGCGCTGCCGCTCGTTGGCCATGAACACCACGGCGTTGGCGATCTTGATTTCCTTGTTGGTGCGGCGCTGCTTCACCTTCATGCCCGGCGAGTACTGGCCCGAGCAGACCCGGAAGAAGGCGATGCGGTCCCGGTGGTTGGGATCCATGTTGGCCTGGATCTTGAAGACGAAGCCGGTGAAGGCTTCCTCGGACGGATCGACATAGCGGCTGCCGCCGGGCGTGTCCGCTTCCCGGGACTGGGGAGGCGGCGCCCAGTCCTTCAGGGCGCGCAGGATTTCGCGGACACCGAAGTTGTTGATGGCGGACCCGAAGAACACCGGGGTCTGTTTCCCTCTCAGGAAGTCCTCCAGATGGAAGGAAGCGCCGGCGCCGCGCACCAGTTCCACTTCCATGTCCAGGGTGTCGAACTCCTGGGGATACTCGTTGCGCAGCCGGTCTATGGCGTCGCCGCGCAGGGTGTCGAAGCCCTGGTTGGCTTTCTCCTCGCCGGGAATGAAGTGCAGCACCTCGTCGTTGATGAGGTGGTAGACGCCCTGGAAACGCTTGCCCATACCGATGGGCCAAGTCACCGGGGCGCAGTGGATCTTCAGAATGGATTCGATCTCGTCCAGCAGCTCCAGGGGCTCCCGTACCTCACGGTCCAGCTTGTTGATGAAGGTGATGATGGGGGTGTCGCGCAGGCGGCAGACCTCCAGCAGCTTGATAGTCTGCTCCTCCACGCCCTTGGCCGCGTCCACCACCATGACCGCCGCGTCCACGGCGGTGAGCACCCGGTAGGTGTCTTCCGAGAAATCCTTGTGGCCCGGGGTATCCAGCAGGTTGACGACGCAATCGTCGTACTCGAACTGCATCACCGAGCTGGCCACCGAGATGCCGCGCTGCTTCTCCACCTCCAGCCAGTCTGAGGTGGCGTACTTGCCCGACTTGCGCGCCTTCACCGTGCCGGCCATCTGGATGGCGCCGCCGAACAGCAGCAGCTTTTCCGTGAGGGTGGTCTTGCCCGCGTCCGGGTGGGAAATGATGGCAAAGGTGCGCCGCCGGGCGACCTGGCGGGCGATGGGAGAGTCGGGGTTCATGGATTGCGGTGAGCGATAGGTGGTTTGCTCCCTCCCCCGCCGGGGGAGGGTCGGGGAGAGGGGAAAACCAGGTTTGCGTCCAAGAATTCTCCCCCTCCAAACCTCCCCCGCTAGCGGGGGAGGGACTCCATCCCTCCCTGTTTACGGGGAGGGTTGGGGCGGGGAGAGAATCAGCCGTTCTGCTGGATGCCGGCCACCAGCCAGCCGCCCTGGCCGCTGGCGGGCTTGGCCAGGTGCCAGATCTCGTCGAAGGCGGCGGGGGTTTCCGTGTCCTCCTTGATAAGGCCGTGGAAGCGCACGCTGACCACGTAGCGGCTGTTCTCCTCGCGGGCATCCAGCACCTCGGCCTCCAGCAGGGTGACCTCGGTGCGCTGGGAGACGTTGCCACCCCGGCCCTTGCGCTCATCGATGTCCAGCTTGATCTCGGCGTACATCTCGGGGGTGGTGAACTCGCGGATGTCGTCCAGGTTGCCGGCGTCGTTGGCGGCCTGCAGGCGCAGGAAGTTGACCTTGGCCTGGCGGGTGAAGGCTTCGGCGTCGAAGCCGACGGGCAGGCTGGCGGCGGGCTGCGCGAAGGAGTCCGACACGGAGCCGGGCATGGGCTGGGGTGCCTGGTAGTCGCTGTTGGGGTTCATGTTGCCGGAGCCCGCGTACTGCATGGGCCTGGGGGCCGGCTGGTTGCGGCGCAGGAACCAGCGCACCAGCATGAAGGCTGCCAGGGCCAGCAGGGCCAGCATCAGGAAATTGGCCATCTCCTCGCCGAAGCCGAAGTGGGAGGCCAGGGCGGCGAGGCCGAGGCCGGCGGCCAGGCCGGCGAGGGGGCCCATCCAGGATCGCTTGGGCGGGGTTTGCGGCGCGGCGCCGGGCTGCGGCTTGGCGGGTGCCTGGGGCGCGGCGTCGCGCTTCATGAAACTGCCGTTGTCGCGTTGCATCCCGGAATTGCGGCCGCCGCCCAGGCGTTTGGCGTCGGCGTCGTGAACGGTCATGGCGAAGCCGATGAAGACGGCGAAAAGGGCAAGAAAAATGTGCTTCATGGATGGAGATCCTCCTGGAAATGGCAGTGCATTCTAGCCGCTGGCAAAGGTGGCGTCTGATCGGCCGGATTCAAGATCGTTCAATAAAAAACCCGGCCCCAGGGCCGGGCTTGTTCGGGACGCCGGGCTTATTTCGCGGCGGGCATCATGGGCACGGGCACCATCATGGGCACCGTGGGCATGGCGGGCAGGCCGTAGGCGGGAGCCCGCATCCACGTGTTCATGGTGGGACCGTAGGACTGGGGCGCCATCATGCCGCCGGTCCAGGCGCCGTACCAGGCGGGGTTCACCGGCGCGGTGGCCATCTGCGCCACTTGGGGGCTCAGCGGCGCGGTGGCCCAGCGCAGGTACATGTTGGGATTGAGCAGGTTCATGGTGGCCGCCAGCAGCTTCGGATCCAGGGGCAGCATGGCCCAGCGCATCATCTTGTTGGGGTCGGTGAGCAGGGTCTGGGCGGCGGCGAAGAACTGTGGGTCGCTCAGGGCTTGGGTCCAGGCGGTGATGACGGCAGGGTCCATGGCCCGGGCGAAGTTGCCATAGGCCTTGGGATCCATGAGGCTGGCCACGGATTGGGTATAGAGGTTGGGGTCCATCATGGCTGTCAGCGCGCTGGTCACGAAGGCCGGCTCGCTGACCGCGAACAGGGCACCCATGAATTTCTTGGGATCGGCCAGCATCTCGCCATTACGGGTGAAGTCGGCCAGGAAACGTACCCAGGCATCGGTTCCCTGGGGCATGTCGGCGGCCGGCGCGGGCGCGGGATTGGCGGCCATGGCGGATGTGGAGGTCAGGACGAGGGCGACGAGCAAGGGGCGGATGTTCATGGGGTCTCCTATCGACTGGTCGGCGAAAGCCGGGGGGCGCAGACGGGCGGATTGTGAAGGGAAATGGCCGACTCGGCATCTGTTTCAGGCAATATTGCTTCATGGAGGTATTGATCGACACCCACAGTCACCTGGATGCCGGCGAATTCGACCGGGACCGCGACGCGGCCTATGACCGGGCTCGGGCGGCGGGGGTGGCGATCCAGGTGGTTCCCGCCGTGACCCGGGCCAATTTCGACGACGTGGCCGCGACCTGCCGGCGCTATCCCGGCTGCCTGCCGGCCTGGGGTCTGCACCCCATCTACATCGCCATCCACCACGACCGCCACCTGGCGGAACTGCGTCGCCGGATCGACACCTGGCGGCCGGTGGCGGTGGGGGAGATCGGCCTGGACCTGTTCATGCCGGAACTGGATTTCGCCGCCCAGGAACACTTCTACGCGGCGCAACTGAAGATCGCCCGGGAGTACGACCTGCCTGTGCTGCTCCATTGCCGCCGGGCCAATGACCAGATACTCAAGCAGCTGCGCCGGATCGGCGTGAAGGGCGGCATCGCCCACGCCTTCAACGGCAGCGACCAGCAGGCGGCGGCCTTCATCAAGCTGGGCTTCAAGCTGGGCTTCGGCGGAGCTTTCACCTGGGACCGGGCTTCCAACCTGCGCCGCCTGGCCCGGGAGCTGCCCCTGGAGTCCATCGTGCTGGAGACCGACAGCCCGGACATACCGCCGGCCTGGGGGGGCAAGGGCCGCAACGAGCCGGCGGAACTGGCGCGCATCGCGGGGGTGCTGGCCGAGTTGCGGGGTGTGTCCCTGGATGAGATCGCGCGGACGACCACCGCGAACGCCCGCGAAGTGCTGGGCCTCCCCCCTGTAACAGGGGGGGATTTGAAGCCGTCAGATGGGTCAGATCTGGAGACATCCCCCTCGATCCCCCTTTAAGAAAGGGGAAAGAAATGCCGTCTGTTGACACCCAAACATCATGATCTGGACTCTTCCCAACTTCCTCACCGCCACCCGCCTGATCCTGGCCCCCTTCGTGGCCTGGCGCCTGGCGGAATACGACGTGGTGGTGGCGTTCTGGTTGTTCAGCGTGGCTGCCCTCACCGATCTGCTGGACGGCAACCTGGCCCGCCTCCTCAACCAGCGTAGCGTGCTGGGGGCCTGGCTGGACCCCATCGCCGACAAGGTGATGCTGCTGACCACCCTGTCCATGCTCTGCCTGACCGAGCTGCTGCCGCTGTGGCTATTGTGGGTGGTGCTGGTGCGGGACGCCG
>Ga0233425_10003142_pt1 | contig 30818 bp, 27 predicted proteins | sample Watercolumn_Towu_2_FD_181712 | JGI IMG/M metagenome (GOLD analysis project Ga0233425, IMG submission 181712) | Freshwater microbial communities from Lake Towuti, South Sulawesi, Indonesia - Watercolumn_Towuti2014_140_MG | ecosystem: Environmental > Aquatic > Freshwater > Lake | place...
TCCCGCTTTTTCGCACTGCTTTTTAAAGCGTTTTAGGGCGACCTCGAAGGGCTCGTTGGGTTTCACCCTGACGCCCGGCATCCATTTCAACCTCCTCCCCGCTCGCAGATTCTCCCCGCCTGGGTCAATCCCGCAAGGCCGCCGGCCCCGGGAGCTTGTGGCGGAAAGAGGCGCTATACCCTCAAACGAATATTTTTTATCATTTTTTTTGAAACTGTCAACCGGTTTTTCAGAACTCGATTTCAATTTGTAAAAACTCTTCCGACCCTACCCTTGCAGCAGGACGACCGAATTGCGGCGATAGCCGGGTTCGACCCGGACGGATTATCCCTCAAAATTATAAATCTCAGGCAGTACTTGGAACTGTAGGATTGAAAATGATATTATTTAACAATGGTAGCCTTTTCTCTGGTCAGAATCCTGTTGCCCATGGCTCTTATCTGTCTCTGTCTGGCTCCCGGCGGGGTTGCCGCCATGGATCCCGTGAAGGAAGCCGACCAGCTTCTTAACAGCCCCAATCTCGACTTGCCCCGGGCCCTTTGCGCCCTGGACTATTATCAGGAAGCCCTGGCCCAGGCCCGGCCGCCCCAGGCCCCCATTTTGACCCGACTGGCCCGCACCTGCTTTATCATCGGCGAACTGACGGTGACCAGCCAGAAACATAAATATTTTGAACAGGGCCAGAGTTATGCGGAAATGTTTTTAAAGGAGCAGCCCACCCGGGTGGAGGGCCGCTACTGGCTGGCCCTGAACCTTTGCGGCCAGGCGGATACGGGCGGAGCCATGCAGGGGCGGAAGCTGCTGCCGCGCATCATGGAGGAGTTGGAAAAAGCCCTGGGGATTGACGAAGCTTATGACCAGGCAGGGGGCCACCGGGTGTTGGGGCGCATCTACTGTGAGGCCCCGGCCTGGCCTTTCTCCGTGGGCGACCTGGAGAAATCCCAACAGCATCTGGCCCGGGCCGTGCTCCTCTTCCCGGAAAACAGCACCAACCGCCTCTACCTGGGGGAAACCCTGATGAAGCTGAACCGGCCGCTTCAAGCCCGCCAGGAATTGGAGCGGGTGCTGTATTGCCCCCAACACGCCCTGATGCCCAAGGGCCTGGAGGAGGACCGGCAGGAAGCCCGGCGCCTTCTGGAAAGAATCGCGGTCTCCCAGGAAGAGAAATGATGGCTTTCCCATGGCCCCTTCAAGTTAACCTTCTTTGCCGGGAGACAGGTAAGATGCTCCGAAAGATAACCTGCCCGCTCCTCACCGTGTTTTTGGCCTTGCTGCTTGCCGGCTGCGTCACCGTCAAGGTGGACCTCTTCGAAGAGCCCAAGCCTCTGAAAGAACAGGAAGTTTCCGGATTCGGCAGCGACAAGATCCTGCTGCTGGACATTTCCGGCCTGATCGTGGAGTCCCAGCCCCGGGGCCTGTTGGGGTTGAGCATGGGCTCGGCGACCACCCCGAGCCGGGTCAAAGAGGAATTGGACAAAGCGGCCCGGGATAAGAGCATCAAAGCCGTGGTCCTCAAAATCAATTCCCCGGGAGGCACCGTCAGCGCCTCGGACATCATCCACCACGAACTGCAGAACTATAAAAAGGAAACCGGGGTGCCGGTGGTGGCCTGCCTCATGGGCCTGGCCACTTCCGGAGGCTATTATCTGGCCCAGGCCGGGGATACCATCGTCGCTCATCCCAGCGGCATCACCGGCTCCATCGGCGTGCTGGCCATGAAGCTGAACGTCAAGGGGCTGATGGACAAAGTGGGGGTGGAAGGCGAGATGGTGAAAAGCGGCCAATGGAAGGATTTCTGGTCTCCTTTCCGGCCCGCCAGCCCGGAAGAAAAGCAGATGATGCAGCAGGTGATCGACAGCTATTACCGGGGCTTCGTGGAGGTGGTGGCCCTGGGCCGGAAAATGGATGCCAAGGAGGTGCGGCGGGTGGCGGATGGCCGCATCTATACCGCGGCCCAGGCCAAGGACCTGGGGTTGGTGGACAGCCTGGGATACCTGGACGACGCCATCAAAATCGCCCAAAAAAAGGCCGGCCTGGAAGACGTCAAGGTGGTGCGCTATCACCGCCCCGGCAGCTACCGGCCCAATATCTATTCCCAGTTCCCGGACTTCTCCACGGCCTTAACCCCCCAATTTCTTTACCTTTGGATGCCAGGGGAGCTGTAACGGATTTTTTTTAAGGTTTTGCGCCGCGGCTGCCGATAAGTTAATCAAGAGGCGGGAATGCCTCCTTTCTCACAACAAGGATGGGTGAGAAAGCCCTTGAAGTACCTGAAACTCCAACATATCTGGAGCAGCGGGTAATGGGGCTCTCTCCTGTCCGTGTTTTATTTGGCAAAGGGATACTTGCGGACCCAGGCAAGGCAATACTTGACGGCAACCAAAAAAATGGTTAACAAAAAGTTTAAGATAATCGAATAGGAACTCTCATGAAAATCACCGATATTCAAGGAACCGGCGTCAGCCAATTACAAAACGAACAGGCGGGCACAGTAGGGACCAGAGCGCCAAAAACCGAGGCCACTCAAGCCGCCGACAATATTGTGGTGTCTCAAAAGGCCCGGCTGATGCAGAAGGCGAGCCAGGTCATCGCCGAAACTCCCGAGGTTCGCCAGGACAAGGTGGCCGCTCTGAAAGAGGCTGTGGATTCGGGAAGCTATCCGGTCAATGCCCAAAAAGTGGCCAACAGCATGATCGCCAACATGATCATGGAGCGTTAACGCGAGATTTCCGAGTAATTAACAGGGTATGGGGTAAGGGGCGCCCTAGGGGAGGGCGCCCTGTTTTTTTGGGTTTTTGGCTTTGGGTTGGGGTTGGGTTAGAGACTCGTTCCGTACTCGTTCCCAAGCTTTGCTTGGGAATGCAGGTAGAAGGCAAGTTTAACTTGCCTTCTACCTGCGTCCCCAAGGGCAACTTGGGAACGAGGCAAGAAACGCAAAACGATAAAAGCCGACGGTGGCGCCGGCCTGGCGCTACTTCTTCAGCGTCCGCACCCGCGCCAGCAACAATTCCGCGGCCTGCTCCACTTCCTCCCGAGTCGTGGGCCGGCCCACGCTCAGACGCACCGCGCCCCGGGCAACATCCAGGGGCACGCCCATGGCCGTCAGTACCGGGGAGACGGTTTCTTCGCCGCTATGGCAGGCCGCGCCCAGGGACGCGGCCAGCTCCGGGATGCCCCCCAGGATGGCGCTGCCGGAAAGCCCCGGGAAGGAGACGTTCAGGGTATTGGGGAGGCGTTCTGCTTCAGGGCCGTTCAGGATCAATTCCGGGAAACCCGCCCGCAGCCGCCAGTGCAGCACATCCCGCTGGAGTCGAAAGTAAGGACCTTCTATACCCACCCGCTGCCCGGCTAGGCGGCAGGCCTCGCCCAGTGCCACCAGATAGGGCACGTTTTCCGTGCCGGCGCGGCGGCCTCCTTCCTGGGCGGCCCCGTGCAGCAAAGGGGTGAAAGCGCAGCCCGGGCGCACGTATAAGGCGCCCACGCCCTTGGGAGCATAAAATTTGTGTCCCGCCAGGGTGAGGAAATCCACCTGCAACTCCGCCACCTTCACCGGAACTTTGCCTACGCTCTGGGCCGCGTCCGAGTGGAACCAGACCCCCGCGGCCCGGGCGATCTCGCCGACCTCGGCGATGGGCTGGAGCGCGCCGGTCTCATTGTTGGCGTGCATGACGCTGATTAAAATGGTCTTGGGGGTGATGGCCCGGCGCACCTCCTCCGGGTCCACCAGGCCCCGGGAGTCCACCGGCAGTATAGTGATCTCAAACCCTTGGGATTCCAGCTCCCGGCAGGGCGCCAGGACCGCGGGATGCTCGATGGCGGTGGTGATGATCTGGCCGTGGCCCTTAAGCCGGGCCACGCCTTTGAGCACAGTGTTGTTGGCCTCGGTGGCGCCGCTGGTGAAGACGATCTCCTGCGGCCGGCAAGAAAGAAGAGCCGCAACCTGGCTGCGGGCCACGGCCACCGCCTCCTTGGCTTTAAAGCCCAGAGGATAGTCGCTGCTGGGATTGCCGAATTCGCCTTCCAGAAAGGGCCGCATGGCCTGGAAAACTTCGGGGGCAATGGGCGTGGTGGCGTTGTAGTCGAGGTAGATCATGGGATTTCTGATCAAGGGTTTACGGGAGCGCTAAAACCTGCTTTAGTGCCATACCGATACTTTCCAGGTCTTCTTTGCCCATTTCCTCGATCCATCCGGACAGGCGGGCCTTGTCTATCGCCCTGATTTGGTCGCAAACAGCGCGCACCTCCCGCCCCATACACCGAACTTTAACAGTAACAGGTGGTTTGGCTTCTCCGGATCTAGAAAGGGGAACAATAAGAACCGTTCTCCGGGCTTTATTGATTGGAGTCGCGCCAACCAGCACACAAGGTCGGACTTTTTTGATTTCCGAGCCTAGAGTAGGATCGAGGTTGACCCAATATACGTTACCACGGTTCAGTTTCGAGTCCGTCGCCAACGGTCACGTCCCAATCAGCCATCTCGGCTCTGAGTTGCTCGTCCTGTTCCACTGCCAGAGCGCATTCATAAAGCTCTTGCTCCCGTCGTTTTACTTCTTCTTCCAGAAGCTCTGCCACCACTTTGCTTCGCTGCCGAGGCGGAATCACTGCCTGCATCCTGGTATATAGCTCATCTGATAAGGAGACCAAGACCTTCACCGATTTTCTCCCGATTTTATATTGGATATAATATATCAGATATACTAATTAATGCAATATATCTTTTTAAGGGCAACGGGGTTTTCTTTAATAAGGCGTTGGCAAACTCACCCGCTCAAAGGAGCTAGATTTAGCGACATTTTGCGCGAGTGGTCTTTCATCTATCAGTTATCCTTTGCCATTGATAAGCAATACATCCTTAACGCGCACACTCGACTAACTAGGACGTAATTTATGCTTTTAAGATGCGTTCTTGTTTTAATGAATAGCATGTCGTATGAACTAGTGTTGCATTCCTAGTTTTCATGCTTAAATCTAGACTTTTTCTGAACTATTCAATATTTTGCTTGATATTCTATTGCTGACCAATTATTTTATAGCTATTAAAGACACAATATGGAGGATGGCAAAAATGAAAGAGCCAAGTGATAAGCAATATGCAAAATGGTGTAGAGAAACCTTAATAGATCATTTAGAAAAAGATTGGGGCAAATTAATTTTAAAGGGATACTGGATTTTGGCAAATGATGGAATGAAATTTCTGGCTATTTGTGCCTCGCTAAGCGAAGATAGATTTTGGTATGGTGTCACACATCATGATTGGCAAAATTGGGATGATAATTGTTACCTCATATTCTTAATGCGTGATGGTGAACAAGTAAGTTATGTGATGATGGACCCGGTGGATTCTCGAAAATTACTCGACAAGATTAACCCAGGCAAAAACTCCAAGATAATTAACGTAAGAATGCCAAGCTCTGGTAAGCTATATATACAGGCATGGGAAGATTTTCAATTTGCAGCAAGAATTGTTATAATCGGGAAGATGATAAGATCTCTGCCGGCCAAAATACAGGCTGCGATAGAAAAATTGAGCCCTGAAAAAATCGCTAAGCTGCTTGCAAAAATTTCCGGTTGAGACAGACCATGACCCGTTCCTTCTCCCCCAACTTCTATTTCTTCGGCCGCTGGCTGGTCAAGCAGACCATCGGCCGCGTCTTCCGACCCCGGGTCCGGGGTTTGGAGCATCTGCCGGCTGTCGGCCCGGCCATCATCTGCCCCAAGCACCAGCGCTGGGAAGACATCCCCATGATCGGCGCGGCCCTGCCCCTGCCGCTGCACTATATCGCCAAGGCGGAACTCTTCCGGCAGCCTTTCGTCCGGGAACTGCTGGGGGCCTGGGGCGGGGTGCCGGTGGACCGCCAGCGGCCCCGGGCCACGCTGTCCTCTTTCAAAAAAATGCTACCCTTGCTCCAGCAAGGAGCCTATATCGTCCTGTTCCCCGAGGGCACCTATGTCAAGGGCCGGGTGGGGCCGGGCAAGCACCGCCTCATCCAACTGCTGCTGAAGCTTCAGGGCCAAAACGGCCTGGGGCTTCTGCCTTTTATTCCCGTGGGGTTGACCTACCACCGCCGGATGCTGGGTTATGAGGTGGAAATAAATATCGGCCCGCGCTTAAGCGCCCCGGACCCGTGCCACGCCCAGGCCCTCACCACCGACCTCATGGGCCGAATCGCCCGTCTTTGTGGGTAAAAAAGCTGTCAGCTTTCAGCGATCAGCTTTCAGCTTAATAATTTCTAACCACAGAGACACAGAGGACACGAGGTGCACAGAGAATTATAATTAGGTCCTTAGCGTAAAAGCGCCAGGGGCCTAATTAACACCCTCTTTGTTTCTCTGTGTCCTCTGTGCCTCTGTGGTTAATAATTTTTTTAGCTGACAGCTGACAGCTGACAGCTGACAGCTGATAGCTGACAGCTATTCCACCGGCAGGCCCAGTTCCCCCTTGAATTGGGCCAGGCCGATCTCGTCGATGACTTTGCCCAGGCGTTTCTTCTTTCCCGCCGCCTTGAACCAATCCAGGACCTTGGCTGCCAGGGCCAGGGCCTCGTCGTCATTGAGGCCGGAGGCAATTGCGTCGGCAAACCGGGGATTAAGACCGGAGGCAAAGCCCCCGGCCAGCACCCGCCAGCCTTTGGCCGCGCCCACCAGCCCCAGGTCTTTAATGGAGGCCTCGGAACAATTGTTGAGGCAGCCGGAAACCCCGATCTTAAACTTATAGGGCAGCGGCATGCCGTGATATTTTTCATCCAGGTGCAGCCCCACTCCCACGGCATCCTGCATCCCCATGCGGCAGAAGGTGGTGCCGGGGCAGATCTTGATGGAGCGGACGCACAGGCCGATGGCCGCGCCCGGCGCCAGGCCCAGTTCCTGCCAGGCTTGATCCAGGTCTTCGGGCTTCAGCCCCACCAGGGCAAACCGCTCCGCGGAAGTGAGTTTGACCGCCTTGACGCCGTACTTCTCAGCCACGTCGGCCAGCCGGCGCAGCAGGTTAAAATCGGTAATGATGCCCCCGGGAATATGGGGGGCAATGGCATAGGTCTCTTTATCGCGTTGCACAATAGCTCCTTTGTCCAACAGGTCTTCGGCCATGAATAAGCTCCTTTTCAACTCGCACGAATCTCACGTGATCGATGGCTTGGTTTTGGTCTCTTAAGATTAGTCGCAAGGCCGTCGAAAATCAAGGGAGGACCGGACAACAAGTTCCTTTCCCCTGGAGCCGGGTTGACAAGGCCTTGCGTTTCTTATTTAATAAAAGGCATGTTCCGGCCGAAGAAGAAAGTATACATCAAGACCTTTGGCTGCCAGATGAACGTGGCCGACTCGGAGCAGATGGCCCTGCTCCTGGCGGAGGACTACACGCCCACGGAGCGGGTGGAGGAGGCTGATCTCTACCTGATCAACACCTGCGCCATCCGCCGCAAGGCCGAAGAGAAGGTGCGCAGCCTCCTGGGCAGCCTCCAGGCCGTAAAGCAGCGCCATCCCCGGATGCTCATCGGCGTGGGCGGCTGCGTGGCCCAACAGGAGGGGGAACGGCTCCTGGCCGCGGCCCCCCACCTGGACCTGGTCTTCGGCACCCAGGGCGTCTACCGCCTGCTGGAGATGGTGCGCCGGGCTGCCTTGGGCCAACGGGTGGTGGATATCACGCTCACCCGGGGCTTCCCGGCCCAGTCCCGGAGGCATTGGCGGAAAGGCGCGGTCAAGACCCTGGTGACCATCATGCAGGGTTGCGACAATTTCTGCACCTTCTGCGTGGTCCCTTACGTGCGGGGCCGGGAAGCCAGCCGGCCGCCGGGGGAGATTGTCATGGAAGTGGCGGACTTTCTGGCTGCGGGGGGCAAAGAAGTGACCCTGTTGGGCCAGAACGTCAACTCCTATGGCCGGGGGTTGGCGGAGGCCATCGCTTTTCCGGAGCTGCTCCGGAGCATCGACGCGCTCCCCGGGTTGGCGCGGCTCCGCTTCGCCACCTCCCATCCCCGGGACCTGTCCCCGGAGCTGACCGCCGCGTTCGGGGAGCTGCCCAGCCTCTGCGAGCACCTGCATCTGCCGGTGCAGTCGGGCTCGGACCGCATCTTAAAGGCCATGAACCGGGGTTACACCCGGAGGGAATATCTGCAAAAGGTGGCGGAGTTGCGCCGGGCCTGTCCGGGGATCAGCCTCTCCACCGACATTATCGTCGGCTTCCCCGGGGAGACCGAGGCGGATTTTGAGGACACCCTGGAGTTGGTACAAGAGGCCGGGTATGAGCAGGCCTTTTCCTTTAAATATTCCCCCCGGCCCCAAACCAAAGCTGCAAGCCTGCCGGACCGGGTGCCCGGGGAAGTCCAGGCGGAGCGCTTAACCCGCTTGCAGAATTTATTGAATGATCTTTCCCTAAAAGCCCATTTGCGTTTGGTGGGACGGGTGGCTGAGGTTTTAGTGGACGGCATTAGCAAACGTTCTCCGGAGGAACTCTCCGGGAGGCTTAGAACCAATCAAGTGGTGAATTTCACCGGCTCCCGGGAGTTGCTGGGCCGGATGGTTGCGGTGCGGCTTACCGAAGCTCACCCCCACTCCTTGAAAGGCGCGCAAGTGGAAGACTCCCTTCCGTTGCCGCTCCTGGCCGTTGACCCGCAGGCACTCCAAAGGAGAGTAACATGTTGAGGCAAATGACTGTCTCCGGATTGACCATCGACCCCTTCACCAACAGTCCCATCATGATTTTGAAGGATGTGGACTCGGACAAGGCGGTCCCCATCTGGATCGGGTTGCTGGAGGCCACGGCCATTGCCAGTGAGCTGGAAAACATCAAATTCTCCCGCCCCATGACCCATGATCTCTTGAAGATCATCATGGAAAACATGCAGATTCAGGTGACCAAAGTGGAGGTTTGCGATCTGCGGGACAATACCTATTTCGCCCTCATCTACCTCAACCGGGAAGGCCGGGAAGTGACCATCGACGCCCGGCCCAGCGACGCCATCGCCCTGGCCCTGAGGGTCAAGGCCCCCATCTTCGTGGCCGAAGTGGTGATCCAGAAGGCCCGGCGGGTGGACCTTTCCGCCAAAGAGGCCATCACCACCGAAGACGCCAAAAAATGGACGGAAATTCTGGAAGGCCTGGACCCCGACGATTTCGGCAAGTACAAGATGTAACAGATGGTTTTTAGTTTTGAGTTTTTAGTTTTTTCTGATTGAAGTATTGTATATTGGAGGACTTAAAGCACTTAGTTTTGCTTATTCGGGATAATTAAGATTACGAATACTTTCAGAAAGCCAAAACGATGAAACCCCTATTACGCCAAACCATAACCTGCTTTTAACAAAAACTAAAAACCAAAAACTAAAAACTATCTTTTCATGATCGACCTGCACACCCACACCCTTTACAGCGACGGCGAACTGCTCCCCACCGAACTCTGGCGCCGGGCCCAGGTCCTGGGCTACCGTTTCCTGGGCGTCACCGACCACGTGGACGCCTCCAACTTCGAGATGGTCTTCGCCCGCCTCAAAGCCGCGGCGGACAGCCTCAACGGCGGCGCGCCCCCCTACTTCATCCCCGGTTTGGAGTTCACCCACCTGCCGCCGGCCTTGATCGGCCCCCTGACCGCCAGGGCCCGGGCGCTGGGCGTGCCCCTCATCGTCATCCACGGGGAGACCCTGGCCGAACCCGTGGCCCCGGGGACCAACCGCGCCGCTCTGGAAGCGGACATCGACATCCTGGCCCACCCCGGCCTGATCACCGTGGAAGAAGCCGCCCTGGCCCGGGAAAAAGACATCTTCCTGGAGATCTCGGCGCGCAAAGGCCACTGCCTGGCCAACGGCCACGTGGCCCGCACAGCCCTGGAAGTGGGGGCATCCCTCATCGTCGACACCGACAGCCACGCCCCCAGCGACCTCATTTCCCGCCAACAAGCGAAGCGCATCGCCCGGGGCGCGGGCCTCACCGCCTCCGAAGTCGCCACCGTCTTCGAGAACGCCGAAGCCCTGGCCCGCCGCCTGGCGGGGGTGTAGGGCCGAAAAGATTTGGGGGAACCCCACTTTTTTAGAAAAAGTGAGGTCCCCCCAAACCCCCTCCTGCAGAAATGTACTGTTTTTGGCTTGAATAGGCGCTTATTGGGCTAGTGTTATCAGATTTATGCTGGCATCTTAGTTTCCGGTGCTGTCTTTTCAAGATGATTTAGCACAAAATCAACCCATCTCTGATACCAAAACCAAAAACCGCCAACCATTGTCCCATATCCTTTTGCGGGATTCTTCGCATCTATCTCCTTCCATAATCTAGTGTGTTGTCCAATACTAAAACTCCCAAATCCAGCCTCTTTAACTAATTGAACAATTTTTTTGGCTCCGAATTTTGGGCGTTCCACCTCTTTTTGCACCCAATATTCTTTTGAAATGTTCTGGGCTAATTCCGATTTGGGATCTATGAATTCAATGACTTTATCAGCTTGGCCTGGTTTTCCTGCTAACTTTCTCGTAAAAATTATCCGATACGAATATTTGTCACTGTTAAATTCTTCTGGTGATAAAGAATTATCGAATTGAGCTATATATGTCTTGATTGATTTAGGTATAGCTAATTCTGTTTCAGTAAAATTTTCGGCTTGATGAAAAGTTAACTCAGAAAATTGTATGCTATAAGATAGATTTTCATCAAGACCATATTTTTCATCAAATAGATGTTTGATATAATAATTATAATTTAATGCACAAGCTTGATATCTTCCTGATAAATATGTATCCAACATCGAGGCTTGTCTATGCACTATCTGATCTCTTAATCCAACTAAAAATATTAAATTATTTTTAGTATCATTATCTAACGGACAATCTTGGTTACCAAGACATTTGGATAATTCCCAATATTTATATTGGCCATCTACCCTTTCAAATTTGCGCCGATTGTTAACTTTCTTGAAATAACGATATTCAATTTCCTTCGAGCGATAATATGCATGCAATAGATAAGTCCAAGCTATATTCATAAGCACTATAAAATTTTCTGTTTTAAAAGTAATCAGAGGGTTATTGTAAATTTGTATCGCTGCAAGAGCAGCTTCTCTTGAAGCGCGAATTAGTTGGAGTTTCCGGGAATAGATCAACCTTTTCTTCTTCACCACGGTCTCTCACCCTCTCTCCTAATTTATTTAGATAATTAAAATGGTTGACTATCCTTTAAGTTTTTCACAAATTATCATGCACTAACTGAAATATTAAGTCAAGTGTGCATAAACCTTCGCTATCTCTTTGACTTTTAGTGATAATTCTCATAACTTAGGACAATGTCAATTGACCCAATACGATGGCTAAAGCAAGCTAGCTTTTCCATCCTCGACTTCTTCCTGCCCCGGCTCTGTCTGTTTTGCGGCGGGGTGGTGGCGGAGAGCGCGGCGGTGGCGGTTTGTGGGGATTGTGAGGGGACCATCGAGTGGGTGGAGAGTCCGGTCTGTCCTTGCTGCGGTTTGATCTTTCCCGTGCGGGAGGGAGAGGACCGGCTCTGCGGGACTTGCCGGACGGAGCCGCCGCCTTTTGCCCGGGCCCGGGCCGCGGCGGTCTATGAGGGGCCTCCGGCCCAGGCGGTGACCCGCTTCAAGTTCGGCCGGCAGATGGCCTATCTCCCGGTGATGCAGCACTGGCTGCAGGTCCCCCGGTGTGCGGAATTGGCGGCGGGCGCGGACCTTCTTATTCCCGTGCCCCTGCATCCGAAGCGCTTGCGGCACCGGGGCTTCAACCAGGCCCTGCTCCTGGCCGGGGCCTTCCCGGAGGCTCAAGTAAGCCTGGAGGCCCTGGCCCGGGTGCGCCACACCCCGCCCCAGGTGGGCCTTAACCCCAAAGAGCGCCGGGACAACGTGCATCAGGCCTTTGCCGTGGCCCGGACTGACGAGGTGCAGGGCAAAAACGTCCTGTTGGTGGATGATCTCTACACCACCGGGGCCACGGTCCGGGAGTGCGCCCGGGTGCTCAGAAGGGCCGGGGCTGTCAGAGTGGAAGTCCTCACCGTGGCCCGGGTGAAGCATGAATGAAAGGGTTCACATGACCGATTGCCATACCAGCCATAAAGTTGTTTCCAAGGGCGCGGCGGCCCGGTGGGTCAAGAGGCTCCAGGCCGAAGGGGGTAAGGTCATTTTCACCAACGGCTGCTTCGACCTGCTGCACCCGGGCCACGTGCGCTACCTGGAAGAAGCCCGGTCCCTGGGGGACGCGCTCATCGTCGGAGTGAACACCGATGACTCGGTCAGGCGCTTGAATAAGGACCCGGACCGCCCCATCAACCCGGAAGGGGACCGGGCCGGACTGCTGGCGGCCCTGGCCTGCGTGGATAAGGTGGTGCTCTTCGGGGAAGATACCCCTTGGGAGCTGATTACGGCGCTGCAACCGGATATTTTGGTAAAAGGGGGCGATTACCGCCTGGAGGAGATCGTAGGCCGGGAAGTACTCTTAGCCCGGGGCGGGGAAGTCAGGGTCATCCCCCTGGTGCCGGGCTACTCCACCACCGGAATCCTGGCCCGCATCCGCGGTGGAGAAAAAAAAAGGGGGGACTGAGTAATCCCCCCACCTGCTTGCATGCCCTTATCCGGGAAAGAAACGGCACTTCCGAGAAAATCACCTCTTTAAATCTTACCGCATTTCCGGCCCTTGAAATTCATTCACTTTTACCGGCTTAAAGCCACATGCAGCCGGCGCGAGGGCGCATTGACACCGTCCAGGATCACCAGATTCAGGATATTTGCCAATTACTTCTTCCTCATCCCGATATCCCTCCCGGGCCACGGTCAGGAGGCTGAGCATGAATAAGCCCAACGGCACTCCCAGAAACAGGCCCCCACAGAAAGCAATAATTATCTGGCTCATTTTTGGGTCTCCCTTTCAATCCGGGTTTGGTAAAATTGGGATATTTCTTGATTGCTCCCAATTTTTTCCGGCGCTTCCCCTCTTGCAAGAAAAAAGGAAAGGCCGCGATTTTTCAGAGGCCCCACCCCTTGGTAATTAATACCATATACCATGTCAAATATTATGTCTATATAAAATATTGCACATATATTAAATCCCCCGGGGAAATGAGGCCAAGCTCCGATCACAAAATTAATACCCGGATAAATCACGTCTCTGAATTTTCCCGGAGAGCCAAGCCGAAAAATTCCCGCATCCGGACCCTGGTGGCACCTGGGAGCACCGCTTACCCCAGCCTGGTTACCGGATATCATAGATTATCAGGTTGTTAAAGGAGGTTTGCTACTGACCGCCATTCCTCTTCGGCCAGAGAAAATAGCAGAACAGGAAAATGCCCAAAGGCAAACCGACAAATATGCCCAAATAAAAAGCAAGCAGTGTGGGACTCATTTGGGGGCTCGATTTGAACGCAGGATTTGTTCGCTTTTTGCTAATTATCGTACATCAAAAAGTTTTTGTCTACAGATAAGTATGTTTAGATAGAATTATTTCACTAAAACTCCAGGGCCAAGCCCGCCCATCGAGAAATTAATGCCCTGACGAGTTTCGCAGCGTCACCTCGCCCCCTTTGCAGTCCGCCTTAAAATCTATCCCGCTGCTGACGCTGGATTTACCTGCCGAATTTTGGTATTTTGGAGAAAATTAACCTCCAGCCCGGTCAGGGAGGGGGAATATTTGGCCTTGAAACGTCCCAAACTCATCATCCCGTTGGCCCTGTTGGCGGTGGCCGTCATCGCCTATCTGCTCTTCTTCCGGGGGAAAGAAGCCGATCCGGGCATCCTGCGCTTATCCGGCCATATCGAGGCCACGCAAACGGACCTGGGTTTTAAGGTCCCGGGCAAGATCGCGGTCATCAACTTCCAGGAAGGCGATGAGATTAAAGCCGGCCAGACCGCGGCCGCGCTGGAAGACAAAGACCTGCGGGAGGACGTGGCCCAGGCCGAAGCCGCTCATGCCGCGGCCCGGGCCAACCTGGCCAAGCTGCTGGCCGGCTCCCGGCCCCAGGAAAAGAAAGAGGCCGCGGCCGCCGTGGCCCAGGCCAAGGCCGACCTGGTGGACAAGGATCGGGAATTTAAGCGCATGCAGGCCCTCTTTGAGCGTAAGACGGTCTCCGCCCAGACCAGGGACCGGGCCGAAGCAGCGTTTCTGGTGTCCAAAGAGGCCCACCGCCGCACCCAGGAAAATTACAGCCTGGTAAAGGAAGGCCCCCGCAAGGAAGACATTGACGCGGCCCGGGCCGAGGCCCGCCGGGCCGAAGCGGCCCTGGAGCTGGCCCGCACCCGCCTGGGCTACGCCACCATCGCCTCCCCGGTCACCGGCGTCGTCCTGGTGCGCCCCGGGGAACCCGGGGAAGTGGTGGCCGTAGGCTCTCCCATCCTCACCCTGGGGGACCTGGACAATGCCTATTTTGAGGGCTACGTCCCCGAAACCGATCTGGCCAAGGTGCGCTACGGCCAGAAAGCGGAAATCACCACCGACAGCTACAAGGACAGGAAATATCCTGCTTGGGTCTATTTTGTTTCCTCCAAGGCCGAGTTCACCCCCAAGACCGTGGAGACTCACAAGGAGCGGGTGACCCTGGTCTATCGCACCAAAATCCGGGTGGAAAACAAAGACCACTCCCTAAAGCCGGGCATGCCCGCCGATGCCGTCATCTTCCTCAAGGACCAACCCCGCTGAGCCGGCCATCCGGGCTGATGGCCTGACCAAGCGCTTCGGGACCCTGGCGGCGGTGGATCACTTAAGCCTGGAGGTGCCCCGGGGGGAATCTTTCGCCCTGGTGGGTCCGGATGGCGCGGGCAAGACCACCACCATCCGGCTGCTGTGCGGCATCATGGACCCGGACGGGGGGCGGGCGGAAGTGCTGGGTTACGATACCGTCAAGGAATCGGAACCCCTCAAGGAACATATCGGTTACATGCCCCAGCGCTTCGGCCTGTACGACGACCTCACCGTGGCCGAAAATATCGCCTTTTACGCCGACATCTACCGGGTCCCCAAGGCCGAGCGCCGCGCCCGGGTGCCGGAGCTTCTGAACTTCTCCAACCTTGCCCCCTTCCAGGACCGCCTGGCCGCCAACCTCTCCGGCGGCATGCGCCAAAAGCTGGGTCTGGTCTGCGCCCTGATCCACACGCCGCAACTGCTCATCCTGGATGAACCCACCTTCGGAGTGGACCCCGTATCCCGCCGGGAGTTCTGGCATATCCTCCACGAGCTGCTACGCGGCGGCATGACCATCTTTCTGTCCACCGCCTATATGGACGAAGCGGAGCGGGCCCACCGGGTGGGGTTGATGCACCGGGGGCGGCTCCTGATGACCGATACCCCGGGGGCCATCAAGACCGGTTTTGAGGGGGAACTCCTTGAGGTGCGGGCCGATAATTTGCGCGCGGCCCGCAGGGTTTTGTCGGTCCTTCCGGAAGTGCGCCAGGTCCTGGCCGTGGGCGACCGGCTGATGACCACCGTGGCCCGGCGGGAAGAGGCGTTGGCCCCCATGAGCGCGGCCCTGGAGGCCGCAGGCGTGGGCGGCGTCCGCATCGCGCCCGCGGAACCGGCCCTGGAGGAGCTGTTCGTGCAGATCGTGCGTCGTGAAGAGGGGGCAATATCTTTATAACAATAAATAAAGCGAACCGCTAAGGCCCATGGTCGTGTTGAACCGAGCAAATTTGAAACCGCAATCCTCATCTGGTCTTAATGGCAGGGCGGCCGTCTCTGGCCGCCCTAACCTGGGCGGGCACAGAGGCCCGCCCCACTAGGAACTTTTTCATTTAAAAATCTCGAAACTGAATTACAGATAATCCGGTTCTAATAATGCAGATTGAAAAGGCAATAATAGTCCAAGACCTCACCCGGGATTTCGGTAAATTCCGGGCCGTGGACCGGGTGAGCTTCGAGGTGCTCAAAGGCGAAATCTTCGGCTTCCTGGGCCCCAACGGCGCGGGCAAATCCACCACCATCCGTATGCTCAACGGCCTGCTCCTGCCCAGCGGCGGCGGCGGCTCCGTGGCCGGTTACGACATCGTTAAGGAAACGGAAGCCATCAAACAGAATATCGGCTATATGTCCCAGCGCTTTTCCTTATATGAGGACCTGACCGCGGAGGAAAACCTCACCTTTTTCGGGGGCGTTTACGGTCTCCCTCCGGATAAGCTGCGTGCGAGGGCCGAAGAGGCGCTGGGCCAGGTGGGCCTGCTGGAAAGGCGCCGGGATCTGACCCGCACCCTGGCCCTGGGCCTTCGCCAGCGCCTGGCCCTGGCTTCGGCCATCCTGCACGAGCCCCCCATCCTTTTCCTGGATGAGCCCACCAGCGGGGTGGACCCCATCTCCCGGCGCAATTTCTGGGACCTGATCTATTCCCTGGCGGATAAGGGCGTGACCGTGCTGGTCACTACTCATTACATGGATGAGGCGGAATTTTGCGACCGGCTGGTGCTGATCTACCAGGGCCGCCTCATCGCCCAGGGCGCGCCCCGGGAATTGAAGGCCGGGGTGACGGAGGAGATTATCGCCGTCTTCCCGGACCGCCTGGGGGAGGCCCTGGAGGTGATCCGGAAGCTGCCCCAGGTCTCGGAGGCCGCGGTCTTCGGGGACGGCTTGCACGTGGCCACCACCCAGGCCGCGGCCGCGGAGGCGGCCATGAAGGAGACCCTGGCCGCGCAAGGCATCGCCATCCGCAGCCTGGGCCGGGTGGAGCCTAGTTTGGAAGATGCTTTTATTTCTTTGATTGAACGAGCGGGGAATGGTTAAAGCAGGGGTTAGGGATTAGGGGTTAGGGATTAGTAAAAAAAAACTAACCCCTAACCCCTAATCGTTCACCCCTCTCCCCAGAAACAGGACGCTTAAGCATGGATCTAGTGCGCACCTGGGCGGTCTTCCGCAAAGAGCTGATCCACATCCGCCGGGACCTGCCCAGCCTCATCCAGGTGATTCTGCTGCCGGTGGTAATGCTGCTCTTAAACGGCTATGCCCTCACCTTTGACCTCAAGCACGTGCCCCTGGCCGTCTATGACCAGGAGCAGAGCCGGGTCAGCCAGGATTTCCTCCAGGGGTTCAAGGGCACTGCCTATTTCCAAATCTACTGTTCCGTCTTCAATTATGAGGAGATCTCCGACCTCATCAATTCCCGCCAGGTGAAGCTGGCCCTGGTGCTGCCTTACGACTTTTCCCGGTCTATCAAGTCCGGGCAGAGCGCCAAGGTCCAGGCCATCGTCGACGGCACCGACGCCAACACCGCCAACCTGATCATCGGCTATCTCCAGGGCATTGTAGCCGCTTACAACCAAAACGTCATTATCGAGCGCCTGCAACTCCAGGGCGCCAGCCGCTTGGAGATTCCCATCAAGAGCGACCCCCGGGTCTGGTACAACGAGGACCTGGAGTCCCGCAACTTCATCGTCCCCGGCCTCATCGCCATCATCATGACCATGGTGGGCGCGCTCCTCACCGCGCTCTGCATCATCCGGGAAAAGGAGCGGGGCAGCATGGAAGGCTTGATGGGCACCCCGTTAACAAAATGGGAATTGATCCTGGGAAAGCTGGGTCCTTACTTCCTGGTGGGCATGCTGGATATGCTTATCTCCATGGCCCTGGGGGAGTTTCTCTTCCAGGTGCCGCTCCGGGGGAACGCCTTGTTGTTCATCGGCCTGGCCGCCTTGTTCATGCTGGTGGTCCTGGGCCAAGGGCTGCTCATCTCCGTGGTCTCCCACAGCCAGTTGGAGGCCTACCAGATGGCCATGATCACCACCTTTCTGCCGTCCTTTATCCTTTCCGGCGCGGTCTTTGCCATCCGCCAGATGCCCCTGGCCTTACAGGTGGCCTCGGTTTTCGTCCCCGCCACCTACCTGGTGAACATCAGTAAAGGCATCTACCTGAAGGGTATCGGCCTGGAGATCCTCTGGCCCAACGCCTTGATGCTGATGGGTTTTGCCGCGTTTTTTCTCCTGGTGGCGGGCCGCAAATTTGTGAAGAAGATCAAGTAACTTATGAGACTTAGACGCATCTACCATTTCCTGGTCAAAGAGTTCATTCAGGCGGTGCGGGACCCGCGGCTTCGCTTTTTTCTGGTTATGCCTCCCCTCATTCAGCTCATGATGTACGGTTATGCCGTCAATTTCGACATCCAGCACATTCCCACCGCGGTCTTCGACGAAGCCCGCACGCCCCAGAGCCGGGCCCTGATCAACCGGTTTGCTTCCAACCCCTACTTCGAGTTGAGTCATTACCTGGAGCGCACCGACCAGGTCCGGGACCTCCTGGACCGGGGTAAAGTCAGCTTTGCCCTGCGCCTCTCCTATGACTTCGCCAGGAAGCTGAAGGAGGGCAAACCCGGGGCCGTGCAGTTGATCATCGACGGCACCGACTCCAACGCCGCCCTCATCGTCGGCCGCTATGCCAATGCCATCCTCAACGATTATTCTCTGGAGCTGCTCCAGGAACGCCTGGGCCGCCGGGGGCTGCCGGTGAACCGGGCCGCGCCGGTGGTGGTGGAGGAGCAGACCTGGTTCAATAAAAACCGCATCAGCCACGTCTCCTTCGTCCCCGGGGTGATCGCCATGGTGGTCATGCTGGTGTCCATCATGCTCACCGCCCTATCCGTGGTCCGGGAAAAGGAGATCGGCACCCTGGAGCAACTCCTGGTCACCCCCATCCGACCGGTGGAGTTCATTCTGGGCAAGACCATCCCTTTTGTCCTTATCTGCCTGGCGGACGTTTTTCTGGTAGCCCTGCTGGCCATCTTCTGGTTCGAAGTGCCCTTCCGGGGGAGTGTTGCGGTGCTGCTCCTGGGGACTTTTCTCTTCCTCATCAGCACCGTGGGCCTGGGGCTGTTGATCTCCACCGTAACCTCCAGCCAGCAGCAGGCCATGATGGTGAGCTCCTTTTTCTTCACCCCCGCGATCATGCTCTCGGGTCTGGTCTTTCCCATCCCCAATATGCCCGTGGCCGTGCAGTACCTTACCTTCCTCAACCCATTGAGTTATTTCATCATTATCATCCAGGACGTCTTTTTAAAAGGGGTGGGCCTGGCGGTCCTCTGGCCGCAGATGGCGGGCCTGGCGCTCCTGGGCGCCGCGCTCCTGGGGTTGAGCGTGCTGCGGTTCAGGCAGAGGCTGGCGTAGTTTTATGATCTATCTCTGGATTAAACCGATAAAATCGATTATAAGATAATTTAAGATATCCTTAAAATTATCATAATTTACGCCTGCTGATATGCTGGCAATCATTTTCTAAGGTGAAAATGACTCTCCGCTCATCAAGGCTCCAAATTTACTTCTCCCCAATTCATATTTCTTTTCTTCCTTTGGTTTTCCTTGCTATCTTCCTCCTCCCCGCCTGCTCCGGGGAGAAAAAGGCGCCGCCCAAGCCGCCGGTGCCCGTGGTGGCTGCGCCGGTGGCACAGAAAGACGTGCCGGTGCAGCTCAAGACCATCGGCAACGTGGAGGCCTACGCCACGGTGGCCATTAAGGCCAGGGTGGGGGGTGAACTCAAGGAAGTCAAATTCCGGGAAGGCCAGGACGTGGTCAAGGGCCAGCTTTTATTCATCATCGACCCCCGGCCTTTGGAGACCGCGCTGCAGCAGGCCGAGGCCAATCTGGCCAAGGACCGGGCATTGGCCAACAAGGCGGAAAACGACGCCAAACGTTACGCCGAGCTGATCCGCCGGGATTTCGTCAGCCGGGAGCAGTACGACCAGGCCAAGGCCACCGCCGAGTCCCTGGCGGCCATCGTCAGGGCCGACGAAGTGGCGGTGGCCAATGCCAAACTCCAACTCAGCTACTGCTATATCACCGCCCCCATCTCCGGACGCACCGGCAACCTGAAGGCCGACCAGGGCAACCTCATCAAGGCCGACGCGGACACCCCCATGGTGGTGATCAACCAGATCCAGCCCATCTACGTGAGCTTCTCCCTGCCCCAGCAGTATCTGCCGGACATCAGAAAATATCTGGCCCAGGGCCAGGTGAGGGTGAAGGCCCTCATCACCGGCGAGGAGCAGCGCCCCGAGGACGGCATCCTTACCTTCGTGAACAACGCCGTGGACCCCGCCACCGGCACCTTTCTCGTCAAGGCCACCTATGAAAACCGGGAAAATCGGCTCTGGCCCGGTCTCTTTGTTAATGTGGCGGTGCATCTCACCACCCAGCGCCAGGCCCTGGTGGTCCCGGCCCAGGCCCTGCAGACCGGCCAGCAGGGGCAATTCGTCTTTGTGGTCAAGGAAGACCGCACCGTGGAGACCCGGCCCGTGCAGATGGAGAGGATCTTCGACGGCGAAATGGTCATCAAGAAGGGGCTGACCCCCGGGGAACTGGTGGTGACCGACGGCCAGTTGCGCCTGGTGCCGGGGGCGAAAGTGGATATCAAGAATAAGCCGTGAACTTCGCCGAAATCTTCATCCGCCGGCCGGTGATGACCACTTTGGTGATGCTGAGCATCTTGCTGTTCGGTGTCATGTCCTATCGCTACCTGCCGGTGAGCGACCTCCCCAATGTGGATTTCCCCACCATCCTGGTGAACGCCTCTTTGCCGGGGGCTTCTCCGGAAACCATGGCCTCCGCGGTGGCCACCCCCCTGGAGCGCCAGTTTTCCACTATCGCCGGCTTGGATTCCATGACCTCCAGCAGCGCCCTGGGGATTTCCAATATTACCCTGCAGTTCAATCTGAGCCGGGATATCGACGCCGCGGCCCAGGACGTCCAGGCCGCCATCGCCAAGGCAGGCAAGCAACTGCCTCCGGACATGCCCACCCCGCCCACCTACCAGAAGGTCAACCCCGCGGACCAGCCTATTCTCTATCTGGCCCTCACTTCCAAGACCTTGCCCCTCTCCACGGTAAACGAATACGGCGACACCCTGATCGCCCAGCGCATCTCCATGGTCAACGGAGTGGCCCAGGTCCAGGTCTGGGGCGAACAGAAATACGCAGTCAGAGTGCAGCTCGACCCCAAGGCCCTGGCCACCCGGGGCATCGGCATCAATGAAGTGGCCGCGGCGGTCGCCAAGGAAAACGTCAATCTGCCCACCGGCACCCTGTATGGGCCGCATCAGGCCTTTACGGTCCAGGCCACCGGCCAGCTCACCACCGCCGCGGCCTACCGGCCCCTGATTGTCAGCTACCGCCAGGGGCAGCCGGTGCGACTGGAGGACCTGGGCCGGGTCATCGACAGCGTGGCCAACGACAAGATCGCGTCCTGGTACCTGGAGGACCGGGCCATCGTCCTGGCCATCCAGCGCCAGCCCGGCACCAACACCATCGAGGTGGTGGACGCCATTAACCGGTTGCTCCCCACTCTGCGGGAGCAGATCCCGGCCGCGGTGAGCATCGTCACCCTATACGACCGCTCCGTGACCATCCGGGAATCGGTGAACGACGTGCAGTTCACCCTGCTGCTGGCCTTAGGTTTGGTGGTGATGGTAATCTTTCTGTTCTTAAGGAATATCTCGGCCACCGTCATTCCCAGCTTGGCTCTGCCCATGTCCATAGTGGGCACCTTCTCGGTCATGTACCTGATGGGCTACAGCCTGGACAACCTGTCGCTCATGGCCTTGATCCTGTCCGTGGGGTTCGTGGTGGACGACGCCATCGTGGTCTTGGAAAACATCGTGCGCCACATGGAGATGGGGGAGCGGCCCCTGGACGCGGCTTTGAACGGCTCCCGGGAGATCGGCTTCACCATCGTCTCCATGACCCTGTCTTTGGCCGCGGTCTTCATCCCCGTGCTCTTCATGGGCGGCATCCTGGGCAGGCTGCTCCATGAATTCGCGGTGACCATCGGCGCGGCCATCCTGGTCTCCGGCTTCGTGTCCTTAAGCCTGACCCCCATGCTTTGCAGCCGCTTTTTGAGGCCGCCGGCGGAAGAGCGCCACGGCCGCCTTTACCGGCACTCGGAGCGGATCTTCCAGGCCATGCTGGCCCTATACGATCGCACCCTGCAATACGTGCTGAAGAGGCGCCGGGCCACCATGGCCGTCTCCGGGGTCCTCCTGGCGGCCACCGTTTACCTCTTCGTGGTCATTCCCAAGGGCTTCCTGCCCAACGAGGACCAGGGGACCATCTTCGGCTTCACCGAAGCCGCCCAGGGAATCTCTTTTGACGCCATGGTGCGGCAGCAGCAGGAGGCCGCGGCCATCGTCCGCCAAAACCCCTACCTGAAAAACTATTTCTCTTCCGTGGGGGCATCCGGCCCCAACGTCGCGGGCAACTCCGGCCGCATCTTTATCCGCCTCATCGACCGCAGTAAACGCCCCGGCGTGGAGGAGATCATTCAGGACCTGCGCCCCCAGCTCTCCCAACTCCCGGGTCTGAAGGTCTTCTTGCAGGTCCTGCCCCCCATCCGCATCGGCGGCATGCTCACCAAGAGCCAATACCAGTTCACCCTGCAAAGTCCGGATATCAATGAACTTTACCACTACGCCCCCATCCTGGAGGATAAAATCCGCACCCTGCCGGGGCTGATAGACGTCACCAGCGATTTGCAGATCAGCAACCCCCAGGTCACCGTGGACATCCACCGGGACCGGGCCGCGGCCTTGGGCGTCACCGCCCAGCAGGTGGAGGACGCCCTCTATTACGCTTACGGCTCCCGGCAGATCTCCACCATCTACGCGCCTAATAACCAATATTGGGTGATTATGGAACTGGAGCCCGGCTACCAACTGGGGCCTGCGGCCATGCAGTGGCTCTATATCCGCGCCGCCGCCGGGCAACTGGTGCCTTTGGACACCCTGGCCGACCTGAAGCGGACCCTGGGCCCCCTCATTGTCAACCATGCGGGGCAGCTCCCGGCGGTAACCATCTCCTTCAACCTGAAGCCGGGATACGCCCTGGGGGAGGCGGTGGCCCAAGTGCAGAAACTGGCATTGAATACCCTGCCGGCCACCATCACCACCAGTTTCCAGGGCGCGGCCCAGGCCTTCCAGGCCTCCCTCCAGGGTTTGACCATGCTTTTGATCATGTCCATTCTCATCATTTACATCATCCTGGGCATTTTGTACGAGAGCTTCATCCACCCCCTGACCATCCTTTCGGGCCTGCCCTCGGCCGGGGTGGGGGCCCTGGTAACCCTGATGCTCTTTCGCCATGATCTTGATATCTACGCGTTCGTGGGAGTGATCATGCTGGTGGGGATTGTCAAGAAAAACGCCATCATGATGATCGATTTCGCGTTGGAGGCCCAAAGGGAGGAAGGCAAGGCCCCCCAAGAGGCAATTTATGCCGGGGCTTTGATCCGGTTTCGGCCCATCATGATGACCACCATGGCCGCGCTCATGGGGGCGCTGCCCATCGCCCTGGGTTTCGGCGCGGGCGCGGAATCCCGGCGGCCCCTGGGTCTGGCGGTGGTGGGGGGCCTGCTGGTCTCCCAACTCCTGACCTTGTATATCACCCCGGTTTTTTACCTGTACATGGAAACCTTTAAGGAAAAGGTAGGCAATCTTTTCCGGAAAAAGCCCCGCAGTTAATCTCCTCTAAAAAGCCGCGGCCGCCGGCCCTGAGCCCCAGGCCAAAATCTTGAACCGTTGCGGCCGATCCGGAAAGCCGGGATTTGGCTTGGGGGTCCGCACTTTTAAAATATGATTTAAGCAAGTTGAACCTTAGTTCAATTTCCTCGCCCCGTTTTCGGGGTTTAAGAATTTGTACGTTGGACCGCTGTAGGACCCACCTGAGCCTGATGAAAAAATAGTGACGTCAGACAATTGACTATAGGTCAAAAATTTGACTATTAATAATCGTTTAGAGATTTCTAAAAAGCTAATAATAAATATAATTACAGCATGTTATAAATAATCAGCAGCAATCATAATTAACCCCATCCGCAAGCCCCCTTCTGCCCTTTTTTATCTATGGATTCCCTAATTTAAAAAAAAATTCCACAATCCTGTGTAATTGGCCTGTAATTTGCTATATCTATACGAAAAATTTTATGCCCAATATTCCTTCGCAATAAAAAGATATTCATATATCTGGATCTAGCGAAAAGGCCCTGTCGCTAACAGCTTGGCCACTTCCTGGGCATAATCGCTCATCCCCTCCCCCTATCCCGGGGGCCCGTATGTTTTATCACTTTTCGGGTCTGGGGGATTGCCAACCATTAATTCCGTGCAAGGAGGATGACTGTGAAGCGGCGGGAGATGTTACGTGCAGGCTTCAGCAAGGCGGCGAAGGCTCTGCCTTTGGCCCTGGCCGCCGCCGGCAGCCTGGGCGGTCTGTTGCAGATGGGAGCGGCTTTGGCGCCGGCGCCGGAGGCGGCCAGCTTTCCCACTGGAAACCAAGGAACTAACCACTCGGACGATTTGATTAAGGAGGAGGAGTAAGGGATGGAAATATCGCGGCGTGATTTTCTCAAATACTGCGGTTTGACCGCAGCCGCCTTGGGATTGAGCAGTAAGGACCTGTTCTTGCTGGAGGAGGCCCTGGCCAATCCCAATGCGCCCAAGGTACTGTGGCTGCAAGGCGCAGCCTGCACCGGGTGCTCCATGTCATTTCTGAACTACATCGCCCCCTCGGCCCCCACCTCGGCTGCGGACATTCTGATTAACAATATCAATCTGGCGTATCACCCCAATATCATGTCCATGGCGGGCCAAGGCGCCGCGGAAGTAGCCCGGCAGGCCTACAACGCCGGCGGCTATATCCTGGCCATCGAGGGCAGCGTCCCCACCGCGTTTGGGGGCCGGACCTGCTGGGCCTGGAAGTATAACGACACGGACGTCACCTTCCGGCAGGCGGTCACCGATCTGGCCTCCCGGGCTTCCAGGGTCCTGAGCATCGGCACCTGTGCTTCTTTCGGCGGCATCCCCGGGGCTGGACCCAACCCCACCCAGTGCCGCAGCGTGCGGAGCATCACCGGCAAGTCTACCATCAACATCGCCGGCTGTCCGCCGCACCCAGATTGGATCGTTTATACCATCGTGCAATTATTGCTGGGCAACTCCATTTCCCTGGACGATTCCCGGCGGCCCACGGCGATTTATAGAAATACCGTGCACAGCAACTGCCCCCGGAGAAACACCCCGGAAACCTGTTTGTCGCAAAAGGGCTGCAAGGGGCCCGGGACCCACGCCAACTGCGCCAGCGTCCAGTGGAACAATAAGGCCAACTGGTGCGTCAACGCCAACGCCCCCTGTTATGCCTGCACGGAGCCGACCTTTCCCGGCACCGCGTCCCTTTATACCGTCAGATACAACCCCCACGGGACCACCAATCTCAACTGTAATTCGTCCGGCTGCCATGGCAGTGGCGGCGGCGGCAGTTATCCGCCCAACCCCCATGGCTACACCACCAACAACTGTCTCAATTGCCACAACTCCGTGCCCTCTTACACTCAGTCCGGCGGTGGTTCGAGCGGCGGGGGCGGGGGCTTTGGCGGCTAGGGGCCGGAGACGGGAACGCTTGGCGGCACTGCGCTTGCGGCCCCTCGGAGATACTATCAACGACTACTCCTATTGCCATTAATTTACCGGCCAACAATATATGAGGAGAACTTGAAATATGCCTACGATAACCACTATCGATCCGGTTACCAGGCTGGAAGGCCATCTGAAGATCCAGGTCACCATCGATACGGTCAACGGCGTCCAGCAGGTAGTGGATGCCAAAGCCACCGGCACTTTGTTTCGGGGTTTTGAAAATATCTTGGTAAACCGTCATCCCTTCGATGCCCAACATATCACCCAGCGCATTTGCGGGGTCTGTCCCGTGTCCCACGGCCTGGCCGCGGTCATGGCCCTGGACGCGGCCTGTGGCGTGACCGCCCCCGCCAACGCCCGGATCATGCGCAACCTGGTGTTGGGGGCCAATCTGGTGGATTCCCATATCCTCCATTTCTACCACCTGTCCGCGCCGGATTTCATCAACGGCCCCAACATGCCGCCCTGGCAGCCCAGTTGGAATGTGGACCGGCGCTTCAGCGACACCCAGACCACCGCGTTGGTGAACAACTATGTCACCGCGCTCAACATGCGGCGTATGGCCCATGAAGCCGGGGCCATCTTCGGGGGCCGCCTGCCCCATCCCCCCACCTTCATCGCCGGCGGTTTCACCACCACCCCCACTGCGGCGATGGTCACCAAGTTCAAGGGCTTGATGAACCAGGTTATTTCCTTCATCCAGAACACTTATATCCCCGACGCCCAGGCTTTGGCCGCCACCTACGCCGATTACAAACAGATCGGCCGGGGCTACCGCAATCTCCTGGCTTTCGGGTGCTTCGACCTGAACTCCAGCGGCAGCAGCAAGCTGCTGCGCCGGGGCCGGATCAACACCGGCTCCACCTCTGTGCTGGCGGTGAGCACCAACAGTATCACGGAACAGGTTAGCAACTCCTGGTATGCGGACAGCACCAACAGCCTCAACCCGGCCAATGGCGTCACCACCCCGGTGGACCCGAGCACCAAAACCTCCGCTTACTCCTGGCTGAAGGCGCCCCGCTACGGCACCGGCCAAAGGGCTTATGAGACCGGGGCCCTGGCCCGCATGTGGGTCAACGGCGATTACCGGGCCGGCATCTCCGTCATGGACCGGCACCTGGCCCGGGCCGCGGAGGCCCTGAAGGTGGCCCAGGCCATGGTGACCTGGGCGGACCAGCTTACCCCCGGCGGTGCGGTAGCCGTGACCGCCAATATCCCTTCCAGCGCCTCCGCCATCGGCCTCACCGAAGCGCCCCGGGGCGCGTTGGGCCACTGGCTGCGGATCAGCGAAGGCAGAATCTCCCACTACCAGATCATCACCCCCACCTGCTGGAACGCCTCCCCCCGGGACGGCAACGGCAACCGGGGACCCATCGAGCAGGCCCTCATGGGCACGCCCGTCCAGGACATCAATCAGCCGGTGGAAGTGGTGCGGGTCATCCACTCCTTCGACCCCTGCCTTTCCTGCGCGGTGCACGTGATGCGGCCGGACCAGGGGAAGAAGATCTTCACCCTGGCCCATTACCACGGCGGCGAAGAGATTCACAGCCACGACCATGGCCACGGGCATGATCATCATCACCATGGCCATGATCACCACCATGACCATGACCACCCCCATGGTCAGGTCTAACCGCTAACCTCCAACTCCGGCCCGGCGCTCCCGGCGCCGGGCCCGGACCGATGGCCCTCTCTCTACCTTCTCTGCGCCGCGGCGGTGAACCTGAAAATTCACCGCCGAGCCGCAGAGATGCTAGATTTTAGTGAACTTATGGATTCTTTTAGCGAAAAACGAAAAACGAAAAACGAAAAACGCTCTACCCCTCGGGAACCCCGCATCCTCATCGCCGGGTTGGGCAACTTGCTCCTGATGGATGACGGCGTGGGAGTGCACGCGGTCCTGGAATTGCAGAAAAACCCCCCTGAAGGCGCGGTGGTGGCGGAAGTGGGCACTGCGGTGCTGAACGCCCTGGAGCTGCTGGAATGGGCCGACAAGGTCCTGGCCATCGACGCCATGCAGGCCGGGGGCGAGCCGGGCACGGTCTATGCCTTCGGGACCGAAGACGTGGACCGGGGCGGGATTAAGGCCTCCCTCCATGAACTCAATCTCATCTCGGCCCTGAACTTCCTTAAACGCAAGGCCAAGCCGGAGATCGTCATTTTCGGGGTGGAACCGGATCGGATCGACTTCGGGTTGGAGCTGACCCCGGCGGTGGCTGCGGCCTTGCCGGAACTCACCGCCGCGGCCCGGAAACAGGTGCAGCGCTGGCGTAGCCAGTAGCCAGTTGCCAGTATTCAGTAGGACAGTTCTATCCTCTGGCTACTGGCTACTGACTACTTGCTACTTGACGGCCAGGAGTTCCACCTCAAAGATGAGGGTGGCATTGGGGCCGATGAGGGGGCCCGAGCCCCGCTCGCCGTAGGCCAGGTTGGAGGGAATGAAGAGCTGCCACTTGGAGCCTGCGGGCATGAGCTTCAGGGCTTCCTGCCAGCCGGGGATGACCCCGGTGACCTCGAAAATACCGGGTTTGCCGGCCTTATGGGAGCTGTCGAATTCGGCGCCGTTGATGAGGGTGCCCCGGTAGTGGACTTCCACCATATCCTCCGGCTGGGGCTTCTTTCCCGTCCCCGCCTGGAGGATCTTGTACTGGAGGCCGCTGGGCAGGGTCACCACCCCTTCCTTCTTCTTATTCTCCGCCAGGAATGCTTCTCCTTCTTTGCGGTTGTTCTCTGCGGCCGACTTCTTGGCTTCCACCGCCTTCTGGCGCAACTCGGTTTGATACGCGGTTAAGGCCCTATTCATCTCCTCGTCGGATACCAGCAGCTTGGCGCCCGAGAATTCATCCTTCAGGCCCTGGACCATGAGGTCCAGGTCCACTTCGATGCCCTGCTTCTTGAAATTTTTCGCCACCGACACCCCGATGCCGTAGCTGACCTTGTCTTTGTCCGACTTTATGGCCACTTCTTTGGAGGCTTGCTGCTCCCCTTTGGGCGCCTGGGACTCCCCGGTGCACTGGGCGGCCAGCAGCAAAACCCCAAAAATCGCGATCCATTTCCGTGTCATAGACGCTCCCTTCCGGAATTCTTTGGTTCGAACCGCTATGGTAATAATAAGTGCTTTTAAAAGATAAACCACCTTTCGGGTGCAATTTTATGGACGGGGGAGGAGAAAGACAGTTCCTTCCTTTATTTTAATGCTGTTTGACTGGAATTTGGGACTTATTTAAGCGGAATAAGCTTTTGAAAAAAAGACGGGGAGGGATTATTCCTCCCTCCCCGCAATGTTAAGGGTCTATCAACTTAAGGCAGGACATTCGCTATGTTGGACCACCCTGAAACGCCGGACGCATTCAAGGCTCGCACCCGGTAGAAATAATTGGTGCCCGCAACCACCGAGCTGTCGGTGAATGTCGTGGCGTTCGCCGGAGCCGTAAGATTTTTCAGTCCCGTCGTGAAAGCATTATCCGTGGCCCGCTGAATTTTGAAAGAAGTTTCATTGGCCGGATTGTTCAGAGTGGCCGGAGCGTCTGCCGGCGTAGGGTCGGTCCAGGAAAGGTTCACCGTTCCTGCGGCCGCGGCGGCGCCCAGGCCCGTGGGCGCGGACGGTTTAACCGTCGCCACCTGCATGACCAAGGGCCGCATCATGTCGTTTTCTTCATGGCCCAGGAGGTGGCAATGCCAGACGTATTCCCAGTCAAAGTCGGTCATCACGTTGACGGTGGGCAGGCCGTTGGGCCCCGGATTGGTGAAACCCGTGGTGGAGCCCAGGGGCATGGTCACATCAAGAGGTCTCCGGCTTTTAGGAAGCCCGAAATTAAGGGCAGGTTTGGTGGGCCTGACCGCCAGGACCACGTTTTCAAAGGGGTTCATCCGCACGGTTTCCTTCCAGCCCAGTTCGTTGGGGTCCGGGGGCTTGATGACCCCGGCCCAATCCACCCGGTTAATCACCTGCACATTCACCAAATGAAAGTGGATGGCATGGGTGTCGATGCCGTTATGGATCACCGACCAGATCTGCGTCGTGCCTTCGGGGATGGTCTCGGTGGCCGGATCGATGTAAAAGTAGCCGAAGGCGTTCTGGCCCGCGGGGTCCAGGGAAGTTCTTTCGGTCCCCAGTTGGGTATTCATCCGGCCATACTTGCCGTCAAAATCCTCCACCAGGGTCTTCAACATCACCGGAAAATTTTGAAAATTCGGCGGCGTGCCTCTCAAGCTGGCGAACCTATTATCTGCGAACACCCCGGGGGGCACCAGGTACGGCGGATCATCGGCAGTATTGTGGGAACTGGCATAGGCAGTGGGCAAAGCCGCCTGCAATGCCGCCTGCAATGCCGGGGGGATGAAGGGGGGGGGAGTGATGCCCTCTGGGGTTCCCTTAACCCGGAATTGCATGAGAGTCCGGGTGTTGGGGCCGAAGCCCGCCTGGGTGGAAGGGGCGCCGCCCATGTCCAGGCCCGTGGCCGAGTAGTCCGGATTGCCCGTGTAGAAGTCATAGCGCGGGTCAAAGAGCGGCGTGGGCGCGGGCGCGTCGTTATAGAGAATCAGATTGGAACCCGGAGCAGCCGTGGAGAAGTCGATAATGATATCCGCCCGCTCCGCCGGCCCCAGGAACAGGGTCTTGTCGGTGACGTTCCCCAAGGTGGCGCTGCGGCGGTCGTAGTCGTAGTCGACTGGTTGGGGCGGGTTGTTGAGCAGCACCACCCCCGGCAGGAAGCCGCCTTCAGTGCCGATCTGGATCAGGGGCGGGCCGGCGGTGGCAGGATCGGGCACCCCCCCGGGGCGGCCATCGGCCGGAACCGTCACATTCCCGTAAGGCCCCGGGACTGTCTGGCCGTGAGCCGGAACCATCTTGACTTCCTTGGGGTTTTGAGGATCGCTGAAATAGAGTTGCAGGTTGAGCATGCGGTCATTACAGCCGTTCAAGATCCGGAAGCGGTAGGCCTTTCTCTCCACCTGGAGGAAGGGGTAGGCGGTGCCGTTGATCACCGGGGTATCCATGAAGGCTTCCGGCACAATGGAAGTGGTTGGCAGCGTCGGCTCCGTTATCGGTATCGGCGGCCAGAACCAAGCACCATAGTCCCACCTGCCTTTGGGGTTCATGGTTCCATCCGCCGGCATTTGATTGGGCTGATAGACATGAGGGAACCAGAGATCCCCCAACTGCGCATCCGGCATGACGATGGGCCACAGCGGGTCGGTGGTGGCGGTGGTGGACGAGACAAAAGTCTTGTCCTGGATGATCAAGGGGGTCCCCAGGCCGGGCAGGATGCCGGAGGAGATCAACCCCTGCTCCACTGCGTCCGTCACCAGGTAGCCCGCGACCTCGCCGGCGTAAACGTTGAGCCGGGTGAGGCCATAGGAATGGTCGTGATAAAACATCATCCTGGAACTCTGCTGGTTGGGATAGTAAAAGGTCCCTTTCCCGTCAGCCTGGGTCGGGTTCGGCAGTTTGGGACCATAAGCCATATCCGGGACGTTTTGGAAACTTAA
>Ga0233425_10003143_pt1 | contig 30815 bp, 28 predicted proteins | sample Watercolumn_Towu_2_FD_181712 | JGI IMG/M metagenome (GOLD analysis project Ga0233425, IMG submission 181712) | Freshwater microbial communities from Lake Towuti, South Sulawesi, Indonesia - Watercolumn_Towuti2014_140_MG | ecosystem: Environmental > Aquatic > Freshwater > Lake | place...
GTTGAAGCACGTCTTGAGGATCGTTTGACATCACCCCGGCGATCAGTTCTTTCCAGCGGAAAAGCTGGTCCCGATAGTGGCGCAGCATGGTCTGACTGCTGGGATGACTGGCGGCATGGGCGAAGAAGATCGGCTGATCGGGCAAGGCCAGCATCTTATCCACACTGCCCACAGCCTGATCAAAGAAAAACCGGGGAGGAGTCGGGGGACGCATATAGATCTTCCCCCAAAAGGGAAGATAGACCCCTACCGATTCTCCGGAAAAAAGTTTATCCTGATAACAAAACGAGAGATGATGAGGGGCATGTCCCGGCGTCTCCATGATGGTCAAACCGTCCAGCCGGGCGGCCTCATGAGAGATCAGCCTTTCAGGGGGAACGGGCTGTATCGGTTGGTAGGCCACGGCCATCTCCTTTAAGGTGGCCAGACTGCCTTCCCAGAGCTTACTCGGATCAATCAGATGCTGCAGGCCTTTCCCGTGCGAAATGACCCGGGCGGTTGAAAAGGCATCCAAAAATGGGGCCAATCCCCCGGCATGATCGATATGAATATGGGTCAGCCAGACATAATCGACCTGTTGGATCCCTTGCTGATTGATCTCAGCGATGAGCCGGGGCACGGAAACGGTGGGCCCGACATCAACAACGATAGTCGGAGGACCGGGAATAACCCAGGATCCGATAAACTGATTCAGACCGGGAAAAGGCTGGGGAAGGTCAATAAAAAAAGGGGGGGACGTCGTGTTCATGGTTTAACCCTTATCATATGTTTCTATTCGTCGGCCGGTTAAATTAACCAGAGCCCAAATGGCATCCAGAGGCAGATGCCGACTGATCGTGCGGTCGAAATTTATGGTCACCTGAGCGGGAAATTCTTCATCTTCCACATAGAGAATATATTCCACTGCGATTCTGGGCAGGACCGTCAATTCAAAAGAGGCCTCTCCGCGGGCGGTTTGCTTGCCCGCCAGACTCAACCCGGCCTTTAAAAATCCTTCCGGATCCCTGGCGAACCGTTTTTCCAGAGGTGTTTTAAGCAGGGCATGGGGGCCCCGGAAAAAAAGTTCTCCCCCGGGCAGTTCCCTCTCGCTCACCTTTATCCCTTCCGGCAGGCATTCTTCCGCCCGCAGCAGATACATCAAGAGCACCAGGTATTCCTGAAAACTGGGTTTTTTTTCCAGCCTGTCCTCGAGAAAGATTCGTTTCGATGCCGGGTGACAGACATAATGCCGGTTGAGAAAAGGAATGATGAATCCCTTCTCCGGGTGAAAAGTGACCAGGGCCCTTTTACAGACCCGGTCCACCTCCAGGCCATTCAATTCCTCCCAATAATCAGGGGGAATATGTTCGCTGTCTCTGAATAAGGAGACCGTATTCGGATCGACGGTGGACATGAATGATTAACGGGGTCTGGTTCTCTGAAAAAATTCCAGGTATTTGGTCAGCTCCCGCTTGAGATCTTTCCGGGCCGTGACTTGATGGATACCTCGGATGTTAATAAAATAATCCATGTGCTGGTAGATCAGCCCGGATAATTGCTGGAGGGAATTAGACCGGACCAGACTCTCATCCACTTCAAATCCCCTGGACTTCATCACCCGGGGGCCGGTAAAGATCACCAGGGCATTGGGTTCGGCAATGATGACGTCACCCAAAGAGGCAAAGCTGGCAATGGCCCCTCCGGTGGAGGGGTCTCCGAGGATCGAGATAAAAGGCAGGCCGTGGCGTTTCAGGAGATTAAGGCAGGCAATCGTCTTGACCATCTGCATCAGGGCCAGAATGCCCTCATACAACCTCGCCCCTCCGGAACAGCAGAGACTGACGAAAGGCACCTTTCGCTCAATAGCTAATTCAACGGCCCTTCTGAATTTTTCCCCGAAGGCGACCCCCATGGAGCCACCGCTGAAATAGAATTCCGAAACGGCCAAGATGATCGGTTGGTCGTAGATCCTGGCCTCACCGGTAACCAGGGATTCCTGAAAGTGTGAGCGTTGTTTATCTAAAAATTCCCGATAATACCCGGTGATCAGGGACCCGTCGAGGAGATTGTCCACCGTCAGGTTTCGGTTGATTTCAAAAAAACTGTCCGGATCGGAGAGACAGGCAATCCAACCGCCGGCATCCAGGATATTCTGACGGCCGCAGTAGGGACAGACCTGATAATTGGCCAGGTATTCCTCCAATTTAATTAATCGGCCGCATCCGCCGGAGGGTTTGGGGCTTCTTTCCTGGCCGCAGCGGATATACTCCTGATTCATTTCCAAAGGTTCTTGACTGGCATAGTCATCGGGTACCTGAGTCATCGTGTTATAGGTAACGACCTGAATATCCGCCGGAACCTTATAAAAAAATTTTTTAAACGGTTTTTCCAGAAGTTGCTTCAATTCGTGCAGTTTTCCATGATGCCGGGGCAGCCCATAGGCCAGGGCCCGCTTCTCCCGGTGCTCCAGAAGCTTGCGCATCTTGGTGTGAAAGAGATCCCGAATCGATCTTTGGAGATAGGTTTCAATGGAAGAGGCAAAACCTTGAACATCCTGGATATCTTCCGGAGCGGGCAGAACCTGATCGATCACTCCGAGTTTTTTGAGATCCTGAGCTGTGGGTTTGGAGATAACCAGGGCATCCCGGATCCGGGAGGCATCTCGAAAGACAATCGAGGCCATGGATTCCGGCGGGGCCGTGGCATAAAGGGCGTCTTCCATTTGTCCTCGACGATCGGTGACCTGGAGGGCCAAGGCCCCGCCGCTCCCGCCCTCACCGAGGACCACCGAGATGGTGCGAATGGGAATGGTCAAAAACTCGTAAATTAAATGGCTGATAAAGTAGGCCTGGAATCGCCTGGCCGAGGTCATGGAGATATCGGCCCCATAGGTATCAATCAAACAGAAAATGACCAGTTCATTGGAATCCATGGTCCTGGCCTGCTGCAAAATACTCAGTATTTGGGAATGCTCATCGGCCGAGAGCATACCCAAATTCAGTTTTTTAGCCGATTCGGAATCACGCAGCTTCTCCAGAGTGGGTTTTTCCTGACCGATAACCAAAACCCGCTTGTCCTGATATTTGGCTTCTCCGCAGATTAACGATTCTCCCGAAGAAGTAAACGGCTTAAAATGGGTGAAGAGGGCCTGGACAATCTGGGACGATCGAGGGCGTAAGGGGTTCCGTGTTCGCCGTTTAAATATTTCGACGATATCTTCTTCTTTCATGCAGTGACCTCGAAAAGAGAAATCATTTTTTCGCTCCAGGCCTTCCCGGCCTTTTGGCTGCAAGGACGGCCGAGAAGGAAATATCTTTTTTATTTTTATATTCAAAAACATTGAGATAAGTCAAGCACAAAGGAACACGCTCTTTGGTTGTAATTTTTCCTTGCCAAATTCGGTCCCAGCGAATATAATAAACGTTTATGGTGAGTGTAGCTCAGCACGGTTAGAGCACTAGGTTGTGGCCCTAGGGGTCGAGGGTTCGAATCCCTTCACTCACCCCATCCATATCCAAGCGCCCTTTAGGGGAAGGTTGAAAGAAGGATGCTGCCGTTTCCATGAAATGGATCCTGAGACGCGGGTTTTTATTCGTCCTGGCCCTGGCCCTTTGTTCCTGCGTGTCGGGCGGATCCAGTTCCGGGAGCGGCGGCGTACGGACCGATTACCAATTTTTGTATGACCATAATGCCTTCGAGTTAAATGGTTTTACCGTCCGCTGGGAATCAAATACCATCAAAGTATTCACGGCCAACATCGCCGGGGCCGAAACCGCAGTCAATCGCTGGGCCGGCCCGGTGAATTTTACTTTTGTGGGCTCTCCGCCGGCGGACGGCATCACCTTCAGCATGATCAATCCAGGTGGAGGGATCTGCGGGCAAACCACGACCACCTTTCTTAATTCGGGGAAGATCACTAAAGCTCAGATCCAGATCGTCTCGGATCAAACCAACTGCCGCGGGGGATTGGCCAATACCCTGGCCCATGAAGCCGGTCACGCCCTTGGTTTTTTTGGTCATTCCATCGACGGCGGCCTGATGGATTCGGACGGGGGGAATTCGAATATCACCACCCAAGTCAAAAATTTTATGAGTCTGCTCTATTCTCAATCCTTTGGCTGGAACATTACGCCCTTTCTCTCCGCTAAAATCAAATCACCCAATACGCTGTACGACCGGACGGGGTCGCGCACCATGGTCAGGGTGGACTATTGATGAAACTCCTCCTTCCTGTGCTTCTTTTTTCTTTTTTGTTGTCAGGATCCCCGGCCTGTAAAGAAGTGAAAAAGACCGGTGATCCGGCAGGAATCAATATCCTCATTCAAGATCTCCCCTGCGCAGCGGTACTCGAACGGATCCAAAAAGCCTTAACGAAACACACCCTGCCCTTTGTCTGGCTGAATAAAGACCAAGGACTTCTCTCCGTTGGTCCGATCATTACCTCCCCTTTCCCTGAAGAACCGTACAAAATGATGGAGGAAAAATTCCAGATGGAGATCAAATGCCGTGATCCCTTAAGGACACGCATCACCCTCGGGATGGAGTTGAAGGGATCGACGCCGACTGGCCGGTGGGAGGAAATAAAAGATCCCGCAACCTTAAATGCTTACAGTAAACGTTTTTGGGACGGACTCAACATCCCCTAAGCACTGACCGGTGATCTTCTTGACTGTCTTTTTGCCCACTAAGCCGTCATGCCACACCAGTGGCGTGACACCAGCCGGTCGGTTTCACCGACCTAAGGGTTTCCGTAAGGAAACCGACATGAAAATAGGCCGTAAGCTCGGATTCTATTTTCGTATTAATTCCCATGCCCCGCCCTTTGGGGCATGGCACCAGCCGGTCGGCCAATCGGCTCCATATATGGAGCCGATTTAAAGCTTCGACAGAGTCGAACGGCCCGACCTAATGGGCTTCCCCGAAGGGAAGCCGGCATGAAAACAGGGTGAGTACGGCTTTGAACCCTATTTACGTATTAATTCCCAAGAATACCAGATGATCAAACCCGTTGCAGTTCATCACCCTTCCGGTGGTCAGGGATGAAACGACCGGCCGTTCTCTTTTCTCCCGATCAGTGGGAGACACTTTTAGGGGTGGTCCGCCAGGAAATGAAGACCTCTCTAAACAGCCACGGCTGGGACCATGTCCAACGGGTCTATGAGTGCTGCCTGAAGATGGGCAAAAAAGAAAAAGGCGATTTATCCGTCTTATCTCTCGCCGCTTTATTGCATGACATCGGCCGTCAGGAAGAACAGGCCTCCAAGGGGAAAATATGTCATGCCCAGGTAGGTGCCCAGAAAGCGGAAATGATCCTCGCCCGCTTCGGTGTTCCCGAAAAAACCATCCGGGATGTCCTCCACTGTATTCGCAGCCATCGATTTCGGGGAAAACAGGTCCCGGCCAGCTTAGAGGCCCGGATCCTTTTTGATGCCGACAAACTGGACTCCATCGGGGCCGTGGGCATCGGCAGGGCCTTCCTCTTTGCCGGTGAAGTCGGTGCCAGACTGCACAACTCCCATCGCGATCTTTCGCAAACGGTGTCCTACAGCCGGGACGATACGGCCTTTCGGGAATTTCAAGTAAAATTAATAAAAGTCAAGGAGCGTCTTTTAACGCCCTCGGGCAGGGCTTTGGCCGAAGGCCGGCACCGTTTCATGGTTCGTTTTTTTCAACAGCTGGATGCGGAAGTGAAAGGCCTTAAGTGATCCAGCGGATCATGGCAGCGATCGGCTCCCGAGAAGATTTAAATTGATTCAGCGGGACGTTTTCGGCCATTCCTAAAGCCACACCGAGAACGACCTGCTTCTCTTCGGGAATATTCAAATATTCTTTGATTTCTTCTTCATAGGCCGTAATCAACCCGATGGGGCAGGTGGCCAGCCCCTTGGCCTGAGCGGCCAGAAAAAGATAACCTAAGGCCATGCCCAGGCAGAGCAACCGAGAGGTCGGGAAGAGCCGATCCAGACAGACCAGCAAGGCCACCGGGGCCTCATAAAAACGGCAGCTTCCTTCGGTAATAAGCATATTCAGGTCCAGAGAGAGGTCCTGAGCGAGAAGATTCATACCACGAAACAACTCCCGCTGCCTTCCAATCCACGGTTCCGGGAGGGGCCGGGATGTCCCGGGTCCACAAGAAACCCTTCTCTCCCTCTGGGTCTTCAACAAGCGGTCGGCCAGCCGTTGTTTTTCTCGTCCGCTGACCACGACAAATTCCCAGGGTTGGACGTTGATTGCCGAAGGAGCCTTCCCGGCCCAGGTTAAAATTTCCTCGATGACTTCACGGGGAACGGGATCGGCCTTAAAGGCCCGACAGCTTCTTCTTTCCTTGATTAACTCAAACAAATCCATCGATGACTCCCTAAAATTTTTTCATGGTCATTATTACACTAGTCTATTTTCTCTCGCAATAGTATAATCGACCACGTGAACTGGATAATTGATCAGACTGGACGGAGGGACCAGGTGAAGCGGGTGATCTTTTTAGACAGGGATGGGGTGATCAATGAAGACCGGGATGATTACGTCAAGAGTTGGTCCGAAGTCCGCTTTATCAAAGGCGTCCGTCCGGCCCTGAAAAAATTCTACCGGGCCGGCATTCCCGTAATCGTCATTACCAATCAGGCGGCTGTCGGGCGCGGAATTATTGACGAAAGCGATGTCCGGGATATTCATACCCGCATGGGACAGGCCGTTAAAAAAGCCGGTGGGGCCATCTTTCGATTTTATTACTGCCCGCACCACCCTGATGATCATTGCCGGTGTCGAAAGCCCAGAAGCGGTTTATTGAAACAGGCCGGACGGGACCTGCAATTGGATTTAAAAGGTTGTCTTTTCGTCGGAGATGCCCTGCGCGACATTCAGGCCGGGAAAAGGGCCGGATGCCGGACGCTGCTGGTCAAAACTGGACAAGGCGAAAAGACCCTCCAAAAGATCCTCACCCGTCAGACCAGGATCTCTCCGGATTGGATCTGTGATGATTTGGGGGCAGCCGCCGAACTCATGCTCAATTTTTATCAAGACGATACAGCCCGGTTGAGGAGGAGTGATGTTCAGGATTAGATGTATTTTTATTGTTCTGCTATTCGGGTTTTTCATTATAGGGGGCCCTCACACTCAATCCCTGCCTGTGACCATGGACAATCAGGCCTTCGCCCAGACCTCTTCTTCCTCCCCGTCCCTCGACCTCTCCGGGAAGGCCCCTCTCTTTGACCCGGACCGGATCGCCGCTGCCGAAGGCCGAATCTGGAGGGCCTATTATGAAAAAAATTTACAGCGGGTCGGCCTGGAACTTATAGATCTGCTGGTGGGTCAATTCCACCTTTCCCCCACCGATGCCTTTGCCGTCGCCGTTGACCTCTCTTCGGCCGTCCAAGCCTTCCAAACAACCCGTTCGGACTATGAGGCCCAGGTCCTTCCCGGATTAAAAAGTGCTTATGGACGTCTTAAAGTTTTAACCAACGGCACCTGGGATGCGGAGAAGGCGGCCCAGGCAGAGCTGGAATGGTGGGTCAAACGACGGACTCCCGGTCATAACAGTCCGGAAGAGGTCGGCCGTTCCATCGCCAAACTTTACAAAACCCTTTATGGGAGATCGAACGCCAATATCGATCGGGCCGGTCACCTCCGGGCGAAGGCGGCCAGGATTCGGGATACGAACCGCGATTGGCCCACCGTCGACAAACTGCTTCAAGAATCCTACCGTGTGCTGATTCGAGGAATTGATGATTCACGCACCAAGGAGCGGGGATCATCAATGTCGGATTTCCGACCCTGACCGCTGGCCGGTTTATATTTTTACGCTATAGCATCTGAGGATTTAGCCCTAACATTTGCTAAGCGTCTGGGGGGCTTGTTTTTTGAAGTTGTCCAAAAGTTACCCAATGGGAAACCGGGAACCGCTCCGAAGGAGTGGGATTGATCAGGTCTTCTGGCGTAGAAAATCCGGCCCTGTCGGCTTCCGAATGGAAGCCTCTTTCACAGGTCGACATACGGCTCCTGACTAGGAGCCTATTCAAAAGCTCGACGAAGTCGAGCGGCTCGACCGGCTCAAAAACAAGACCCCCGGACGCCCAAATTTCACATATGTCTGATTATATTTTTGAGGCCAGGCGGGTAATGGCCAGGACTATCTGATCCCGTAAAATTTTCAAATAATTAAAGTGCCCCTTGGAGATGATCGCAACCCCCGCGGTCTCCCCTTCCAGACAGACCAGCCCGATCACTTTTTTACTGACGACAATCGGCAGCAGGATCAAATAGCAAGGCCGGGGATTATATTTCCTGTACCAGACGGGAATCAGATGCTTCACTCGGGGAGAATGGGTATCCCGAACAATTAAATCGGCGGATTTATTTAAAGACGAATTAAAGATATCCATTCCTTCTCCCAGTTCGATCACAAACCATTTTTGATAGTCCTTGATCGATTCCCCAAATCCAAAACGGATCCGCATCTGTGACTTTTTAGTATCCTTCACAAAAAAGAGGGTATTGCTAATGTCGGCGGTTTTCATTCCGCGATGGATGGTTTCTAGGGCGATTCGGACAATATCCTCTAGAGCGAAAGGATGCAAGACCGAACTGTTGATATCATGTATACCTTTCGTAAAAACGGTTTCCGGGGAATCTTCCGTTTCCACAGGGAAGAAGGTGTCGATGGTCTGTAAGGCTTCAGCCGGATGCTCCACGTTTTCTTCTTCAGGTTTTGGACCGCCTTCAGGCACAGACCACTCTTCCAATTGAATCCGAAAAAAACTGGTCGCCATTTTTCGGTTGAATTCAGCGTCCAGATTATTCAAATCCTGGATGGAAGTGGATATGACCTGTTCCCAGTTTTCCGGAACGGGAAAGGTCTCTTTATATCCGCTTAACACCGCAGAGATCTTTTCCTTTCGTTTCTTTTTCTCGAGGTCCAAGACTAATTCATTGGAGATCTCCGTCGCCAGATGAGCGACCATAGCCAGTCGCTCGACCGCTCCCGGTTCAGATGAATAATTTGTTGGAGGGATGATGTGCATGCTTTGAACGATCCGCGGCGGGAAATTCCATTCCGAGGCCATCGTGATTCCAATCTCTTCAAACGAAACGCCCAGGACTTTAACCGCGGCACTATTTTCGGATATCTGCTCATCCTGGCTTAGATTATGAATTTCAAAAATTTTTTCCGGCCAGGCAAAGGCGACTAAAATCTTACCAAGGGGATGAATCAGGGCGCAGATAAACGCCTCCTCTTCCTCTACGAAATCCAGATTATGAACGATTCTCTTGGCAAAAAAACCTCCGAAAAAAGCCTGACTGATCACATCGAGAATAAGCGGATGGGTGTGGTGGGCCTCCAGTTGTTCAAAGATAAAGAGGCTGAGGGCGATCTGTTTAATCCGTTCCAGACCCAAAAGGAAAATGGCCCGGGAAATGGTGGTGACTTGACCGAATTGCAGGAAGAGGACGCTGTTGACGACCTTCAAAAGTTTAATGGTCAAGGCATAATCTCTTAATATTAAATTGGTGATTTCCGTGATGGCCGTATCTTCGGAGGAACGAAGTTTTTTTATCAGATGGATGGTCTCCGCCATTCCGGGGAGATCTCCAATCTCTCGGATCCTGATCATTACTTCATCTTTTTTGTCGATTTCCGTCCTGTCCATTACACCGGCCTGAAAGGGAAAAGTTATCACCTTTGATCATTATAGGGCCATAGTCGGGAAAGGTCAAGATTGAGTGCAACGCTCCCCTCCTTTCTGACCCCAATACCCGCTTGAAATTCATTTTAAGGTGGTCTATTATTTTAAAAGACGGGTGGATAGGGAGGACCTTCTCCGGGAAAAGGCCATGAAAAGCTTCAAGGAAATATATGATCAAGTTCTCTCCGAAATGCAGGCCGGGCGACAGAAGGCCGCCACCTTTCAAAGATCATCACCCGCCGAAGGGCCTTCATACATCCTCAAAACACCCTTCAAGCCTTTTCCCGGCCAAAATCGCGGCGGGAAGCCCTTCCCTTCCCCAAAGGCGGACACTGAACCATCTTCCAGGCCTCGAGTCTTGACTAAAATCCAGAAAGAGTCCCTGGAGTGTTTCCGGAGGCATGGGGAAATTCTGGCAGAAGATGCCGGGGAATCTGAAATCAGAAAGGCCTTCCGGCGGCTGGCCAAGCGGTTTCATCCGGATAAGACGACCGGCCTAAACCAGGAACAACAGAAGATCTGGGCACAGGAATTTCATCAGATTCATCTGGCCTACCGCACTCTTTTGAAATCATCGTCCCAAAACTAGCCGGACCTATTTAAAATATTCTCGTTTGGGGGCCGTGCCTAAAAACACGAAGGCCTCTTCGTCACGACCCGATCAGCAGACAATCTCGCCCTGCCCGTCTTTTTCCGCCTGCCGGGAGGTCACAAGTAATCCAGGGGATTGACCTGAAAATAAGGGGAATCAAAAATCCCTTCGATCGTCCATTTGAATTCTTCCCTTCCCGGCTGCCGTTCCATCAAATTAAGGAGATAAGGGACGGCCAGAAAGGACCCGTCGGGATTACAGATAACTTTGACCAGGGGACGTTGGGGATTAAGAATATTAATCTTATATACAACCGCAATGGCTTTGTTATTGAGAATGACAAAGGTTCCCCGATGATAAATACCCATCATCTGGATGAAGCGGGTCAACAGAGTGGGATGGAAAGTCGTTCCCTCTCCTTCCCGCATAATAGAGAGAATTCTTTCCGAAGAAAGGGCCGGACGATAGGGCCGGGTACTGCGGAGGGCATCAAAGACATCGGCTATGGTGACTAACCAGGAAACCATATGACTTTCTTTGGGAAAGCGCCGCTGAGGATATCCGCCGCCGTTATACTTGATCTGATGCTCAAAGGCGGCGATCCGGCAGAGAAAAGGGATGGAGGGCGATTTTTTGAGGATCCGAGCTCCTTCCAGGGAATGGTTCTGGAGAGTCCGAAAATCCTCCATCGTCAAATCCCCCGGGTGGTTCAGGATACTGAGGGGAATGACTTCTTTGCCCACATCATGGGTCAAACCGGCCATGGCGAATTCAAACAAGGTGCTTTTCGGCAGATTGAGGGATTGGGCCTGGGCTAAAGTCAAGATAGAGACATTGACCGAATGGGTATAGGTATAATCGTCATAGTCTTTCAACTGAGCCATGAGGACCATGGCATCCTTCTTTCGGAAGAAATAATCGACCATGGCCCAGGTCAGTTCCTTGATTTCTTTGGGAAACAAAATCCGTTCTTCCCGGACTTGTTCGGCCATTTTCCGGGCCACGGATAAGGCATCGTTGTAAAGTTTGAAAGCCCCTTTACTGGAGGTCGGATATTCGCCCTTGGTGATCCGTTCCGTATCGGAAAGGGCCTTCTCCAGAATAATCCGCTCCCCCAGGCTGAAACGATCCGTTTCCTCCAAAAGCGGCGGTTTGGAAAATGAAAGCTGGCTGAAAAAAAGAAGAAGGTCTTCAGGAGATAGACCTTTAAACAAAACCATCTTTTTCAGGGAATGATAGTCAAACAGCTCTTTCAGCCGGCGCAGACCGTCTTCCTGTTTAATCAAGGAAAACTGACCGTTGATCAGAACGTCCTCCTCCAGGGCGGTCAGGTAAAAGGGATTTTCCCTTTCCCAGAATACGTCCAGGATAGAAAGCAGCTTTTCAATGGCTCGTCGGCTTAAAGGATGTTCCGGAGGATAGAGATCCGGATTGCGCTGACAGGCCAAAAAACTCCTCAACAAAACATCGAGGGTCGTTTCATCAATGGGGCCGATTTTTTCCATCATCAACTTTTCAAGACATCCCGGCAAATCGTGCGGATCAGTTTGGATTTTGAGTGACTTTCCTGTTCTAAAATGGAAAGGGCCTCATCGGTGCCGATGGCCTTAAGACAATATCCGGCGGCCTGCTTAACTTTATGATATCCCCCCAAAGGGAAAAGGTTTTTTTCAAGGAGGATGGTGCGGCATAAAGTAACGGCCGGTTCATAGCCGATTTTTCCCAGTCCTCGAAGGATCTTCTCCTCCAGGGACAGGGACCCATACCGGGCCAGAAGATGGCCGGTGCGGAGTTCGGTTAAGAGGACGAAAAGAACCGGACCGTTCTCTTTCCGTTGAAGATCCTCAATGATTGACCCTGCCTGAAGATGGTCTCCTTTGGTAAGGAGAGGCAAAAAGATGGAAGCCAACTCCGGGAACTTCAAGACGGTCAGGCTTTTGATCACCTCCGCTTTTTCCTGCCTATCCAGGGCGGCAAGGAGGGACGGGATCAGCGGAACGGCTTCTTCGACTTGAAAATGGAGAATAATTCGAAAGGCCTTGCGAATAAGTGGAGGAGTCGGGTTGCTTTGCAATATAGAGATAAGCGGGGGGATGATCCGCCTGCCCCCGGAAAGGAGAAAGTTAAAAAACGTCTCTTCGCCCCAGGGGGCATCAGTCTCCTGCAGTTGCCGCAACAGGTTGGCGATCGTTTTTTCCGAAAGAAAAGGGAGAAGGGCCATGATCTGATGCATGGTCTCTTCCCCGGCTGTGGGGAAAAGGTTTAAAAGCATTTCGGTGTGATCGATCCGGTTGAGTTTTTCCCAGGCGGTGAGGATCTCCGGAAAGGAAGGATCGTCGTGAAAGGGGAAGCCGGCGATCGCCTTGGAAACCTCCTGCAGGATCTGGGTCAGGTGTTTGACATCTCCGGAAAGGCTCAACTCCTTGGCAATTCCGGCCAACTCGTTAATCCAGCCGATCAGATCCTGGATATCTTTGGAAGAGGATAGAAATTCCAAAAGGTAGGAGACGACGACGTCCGCACCTTCCAAAGGATAAAGTTTTCCAAAAGCCTTTTTTAAATCCTCAGGAACCGACGAGGCCTCCCAATCGAGGGTCGGCAAATTCTCCGAGAATCCCTCCAACTGCTTCAGATAGAGATCATCGATCAACTGCCGTTCTTCTTCCTCGAGAAAGACCCTTTGGACCATGGACCAGAGGTCGGCAAAAGGGATCTTTTGGGACGAAACCGCCCTCTCCAGCCGATCTTTAATCTCCGGCATCTCGGACTGAAATTGACCCAGTTCCCCTTCACACTGCTTTAAGAAGGACGCCAAGGTCGGGCCTTTATTGAGTAAAGACAGAATCATTTGGGAAATGACCCGGGACGTCTGGGGGGGTGGAATCAGATTAAGAAAGGTTTTTAAAGGAGTGGCTGAGGAAGGAAGTTCGCCGAACCAAATGTGCTCCCAGTGATCGATCTCGGTAACGGTCTGGCCCATTTTTTCAATAAAGGTCTCTTTCTTGTCTGGCAAAAGTCCGTCATAGGCCCCGGCCAAACCGGTCATGAAGCTGGAAAGGGCCTCGGCCTTTTCGGCATCGCTTGGCACGCCCTCCGCCCCGATCGGTCCCTGGAGGTGCATTTCCAGGGCCTGGGTCAGATGTTTTTCGTCCTGGACAGCCCACTCCAGAATTTCTTCTTCCCTGGTCAGCTCTGGAGGGGCCGCCGGTTTGAGGAATTGCTGGACCAGGGCCCGGAGTGATTTTTCGTTATCGGATAGGTCTTCTTCCCCGGGAGAACCATCTTTCAGGATGAGGCTCCAAACGGTGAGACCGGGCAGATTCCAGAAATCATCACCCTGAGACGGAACGGCATTTTGAGATAAGGCGAAGATAAATTTATTTAAGGACTCCTGGGTCAACCCTTCAAAAAACCGAATTCCGGAGATTCCTTTTTTATAGAGACCTTCCGCCAGGCCGAGACTATGGGGATCTTCGCGTTTGGTCGCTTTTTCTTGCAGGAGGACCTGCGATGGAGTAAACCGATACTCCAATTCTGTGGCATTTTCCAGGTATTCACGCAGATCCTCAAAAAGGGCCCGCCTGGCGTCCCGGGCCATAGGGTGGTCATATCCATAATATTCACTTTGTTTAAAGGCCTTGGCCAGTAAGCGAACCTGGTGCAGTTCCTGAGGTCCAAGGCCTTCTGCCACTATCTCTGTCATGCTCTCATTTACCTAAGGAAGAAATGTCCTTCAAGACGGGGAAGAGAGGTGTCACGGCCGGACCGGGATCCGGGGCATAGAATTGCTCAGTAGTGAAATCGAGAAGGACAACAAAGGCCCCTTTATTTTTTTTCTGGTCCTTAATATCTTCCAATAAGGACCGGTTGTGCTCTTGAACCCTTTTCTTAATCAGCCCCAAGTCCTGAAATCCCCAGCCGATCAAACAAACGATCATCGAGGTCTTTTGAAGGGGATTCCAGTTTTTCCCGCTTTTCCAGGAAAAGGATAACCCGGAGAGCGACTGTGTTAAAACGGCCGGGGTGATTTTTTCTTCAAGCCGCAGAAAGATCCGGAATAAGGTCAAGCCTTTTTTCCCTTCGAAGATCTGGGTAAATGGAGGAAGATGGAGGTCCAGCGGTTTCAGGTTCAGGGGGGAACGTCCCAGAGTTTCCCTTAAACGATCAAGAGAGGCCTCTTTAATTACCGCCCAGGGATAGGGGTCTTTCTTTTTTTCGGATGGAGGAGGCGGCGGTGGGGGTGCGGGAGGAACAGGTTTTTCTTCTTTCTTTTCGGCGGCCTCCTTCTGCTCTTCCTTTAGTTCCCGATCATACTTGGCCCGCCGGTCATTGTTTTTCAAGACCTGATAGGCCAGATTTAAATTTTTCATTTTTTCATTGGCCAGTTCCTGAATATCCGGATCGAGCTGTTGGACCAAGTCGGGGTGACATTTTGCGGCCAGGCGGAAATAGGCCTTGGTAATTTCTTTGATGCCGGCCTCAGGGGATACTTCCAGTAAATCGTAATAGCTTTTTTTCATGAGTTAATTGGATAATTCTTCGAATGAACGATGGTATTGAAGAGGAAGTTTCCCGCAATAGGGACATATGGTCCAGTCGGCCTGCATGACCCGGGAGCAGGATGAACATTTACGGGAGAGGGTCGTTTTGCAATAGGGGCAGATTAAAAAATCGGACTCGACCAGTTCCCCGCAGTGACTGCAGGAATTGAGAGACTCTTGCGTAGTGGCGATTACCCGGACAACCTCCTCCAGGGTTACCAGACCTTTGCCTGCCCTTTTGAATCCCTCATTAATCAAAGGAACCATTCCTTGTTCCATGGCCAGTTTCCGAAGGGTCTGTTCCGAGGCCTTATGGGTTATGGCGTCTCGCATTTTGGAGCTGAGGGTCATGATTTCATAAAACCCCTCTCGGCCGAGATACCCTTTATAATTACAGAAACTGCATCCTTTCCCCCGGGAAAAGCCCAAGCCGGACTTTTTAGCCTTCACATTGGGAAATTTATTAAGGACCTCGGGGGCCGGCATATAGGGTTGGCGGCAATGGGGACAATTTTTTCGCAGCAGCCTTTGGGAGATGACTCCCAAAAGGGTTGAAGAGATGATATACGGCTCAATCCCAATATCATACAAACGGGTAATGGTCGAGACGGTATCATTAGTGTGAATCGTCGACAAGACCAGATGGCCGGTAAAGGCCGCTCGAAAGGTTATCGTCGCCGTTTCCTGATCGCGGATTTCGCCCACCAGGATGACGTCCGGGTCCTGGCGAAGGACAGAACGGAGTGTCGAGGCGAACGTCAAGCCGGCTTTTTCATTGATTTGGACTTGATTAATCCCTTCCAGATCGTATTCAATAGGATCTTCAATCGTGACAATATTGATATTTTCGGAATGAATGAGATTGATCATGGAATAGAGAGTGGTCGTCTTTCCGCTTCCGGTTGGCCCGACGACCAGAATAAGACCCTGCGGTTTTTCAATCAGAGAATTGACCAGATTTTTCTGTTTGTTGTCCAATCCCAGTTCTTCAAGAGTAAGCAGGCTCCGGGTTTTATCCAGGATCCGGAGAACCATTTTCTCGCCGTACTTGGTGGGAAGGGTGGAAACCCGCAAATCGATAACGTCACCATCTTTGTTGGTGCTGAAGCTGGCATCCTGGGGCAGACGTTTTTCGCTGATATCCATGTTCGCCAGGATTTTGAATCGAGACACCAGGGATTCCTGCATCCATTTGGGAACCTTAATAGTATCCATCAACAAACCGTCAAGGCGGTTGCGAATCTGAACAAATTTGGCCCTCGGTTCGATATGGATATCACTGACTCCCGATTTCAAGGCTTCTTCGATAATCAAATTCTGCATTCGGATCACCGGGGTCAAACTCGTTTCCGAGTCTTCGATGATCCCTCGCCCCTTCTCGTCGCCCGGAAACTCCTTAGTCTCCGATTCCAAGTGATCGACCGTCTCGGACTCCAGGTGTTCGTCATGTTCCTGGCCGTCCGCCTGGGGAAGACTGAGGACATCGTCCCCTTGAAAGAAATAACGAATAGCGGCCAGGATTTCATCTTTCACGGCAAAGATCGGTTTGACTTCCAAGCCGCAGCGGAAACGGATATCATTGATGGCCTGAAAATTCAGGGGATCAATCATGGCCACCGTCAGGGAATCGCGATGACGTTTAAGAGGGATACAGGTATATTTCAAGGCCAGGGTAAGACCCACGAGGGCCGGGACTTCTCGGTCAATGAGAGACAAATCAATGGGAACAATGGGAATTCTCTCCTGAATGATCAGGGCCCGGGACAGATCTCTTTCGCTGACATACCCCTTTTCCACTAAAATCTGTCCGAGTTTCTCATTGCGCAGGGGGTGTATTTTGAGGCATTCATTGAGTTGATCATGGGTAATCAGGTGCTGTCCGAGTAATATGGCCCCCACTAAACCCTTTTGATTCATTTCTGTGGAATCGAAATCTTGCATTGATTCAACCCTGATTCACCTCGGTGTTTTGTTCCGGTTTACTCTGTTCCGGCAACATCAAGATCCTTTGGTCCTTCACGTAAATACTTCTGTCCGATTTCATGGCCCTTCTTTGCACTTCCTGCGCCGAATGGATGGCCTGAACATGGCTGAAGAGGGGATTTTGTTCATTGGAAGCAATGCCGATGGCCAGGGAGATAAGGGGAACCTGTCTGGTCTTCCCGTCTCGACCGACATAGATCATGGTACTGTTTTTCTGGTCTTCGTCGTTATAATGGAGAAGTTTAAAATCCCTTTCAAAAACCTCGATCATCTCCCGGCAGATTAATTCCACCCGTTCCGGGGTGCTCACCAGAATAAAATTATTAAAATCCATCTGTCCGATAAAATCATCTCCCGATCCGAGATCATGAATGACCACCTTGGCCACGAGGGCCAATTCCCGGACGACCTCTTCCATGATATCAAAGCCGTATTTTTCTCTAAAGAATTGAAGATGGTTGATCATAATCGAGGCCACGGCCAAGGGGTCTCGCCGGTCAATTCGCTGTTTAATTTCCTGGTCGATCATCGTCCCGCTGGGGAGACCGGTTACGGAATTTTTCGGCTTCAAGATCTCCATTTGATAAAAAACGGCTTTAATCAGTTGGATCAATTCTTCGGCCCCGAAGGGATCGGAGACCACACCGATGGCCCCGCGGCGGAAGACTTCACAACGAAAAGTGGAATCCCTGCCGCCTAAAACGAGAATAGGGATAGGTGCCGACCAGGGATTTTCCTTTAAAAATTCGATGAGAGTCAGGCATTCCAGGAGATGGTCGTCCCCGGGATTAAGGAGGACCAGATGAATTTTTTGTTCGACGAAGACATTAAGGAAATCCGGTTCTGTCTCCGAATAATAAACATCCTTCTCCGGAATTAGGGATACCACCTGAAAGTCCTTTTCCTGGAGGGTCGTCTCAATAAAGGATTTTTTGTCTTTATTGTTGTAAATTAAAAGGACGGTAGGCTTAAACATGGTCGATTAGTCCGGTCCGGTTCTCTTCGCTCTTTGGAGTGTCCTGTTCTCGTCGGGACATCCCGCCGGTGCTTTTTGTCTACTATACTAGCAATCTGGAACTTTTCAATAAAATTTTAAGAAAACGATCGCCAGTAACCCCCGGATTTCCGGTCATGAGATTCCCCTGTTGTCAGGGGTAAAATCCTTAGAGGTGAGGGATTCCGGCGCGGCCTTTCATTACCCCCTACCCTGCCCGGCCCTTAAAACAACCTTCTTCCCCGGGAATCCTGTCCCAGGGACCTTTATTCCCAGATTTCCTTTTTTTTCGCTTTGCGGGTGACGGTTCCTGCGGAATGGTTGTTTTTTATAGGCGTGTTAAGCGGTTGGGCTTGGGTGAAACCGAATTTTTCTTTCAACCGTTGATTGACCAGTTCCGGAACCAGGCCATCGATATTGCCTCCTAAAGAGGCCGCCTCTTTGATGATGGTTGAACTGATGTAAAACCATTTATAATCGGTCATCATAAAGACCGTCTGAACCTTACGGCTCAGTTTCCTGTTCATCAGAGCCAGTTGAAATTCGTATTCAAAATCCGATAAGGCCCGTAAGCCCCGAAGGATGATATTGGTTTCCTGGGCCTGAACATAATCGATCAGTAAGCCTTGGAAATGATCAATCTGTACCCGGGGATAATCCTTCAGGACGGCCATAAGGATGTCGATTCGTTCTTTGAGAGTGAATAAGGGTTTTTTTTCGGGATTGATGGCGATGGCCACGATGATTTTGTCAAAAATTTGGAGACCTCGCCGCAACAGACTGAGATGCCCGTTGGTGATGGGATCAAAAGATCCCGGATAGATTGCCACTCGACTCATTGCAGATATAATCCCTTCATGGAGTGATAAAATGAAACCTTGGTTTGGCCATAACGGCGCTGATCCCTGATGGACCAGGCACCGGCCTGCAGAGGATGGTCTTCTTTGGCCTCATGTTCCAGGACCAGGATTCCGGATTCCTCAACCAGACCGGAGGTCAATAGCGGAGGAATGATCCGTTCAGGCCATCCCAGTCCGTAAGGAGGGTCCAGAAAAACCAGATCATAGGTGCCCCCACTTTTTCTGAGGAATTCGACGCCTCGTCTGAGGTCGCGGTGAAGCAAAAAGGCCTTCTCTTTCATTTCCAAACGACGGATATTTTCACTCAAACAGGCCAGGGCCTCCCGGGAGGACTCAATAAAAGCGGCCTCACCGCCCCAGCGACTGAGGGCCTCCAGGCCCATAGCCCCGCTGCCGGCGAAAAGATCCATGATCCTTAGAAAAGGTCCATACCCTTCCAAAATATTAAAGATGGCCTCCCGGACTCGGTCTTGAGTCGGACGGGTCTGCCTTCCTTTCAGAGGCGCCAGACGGCGCCCCTTGCATGTCCCTCCGATGATTCGCATCTACATCGTCACTCGACTATCGTCTTTCATCGTTGCAGCATCGATTACCCTCTTGAAAATTCTTGACGATGATAATGATACGACAGACGATATACTATATACGATATACGTCCTTAACTGGCTGCCCTTTGCCCCCAGATCTCGGCGATCTGGACGGCGTTGGTAGCCGCCCCCTTCCGGATATTGTCGGACACGATCCACATGGCGATCCCTTTTTCCGTAGAAAGATCTTCCCGGATTCGTCCCACAAAAACCTCATCTTTTCCCGCGGCCATCAACGGAAGTGGATATTTTTTGTTAGCCACATCATCAACCACCACCACCCCGGGTGCGCTGCGCAGCAGGTCTTTCACTTCCTGTGGGTGGATCTTTTTATCGGTTTCAATATAGACCGCCTCGGAATGGCCGTAGAAAACCGGAACCCGCACAGTAGTGGCGGCGATCCGCAGGGAGTCATCCTCCAGAATCTTTCGGGTTTCATTGACCATCTTCATTTCTTCCTTGGTGTAATCGTTTTCCAGGAAGACATCGATGTGCGGCAGACAGTTATAAGCGATCTGGTAAGGATAAACATTGATTTGGGGGTCTTTTCCCGCGGCCAGATCGCGGATTTGATTCTGCAGTTCAAAAACGGCCTTTTGGCCGGTTCCGGAGACGGCCTGGTAGGTGGCCACGATGATCCGTTTTATCCGCACCTGTTCATGGATCGGTTTAAGGGCCACGACCATCTGGATCGTCGAGCAATTCGGGTTGGCGATAATGCCCGGACCGGGAGAGATGCGGTGAGGATTACATTCGGGCACCACCAGAGGGATCTGGGGATCCATCCGGAAAGCGCTCGAATTATCGATGACCACACACCCCGACTGAACGGCATAGGGCGCGAATTTTTGACTGGTAGAGGCTCCGGCGGAAAACAAGGCGATCTCCAGACCTTTAAAGGAATCCTCTTTCAATTCCTCCACCGGGACCGGCACTCCTTTAAACGATAAGGTTTTTCCGGCGGATCGCGCCGAAGCCAAAAATTTGATACTCTTAACCGGGAAATCCCTTTCTTCCAGGCATTGAATCATCTGATTCCCTACCGCGCCGGTCGCCCCGGCCACCGCTACATTCCATAATCTGCTCATATCCTTACCTCTCTTCTTATCGTATTCTAATCCATATTGGCCACCACCAAATCGCCGACCTCCTGGGTCGAGTAACCCATTTTCCCGGCGGTCAGGTCTTTGATGTTATTCTTGAGGACCCTTTGAATGGCCTTTTCCACCACCTGGGCCGCTCTCTCCCGCCCCAGATGAACCAGCATCATCTGAGCGGCGGCGATGGCCGCCAGGGGATTGATGATATTTAATCCGGTGTATTTGGGGGCCGAGCCCCCGATGGGTTCGAACATGGAGACACCCTGGGGATTGAGGTTACCGCCGGCGGCAATCCCCATACCGCCCTGGATCATGGCCCCCAGATCGGTAATGATATCCCCGAACATATTGTCGGTGACGATGACATCAAACCATTCCGGATTTTTGACCATCCACATGCACACGGCATCCACATGGGCATAATCAGTGGTGATATCCGGATATTCAACGGCCACCTCCCTGAAAGCCCGTTCCCAGAGATCAAAGGCATAGGTCAGCACATTGGTCTTTCCACAGAGGGTCAGCTTGCGTTTTTTGTCCCGTTTTCGACAGAATTCAAAGGCAAAACGGATACAACGTTCGACCCCTTTTCGGGTATTGACCGATTCCTGAACAGCCACTTCATCCGGGGTCCCCTTTTTTAAAAACCCCCCCGTGCCTGCATACAACCCTTCGGTATTTTCCCGGACAACGACAAAGTCAATATCGTCCGGTCCCTTATTTTTGAGCGGGGTCTCCACGCCGGGATAAAGAACCACCGGCCGGAGATTGATGTATTGATCCAATTCAAAACGCAGTTTAAGCAGTAATCCCTGCTCCAAAATGCCGGGTTTTACTCCCGGGTGGCCGATGGCCCCCAGATAGATGGCATCCATTTTCCGCAAGGCGGCCAACTCGGCCTCCGGCAGAATATCGCCGGTTCGGAGATATCGTTCTCCCCCCAGATCAAAGGGGATAAAGGTGAGGAAAAATCCGTCTTTCCCGGCAACGGCTTTCAGGACCTTGATCCCTTCGGCCACCACTTCCGGTCCGGTCCCATCACCGGCCAGTACAGCTATGGTATAGTTCTCTTTCATGAATGATCCTTTTTACTTTGGCTTTATTTCTTTCTGCTTAGCGCTCACCCATCAACGACGTCTTAGTCTTTATGTTTTTCTACTCAATTTTCAAGCCGAAAACTGTAGGTCAGGTTACGACCAAAGGGAGTTACCTGACCATTATGATATTTTTATGATAAAATGTCAGGGAGCCCACGGGGCACCCTGACCTACCAATTTGATGCCTAAAGAATCTAAATTTCAAATAAGTTTGGCTTGTATTACGTCTTTAAACTTGGCCCTTTTTCAGATGGGCCACCAGGCCGCCGTCTTTGATCAATTCCTGCATAAAAGCGGGGATGGGCTCGGCCTTAAACCGTTTCTTCTGGGTCCGGTCTTCGATATTCCCGGTATCGGCCTCCACCAGAAGCTGATCCCCCTGATTAATCTGGGCGGCCGCTTCAGCCGATTCAAAAATGGGCAATCCCATATTAAAGGCATTACGGTAAAAAATCCTGGCGTAGCTTTCGGCGATGACACAGGAAATGCCCGCCGCCTTGATGGCAATGGGGGCGTGTTCCCGGGAAGATCCGCTGCCGAAATTTCTTCCGGCGACGATAATATCCCCTGGTTTTACTTTTTTTATAAAATCTGGATCGGCATCCTCCATACAATGGCGTCCTAATTCTTTTGGATCCGACGTGGTTAAATAACGCGCTGGTATAATGACATCGGTATCGACATGGTCTCCAAATTTCCAGACCCGACCGGAAAATTTCATTGATTTCCTCCTTATTTTTTCTTCTTTAGCGTAGGCAAAGCCTCTACCGGCCCGATCCGTCCCAGAACGGCTGAAGCGGCCGTAATTGCCGGGCTGGCCAGATAAACCTCGCTTCCGGGATGCCCCATGCGCCCGATAAAATTGCGATTGGTGGTGGCAATGGCCCGTTCCCCTTTGGCCAAGATCCCCATATGGCCGCCCAGGCAGGGTCCGCAGGTCGGAGCGCTGACAATGCCTCCGGCCTTTAAAAAGGTGTCCAGCAGCCCTTCTTTCATGGCCTGTTGATAAATCCAAGGGGTGGCCGGAATGATAATCAAGCGGATCGTTTTGGCGACGGTCCGGCCTTTAAGCACCTGAGCGGCGATCCGCAGATCCTCCAAACGGCCGTTGGTACAGGACCCGATAACCGCCTGATCAATAAGAACCTTCCCAACCTTGGAAATCGGTTTGGCATTTTCCGGGAGATGAGGGAAGGCCACCTGCGGTTCTATTTTTGAACAATCATACTCCCGAATCTCTTTATAAGCGGCCTCCGGATCGGAGTGGAATATTTTACCCGCACGGGCGGACCGTTCCCGCACATAGGCCATGGTCTTTTCATCGGGTTCAAAAATGCCGTTTTTAGCCCCGGCCTCAATGGCCATGTTGGCCATGGTGAAACGATCGGCCATGGGCAAGGTCGTCATGGCCGGACCGCAAAACTCCATGGCCTGATATCGGGCACCATCCACCCCCAGATCCCCGATGGTATAAAGGATCAGGTCTTTGCCGGATACCCACGTTTTAAGTTTTCCCTTATAAACCAGTTTAATGGTCTCGGGCACCTTAAACCAGGTGCGCCCGGTGAGCATCGCCGCCCCCAGATCCGTACTCCCCACGCCGGTGGCAAAGGCCCCCAAGGCCCCGTAGGTACAGGTATGGCTGTCCGCCCCAATAATCAAATCACCCGGCAGGACCAGGCCTTTTTCCGGGAGCAAGGCATGTTCAATGCCCATTTCGCCCAGATCAAAAAAGTTAGTCAATTTCTGTTCTCGGGCGAACAGGCGCATCAAGCGGCATTGTTCGGCGGCGGCAATATCTTTGTTCGGCACAAAATGATCCGGCACCATGACCACTTTGCGGCGGTTAAAGACCTTGTTGCCCCCGGCCTGATAAAAGACCTCTATGGCCAAGGGAGCGGTGACGTCATTGGCCAGGGTCATATCCACTTTGGCCTCAATCAATTGGCCGGGATACACGTTTTTACGGCCGCTATGGGCAGCTAATATTTTTTCAGTGATGGTTTGAGACATATTCTCCTTGCTACACATCGATCACTATTTGACCGAAATATTCTTGAGATAGTTATTCGACGAATGCCGAACGTTGAACGCCGAACGGTTTCTAAACCAGCTTCCTGATCGGATTTTTTCGGAGGTACTCCAAACGGTTCAAGGCATTTAAATAGGCCTTGGCACTGGCGGTGATAATATCGGAATCGGACCCCTTGCCCAACCCGACTTTACCGTCTTGCTCAATGCGCACACTCACCTGCCCCTGGGCATCCGTACCTCCGGTAATGGCCGTAATCGAGAAACTTAAGAGCTTGCAGGCCTTGGTGCAGGTGCGCACAATTTTATTGATCGTATTGAAGGTCGCATCAATCGGACCGACCCCGAAACCGGCCTTTTGAATGATCTCCCCGTTCACTTCAATCTTGACCGTAGCCGTAGGAACGGCCATGTTGCCGCTGACCACGCTTAGATAAATCAGTTTAAAGGTATCCGGGATCATCAGGATTTCATCGGCGATCAAGGCTTCAATATCTTCATTGACCACTTCTTTTTTCTTATCGGCCAGATCTTTGAACCGGTCAAAGACCTTCTGCATCTCTTCCGGATTCAAGATATATCCTAAATCTCTGACCCGTTCCTGGAAGGCATGACGGCCCGAATGCTTCCCCAAAACCAGAACGCTTTTGTTCAGACCGATGTCTTGGGGGGTCATGATTTCATAGGTGCTCCGCTTTTTCAGCACACCGTCTTGATGAATCCCGGATTCGTGGGCAAAGGCATTGGCGCCCACAACGGCCTTATTTGCCGGGACCAGCAGACCGGTAGTTCGGCTGACCAGGCGGCTGGTCGGATAAATTTGCTCCTTGTCAATCCGGGTGGTATAGGACAGGCGATCCCGCCGGGTATACAAGGACATAACCAGCTCTTCCAAAGACGTATTACCGGCCCGCTCTCCGATCCCGTTTATGGTCACCTCCACCTGACGGGCCCCGTTTTGAATAGCCGAAAGGGAATTGGCCACGGCCAATCCCAGGTCATTGTGGCAGTGGACACTCCAGACCACCCGTTCGTCCGCCGCCACCCGTTCCCTAAGTTCCCTAATTTTTTCCCCATACTCATCCGGCAGGGCATAGCCGACCGTATCCGGAATATTAATGGTGGTTGCTCCGGCCTTTACCGCTGCCTTTACCGCCTGGGCCAGGAAAGGGATCCCGGTGCGAGAGCCGTCTTCCGCTGAAAATTCAATATTCGAGGTATAACGCCGGGCATAGGATACCGCCGATTGAATAAGTTCCAGGACCTCTTTCCTGCTTTTACGCAGTTTATATTTTAGGTGAAGGTCCGAGGTAGCAATAAAGAGGTGCAAACGAGGATCGGCCCCGTCCTTTATGGCCTCCCAGGCCACATCAATATCTTTTTGAGCGGTTCGGGCCAGGGCCGTCACGGTCAATCCCCGGACTTCTTTGGCGATCAAGGCCACGGCCTCAAAGTCCCCTTGAGAGGAGACCGGAAACCCGGCTTCAATGACATCCACCTTTAACTTCTCCAACTGCCGGGCCAAGCGCAGTTTTTCCGCTTTGTTCATGCTGGCCCCAGGGGATTGTTCTCCGTCTCTCAATGTCGTATCAAAAATAATAATGCGCTCGGCCATGTTCCGCTCTCCTTCAATTTCAAACCTTTAGCTTATTAATCCGCTATGACCTGCCTTTTTGGGAATGGTACCACGAAATATGAAAATCCCCCCCTCCCTCCCCCTCTGAGGGGGGAGGGAAGGGGTGGGGGTGGCTTTTTCGAAACTTAATTCAGGCAGGAGAAAATTCTCTATACGAACGACGCCCTTTAGTTCCGACCTACACCGTCCTCTCCACCGGTTCCGGAAGGGGCTTCTTCTTCAGTCGATAGATGGCCAGGATGGGTCCGGACAACACGTATCCCAGGATCACCACGGACAGAACCACAAACGGTTCCAGGGCCACCAGGACGAAAATCAAAACAGCCGCCACCAGAACATTAAATGATCTCCGTTCGGCTAGTTTCAAACCCTTGAAGCTGTAATAGGGGATATTACTGACCATGAGAAAGGAGAGGACATAAATCATAATCAAAACGATTAAATATCCGGTCGATCCGGTGCCGCCCATCTGATAGATAAAGAGAATGGTCGTGGCCACGATAGTGGCCGCCGCCGGGATCGGCAGACCGACAAAATAATTGGGGTTCACCTGCCCGGTCTGCACATTAAAGCGGGCTAAACGCAAGGCCCCGCAGACCAGATAGAGGAAGGCGGCCATCCAGCCGAAACGGTTGAAAGGCTTTAAGGCCCAGAGAAAAACCAGAACCGCCGGAGCCAGCCCAAAGGCGATCAAATCGGACAAAGAATCGTATTGCACGCCAAAGGCACTGGTGGTGTGGGTTATCCGGGCAATGCGCCCATCCAGTCCGTCCAGAACGGCCGCGGCCAGAACCGACAGGGCGGCCTGATAATAATTGCCGGCGATGGCCGAAATAACCGCATAAAATCCGCAAAACATGCTGGCCGTGGTCACCAGATTGGGGAGCACATAAATACCTCTCCGCCGCTCTTTGCGTTTTTTATTCCTTCGATGCGGAAGTTTCATGACAATTCTCCTATAATGGTCAGACCGGCCTTAACCTTATCGCCCCGTCTGACCTGAAGTCGGGTTAAGGGCGGGAGATAGAGATCCACCCTGGAGCCGAATTGGATCAATCCAAAACGATCTCCCTTCTTGACCCTGTCTCCTATCCTTACCCAGCAGACAATGCGCCGGGCAATCAGCCCGGCCACCTGAACGAAACCAATGGACTGCCCTGTTTCGGTAACCAGTAACAGGGCGTTTTGCTCATTCTCCGCCGAGGCCGACCCCCTATCCGCAGGGATAAATTTCCCGGGGCGGTAAACAATATTTTCTATCCTGCCGTCGTGGGGGACCCGGTTCACGTGGCAATTAAAGACCGACATAAAAATACTGATCTTGATGGCCTGTTCAGTCGAAAAGGGAGTCCTGTCCACCTCTTCGATTAAAAGGATCTTCCCGTCCGCCGGGGCCAGAAGGAGCTTTTCACCCTGTGGGCTCTTTCTTTCGGGGTCCCGAAAGAAAGAGCCCACAAAAAGGGTAAACACCCAGGCCAGTCCCCAAGCCAGAGGGAGGTTCAGCCAGCGGAAGAAAAGGATCCCCGCCAATCCGATCAAGATAAACGGGAAACCCTGTTTCGCAATGGGGAAACGCATACCCTATTGCCCGGTTCGCCTGACAGAGGTTAGGCAAGACGTTTTTCCCGGAACTTTGAGCTTTGAACCTTGAACCTTCAAGCTCATTGTTTAAGCCAGCTCATCATCCCGCGAAGTTTCCGACCGACTTCTTCAATGGGATGTTCGGCTTCAATCCGTCTCAAGGCATTAAAGACCGGGCGGTTGGCCTTGTTTTCCAGGATCCATTCCCGGGCGAATTCCCCGGTTTGGACCTCCTGCAGGATCATCTGCATCTCATCCCGGGTTTCTTCGGTAATGATGCGGTTTCCTCTGGTCAAATCCCCGTATTCGGCCGTATCGCTGACCGAATAGCGCATGCGGCTGATCCCGCCTTCGTACATCAGATCGACGATCAATTTCAATTCATGGAGACATTCGAAATAGGCGATCTCCGGTTGATACCCGGCCTCGACCAGGGTGTCAAAACCGGCCTTAACCAGAGCGGTCACCCCGCCGCAAAGCACGGCCTGTTCCCCGAACAAATCGGTCTCCGTTTCTTCCTTGAAGGTTGTTTCAATCACCCCGGCCCGGGTGGCCCCGATCCCCTTGGCATAGGCTAGGGCCGTTTTGATGGCCTGTCCGGAAGGATCCTGATAGATGGCCACCAGCGAAGGCACACCGGCCCCTTTTTCAAATTCTCGACGAACCAAATGTCCCGGACCTTTAGGGGCGATCATGATGACATCGACATTAGCCGGAGGCACAATCTGCCCGTAATGAATATTAAAGCCATGTGAAAAAACAATGGTCTTATCAGCCGTCAGGTGAGGTCGCACCTCGGTTTCAAATAAAGTGGCCTGGACGTGATCCTGGGCCAGGATTTGAATAACCTGGGCCTGGGCCGCGGCCTGGGCCGCCGTGACCGGATCAAACCCCTGCTCTTTGGCCAACTGGTAATTGGCCGTTCCGGCCAATTCGGCGACAATCACATCCACCCCGGAATCCCGCAAATTCAAGGCCTGGGCATGTCCTTGACTCCCGTAACCGATAATGGCCACTTTCTTTCCTTTTAACTGATTGAGGTCTGCATCCTGGTCATAAAAAATTTTCATTTTCTTCCTCCTCCGAGTATCACTCTAAATACTTATTTCCCCGTTTTTAGGGGTGCTTCTTTTTTACTCCGGGCCATGGCAATGGCTCCGGTTCGGGCAATCTCTTTGATGCCCAGATGACTTAGCAAATCCAAGATGGCTTTAATCTTCCCTTCATTGCCGGTCACTTCAAGGGTGTAAAATTGGGGGCTCACATCCACTACCTTACAGCGGAAAATATCGACGATCCGCAAAATTTCAGCCCGGGTGGTGGCTTCAGCCCGGACTTTGATCAAGGCCATCTCCCGTTCCACAAATTCCGTATTGGTAAAATCCATCACCTTGATCACATTGACCAGCTTGTTTAGCTGCTTGGTGATCTGCTCAATAATCTGTTCGTTGCCCCGGGTCACCAGGGTGATTCGGGAAACCAGGGGGTCCATAGTCTCCGCCACACACAGGCTTTCAATATTGAAGCCCCGGCCGCTGAATAAACCGGTGACCCGCGAGAGAACCCCCGGTTCATTATCCACCAGAGCGGAGATGGTATGCTTTTGTTCTTGACCGTTTTCCATTTCTACACCAATAGCATTTCCGTCATCCCCCGTCCGGCCGGCACCATGGGAGAGACACATTCTTCGGGACACACCTTAAAATCAATAATGACCGGCCCTTTGATCGACAGGGCCTTTTCAATCACCGGGACTACCTCTTCCGGCCTCTCGGCCCGCAGGCCGGCGACCCCATAGGCCTCGGCCAATTGGACAAAATCGGGATTGCCTTTCAAAAAGGTTTGGGCATAGCGCTTTTCATAAAAAAGTTCTTGGAACTGGCGGACCATCCCCAAATAGCCGTTGTTCAAAATGGCGATCTTCACGGGAAGGTTATTGGCCTTGGCCGTAGCCAACTCCTGAATATTCATCTGGATGCTGCCGTCCCCGGCGATGTCGAAAACAATCCGGTCCGGACAAGCCACCTGGGCCCCGATGGCCGCCGGAAACCCATACCCCATAACCCCCAATCCGCCGGAGGTAATAAAAGAGTTGGGCTGATCAAAATGATAATATTGGGCGGCCCACATTTGATTTTGACCGACCTCCGTGGAAATGATGGCCTTCCCTTTGGTCACCTCATATATTTTCTCGACCACATATTGGGGCTTGATTTCCTCTTTCCCCTGACCATAGGTTAAGGGGTGGTTTTCTTGCCAATCCTTAATTTCCTCTAACCAGGGCTGGCGGGCCTTGCGCCATTCCTGCTTGTTTGATTTTTGGATCAATTGATTGAGCTGACCCAAGGCATCTTTACAATCCCCGACGATGGGAATATCCACCGAGACATTTTTCCGGATCGAGGTGGGATCGATATCGATATGGATAATCCGGGCCTCCGGGGCGAAGAGATCCACCTTTCCGGTGACCCGGTCATCAAACCGGGCCCCCACGGCGATCAGGAGGTCACAATGTCCCACAGCCATATTGGCCCAGTAGGTCCCATGCATGCCCAGCATTCCCAGCCAAAGAGGGTGACGGCCGGGGAAAGCCCCCAGACCCATAAGGGTGGTGGTCACCGGAATGGTCAAACTCTCGGCTAAGGATTTCAATTCCGCCGAAGAGCGAGAAGAGATAACCCCTCCGCCGGCATAGATAACCGGTTTTTTGGCTTTCAAGATATAGGAGGCGGCCTTTTCGATCTGCCGGGGATGGGCGTTATAAGTCGGCCGGTAGGTCCGCATCTCGATCTTCTTCGGATATTTAAATTCCGTTTTATTGGCCAGGACATCTTTAGGCAAATCAATCAAAACCGGACCGGGCCGTCCGGATCGGGCCAGATAAAAGGCCTGTTTGATCACCAGCGGCAGATCTTCAACCTTCTTAACCAGATAATTGTGCTTGGTGCAGGGCCGGGTAATCCCGACGATGTCCACTTCTTGAAAAGCGTCATTCCCGATTAAGGGAGTCGGGACTTGACCGGTAAAAACAATCACCGGGATGGAATCCATATAAGCCGAGGCGATGCCGGTCACGGTATTGGTGGCCCCCGGTCCGGAAGTGACCAGACAGACCCCCACCTTCCCCGAAGCCCTGGCAAACCCGTCGGCCATGTGAACGGCCCCTTGTTCATGGCGAACCAGATAATGCCGGATGGGACTCTTTTCCAGATAATCGTATATATCGGTGATAGCCGCTCCGGGATAGCCGAAGATGGAGGAAACCCCTTCCTGCATCAGGCTTTCAACAACAATTTCCGCTCCGCTTAACCTCAAAATCAAACCTCTTTTTTCCGGTGTTCCTGGAGGATCTTTTCAATCCGATCCCGGCCGGCCAGTTTCAATTTTTGAACCTGTTTTTTCTCCCGATTTTGTTCATCGGAGAGATATAATCTTTTATTGAATTCCTCCAGCCGGGCCTCAAATTCTTGGTGCTCTTTTATTAACCGGCTGAGTTCCTCATGATCGGGTAATAACTGATCGATTAATTCTTGGTCTCTCTTCTCCATAGGCACTCCACTTTTAAATTTTCACACTATAGTTTCTGGAATCAGGGGGTTTAGTTTTTAAATCGGGGGAACCTTTGGACAACTTAATAAATAAAACCCCCTGATTCTAAATTTTCCAATATCTTCAGTGAGACCTTTATCCCTTCCCCATAAAACCAGGAAGCCGTCTAATCCAGGCGCCAAACATGGACCACGAAAAGACGACGGGGTCTTCCAGATTTGGAGATATCTTAAAGTATCCCGACACGTTTGTCAAACACAAAGATACCTGTAACTGGTTAATTAAAATCTAAAATAAGTATTAATTCCCCTATCCTGCCTTTTGAGGCGTGGCATCACCAAAGATGAAAATAGCTTTTACAGACACCGGAGCCTATTTTTGGATTAATCCGTCATGTCACGCCAGGGGCGTGACACCACGAGGTATGAAAATAAATTCTGAAACCGCCCGTCAGCCTGCGGCTGACTTGATATCGCTATTCGCTCAAGGATATCGCCCGCTAAAGCGGCCTCAAGGATATCGCCCGCTAAAGCGGCCTCAAGGATATCGCCCGCTAAAGCGGCCTCAAGGATATCGCCCGCTAAAGCGGCCTCAAGGATATCGCC
>Ga0233425_10003144_pt1 | contig 30811 bp, 27 predicted proteins | sample Watercolumn_Towu_2_FD_181712 | JGI IMG/M metagenome (GOLD analysis project Ga0233425, IMG submission 181712) | Freshwater microbial communities from Lake Towuti, South Sulawesi, Indonesia - Watercolumn_Towuti2014_140_MG | ecosystem: Environmental > Aquatic > Freshwater > Lake | place...
AGGCAGCAAAACCGAAATATCGTGGAATATGTGGTGGCGGCTATCCAAGCTCATCGGACTGGTCAACTTGCTCCGTCACTGTTACCCATAGACCTGCTCATAGCTGAGGCGGCCTGAACGGTTACCTTTTTTTTAAGTTCGCGGAGGGCTTCTTCGGAATGGCCGTAAGGGAATTCGCTTGTGGAAAGACGCCTTATTTCTTCCAAAAATGCTTGTAGACGTTTTACGGTGTATTCCAGAGGATTCAAGTCTCACCTCCGGTAAGGATGCCGAGACTCCTTTTTAAATCGAGGAAGACTTCTGGCCAAGGCGCGTTTGGAAAGCGCTAGGCAGAAAGCTTTAAGCTGCTCTATCTTTTTCGGTTTTTCCTCTAATGCCTTTTTTGGATTTGCAACCACCTTTCTCAGGCACTCGACAACCTCTTTGGTTTGCCTGATGACGTCAGAAAGCCTAGTTTGAGTATTTGAAAACTTAGAATCATGAATAGCATAGTTCAAAGCCACTGCTGTGGCCGGATTAACTTTCACCAATGTGGCCTTGCTGGTCGGGTCGTTCGAAGATAATACCAATTCCTGGGAGATTACTTCGATCAATTGGGTAACGGATTTCAAATCTTCACTTTTTTTCCTAATAAGATTATCCAGGTCAATTGCAGCATGACACGCCAACAAAGGGAAATCGACCTTGGGTTCCCATAAATTTAAAGCTGTATTTTTCATGGTTTGCCTCCTATGATGGATGTCTCCCCATGGTCCCCATTAAAGGCTTTGCGAATAAACAATATCGGTCGAGTTTAAAATCTTGCCATCTTTTGCAGACAATGGTCAATTGATTTTTTCACCTCGCGCTCGATGGCTGCGTAGCCCTTATTTTTATAGTCAGCGCGAATCTCTTCCAAGACCTCAGCGAAAACCATTTGCCCAGAGATGGGGTCGATAAATTTATCTCCTTTTTTAAATATAACAGAGTTGGGTAGGCATGCCACCCTCAACCTTGCAAACGGGTGATGGACCTCTATATCTTTAATTCTCTCGACTCTCTCGACTGCTTCCTTAATTTTTTGAATACTAATCCCCTCCCGCCTCAGCGCTTTCACTATTAATAAACAAGCAATATCTGGAAGGGTATATCTCCTCCAGCCTCCTGCCCCAGGAGAGCCGCTAGGCTTTACCAAACCAATTTCATGCCAATAGCGAAGCTTTCTCGGCGAAATCCCGGTCCGGTCATGAACTTCGGTTGTACTAAAATAAGGAAATGGCATAAACTAAAAATAACAAATTATTTATTTTTTTGTTAATTTTATCTAAAGCATAATTAATCTAATTTGTCAATTAAAAAAGGATAATTTATCAATTTTGACTGAAGAAAATATTAATGATTATATAAATGAAGGGGGCTACAGAAATTGGGATGGAGATTTTTTCTGGAAATGACGATCAAAATAAGGTAATTAATTTTAATCTCAGGGAAAAACCTATGCGCCGTATCCTTTACCTATCTTTTCTGGTTTGGCTAATGGCCGCGCCAATCTCGGCGGCCCGGGCCGGGGACCTGCAAGCCGTCACCTTCATTCCCCAATGGGCGCCCCAATCGCAGTTCGCCGGTTATTACGTGGCCCAGGAAAAGGGCTTTTACCGGAGCCGGGGCCTGGAGGTGAAGATCCTCGAGGGTGGGCCTAATTTCCCCCCCTCGGCATTATTGCACCACGGCCGGGCCGATTTCGGCACCATGTTCCTGAGCACCGCCATCGTTAAACGGGCCAAGGGTTATAATTTCGTTAATATCGGCCAGGTGGGGCAGCGCTCGGCCCTCATGCTGGTGGCCAAGAAATCCAGCGGCATCAAGGAGCCTCAGGACATCAACGGCAAGAAGGTGGCCCTCTGGGGAGAAGAATTCCAAATTCAGCCCCGGGCTTTTTTCCAACAATACCGGCTGCACGTCACCATCCTCCCCCAGGGCACCACCATGAACCTCTTTCTGCGGGGCGGCGTGGAGGTGGCCTCGGCCATGTGGTACAACGAGTACTACCGGATCATCCAGGCGGGGGTCGATCCAAACGAGTTAACCACCTTCCTGCTGTCCGACTACGGCCTGAAATTTCCGGAAGACGGCATCTATTGCCTGGAGTCCGCTTATCAGAAAGACCCGGGCAAGTGCAGAAACTTTGTCCAGGCCTCCCTGGAAGGCTGGAGATATGCCTTTACACACGTGGAAGAGGCCCTGGATATCGTCATGAAGTACGTCAACGCCGCCAATCTGCCCACCAACCGGGTGCACCAGAAATGGATGCTGGAGCGGATGCGGGACATCATCCAACCTCCCGGGGCCGATATCTCCCTGGGATGCCTGGAAGAAGAAACTTATCATCAAGTGGCCCGGGAGCTGAAAAACTTCGGGCAGATCGACCAGATTCCGGATTATCGCCAATTTTATCGCGATTGCAGGTCTTCTCATGAAAAATAGCGGCCTGGCCACCCGGCTCACCATTTTTATTCTTGCCAGTACGGCCATTATTTTTGTGGCCGTATTAACTTACAATTACTACTCAGCCAGGGCCACTATCATGGCGGAGGCGGTGGAAGACGCCCAAAACCTGGCCTTGGCCACCGGCAATAAAATTGAGGTCACCCTTCAGGGGGTGGAAAAGATCCCCCGCATCCTGGCCGGCATCATGGAAGAGCAGCCGGCGAACCGGGAAGACCTCTTGCGCCTGATGAACCGGGCCCTGGTCCATAATCCCGAAATTTACGGGATCGGCGTGGCGTTCCAGCCCTTTGCCTTTGACCCCAAGCAGTATTACTTCATGCCTTATATCCATCGGGAGGAGGGCCGGACCAAGGTCTCTTTTTTGGGAAGCGATACCTACCGCTACTTCTTTCAGGATTGGTACCAGATCCCCAAAGAACTCCAGCGCCCCCTATGGAGCGAACCCTATTATGACGAAGGGGGCGGCAACATCATCATGTCCACTTATTCCCTGCCTTTCTTCCGGGAAAAAGACGGGAAGAAAGAGGTGCGCGGCATCGTCGGCGCGGATATCTCTCTGATGGGGCTGGAAGAGCTGGTGACTTCCGTAAAAATTTTCCAGACCGGCTATGCCTTTCTCGTCTCCCAAAACGGACGCTTCCTTACCCACCCCGATAAAAGTTTGATTATGAGGCAAAGCATGTTCAGCCTGGCCGTGTCCCGGAACGACCCGGAGCTGCGGAAGATCGGCCGGGAGATGATCCGGGGGGGCCAGGGATTCGCGCCGGTGAACGATTTCGTCTCCGGGAAAAAATCCTGGATGTATTACACCCCCCTGGGCCAAAGCGGCTGGACCCTGGGGGTCATTTTCCCGGAAGAGGAGCTGTTCGCCAACGTCTGGCGCCTGAGCCACAGGTTGATTCTCATCGGCATCATCGGCCTGGCCTTTTTGGGCGCGGTGATCACCATCCTGTCCCGGTCCATCACCAAACCCCTGAGGACTTTGGCTAAAACCACCGCGGCCCTGGGCCACGGGGATTTTTCCGTGCACGTACCGGAGAGCGGCGCCAGGGAAATCAAACAATTGGCCCATTCCTTCAACGAACTGGGACAGCAGCTCACGGAATACATGGCAAAGCGGGATTTCATCCGGGACACCTTCGGCCGTTACGTCACCCAGGAAGTGGTGAAACGGCTTCTGGAATCCGAAGAGGCCCTGGCCCTGGGGGGCGAAACCCGGGAAGTGACGCTGCTGTTCTCCGACCTCCGGGGCTTCACCGCCCTCACTGCGGACATGCACCCGGAACAGGTCATCACCTTCCTCAACCGCTACCTGGAGAAGATGATCGAGATCCTCATCGATTACCGGGCGGTGATCGATGAAATCATGGGTGACGGCATCCTGGCCTTCTTCGGCGCGCCCGAGCCGCTGGCAGACCATCCCGCCCGGGCCGTGGCCTGCGCTTTGGCCATGCAGATGGCCATGGAGGAAATCAACACCCTAAACGCCGCGGACGGGCTCCCCCACCTGGAGATGGGCATCGCGGTGAACACCGGCACGGTGGTGGTGGGCAACATCGGCTCCGAAAAACGCACCAAATACAGCGTGGTGGGCGCGGACGTGAACTTCGCCTCCCGGATCGAATCCTACGCCCTGGGCGGCCAGGTGCTCATCGGCCCCTCTGCTTACCGGCGGGTTAAGGACTTGATCGAGGTGGGCGAGATTACCCAGGCGGAGATGAAGGGCGTCCCGGAACCGGCCACCCTCTACGAGGTGCGGGCCATCCACGGCCCTTACAACCTGCGCTTGGAAGAGCGGCAGGAAACCTTGCTGCCCTTGGCTCAAGGCCTGCCGGTCCAAATCTACCGCATCAAGGACAAAATCATCACCGGCGCCACCGGCGCGGCCCGCATCACCCAACTCTCCGACATCGCCGCGGTCATTAATTTCGAGGGCGAATTGGCAGCCTGGGAAGATGTGCGCCTCCACTTCCTGGACCCAGAGGAAAACGAACGGCCCGGCAAGATTTACGCCAAGGTGACCGCCGTGGCCCCCGGAGCAGGCCGCCTCCACGAAGCCCACCTCCACTTCACCTCCGTGCCTCCGGAGAGCCGTGCGGTTATTAAAGAGGCCTTGGAGGAGGAGTAGCCACACGGGGGGAGGAAGGAAAGCAAAGGTTACATGACAAACCTGCGCCCCGCCTGAACGGGGCGCAGGTTTCCTGTTAACCGAAAACCGAAATCTGAAATGATATCCAGGGGGGCGATGCCGTCCCTAGGCCGCCAACCCCCTGGCCCCGGCTCAGCGCCGGGACACCGAGTTGGAAGTATAGTTGCTCACCCAGATTTTGGCGCCGTCAAAAACCACCCCCATGGGGGTTACGCCCGCCGTGAAGGTTCCCAGGACCGCGCCGTCGCTGGCCCGCAACTTGGTGACGTCATTGCCGCCGCCGTTGGCCACCCAGATGTTGGTCCCGTCATAGGCGACCCCATAGGGGCCGCTGCCCACCGGATAGGTCCCCAGGACTGCGCCGTTATTGGCCTGCAGCTTGGTGACCGTATTGTCGCTATTATTGGTGACCCACATATTGGCGCCGTCAAAGGCGATACCATAGGGAAAAACACCCACCATATAAGTGTCCAGGACCGTGCCGTCGCTGGCCTGCAGCTTGGTGACGCTGCCGCTGCCGGAGTTTACCACCCAGATATTGGCCCCGTCATAGGCCACTCCCTGGGGAGAGCTGCCCACGGCAAAGCTCGCTGCGGCCGCACCGCCGCTGACCGGCAGTCTGGTGACCGTATTGTCACCGTTATTGGCCACCCAGATATTGGCGCCGTCAAAGGCGATCCCGGCAGGCATACTGCCGGCGCTATAAGTCGCCAGGCTATAGCCGTCACTGGCCCGCAGCTTGATCACCCCGCCATGGGCGCCGGAATTGTCGGACACCCAGATATGGGCGCCGTCATAGACCGCCGCAAAGGGATTAAAACCCACGTAATAGTTCCCCAGAATCTCCCCATCGGCGGCCCGGATCTTGGTAACGTAGCCGCTGTTATAAGAGCACACCCAGATATGGGCGCCGTCGCAGGCGAGGCCCGAGGGATTATATCCCCCTACGTAGATGTCGTTATCCACCGAGATGCCCTGGTACCAGCGCAGGGTGGCCAGTTGCACGGGGTTGACGGTGCCGCCGGCCGGTCCGGCCGGACCCTGGGGGCCTTGCGGACCGGTTGGTCCGGTGGCTCCGGTGGCGCCTGGGTCACCCTGGGGGCCTTGGGGCCCCGCTGGCCCGGTGGCTCCCGTTAAGCCGATGGGCCCTTGGGGGCCTTGAAGCCCTTGAGGACCCTGGGTGCCGGTGGCTCCCGTCAGCCCAATGGGACCCTGAGGGCCGGTATCACCTTGGGGTCCTTGAGGTCCTTGGGGTCCTTGAGGTCCCTGGGGTCCCTGGGGTCCCTGGGGACCGGCCGGCCCCACGTAGGTTACCCTTAGCCCCAAAATCTGCGCTTCAGGGTTTTTGGCGATGAAATGCAGCGTAATATAATCGGCCCCCGGGGTCAGCGTCCCGGGAAAAACGGCGGACACGTCCACTTCCTTTACCACGTCCTTAGCGAAAGCCAGAGGAGCCCCCAGCCTTTCCCTTTGGCGATAAGTATATTTTCTCCCTTTTTGCGAGAGAAACAGACGCAGATCATAGGTGGTGCTGGCCGTCGCCCCCCCAATCAACACCACCTTGGCCTCGGAAAACGATACCAGGTTGTTCGGCACCGCGAAACAGAAGCGGGCCTCCGGGATGGAAGTCACCGGCCAACCGCCATAGCCGATGTTTGCTCCGTAAACCTGGGGACTGACCCAGATCTCGTTGGCAAAAGCCATGTTGGAAAAACCCTGGAAAAGAAGGATGGTCAGCACGACTAGGGCTGCCCGCAAGCATTTTCTGCTTTGGTCCATGGGTGGCTCCTGATTGAAGTCTTTTTCTTTATCTTATATTCATTTCTTATACTTATTGCCAAAAGTTTTCCACTCCCCCTCATCCAAACCTATCCCCTGGGGGAGAGGGAATAACAGGAAAAAACTATTGGCAAACTCTATAGGCATTATCGGCTTTCTGAAATAGGAGATTAAGAAAATGCGGCTAGGGGTTGCTTATGCAATATATTGCGAATCGGTGCTAAAGATAATCCGCCAGCATCTTCTTCAAGGTCTGGCGGGCCCTTTTCAACAAGCCGTCCACCGCCTGGGGGCTGAGACCCATTTCTGCGGCGATTTCCTGGTAGGAGAGGTCCCCGAAACGTTTCATGATCAAGGCCCGGCGCTGGTTTTCCGGGAGCTCGGCCAGGGCCTCTTCCAGCCTGCGGGCCAGGTCCTGCTCCTCCAAAGCCTCCAGGGGGCCGGCGCCGGCGTCCGGCACGGCCACGGAGTCCTCCTGGTCCAGGGATTCCTGGGGGTGCCGGGCCCTGAGCAGGTTCAGGCAATGGTTGGCGGTGATGCGGTTCAGCCATGCTCCCACCGTGGCCCTGGGCTCAAAGGAGGCGGCATGTTCATAGACCTTGATAAAGACTTCCTGGAGGGCGTCTTCCGCCTCCAGTGAGTCTTTGAGCAGCCGGTAGGCCAGATGATAGAGGCGGGCCTGGTGGCGGCGCATGAGTTCCGCCAGGGCCGGGGCGTCTCCCCGGGCCACCCGGCGGATTAAGGCGTAATCGAGGTCGGTGGGTGTAGTACTCAAAACAGGGTGAGATAGACCAGGTTTTCCTTCTTGCAGCCCCGGAGCATTTCCATATGGCGCAGGGGCGCGAATTCCCGGCGCAGCTCATCTTCAGTCAGCCCCAAGTGGGCCGCGGCCTCGAGCATCGGCACCTCGCCCCGCTCCTTCACCAGGTCGTAAAGCCTCTGCTGCAAAGGAGTCAGGGTTTGCCCCCCGGGCAGGTCCTTGAGGCTCTTGGCGGTGTGCACCGCCCAGGGGTCGCAGGTCTTGGTGATGGTTTGGGCATCCAGGAAGCAATCCTCGCAGAGCTCCTGCCCCAGGTATTCCCGGGCTTCCCCTGGATCGAGGACGGCGTTGCATTTGGCGCAGGTTGGGTCGGGCATGGCGCTTATCTCTCCCGCGGTTTGAGTTCCCAGTTCCTGGTTCCAAGTTAAACGAATTCTACTCCGTTTTCGGTTTCTATTCCATAGATTGACATCGTAAAAAACGTCGGGGCGGTTCGGGAACCGCCCCACCTAACTTTGAACCTGGAACTTTGAACCTGGAACCAAACGCTATAAGGTGTACTCCCCGTCCATCTCCAAGATGAATGCCCCGGGCTTGTCACCGGGCTTGACGATAAAAGTGCCGGCGCCTTTGAGGCCCGCCAGTTTGCCGATGCCTTTATCCACCTCCCACGTCCCCTTGGTCATTTCGCCCAGCTTTTCCCCGGTAAAGCGGGAGTACACCGCGCCGTTCTGATAGACGGTAAAGGCATAACCGTGCATGCGGCCGTCACCTTTGACGCGGTCATGGAACCCCACACTGCGGCGGTAGACGAATTCCCCGGCCACCCCCGGGGTGTATTCGAGAGGATAGCCTTCCATTTCCGTGAGCATCAGGGTGTGGTCCGGCACATCGCCCACGGCGAGCACTTCACGACGGGTAACAAAGATCTTGAATTTGGCTTTGCGATGCATGACAACTCCCTCCTCTTTGTAATCCGGGCGGGGGAAGACCGAAGACCGGTGCCGACGGACGCCCGCACCCCCGGTTTTTCCCCTTTAACCCCCGGCCATGCGCCCGGAATAGGGCATGTCCGGAGCAGGATGAATGACTTGCGGCCTTGCCCTCATCCAGTGCCCTTAAGTTAAATATCCAACTCGTTCAATTCAAGGACGTTGCTCTGAATAAATTCCCGCCGCGGTTCCACCTTGTCTCCCATGAGAATGGTGAAAATCTCATCCGCGGCATAGGCGTCCTCGATATTTACCTTTAACAGGGTCCGGGTCTCCGGGTCCATGGCGGTCTCCCAGAGCTGGTCCGGGTTCATTTCGCCTAAGCCTTTAAAACGCTGGATGGACACGCCTTTTTGGCCTTCCTCCAGGATAAAGGCCGTCAGTTCCTCCAGGGTGGCGAACTGCCAGGCCTTTTCCTTTTCTTCCAGGCGGTGGGGCGGAGACCTGAAATCCGTGAGGGATTGGTCCAGTTTCACCAGGGCCTGAAAATCGCTGCCCCCCAACAGGTCCCAATCCAGGCGCATCTCCTGGGCCTCCCGTTCCCGGAGGGAAATGACCACCGCCTGGGCGTGGTGCTCTTCATCCTCCTCCAGGCGGGCGCGCCAGCGGCCCCCGGCTTCCAGGGATGTAAGCAAAGACGCCAGCCGCTCTTCCTGGCGCAGGGCCTCCTTGGAGGTCACCCCCAACGTAAGGAAGAGCTGCAAAATTTCCCGGGACAGGCCCCGTTTTTCAAAGCGGGTGAGATACTCCTGATAGGCGAAGACCTTTTCCAGGGCCTGGGACAGGGCCGGCCCCTGGAGGGTGCTCTCCTTCCCCAGCCGCAGCCGCTTTTTCTCCAGGCCCCGCTGGATCAGATAGGTCTTAAAATCTCCGTCGTCCTTGAGGTAGATCTTTTCGCTGCCCCGGGTGACCCGGTACAGGGGCGGCTGGGCGATATAGAGGTAGCCTCCTTTGACCAGGGCCTCCATCTGCCGGTAGAAAAAGGTGAGCAGCAGGGTGCGGATATGGGCCCCGTCCACGTCCGCGTCCGTCATGATGATCACCTTGTGGTAGCGCAGGTCCTCCTCCAGGTTGGGGTTCTCCTTGGAGAGGTCGGAGCCCAGGGAGGAGATCAGGGTGCGGATCTCGGGGTTTTCCAGCATCTTTTCAAACCGGGCCTTTTCCACGTTCAGGATTTTGCCCTTGAGCGGCAAAATGGCCTGGAAGCGACGGTCCCGGGCCTGCTTGGCGGACCCTCCCGCGGAGTCGCCCTCCACCAGGTAGATTTCCCGGCGGCCCGGGTCCCGCTCCTGGCAATCCGCCAGCTTGCCCGGCAGCGTCATGTCCCCCAGGGCCCCTTTCTTGCGCACCAGGTCCCGGGCGCGGCGGGCCGCCTCCCGGGCCCGGGCCGCGTCCAGGAGCTTGGCCAGGATGCGCCGGGAGACCCCCGGATTTTCCCCCAGGAAGGTAAGGAGATGCTCATAGAGGAGGTTTTCCACCAGACCCTTGACGTCGCTGTTCCCCAGCTTGGTCTTGGTCTGCCCCTCAAACTGGGGGTGAGGCAGCTTCACGCTCACCACCGCGATCATCCCCTCCCGGACGTCTTCTCCCTGGAGGTGGGAGTTTTTCAGGGCCTTGGGCAGCTCCGCGGTGGTCATATATTGGTTGATGGCCCTGGTCAGGCCCGCCTTGAAGCCGCTTAAGTGGGTGCCCCCTTCCCGGGTATTGATATTGTTGGCAAAGGTGAAAATTTGCTCGTTATAAGTGTCGTTGTATTGGAAGGCCATCTCCATCTGGATGCCGCCCCGGCCCCCGGAGAGATAAATGGGATCCGGGTGGATGGGGTTCTTGTTGCGGTTCAGGTACTGGACAAAGGAGACGATGCCGCCTTCGTAGAAAAACTCGCTTTTGCGGCCGCTGCGCTCATCCTCCAAAAAGACGCGCAGGCCCCCGTTCAGGAAGGATAGCTCCCGGAGGCGCTGGGCCAAAAGGTCGTCGCTGAAATCGATCTCCGGAAAAATCAGGGGGTCGGGCCGGAAGAGCACCTTGGTGCCCCGGCGCTTGGTCTCGCCGGTGACGGTGAGGGGGGTCTTGGTCCGGCCCCGCTCGTAGCTCTGATGATAGACCTTGCCGTCCCGGCGGATCTCCACCTCCAGGTATTCGGACACCGCGTTGACCACGGAGACGCCCACACCGTGCAGGCCGCCGGAGACCTTGTAGGCGCCGCTGTCAAACTTGCCACCCGCGTGCAGGCGGGTCATGACCACTTCCACCGCGGGCAGGTGCTCGGTGGGGTGCAAGTCCACGGGGATGCCCCGGCCGTTGTCCTCCACGGTGACGCTGTTGTCCGGGTGGATCTTAACCCTGATCTCGGTGCAGTGCCCGCCCATGGCCTCGTCGATGGAGTTGTCCACCACCTCGTAGACCAGGTGGTGCAGGCCCTCGGGGCCGGTATTGCCGATATACATGGACGGCCGTTCCCGCACGCCCTCCAGGTCTTTTAAGACCTGGATCTGTTCGGCGCTGTACTCTTCGGGAGCGATGGGGTTGTTCGCCAAGGTGTTTCTCCTTTAAAAAACTACAAATCTTGGTCGCACAGGCGTCTCGCCTGTGCCGAGCGCAGGCTTTAGCCTGGGGCTAGATTTTTTTATTTACTTTCAGGAGTCTTTATAGTCCCCCGGATCATATCCGCCATGGTCTGCGTGCCCGCCAGGGTCTGGCAGAGCAGCTCCTTCACCCCCCGGCGGAACTCCGGCAGGGGCCCGGGCTTATGGGTGCCGGGGACCAGCTCAAGCCCCGGAAAATGTTCCTTAATAACTTCCTGATATTTATACACAAAAGGACAGACCGCGGTCATGCAAAAAGACAGATGCAGGGCGTCGATCTTAAAGTCCGCCACGGCCTTCACCCGGCGCAGAATTTTTTCCGCCGCAGCCACCGTGGGGCAGCCCGCGCAGGAAATCAGGCCCACCAGATCCAGAGGCTCATCCTTGGGGTAGCGCTCGAAAAAACCCCGGCGCTTCCTTAAGTCCCCCAGACAGACCACCGCCGCGCAGTTAGCGTCCTGGGTGCAGTTAGCGCAGGTGATAATACCGATTCTAGCCATAAATTTCTTCCCGAAATCACTTTTGCGCTTCTACTAAAGTACCTTTTTTGTCATTCTGAACGGAGCGAAGCGGAGTGAAGAATCTCGTAGTTGCGGTAACCTCCGTTAATTTTTTACCCGAGGCACAACCTTCATCTCCACCATCACTTCCCCATACCCCGCGCACTCCACCCCCGCGTCTGGGCAGCGCACGAATTTCATGAAATGAATCAGGTTGGGGTCCAGGCCCTCGCTTAATCTTTCGTTGATCAGGGCCACGGGAATTTGCATCTGCGCCATCAGATAGACACACAACCTTGGCGGACAGAGCTTGGTGACGAAATTGCCGTCCACGTCCAGAATGAATCTATCTCCCTGCTTATAGCCGGAGTTGCAATGCCGGGCGCTCACCACCTCCGCGGCGATGGAATAGCGGGCCGCGGCCCGGGTCAATTTGGCGATCTGCCTAAGGCGCGGGTCGCCGTCGGGAATCTCCTCCATTTCCCTCTCCGTGTAGCCCACCCGCTCTCCGAACCGCTGCAAGTATTTTCTCTCGTCCATCAGTTTACAAACTCATAGGCATAATAATCGTGAAATAAGCCGGATCCCCCTTGGACACCAGGCGGCAGGGCCGGTCCCGGTCGTTGATCTCCAGGACCACCTCGTCTGCGTCTATGACGTTCAAAGGCTCCAGCAGATACCTGGCGTTAAAGCCGATCTCCATGGGGAGCGCCTCAGGGTCGCCCTTCTCCAGCTTCAGGGGCAGGACCTCGCGGCCTTCCCCCACTTCCGGGTTGCTGAAGGAGGCCTCCAGTTCGTCCGCGCCCAGTTTCATGATCACCCCCCGGAAGCGTTCCGTGGAGAGCATGGAGATGCGGTGCAAGGTGTCCCGGAATTCCCGGCGGTTGACGACAAAATGAAAAATGGAGCTGTCCGGGATGATGCGCCGGTACTCGGGAAATTTCTTCTCCAGCAGGCGGATAAAGAGATACTTGGAGTCGGCCTTCAGGGCCAGGCTCTGCTTGGTCAATCCCAGGGAGACCTTTTCTTCCTCCCCCAGCAGCCGGGAGATTTCGCCCACGCCTTTCCGGGGGATGAGAATGCCTTCCTCGATGCCGAAGTGCTCGCTTTCCGGCAAGGGGCGCTCGATCAAAGTGAGACGGTGGCCGTCGGTGGAGACCATACGCAGATAATACATCCCGTCGTTTTCCACCCGCTCCCAGAAAATACCGGAAAGATGATACTGCAGATCATCCACGGACACGGAAAAGATGGTTTTGTCGATCATTTCCCGGAGCACGCGGCATTCCACCTCCACCATGGTCTGGTCGGTGATTTGCGGGATGGCGGGATATTGGTCCGCGGGCAGGCCCAGGAGCTGGTAGCGAGATTCCCCCACCGTGAGCTGCAGGTTGGATTTTTCCGTGCCCTCCAGGTTCAGGGTGGCTCCGGGGAGTTCCTTGATCAGGTTGTGGACGTAATGGGCCGGCAGGGTGAGGGACCCCGGCTCCTCCACCATGGCCGGATACTGGCCCTGGAAGCTCACTTCCAGGTCGGTGGCGGAAATGGTCACGACGCCGTCGGCCGCGTCCAGGAGAAAATGGCTCAAAATGGGCATGGTGCCCCGGCGGTCCACCACCCCCAGGGTTCGGCTCACTCCCTTCAACAAAGTCTCCCGCTCCATGGTCAGCCGCATGGTCAATTTCTCCTAAATTTTAAAATTAGATATAAACTCAATTTTTTTAGTAACGCCTGAAGATTTTGTCGATAAGTGGATTAACTATTTAAAATTATATCATTTTTTATTATCAATGGCTCGAATTTGGTTAAACTGTTTTCGCATTTTATCATGATTTTTTAATCCTACCATTCCGCTATAGTGTAGAAAAACCTAAAACTTTGCCAAATCGCGACAAAGATTGCTTATAGATTCACAAAAAAGTATGGGATAGGGGGAGGGGGCAGGGGTCTGTGACCCCTGTCCCCATCCCCCAAATTTGCCCTTATTCACACACCGCGCCCTTGCTGCCGGAGCTCACCATACGGCTGTAGCGGGCCGCGTAGCCGTGTTTGATCTTCGGTTGCGGCGGCTGCCAGGCGGCTTTCCGTTTCGCCAGTTCCGCGTCGTCCACCAGGAGGGTCAGGGTCTTGGCCGGGATATCGATCTTGATGCGGTCCCCTTCCTGAATGAGGGCGATGGGGCCGCCGTCCGCGGCCTCAGGCGAAATGTGGCCGATGGCCGCGCCCCGGGTGCCGCCGCTGAAACGGCCGTCGGTCAACAGCGCCACCTGGGTGTCCAAACCCATGCCGGCGATGGCTGAGGTGGGGGTGAGCATCTCCCGCATGCCCGGGCCGCCCCTGGGGCCTTCGTAGCGGATGACGATGATGTCCCCGGGCTTGATTTTTCCTCCCAAAATCGCGGCCGTGCCCTCTTCTTCGGATTCAAAGACCCGGGCCGCGCCTTCGTTGACCATCATCTCCGGGGCCACCGCGGACTGCTTCACCACCCCGCCCTCGGGAGCAAGATTCCCCTTAAGGATGGCAATGCCGCCCTGGGAATGGTAGGGACGGGACAGGGGGCGGATGACATTCTCATTCAGGACCTTGACCGGGGCCAGATTATCGGCCACCGTGGTTCCGGTGGCGCTTAAGGGTTTTCCGGAAACCAGACCGGCATCCATGAGGACCTTCATGACCCCGGGCACGCCGCCGGCGGCGTCCAGGTCTTCCAGGTGATGGGGGCCGCCGGGGCTCATGTGGCAGAGGTGCGGCGTGCGGTTGCTGATCTCGTTGAACAAATCCAGGGACAGGTCGATGCCCGCTTCCCGGGCGATGGCCGGCACGTGGAGCACGGTGTTGGTGGAGCAGCCCAGGGCCATGTCCACGGCCATGGCGTTTTTGAAAGCATCCAGGGTGGCGATGTCCCGGGGCAGGATCTGCTTGTCCACCAGCTCCATGATCTTGAAGCCGGCCTCTTTAGCCAGCCGGAACCGGGCCGCATGCACCGCGGGGATGGTGCCGTTGCCGGGGAGCGCCAGCCCCAGGGCCTCGCTCAGGCAATTCATGGAATTGGCGGTGAACATGCCGGCGCAGGAGCCGCACCCCGGGCAGGCGCACTCCGCCAGTTCCTTCAGGTCGTCTTCGCAGATCTTCCCGGCCTTCACCGCGCCCACGCCCTCAAAGACGGTGATCAGGTCCACTTCCTTGCCCTGAAAGCGCCCGGCCAGCATGGGGCCGCCGGAAATCAGGACCGCGGGGATATTAAGGCGCAGCGCGGCCATGAGCATGCCGGGAATGATCTTGTCGCAGTTGCAGACCAGCACCAGACCGTCCACGGGATGGGCCATGGCCATGATCTCCACGGAATCGGCGATGAGCTCCCGGGAGGGAAGCGAATATTTCATGCCCTGGTGGTGCATGGCCAACCCGTCGCAGACGCCGATGACCCCGAACTCCAAAGGCGTCCCCCCATTCATCCGCACTCCGGCCTTGGCCGCCTGGGTGATCTTGTCCAGGTGGATGTGCCCGGGAATGAATTCATTATAAGAGTTGGCGATGCCGATGAGGGGCCGGTCGATTTCCCGGTCGGTGAGGCCCATGGCTTTGAGCAGTGAGCGGTGGGGATATTTTTCCAGGCCTTGTTTCATCAGGTTGCTGCGCATGGTAACTCCTTCGAGGCAATTCTGTCTGAAAAGATGGGTGTCTCACGCAAAGACGCAAAGCAGGACGCAAATATTTAATTCTCGTCCCCCTTGCTAGGGCGTCGATTCCGGCTCCTGGGCGGCCGGCGCGCTCTCCGCCGGGGGAGGGCTTTCCGGGGCCGGGGCCTCGCCCTGTGCTTCCCCCTGGACCTCCGCCTTGGTTTTAGGTTTAGAAGATCGCCGCCGGGGCCGGGAGGGGCGTTTCCTCTCGCCGGTTTTTTTGGCCTTGGCCGCGGGCTGGGCCTCGGGAGCCGGTTTCTCCTCGGCCGCCCCCTTGTCTTCGGCGGGAACTTTGCCCTCGGCGGCCGGTTTCGCTTCGGCCGCAGGCTTACGCTCGGGAGCCGGTTTGGCTTCGGCCGGGGCCTTGGGCTCCGCGCTCTCCCGCTTGCCGTATTCCACCAGGATTTCTTCCGGGCCCAGGCCCTCCTTGCCGGTCACCACGATCTTGAGGGCGAATTGTTCCTCCAGGTTCAGGAGGTCCTGGCGCTTCTTATTGAGGAGGAAATGGGCCACTTCCGCGGGGGCCAGGACCCGCACCTCGTGAATCTGGCCCTGGGCCGCCTGGGTGCTGATCTGCCGGAGAAGCCCGACGCTCAGGGTATCCGCCTTTTTAATGCGGCCCCGGCCCTGGCACGCGGGACAAGGGATGTAGGCGCTCACCTCCGCGGTGGGACGCAGGCGCTGCCGGGACAGCTCCAGCAAGCCGAACTTGGAGAGGTGCCCCACCGTCACCCGGGCCTTGTCCTTTTTCAGGCTGGCCTTGAGGACCTGCTCCACCTCCTTCTGGTGTTTCTTGTCCTTCATGTCGATGAAATCGATGACGATGAGGCCCCCCAAATCCCGGAGCCGGAGTTGCCGGGCCACTTCCTCGGCGGCCTCCAGATTGGTTTTGTGGGCCGTGTCTTCGATCTCCTTCTGGCCGGTGCTGCGGCCGGAATTGACGTCGATGGAGACCAGGGCCTCCGTGGGGTTGATGACAATGGTGCCGCCTGATTTCAAAGGCACGCGCTCCGAATAGATGCGGTCGATCTGCTCCTCCAACTGGTAGCGGGTGAAGATGGGGAGCTTGTCTTTATAAAGTTTCAGGGCGTGCGCCTGGCGGGGGGCCATCTCCTGGAGAAAGGCGTGCAGGGTCTGGTAGACGTCTTTGTTGTCCACCAGGATGGTCTTGATATCCGCGGAAAAATAGTCCCGGACGGTGCGGGTGATGAGGTCCAGGTCCCGGTGCAGCAGGCAGGGGGCCGGCTGGGCCTGGGCGGCCTGCTTGATGCCCTCCCAGAGCTTCAGCAGATAATTCAGGTCTTTGGAGAGTTCCCGAGTGGCCGCGGTTTCCCCCGCGGTGCGGATGATCAGGCCCATCTCCGGGGGCAGGCCCAGCTTTTGGGCCAGTTCTTTCAAGCGTTGGCGCTCTTCTTCCTTTTCGATCTTCCGGGACACCCCCAGGTGGCTCTGGCGGGGCAAGAGCACCAGGCGCCGGCCGGGCAGGGAAATATAAGTGCTGAGGTAGGCCCCCTTGGTGGCGGATTCCTCCTTATAGACCTGGACCACGATCTCCTGCCCCTTGCGCAGCACCCGCTGGATCTTGGTCTTGGATTTGCTCGGTGGCTTTTCCAGGTACCAATCCTCGTGGACTTCCGACAGGGGCAGAAAGCCGTGGCGCTCACCGCCGTAATTGACGAACGCGGCCTGGAGGCTGGGCTCGATATTGACCACCATGCCTTTGTAGATATTGGCCTTGGTGGCCTCCCGGGACGCCGACTCCAGGGCCAGCTCCTCCATCTGTCCTTCTTCGACGATGGCCACCCGGAATTCCTCCGGATCCGCGGCGTTGACGAACATCTTCCGGGGTGGACTCATTTCCCCCCCTCCCTGAGGCGCTGGGCAAACTCCCGGAACCCCGGCTGGCGGTCCTGGGCCGCCATGCGATTGATGGCCAGGGGCAAGGCGGCCGGGGTCTTTAAATTTTTAATGGACAGCATCTCCCGGCGCCGGAAAAACGCGGTGGGCACCAAAAAATTAATGTCCCCCTGGACCGGCTGGTAATATAAAAAGCCATCTTTCACCGCCACGGGCATGGGGAGGCCTTCATCCCGGACCCGGCGCCAGCTTTCAAAGGGCCGGGGATAGTGGTTGAAATTCCGGTTCAGGAAGGCGATCTCTTGGTTGGGCAGGTCTCCCAACTGGAAGGATTCCACCATCACGTCCCGGTCCAGCTCCGGGTCCCAGGCCAGCATGCCGCCCTTCTGGGGCTTCTCGGGGTTGTTGGCCACCACCTCCATGACCATGCGAAAACCCTTCTCCCCCAACTCCAACACCAATCCCAGACTGTGATAATCCAAAGACCCGGTCAAATAATCCAGGTCTTCGATATTATAGGAAATTTTATTGACAAACCCCTCCAACCAATCCCCCACCGCGTCCCGGGAATGATAGACCCTCTCCCAGGCATGGGCCCCCTCCAGGGTGAAGAGCTGCCGGTCCATGGCCTGCTGCATGGCCATCTGTCCGTGGTTGTGCAGGCGCCGGGGGGAGGTTTCATCATAGAAAAAACTCCCGTTTTGCAAATTGAGGCCATGGAAGCTCTCCTGCGCCATGAAAAAGACCCGGTCCGGACGGAAACCGTAAAAATGCCACTGGTAGAAATCTTTTTCCACCCCCGCGACCATTTCCTCGCCGACGATGATCAGGAGATGCTGCCGGGCCAGGACCTCTGCCGGGGTCTCCCCCAATTCCCGGGCCAGCCGCTCCAAATCAAAGGCCAGTTGCAGCATGTGCCGGGAACCCAGGGACAGGGGCAGCAAATCCCCTGGCGGGCAGTCCAATTGCGAGGCCACGGCCTCCGGAGAGATTATCTTGCCGGACTCCTCGCTGAGCAAATGGGTTAGCCGCTCCAAACTTAAGTCTCTGGCAATATTAATAAAATATTTGGGACCCAGGCGGAGCCGGGTGCCTTCCCCCGCGGCCGCGTGCTCCAAGAGCACTTCCCCCCGGACCACCGCCTCCCTGGCCAGACGCATGGGCCCTGGAGCGTCTTCGTTTAACAGATGGATCAGGTGCGGCCCCTCCAGCCGGTCCAGGCGGGGATATATGTTTATCTCCCGCTCATGCGTGGCGATCTCGGCCAGGGAACCGCAGCGGGACAACTTCTCTTGAGCGATTGCAAGACATGAAGATAAGTAATGAGAGAAAGAGCGAAGGTCAACCGATTGATTAATGGCACCAAGCATAATTTTCCATAAATATTAATAAATTAGATATTTTTAACATCCCCTTGCAGGATTGTCAAGTTATCTTTGAATGTGGGATTGTATTAATAGACTTAAGAAACCGGCAGGCTTTTGGAGATTGGGCAGTTTCTACAGTGAATTTTAATTTGTTTTTCTATTTTCTTAACTTTATCATATACTTTACTAAATTCCTCAAAAAGAGGAGGATTAGGAGCAGTTCCCCAGAGTTCACTGCAAAATTCTGGGTCAATTTTTCGCGCTTGGAATGCGGTGTTTAAGATATATATGATTTCTCTCACCCGTTGATAATGTAAGCTTTTCTCAATGGAAATAACAGTCCACAATGAAATCCCAAAAATTAATATTGAAAAAATGATGCTCGAGAAATAGAAAAGTGTAAAAAAATATTTAATCTTATCAATGCTAATAAAAGCAAAAAGAGAAGTTAATATAATTCCAAAATAAGGAAAGAAATATATTTTATCAACTATTAGAGAAACTTTTTCTAATTTTTTTCTGTGGGATAGCCATTTCCAAACAAAATCATAACCAGCAAAGTCGTCATATTTATAAAAAAAGATAATGAAAGAAAGGGAGACAAAAATAATAATTGTTATATAACCTAATGTCTTTATAGAAATGCTTAAATTTTTAAAATCAATAATTGTTAAAAGGAAGCCCATCCACGACGCAATCACAGTTAATAGTATCGTTAGAAATGAAAGCTTAATTAAATAGTAACCCATAAACCAAGTTGAGGACATCAATCTTACATGTGCTTCATTTCTGGCAATTGTGCTATACTTATCAGGAAAGTGAAATTGAATTGAATCTTTTATTGCGTTCATAATAGTTTTACTTCTTTGGATATTCGATTTCTCTTCATCATCCCATATAACAAGGGGGGCCAGCGGTTTAAGGCGAACGCTCAAATATTTTTTTAAATGTAGATACGGCCATTCCACTTGTTTTATTTGATGCTTTGCAAATTCTAACCGTTGTTTTTCTGTTATTTCTTTAAAATCATCAAGAGTATCTTTATCATCAATCGTTTTTCCGCCAGCCTCTTCCAGTTCTTCCGGAGCTTTTCCTTTTTCAAATCTAACCAGATGAACCCATTTATCTTTATAAATTTGAGAGTGTTAACATAAGATACATTATGTGTTATAATGCCTCCTGAAATCATCCAGGAGGTGGCCCATGGACCTTTCGTGCAAAAGATGTGGCAGCACCTCGTATATTAAACATGGTTTTGTGCGTGGACTCCAACGCTATCGCTGCAAAGCCTGTGGCTTTCACTTTACAGCCACCGCCAAGCGGGGCCGCTCGGAAGCGACTAAGGCCCTGGCAGTTTTGCTCTACAGCTTCGGCAAGGCCAGTTTCCGCTGGCTGGGAAAACTGCTTGGCGTCTCTGGTGTAAGCACTTACATAAATTTTATCAAATATTCTTAAAAAACTTTTTTGGTCGGGCATTTTGGGTCCAAATCGATAAAATATATGACCGAAAATATAAGCCGAAACAATAAAAAAGACAATTAAAATAAAATAGAATTCCTTAATGATTGTAACTATATCCTTAATAAATTTAATTTCTATACAAGGAATAATTTGCATCACATTACACATAAAAAGAATTATGATTATTAATATGTCTATTATAAAAAATAATAAAATTGCAGTGAAAATAATTCCAGGAATTAATGTGCCAAAGAAATCTACAAAAAAATCAGATATTCTGAAAAAGATGGGTGGTTTATAAAAATACTTTTCTTTTTCATCAAAAGGATTAAACATTGATCAGACCCTTTATTATCAAAACGATATAGAAAATTATCAAGAATATTTTAAGATTATTTAAAAAAAGTCAAGAAAATATTTATAATAATATGTCGACTACAGTGCCGGGCGCAGGTAGGTGGGGGTAAGTTGTTGGGGGGCCACGGCCAAGCCCTGTTCCAGCCGCATCCGCCCCAGCCTGGCGATGGTCGCGGCCAGGGGATGGCGCAGCTCCGGGGGGGCCCAGGCGATTTCCGGGGCCAGGTGTGGTTTGAGAAAATCCCCGTACGCCTCGAGGCCGGGGCCGGTGAGGAGCAGGGGCGGCTGCAACAGGGAGGGCAGGGCCGACACCGGCAGGCGTTCGGGGTCGCCTTGGGCTGTGGGCAATTCCCCCGGACACTTAAAGAGGCCCAGGTAGACTTCCTGCCGCTTGGCGTCCATCAGGACCGCGACCGCATGGGGCTGAAAGGGAACCTGGGCGGCCAGGGCCTCCAGGGTGGGCACCGGCACCAGAGCGCAGCCCAGGGCCCAGGACAGGCCCTTGGCGGTGGCCAGGCCGATGCGCAGCCCCGTAAAGTTCCCGGGACCCTGGCTCACGGCGATGGCCCCCAGGTCCGACAAAGCGCGCCCCGCAGTTTGAAATAATTCCTCCACTGCCGGCAGGAGATGCTGGAGAAAAGTCCCGGGGGAATGAAAAAAAAATTCCCCCAGCAGCCGGTCCCCCTCAGCCAGGGCCAGGCTGCCTTTTTCGGTGGAGGTGTCCAGGGCCAGCAGTAAAGACCGTTTCCCGTTTTTCGTTTTGCGTTTTGCGTTAAAAGAAAGGGGAGTCATAAATACCAAGATTGGTGGGGCTGCCGTCCCTGGCCGCCAGAGAGATTGACAGGCGGGGACGCCTGCCCAGCGGCAGAGAGGCTCGCCTCATCGGGACCATTTTCATTCACCTTGCAGCTTATTTTTACGAAAAACGCAAAACGAAAAACGGAAAACCATCACTTAGGGCTGAGGAGGCGCAGAATATCCTGATAAAACACCAGGGCCATCAGGGCCAGAATCAGCATCATGCCCACCGCCTGGGCCATCTCCCGGTGTTTGACGGCCACGGGTTTGCCCCTGACCGCCTCCCAGGCGAAGAAAAAGAGGTGGCCCCCGTCCAGCACCGGGATGGGCAGGAGGTTCAACATGGCCAGATTCACGCTCAAGGCGGCCATGAAGAAGATCAGGGCGCTGGGGCCGGCTTCCGCTTGTTTTCCCGCGATCTGGGCGATGAAGATCGGCCCCCCCAGGGCTTTTAACGGCGCTTCCCGGGCCAAAAGTTTGTAGAGCATGTCCAGGGTCGCCCAGGCGATGTTCAGGGACGCGGACAAACCCTTGCTGAAGGCCTGGGCCGGGTCCACCCGGTCGATAGCCATATTTTCGGAGGGTCTGATGCCGATGACCACGGAGGACACCTTTTTCTCGAAAATATCCGGGACCTCCATGCGTTGTGGCACCACCTCCACCTGCAATACCCGGTCTCCCCGCTTCACTTCCAGGGGCAGGGGCCGCTCTCCGTGGGCCTTAATTTTTTTAGGCAGTTCCTCCCACCGGGTCACCGGCTCACCGGCCACCGCCATGATTTTATCGCCTTGTTGCAGTCCGGCCCGGGCCGCAGGGGCGCCTTCGGTCACGTCCCCGATCTCCGTGGTCAAATAAGGGATGCCGGAAAACGCGAAGACCAGAAACAGGGCCAGGACCGCGAAGAGGAAATTAAATCCCGGGCCGGCCAGAACGATGAAGAACCGGCGCCATAAGGATTGGTGCGCAAAAGAGCGGTGCTCCAGCTCGGGAGGCACTTCGTCATGGGGGTTTTCCCCCAGAAGCTTCACGTAGCCCCCCAGGGGGATGACCGAGAGGCGGTAATCCGTCTCTCCGACCTGCTTATGCAGCAGCCTGGGAGGAAAACCCAGGGAAAAGGCGTCCACCCGCACCCCGCAGGCCTTGGCCAGCAAAAAATGGCCCAGCTCATGGATGAAGATGAGGACGCCTAAAACGATGATGGTCGCCAATACAGTAGTCATTAAAGGCTGGTTGCTCCTTTGGTATCAATCAGGTCTTGCGCGTGTTCCCTCGCCCAACTGTTGACCCCCAGGACGTGCGCCAAATCCTGAATGGGCATGGGGGCATGGGCCTTCATGGTCTCCTCTACCACCCGGGGGATGCCCGGGAAAGAGAGGCGCTTTTCTAAAAACGCGGCCACCGCTACTTCGTTGGCGGCGTTGAGCACCGCGGGCATGGTGCCCCCGGCCCGGGCCGCGTCGTAGCCCAGCCGGAGCGACGGAAAGCGCTCCAGGTCCGGCTCTTCAAACGTCAGTTGGGCGATTTGGCTCAGATCCAGGGCGGGGCCGCTCAAGGGCAGGCGCCGGGGATGGGCCAGGGCATAGGCGATGGGCAGCCGCATGTCCGGCACCCCCAACTGGGCCAGCACCGAGCCGTCCACGTACTCCACCAGGGAGTGGATAATGCTCTGGGGGTGGATATAGACCCCGATGCGGTCCACCGGCAGCCCGAAAAGAACCCCGGCCTCGATGACCTCCAGGGCCTTGTTCATCATGGTGGCGGAATCGATGGTGATCTTGGCCCCCATGTTCCAGTTGGGGTGGCGCAGGGCCTGCTCCGGGGTCACCTGGGCCAGCTTCTCCGCGGGCCAGGCCCGGAAAGGGCCGCCCGAGGCGGTGAGCCACAGCTTTTTTACGTCTTCCCGGCGTTGCCCCTCCATGGCCTGCATCAGGGCGCTGTGCTCGCTGTCCACCGGCAGCAGGGGCACGTCCTTTTCCTTAGCCGCGGCCATCACCAGGGACCCCGCGGCCACCAGGGTCTCCTTATTGGCCAGGGCCACCGGGATGCCGGCCTGTATCGCGGCCAGGGTCGGCTCCAGGCCCGCGGCGCCCACCATGGCGGAGACCACCAGGTCCACGCCCGCCGCGGTGGCCACCGCGGCCGCGCCCCGGGGGCCGGTGAGAATTTGCAGATTATTGCCAGAGGGCAGCAATTGGCGCAGACGGTCCGCGGCTTTCCCGTCCTGGACCGAAACCAGGCCCGGCTGGAAGTCCCCGATCTGCCCGGCCAGCAACTCCACGTTCCGGCCCGCGGCCAGCGCCACCACCCGAAACTCCCGGGGGTGCTCCCTTACCACCGCCAAGGTGCTTTGGCCGATGGAACCGGTGGACCCTAAGATGGCTAAATTCTTCACAACCTCCATATTAACCCATTCCTACTCCACCTGCAAAAAAAAGTGGGTCTGGCAATGAATTTGGGGGGGTAGTAGCCAGTAGCCAGTAGCCAGTAGCCAGGGGGCAGGGGGGAAGCCCGCATCATGCAGGAGACGGAAATCGCTTGGGAGGAGTTTTTCTATTCCATACCCGCCCCGCCAAATGTAATTTTAGGGACAGACACTAATTTTCGGGGGATTAAGGCACGGGTAAAACCCCCTTGCTTCCTTTTTCAGGTCTTGAGCAGGTCCTCCGGCTTGTCTTCTATGAAGAGCGCCCGGAATTCCTTGTCGGTGGGTTCCCCGGCCCATTTCCAGGATCATTGGGGGTTTTGGGGTGGAAGCGCCGGAAGGAAAATTAAGCGGCGATTATCTTTTCGCCTGCGGGGAGTTTGTTCAGGATAAGCTTTTTAAGCTCAACCTTATTGCTGGCATTATCTATATCAATGCCGACCAAACGCCCTTGGGCGTCGTAATCCAGCACTACACCCTCGGAAATCTCGCGACTCTCGGCACTCGGCTTCTCGGAAAGATCGATGTACAGGGAGTCCGTATCAGGATAGTAACTAATCTTCATCTTTGAATCCTGCCATACGGAACTATAAGCCTTTAATCACAAAAAAGCTAAGAGATTTTGAGCAGGTCCTCTGCCTTGTTTTTTATGGAGAGCGGTTGTTGAGTAACTGTGGCATAGCCTCGTTGTACGCCTCCCGGTACCTGTTGCTACTTGAATGGGAATCAGACTTTCTTTTCCCAGGAATTTCAGATAGAATGCACATATAAAAACCTTTAGAGAGTTGGGAGGGGCAAGCCTGTCCGGTTCTCCTCAGAAAGATAATTCCATTATGACCCAACGCGCAGCAGCCCTGGCGGGCAAGATCACCGAGGCCATGACCCTGGCGGCCAAAAAGGAAGGCCTGGTCCCCGAGGCCATCCGCCTGGGCCTGGCCCAAGGCACCCTGGTGGTGCCCGCCAACCCCGGGCACGGGAACCTGGACCCCGCGGCCATCGGCCAGGGCGTCCGGGTGAAGATCAACGCCAATATCGGCACCTCCCCCCACGACGTCAGCCTGGAAAAGGAACAGGCCAAGCTGGCCGCGGCCCTGCGCTACGGCGCGGACGCGGTGATGGATCTCTCCACCGGCGGCGACCTGGACGCGCTGCGCGCCGCGCTTCTCAGCCAGTGCCCTGCGCCCTTCGGCACCGTGCCCATCTACCAGGTGATGACCGAGGCGATGAGCCTGGACGAAGTCCAAGGGGACTGGTTCCTGGAGATGGTGGAGCACCACGCCAAACAGGGGGTGGATTTTGTCACCGTCCACTGCGGCGTCACGAGGAAGGCCCTGCCTTTGCTGCAAAAAAGGGTCACCGGCGTGGTCTCACGGGGCGGAGCTTTTCTCAGCGCCTGGATGCGGCGGCATCAGCGGGAAAATCCCTTATATGAACAGTATGACCGCCTGCTGGACATCGCCCGGGCCCACGACGTCACCCTGTCCCTGGGGGACGGCCTGCGCCCCGGGTGCCTGGCCGACGCCACGGACCGGGCCCAGTTGCATGAGCTGAAAATTTTGGGAGAGTTGACCAAACGGGCCTGGGCGAAGGGCGTCCAGGTGATGGTGGAAGGCCCGGGACACCTGCCTTTGCAAGCCATCAGGAAAAACGTGCGCCTCCAGCAAAAATACTGCCATAACGCTCCCTTTTTCGTGCTCGGTCCCCTGGTAACGGACGTGGCCTCCGGCTACGACCACATCGCCGGGGCCATCGGCGGCGCCCTGGCGGCCACGGAGGGGGCCTCGTTCCTCTGCTACGTCACCCCTGCGGAGCACCTGAAACTGCCGGAGGTGGAGGACGTCATCGACGGGGTGGTGGCCTCCCGCATCGCCGCCCACGCCGCGGATATCGCCAACGGCATTCCCGGGGCCGCAGATTGGGACCTGTCCATGTCCAAAGCCCGCCGGGCCCTGGACTGGCCCACCCAGATCCGGCTCTCCATCAACCCGGACAAGGCGAAACGCTACCGGGACCTGAGCCGGGCCCAGGAAGACCAATGCACCATGTGCGGCAAATTCTGCGCCATGAAAGTCTTTGATGAGAAGTTTGAAGGCTAAGGCTTCCTTGCCGTTAGGCTCGAAAAGTTACCAGTTCCCAATCAAAAGTCGTTAAATCGTAGGGGCGAACCTCGTGTTCGCCCCGAGCGTTTAGGGCGAACACCAGGTTCGCTACAAAGAATGGACGTTTGATTGGGGATTGGCATCACGCCAAGACGCCCGGGCGCAAAATAAGGCGCAAGTATCTTATTTGTGACTTTGGCAACAACGATGCTGTGCAAACCGGGGCGATTTCTCTCTGCGAATCACCCGACGCGCCAGTTTTTCCCGTCTCTGCCGGATTTTCCCCCCAGCTCCCCGTTCCCTGCCTTGTGAATAATAATATCGTCTCTAGGCATTATTACGCATTATTAAATAGGTAATTTTGCCAGCTATTCCTGCAAATCAAACAGGTTATATTTTTAATCAGAGGAACAGGCCATGAAGATGATAGTATCGATCCTGGTAGAAAGCCCTTTTTACTTCACCATATCTCTGCGGGATCGCTTCGGCCTGGTAAGAAGGCTGAAGAAGACCCGAAGGATTTTTTTATCAGCTACAACCAGGCGGATAAGTTCTGGGCCGAATGGATCGCCTGGGAGCTGGAGGAAGCAGGTTATAGCACCATCCTTCAAGCCTGGGATTTCCGTCCCGGCGGCAATTTTGTCCATGAAATGCATCAGGCAACCAAAAAAGGCCAACGCAACATCGCGGTATTATCCCCTGATTACCTGACTGCCCCATTTACTCAACCGGAATGGAAGGCCACCTTTGCCCAAGACCCCACCGGAGCCAACGGTATTTTGGTGCCGGTGCGCGTCCGTAAGGTTGATTTAGAAGGACTTCTCGGCCAGATCATTTATATCGACTTGGTGGGCTTGGATGAGCAGGCGGGCAGAGAGGCCCTCATCGCCGGAGTTCAACAGAGGCGGGCCAAACCGTCATCTGCTCCTGAATTTCCCGGCGCGGCGCAGAAAAAAGAGATCCCCCGCTTTCCCGGCTCCTTGCCGCCTATCTGGAATGTTCCTCATCAGCGCAATCCCAACTTCACCGGGCGGGAGCAGCTTTTAAAAGATTTGCGGTCCTCGTTAACCGGGGGGCAAGCCACGGCCCTGACCCAGGCGGCGGTTCACGACCTGGGGGGAATCGGCAAGACCCAACCGGCCCTGGAATACGTGTACCGACACGCCCCGGATTACAACTTGGTGTGGTGGGTGTGCTCCGAAACCCCCGCGGGCTTGGCCGCAGATTATGCCGCACTGGCCGGGCCATTGGATTTGCCGGAGAAAGAGGCTAAGGAGCAGGAAGTCGCTGTAGCTGCGGTGCGGCAACATTTGAGACAGCGGGGAAAGTGGCTCATCGTCTTCGATAATGCTGCGTCCCCCAAGGATATAAAGAATTTTCTGCCTCTGGGCGGGGGCGGGCACATTCTCATCACTTCCCGGGAACCTGGCTGGGGAGTGCTAGCTAAACCCCTGAAAGTGAAAGTATGGCCCCGTGAGGAAGCGGTGGCCTTTCTCCTCAAGCGCACCGGGCAGGAAGATGGGGCCGCGGCCGGGGAACTGGCTAAGGAGTTGGGAGACCTGCCCCTGGCTCTGGAGCAGGCCGCGGCATATATGGAGGCATGTGGCCAGACTCTCCCCGGATATTTGCAACTATTCCGTGAACGTCGCCAAGAGCTTCTGCGCCAGGGCCAGCCCTCCCAGGATTATCCGGACACCATGGCCACCACCTGGGGACTCTCTTTTCAGAAAGTGAAGCAGGAATCCCCGGCAGCCGCGGATTTGCTCAACCTCTGCGCCTTCCTGGCCCCGGAAGATATCCCCAGAAAATTACTGGCACAGGGAGTGGACCATCTACCTGAAAAACTGGCCCAAGCGTTCAAAGACCCTTTGGCTCTGAATGAAGTCCTTGCTGCTCTCCGACGCTATTCTTTGATGGAGGTAGGGGAAGATTCGCTAACGATACATCGCTTGGTGCGAGAGGTAGTAAGGGACCGCTTGGATAAAAGAGACATGAAGAAATGGCTCTCGGTTGTATTGGTTTTATTAACAGAAGAGTGCGTTTGTTATCAAGCGTCTGGGGAACTTGAATGGAGCGAAGTCGCACTATGAACGGGCCCTGAAAATCTTCCGGCAGTTTCTGGGCGATGATCACCCGGATACGAAAATAGTGGAAGAAAATTTAGCCAACCTGGGTTCACCGGAAAATAAGCGTTAGCCAATTGCTGGCGCCTCCTGCTAGTTCTTAAAAATCCGCATAGGGCGCAGCATATTTAATCCCAGTTCGAATCAAAGGGGTATTTCTTGTAGCGAACCTGGTGTTCGCCCCGATTGTTGCTGGGCGAACCCAAGGTTCGCCCCTCTACTCTCTCCCCTCGATCACTTCCAGCCCGAAAAATTCTACTGAACGGGATGGAAGGCTCCGGCCCGGCTATGGAGCCAGGCTAGATCCATGACATGGGGGGGCTGAAAGTGGTGAGATAGGGGAAAGGCCGATGCCACATGCACATACCACCTCCAAGCATGGTATGACACCATGGCCCCCATCTTGACCAGACGCTTCAGCCAGATGGTGGTGGTCTGCTATCTGCTATATATGTACATCTTTCACTAAAGATAAGTCATATTTATATGAGATTCTTATCTGGTCCTACTCCATAACATAAGAACCTACCCAACTGATTAAAGTTCTTTTCAAAGCGAATATATAGATATTCGTATTTTGATATACCTGACCCCATTCTTTGGTGAAAAGACCTTTGCAAATGCTGCAAGCCTAAATAAATAAATTCATCGCTTGGGCTCGTAAACAGGAATATCGGCTTAAACCAGTGGCGAATAAAACCATCAACAAATGCCTGGTCCTGCTAAGAACAATCTGCAAGGAGGCGGTTTTTCATGGGGCATCGGGACACCACTATGATCATCAAAGTCTACGGCAAATACATTGAGAATCCAGGGAACCATTGACGGTGTCTCTCTCAACCGAGCCCTCCAGGGCGTAACGGACAACCAAAAGTAAGAATGGGTAAAAGCCATTTTGGGCAAAATTTGGGCAAAAACTATCGAAAAAAGGCGAAGGGGATAGCCACATCTTGACTAACCCCTTGAATTTATTGGCGCGCCTGGGAGGATTCGAACCTCCGGCCAACGGATTAGAAGTCCGTTGCTCTGTCCCCTGAGCTACAGGCGCATGGAGGGGATAAGGCTATTTGTGGTTTCTCCGCAGATTGGCTGAGGCTCCACGGGAAAGGGGGCAGCCTTCTGGGTGCATTATACCTTCCCAGGATTTTTGGTCAACGGGAGAGGCGGGCGGCCAGAGACGGCCGCCCAACCATGCACTGCTTTTAATAAGTTCTTGCGTCTTAGTTTGCGCCTTTGCATCTCGGCGTGAGGCTTCTTTGCGGATAGGAATCATGGGCCTGCGGCGCAGCCGCAAAACATGAAAAGCTTGCCCCCATCACCCCGGCCCACTCCCCCCGCCATTTAGCGGAAGGGTAGAAAGGATATTATCCGGGCGGGGGGAGAGGGGGTAGGTCCAGGGCACGCACTTTTTTACCGGCCACTGACCACTGACCACTGACAACTTTTCAAAGTTGGCCGGGAGCCGTTTATTCAAAAAGTTTCGCCTTTTTGCTCAGGCGCAGGGAGATAATCGTCAGGTCCCGGAAGATGCGCAACCGCCGTCGATCCTCCTCGCTGATGGACACTAGCGAGGCGCTTCGATCCACGTAGAAGGCCCCGACGGGAATCTGCTCCACGTGGATGGGGGCCACCAGAAAGCCGGGGCTGCGGCTGACCTGCCAAAAATCATCATCCATTAAACCGCGGTCCCGCAGGCGAATTTGGGGATTCACCAGATATTCCTGGCGATCCTCCAGGGCCCGGGCAAAGGCATTGCCATGGTTTTTGAGGGGGAGATTCAACACCCGCAGCAGATCCTCCACCCCCTCCCCCAGGCCGAAACGGCCGGTAATGTAAGTGCGTTGCGGGTTTACCAGGGAAAAAATAACCCGATCAAAGGAGACGCCCCGGAAGATGCCTTCCAGAATCATGAGGAGAATCTGATTGACAGGGGCCTGGGATACCAGGGCCTGATTTACCTCTTCCACCACCTGGTAAAGAAACTGGAGCTTCTTCAGGTCCCCGGAGAGGGCATCCACCTCCTTGGGGACGGTCCCGGAGGGCTTATCCGGGGACGCCGCCGGCTGGTCCGGAGTATCGGCGGCTGCGGCGGCCTTTAGCTCCCGGGCATCTTTGGGGCGGATATCGTCGGAAATCTCCATCTCCCGGAGATCGATGCCCAAGACTTGGGCCATCTCGTGGAGACGTTTCTTGCCGGCTGTTAGCGACTGTCCCAAATTTTGGGGATTCAGGCCCAGGGTCTTGCAGACCTTTTCTTCTTTTTGCCGGCGCTCTTCCGGTTCGACGTCGGGGTCCAACAGATTCCTGGAAAGATCGAATGCGCCTCTAATCGTTTTCCGGAGGCGGCCTTCCACCCCGGCCCCCGAAGCCCCGGCATTATGCAGGAAAGAGAGCCTGTTCACCATGCTGTCCGGCAGATTCCATTCTTTGAGGATCGACAGGCCCACCTCTTCCATGGTTGCCTTGAGAATCCGCTGCGCCGCGGTGGATCTGGCCTCTCCTTTTTCCCGGAGTTCCTGGATCCGCTGGTATTCCCGGGGCAGATAATAGGCCACGATCAATTCGCCGATATTAAACAGCAAGGCGGTGATAAAGACCTCCTCCGCCTTTAATTGGGGATCGTCCCCCATCAGTTCCTGGGCCTGAATGGCGGTGAGAAAAGAGAGCACGATTAATTGCTTGATATGGGACAGGTGGGCGGATTTTCGAAAATGTTCGAAAAGGCGCAGCCCCACCGCCAGGTCCCGCAAGCGGTCGAAACCCAGGACCATCACCGCGGATGACACCGTATGCACCTGGCGCTGATAGTTCTGGTAAAAGATGGAGTTGACGATCTTCAAGATCTGGGTGGTTAGGGAGAGATCCCGCAGGATGATGGCCGAAACCGCATTTACGGTCTTGTAAGGGTTATCCTGGATGGCCAGCAATTCCTGGACGTTGGCGGTAAAAGCCGGAAAACCCGAGCTTTCGTTAATGGCCCGTTGCAGCGCACTAAAAGATGGGGAAGAAGCACTGATGGTCAAAACTCTTCCTGCCTAGGCATTTCTCATGTGAACACACTAAAATTCTTATCGAGCGGAAAGGGAATAAACTGAAATGCCGTGATCTGAAGAAGTGATCGGAGGCAGGGAATAGGGGAAGAAGAAAAAGGCGAAGAGAAATATCGAGACCTCTGCAAAAGTACCCCCCCACTTGTCATTCTGACTCATCTTCGACAGTTGATAAAAAATTGTTTTTGTATATTAAATAGTTAACCAGTGTTAAAAAGGGGTTGGCACTACGGGCTGTTGATTGGGCCACTCCTGAACTCAAGCAACAACCAGTCCTAAAGGACTGACCGTTGAGGGCGGCCGCACCCCGGCCGCGGCGAAGGCTTGGTGGGCCGCGCCCTTCAG
>Ga0233425_10003145_pt1 | contig 30807 bp, 28 predicted proteins | sample Watercolumn_Towu_2_FD_181712 | JGI IMG/M metagenome (GOLD analysis project Ga0233425, IMG submission 181712) | Freshwater microbial communities from Lake Towuti, South Sulawesi, Indonesia - Watercolumn_Towuti2014_140_MG | ecosystem: Environmental > Aquatic > Freshwater > Lake | place...
TATCTTTTCGTCAAAACCTCCAATTGCCGAGAAAGCATTTTTGCGAACCATCATACAAGCGCCTGTCAGCCATCCGACAGTCTTTGTATGTCTGTGCCAAAGTTCAATGACCGGACAAAATACCTTGCGCCATCTGTGAAGAAGTGAATATATGGTTTTATCGACTAATTCAACAAACAGGTTGGGGAGCCTGCCGGAGGAAAGCTGAAAACATCTGTCCTCATAAAGAATCTTGGGGCCAACCGCACCGACATAAGGATGTTCATCGAGAAAATTTGCCAATAATTTAATCGAATTTTCAATAAGAAAGGCGTCTGCATTCAGAAAGAAGAGGTATGAACCCTTTGCCGCTTTAACGCCAAGATTATTCCCGCGGCTAAAACCGGTATTTTCCAAACTTTCTATGATCCGGACATCAGGGAATTCCGCGCAAACCATAGACCTGCTATTGTCGGATGATGCATTATCGACAACAATTACCTCGAATGTCACTTCCTTTGTTTGTTCATAAATCGATTTCAGACATTCGTGCAGAAGCATTTCTGAATTATAATTTACGATAATAATAGATACCTTCATTCGGTTTTTGCAGCCGGTAAATTACATTTCTGCTCAGTATCTCGCCGGATAACGGAAAACAATATGCCAATGATATACCAAAGAAACAGTGCGTCTGGTTTTTTCCAGAAGCTATCAGTCAGGCCATGAGAGAAAATGGAAATGAGGCTTGCCGCAATTCCCATCGTGAGTATCTTTTCATATCCCGGGTTAAATGATTTCCATGATTTCAGCGCTGTATGGAAGATTGCCGTAAAGAGCCACAAGAAAACCAACAGACCAATAATGCCGTTTTCCGAAAGTATATGCAGGATGATGTTGTGCGCATGTGATAGTTTTTCAGGTATTTTAATTTTTTTCTTCTTTTTCAATTTCTTTTCGTTGGGTTGTTCTGAAGAAATTCCTGATGTTTGAGAATTGTCCGTTCCCTCTATTTTTTTGCTATATTGCTGGTAGGCTTCTCTGAAATTTTTTTTACCGGGTCCTATACCCCAAAAAGGACGATCCCGGAACATTGCAAGCGATGCCTTCCAGCACAACAACCGTTCTCCCATCGCCTTGTTAGAACTGAAATAGTCGCCAATCTGGGTAATCGTTTTCGCATGGACAAGAAATTTGGCAGGCATCACAACTATCAGCAACGAGCACACACTGGCAAATAGTAATATTAAATATCTTTTTTTTACTGCAAAGCTGATAAATAACATCGAGACAAGAATAGCCACCCAGCTTGTTCGGTTCATGGTTAAAATCAAGGAAAAACCGCACATACCTATAAGAACAAACAGGTATATGCGATTTGCCTTGTCTCTATAATAAAAAAACAAGCTCACGGCAATCGGCAGCAACAATGATATATACTTGGCAACCCGGGAATGGTATTCAAAGGTTGCCACAAACCTTCCATCACGGATAGCAATACCGCTATAGTATCCATACATCCCATAAGCGCAGACCAATCCGCAGGTAATGAGCATACATTTTACAATTCTCCGGATTTGTACAGGACTGCGAATTGTATCTATCGTGCAAAAAAAGATAATAAAGTATGCAAAATAATCATGCAAAATGGTTCCCAGACTGTAATTTATATGAACAGAATGAAGCGAGGTAACTAATGAACAGAGAAGAAATGAAGCAATTGGAATATTGACGGAAGTTTTAGCAATCAGCAGGTGCCTCTCCGAAACCATCCTTATTATCCAACAACCGGCAAGTGTGAAGATGCTAAGCAGTTTAATAAAATCCGCATCGAACGGAAAGAATGAACAAACAAAAAAATAAAAGAGAAGGGTGCATTCTGAAATTCTGTTTACATAATGCTCACTGTCTTCCGTTATCTGGCAGATGGTGGATGATTTATCAGGTATCAAGGGAATTTTTCCGAGTTTTAGAGTTTTTCAATGATTTTAAACCCATCCAATCAGGGCACAGCAATATATGCCATAAAAAAAGCCTGAAATATATGAGCAGCCTGTAGCGTAATCTTTGATTTTGAAAAAATACCAGGATATTTCCAATAAGGTTCATTGTCAGATTTAAAATAATTTTTATGAAATATAGTATTCTGAAAGAGATATAAGAAACAGAAGAACTGTGTTTTTTAAAATAAATGTAGAGTGAACGGCAATACTCAATCTGGGACTGCCATGGCGCCTTCTTTTTGCTCTGTCCGCCAAGGTGAATAACTCGGGCGTCCGGCAGGTGATATATCTTCCATCCGGCCTTTTTCATACGATAGCACCAGTCGGTTTCTTCAAGGAAAAAGAAGAAGCTTTCGTCCAGCCTGCCAACCTGACTGATAGCCGCATTTCTGATCATAAGGCATGCCCCAATGACCGATTCAACTTCCACCGGCTTCTGCATTTCCCGTTTCTTGCTTGGATATTTTTGGGGAAAGAGCAGCCGCAGCACGCTCTTATTAAACAGTTCCGTTAATAGCGTAGGGAAATTATCATAACTGTTCTGTCTTCTGCCATCCTCTCTTTGAAGCTGTGCCCCGGCGATTCCGGCATCTTTGTGTTCTTCCAGAAATAAGAACATTGTATAGATAGCATCTTCCTGTAATACCGTGTCGGTATTCAATAATACACTATACGTAGCGGGAATTTTCCCAAGCGCCTGGTTTACGGCAGCGGAAAATCCCCTGTTTCCGCTGTTTTCTATAATAAACACCCGAGGGAATTTCTCTCGCACAGCCTGTACGCTGTTGTCTGCAGAACCGTTGTCCACCAGATAGATTTGATAGTTAAGACCGGAGACGTTTGAATAAACAGAATCAATACAGTTTATCAGTAAGTCTTTTGTATTCCAGTTGACAATAATAAAGCATAAATCAGTCATTCTTTCGGAGGCCTATAAATTGTATATTAAGTAATATCGTATTGTTCTGATATTCCAGGGGTCATATTTAATGGCCGACCTGAAACTCTCTCTCGCCTGGACTTTATTTCCATTCTTTAAGTGGTATCTGCCAACTTTGGCGTAATGCAGTGCAAGCCTTTTTTTGTAAAGTTTTTCGCTAATGCCATTTTTGCTGTCTTTAAACGCCTGATATGTTTTGTCGATAACCAATTTCTGATAACGCAGCACATTATCCCGATTTTTACTTAAAGAGTGGGGATTGTGACGGTATTTCACAAGAAGTTTATTAATTCCTGCGACTTTGAAATAAAACGAAATGCGTAACCACATGTCCCAGTCCTGGCAATTATAGAAGCTTTCATCAAACATGCCTGTTGTTTCAAATACTTTTTTTTGTACTACAGCGGTTGACGTAAGTATAAAATTTTGTTCAGAAAATAACCGGATAAATACATTGCCGGAGGGCAGGCTCTTTTTCGCACTCTCGCCGGATATATGTCCATGTTCATCTATATTTAAATGTCTTGAATATACCATGCTGACTTCCGGGTGGTCATCGAAATATGTAACAACTGTTTCCAGTTTTTCCGGCAACCAGAGATCGTCTGCATCAATAAAAGCTATATACTCTCCCCGTGCTGATTGAATGCCGATATTTCTTGTCGTAGGAAGCCCTTTATTTTCTTCCAATCCAATATACCGTATCCTTTGCATAAAGGGATGTAAAATTTCTTTTGTGTTGTCCGTGGAACCGTCATCTATTACGATAATCTCATAAGAATTGTAAGTTTGTAATAAGATCGATTCAATGGCTTCCGGCAAAAAGCGGGCGCAATTATACGTTGGCAATATTACGCTTACAAGAGGCGAACTGATAGTCACAATATTATATTCCCGTGATAGTAGTGATAAATTTTGGGATATTTGCCCTGAGCGAATAAGAGTCTTCAACTGTTTTTTTCCCTTCAAGGCCGATGCGTTTCCTCATCTCTTTATTTCCGGATAAAAGGGCAATTTTCTCAACCCATTCCTGAATTGAAGCTGCAAAAAGACCGTTCCTGCCCTCCTCTATAATTTCATTATGTATCCCTACGGGGGAACAAACAACGGGTATTCCCACAGAGAGATACTGCAACAACTTTGTTGCACACTTCCCTCGCGTCCATTCATGATCAGGCAAGGGCGCCAGACCTATGTCGATATCCTGCAGGTCTGTATTTTCATCTTCCAGCGCCCACATTTTTTTAATGACAGGCATCCTGTCACAATCAAAAAAAACATTACAGATAATCTTCAATTCAATGGAATTGCACTGGCTTGCCAGTTGATTAAAGGCCGGGATTAATTCCTTCAAAAAGGGGAGAGACGATTTGCTTCCTATCCATCCGATAGTTACCTTTTCTTTGTTCCTGCCATAATCTTTTGTCGTATATCTATCAGTATCAATTGCAGTCGGTATAATTGTTATATTTTCATTATAAGGCAGTGCTTTTAATTTTAAATATTGATTACCTGCTATAATCACATCGCTGTATCGCGTTATTCTTGCAAATGTCCGCTGTCTTTTAAATGATATTCCTCCTCCATCTGCGGGACTCCTGAACATTATGGCATCGTCAAAGTCGTATATGATCTTTATTCGTTTCCTTTTAAGGTACCAGAGCTGCCAATGCCACAATCGTTTCTTCTGGATGAACAGGATGTCATAATCCTGAATTTCGGAAAATAGTTTCATCCATTTAAAAAAAGAATCCGGAAAGAGAGAAACTTTCGCTTCTATTTGTGATTTGCCAAGATAAGGGATGTACTGCAAAACCCTGTATCTGCTTGCCGGATGCTCCCATCCCTGTATGAGGAAATAGACCTTTGTCATATTACAGGCGGTAAGAGCCAATTTTATCTGTCAGCTTCATGCATACAAAGGCGTCTGTGAGAGCTAAACACATGCTTCGGGAATAACATCGGCGCAGGTTTAAAATTGTCCGGATTATAGTGGGATACATTTATCCTCGCAGGAAGAATGAATTTTAACGGATGTTCTGCTGTCGAAACCCTAAACACAAGGCTGAAACATAAAACTTAATATACTACAAAACGTTACTTGCCCGCCACTAAAAAGTATTACCCGGCTGCTTGCGATCTTGCATTCCACACATGATTTCGCCGGAGACTTAATCGTATAATCATTCTCAGCATCTGTTTGTCTTCCACACTTAGTTCATTAATGCCCGTGTATATGCGATAAAATCTTATTCTATCGGTATAGGTAATATAATTCGGCAGGGAAGCATTCAGTTGGGATAGATTTTTAATTTTTTTCCCTGGTGTAATTTTTTTATGAAAACATACCCGATCTAAATCCAGATAAAAAAAATCCCAGTCATCCTGTAGTTCCTTAATCATAATATTATTTGCCTTTAAATCGTGATGAAATACATTTGAATCATGAAGCCTTCTAAAAGACCTTGCCAGGCAGGCAATAAACCTTTGCTTCTTTCTTGAGATAGTTTTATCGCTAAAATTACCAAACGTTTCACTAATGTATTTGTTACAGGGCATACAATCGGAAATATCTTCCATAACGAAAAAACTTTTTATTATTATCCCGCCTCTTTTTTCTTCCAGCAATGCAATTGGTTTAGGCGTCTGAAATTTTAATACGGTCAAGCCGTGTGCCGCAAACCATGCCTTTTTGGCGGGAGAATTGTTGAACGAATACAAAATTTTTTTTAATAAGGATATATATTTGTATTCTTTAATACAGATACCCTTGAATTCTTTGTAATATCCGTGAATACGCGTAACATTTGTTTTGGAAGATATTTTTATGTTGTCATTGGATCTTTCTTTTGTAGAAAGAATATGTTTGTTGATCAAAACAAGCAAAGTATCAATATCCCATTCATTCCGCATATTGACACGATAGCAACCGTATGTAAGCGCCCTAAATACATTGTTGTTTTTTAAACACTTCTTAGTCCTGCTCAGCCAGAGACGGTGTCTGATTTTGAAAATTTCATGCAAAACCGCCTTACGGAAAACTCCTCCATCCTTTTGAGGTGATGGAATATAATTGCTTATCAACACATCTATTTCTTCTGATGTGCAAACATCCATAATAGAATAAAGCAATCGCGACACATCCAGAATTCTTAAAGACAAAGACAATTTTCTTTTCCTTTGGGCACGTCCAAGGTCTAATAAATAGAATAACGTACAATCGTTTTTATTTACAAGAATGTTTTCCGCATGGAGTTCACCATGAAAAATACCGGAATCATGCATCGTTTTTACATAAGCAATGAGACTGCTAAGAAACGTAGTCTTATTTGTCTTCTCAAAACCGTCCGAAAATTGCTGGCGTTCAGTTAATAATCCCTTTACGGACACGCTGTTTTGTATTGCCTTCGAAATAATATAACAATCCTTAAGTATTTCCCAGCGTCTCCTTTCTCCAATTGCCACCGGTTCCGCTGTATTCAGGTAATTCATCAACAGGAAGCTCCTGTCCCACTCCCTTTGCGCCTTGGATACGGAAAACAATGATCTGAGCGAGTCCATACCAGGCTTTATTGTATATTGTTTTACATAGAAAATCCCCAGGTCAGACGAATACCTTGATATTTTCTTTAAATATCCCGCACGCACTACTTCACAATGTTTCCCTGTTTCTATTGAATCAAGTATCTCTTTTAGTGCAGCAGGGGATATACCGTCTATTGACCATTGAATATTATTGACGAGACACTGTTTAACAGATTTTTTATACATGAAGATTTTTCACGAATTATTTGCCGAGTCCGGTTTTGAATTACAAATTCAACATTTTTCGATACGTCTGCAGCGTTTTCTCTGCATTTATCTCAAATGAATACCTTTCTGAAGTGCGTCTCGCTGCAACGCCCATTTCTTCCCTCTTCTTTCTATCGAAAAGCAGAGTAATGCATTTCGTTATTTCCCTTGTGTCAATAGGATGATCAATGATAAAACCATCCTTGCCATCCGTGATAATCTCGGAGACTCCACTGGTTTTGCTGGCGATAACAGGAAGTCCGGAGGCCATAGCCTCAAGACACGCTGTCCCAAAGGCATCATACTCGCTTGGAAAAACAAAAATATCTCCGGCAGCAAGTAGCTCTCCCACGTGTTTACTCACTCCCGCAAAGAGTAATGTATCCAAAACGTCTTTCTCCTTTGCAAGTTTCTGATATGTATGCACATCTCCCTTGCCCACAACAAGTAATTTTACTTTTTTACTTTTATCCAGAAGAGACAAGGCGTCTATGGCATATTTCAACCCTTTTCTTTTAAATCCTGAACCGACGAACAAGAGAAGAATGGTGTCTTGTTCTATCGCATATTTCGCTCTTACAATATCTTTATACGTATACCTGTTTTGCGGAGTAAAGAGATTGATATCCACTCCATTATAAATAACCTCTATGTCATTAGCGGGCAACTTGTAGTGGTGCATGATTTCTTTCTTGCATTGCTCCGAGATGCAGGTAATTTGTCTGTACCGTTTCCCGTTGAAAATAAACCTCTCGAGAAGCAAAAGGCTTATATGCCTGGGATTCAGACACATAATATATCTGCCAAACGGAAATTGCATGAGTGGATAGGTATGCATCATGTAGTCCCAATGACACCCCCCGCCAACCCGATAAATATCCTGAAACAGTGTTTGTGTGAATCCGTGAACAACGTCGAATCTTAAACCTGATTTTTTGATAGCCCGGGGGGCATTTATTGCAAACGTCCAGTGTTTCAAGGGAGACCAGAAGGATACTGCCCGGACACGATGGAATATCAGGTTTTTGTGTTCATCCTGTTCTTTAGGAAAACGGTGTGTGAATACATGGACTTCGCATCCGTACTTGAGAAGCTGTTGAGAAAGATTAAACGCATAACTTTCAACGCCTCCCTTCTCTTTTATAAACTGATATATCACCAATGCGATTTTCATGGTAGATTTTTATTTAAAGAACGTTCTTTCGCCAATTCTTCTTTTATCACTTCCAGATTATTCCTTGCCTTTTCGTTGTATGGGTCGTATTTGATTACCGCTTCAAACTCAGCAATGGCTTCTCCCGGTTGACCGTTTTCGGCATAAATAATGCCCAAATTGTTATGCGCTCTCACGTAACGGTCGCTAAGCTTGATGACTTTTCTAAACTCGTCAGAGGCATCGGATATTTTTTGTGTCTGGTAATACATAGTACCGAGATTAAAATGTGCCTGTATGTAATCGGAATTTATCTTTATCGCTTCCTTGAAGGCCGTTATTGCCTGATCAAAAAGTCCGAATTTACTATATATCGTGCCTATATTATTATACGCTGCATGATAGAAGGGATATAATTCCAGTGATTTTTTGTAACAATCAAATGCGGTATTATAGTTTTCTTCCCTGACATAAACATTTCCTAAAGCATGATGAAGCAATGCCGCCTCCGGGGCGTCTTTCAATGTTTCCAGGAAAAAAGATTTTTCATCCGTCCATATCCTGTTTCTGAAAAATGTTTGCACTGAATAAACAGCTAAAAGTCCGATTATTAATAAAATTGAGATATTCCGTAACGAACGGAAGAAAGCGCCCCTTTTTTCATATATTTTCTTCAGAAAGACCGCCGTTACGCCACAAAAACCAATAGAAGGAATATATAAAAACCTCTCGGCAACCACAAAACCCATATCCCAGGGCGCTGAAATCCTGACGATATTCGAGAGGGGCAGCAGCGATACCAAAAAAAAGAGTATCATAAAAGACACGGGCGTCCAGTGTCTTCTAAGCCAGACGGTAAAAAAGAGTAACACAATAACCCCCACTATCGACAGGATAACAACCGGTTCCGCTATGGAAAAAGATACGGGATTTTGAATATATGCGCTCAGATGGAAAGGATAAACAAGTTTATATAAATACAAAAAGATGGCTTTTATGAATGAAAGGAGAGTAGGATACACACCTTTCATTGCTTCTCCCCCCGGATTGTTAACGGTAGAAATTTTCAGAATAACAAACCGAATAATACCGTAGAAAGCGAGAACGAGAAAATACGGCGAGCTCAAAATGAGCGACATCTTCCATCGTTTTAATCCCTTCCATTCCGAGAAATAAAGTGTATAAGCGATGATAAGAAATGGCAACGTTGCAACCATTTCCTTACAAAACATGGCAATGGCAAACAGAATAACAGAGGCCGGATATACTATTTTACTTTGTTTGGAAAGCAATTTGTTTTTGACGGGCAAAGCGGACGGAATCGCTGATTCGCCTTCCGCCCTTTCACAAAAACCGTTTGTTCTGCCTGCACCAATTGTGTGTATAGGGACATAAAATGCTTTTTGATATAGATAAAAAGCCGATAAAAAGAATAGCCCGGCTATAACATCGGTACGTCCCGATATCCACGTAACCGATTCAGTATGAATAGGATGACAGGCAAACAATAAGGATGCAATGAAGGCGGTACCTCGTTTATTGAATATTACACTCAGTGAAAAAAAAACGAGAATACAGCCGATGATGTGAAAAATTATGTTCGAAAGATGAAACCCCCATGGTTTCAGTCCCCATATTGCATAATCAATGATATAGCTGAGGGTGATAATTGGCCGATAATAGCCATATTTAAAATCAATAATGTCCTCTGTCGTGTCAAAAAAATCACTCGTAAAATTTTTCCAAAGACAACTCCAGTGTTTAATTCCCTCATTGTCGACTATCAAAACCATGTCATCCCAGACAAAACCATTTTTCAGGGCATTTAGGTAAACAAGCAAAGAAACTGAAATAATCGATAAAATTATGGAATAATTAGGCGTCTTGCAGCATTTGTTTGCCATGGGCAATTTCTACATATTTACAAAAAACAGTATCGGTTAGTTTTTGGATTCAAATTCAAAGGAATGCATCTTAACGTGTATAGTGTTATTCAACATAGCCTAACGATTTTAATTTTTCCACGCTTTCCGCATCTAATTGGGTGCGAGTGACTTCTTTTTTTTGCTTTCCTGTTGTTGCAAGCCATTTCGATACCGCTTTTTTCATCTCATTTTTCACGAAAGGCTTTTTTTCTGCAATATTTACGCTTTCCGAAGGATCTGAAGCCAAATCATACAATTCCTCTTTTTTAAACTTCACGTCACGAATATATTTCCAGTTTCCTTTCCTTACGGAAATCAAATTCTTGCCGAACCTGTTTAATTCGCTAACAATCATTCGTTGAGATTCATTTATTTCATCAGGAACCTTTCCCGTTATTACGGGAAGCAAACTTATTCCTTGGAAAGCATAATACCCTTTGATATTCAACCATTCAAGGATAGTGGGAGGGATATCAATAATACTGCCGGGTGTGTTAAAGAACTTTTTTACCGGTTTTATTGCGGAACATTGTATAATAAGCGGCACGCGAACGGATTCTTCGTATAGCTGGTAGCCGTGGTCTAATGTATTGTGCTCCAAAAACCCTTCTCCATGGTCGGCAACAAGTATAACCATCGTGTTTTTTTTATCACGAACAAAATCCAGCAATTTACCCACATACCGATCTACATAATTAATCTCACTGTCATAAAGAGCAACCAAAGAACACAATGAATCCGTTCCTTTTTCAATTCCCGCTTCTCTGCGTACCTTAGGCAGATTATTACTATAAAATGGTTTTAAATTATCCTTATAGCCGGGAGCGTAGGTGTAAATCCACGGTTCATGTTTACTATATGGCCAATGAGGGTCAAAATAGTGCACCCATAGAAAAAACGACTTGTTTTTTGCTTGTTGTGCCAACAGTTCAATGGCAACACCGGTTATCTTCTCTGCATCTTCAAAATTGTGAGAAATAAAATGATCGAATCCCTGACCAAAGCCGAGCTCTCTTGTCAAATGCGGATTTGAAGAAATCCCGATTGTGGTTATGCCATTTTCTTTTAACGCCTCCGCAAGGGTGGTGTATGATACATCCAGTACTTCTTGTCCGTAAATATTACCCGACTTGCATATCCCATGCTTTATATTATGACGTGAAGGGAGAAGCGATGTAAATAAAGACGCCATGGCGGGTGCCGTCCAGGAAGAAGTTGAGATTGCATTTTTAAACACAACACCATTTTCTGCAAAAGTGTCAATCATAGGCGTGGTATTCCTTTCATATCCGTAACAACCGATATGGTCTGCCCGTAACGTATCAATAGAAATGAGAATCACCTTCTTTGACTGCTGGCAACCCAGCACTAGAGAGAGAATGCAGGCAACAAAAAAAACAGGGGAAATTTTTTTCAAATTTTTGCGGAATGATTTATAATTTTTATTTTTGTGAAAAAGTTGCACGTAATGGTTAGAGAACTGGTTTCTTATGAAGGCCAGGGATTTTATTACAGAGAATTGGCTTATTAAAAACATACATAATAAAAAAGGGTTTTTCAATACTATTTAGAAATATTGAAAAACCCTTGTAATTTTTTTCGTTTTAATCTTCTATTTAAAAAATCATTTTGCGAACAGCTTCGGGAATATTAAGTATCATCTTTCTGCTTTCTTAAACTGCAGGCTGATACAAAAATCCCGGCTCTCATTTTTTGCCGTCTTAAACTTTATTTTCTGAGTAGAACCAAGTCCACCCTTTCTTGCTTGAATGGTGTAAGTGGTATTGTCATCTACGCCTGTAATACGATAAAGACCTTCCTCATCGGATTGAGATTCTAATGTCGGGCCTTTCGTAGGTTTCAAAATTACCTCTGCACCTTCAATCGCATGAAACGCCTTGTCACTAACAAATCCATATACTTGAATATTGGAAGTTGTCGCAGCCTTAAGATCGAAAACTGCACCTTCAGCAACTAACTTTTTACTTCCTTCTGCATATACGCTACCAGTTCCAAATCCGGCGATGCCAATTATTAATCCGAAAGCTCCGGCAATAAACAACGATATAAGTTTTTTCTTCATTATTATGCATCTCCTATTAAAAAGTTTTGTAACAGAGCTAACTATGACACACTTTTATGAATGATGAATATATACTATTTAAAATTTTTTTCCAACAGAAATTTTGGGAGAATTATCTTTTCTTCCCCTTGGCCTGAACTTTGACTTTCGCTTTTGGTTTTTTTGTTGCGACTGTTTTCTGTTTTGGTTTTACAGCCTTCTGGGGAATGTTTTTTTCTTTTCCCATGAGTATTTGTTCGGCTGCTTCCTGATCTGCATCCATGATATAGCGTATCCCGCTTATTTCGGCAGCATCGCGGGTCAGTGCCACAATATCATCTCTTGTAAGGTGTTCCAGTGCAAATTTCCTTGCCCCGCACATGAACTGCCTCAATCCCTGAGACAAACGTTGATAATAAGAATATACCCCCAACGCTCCCGGAGGTATTTCTCTTCCGCCGGCGCCAAACAATCTTTTGGACTTGGACGCCAAAACAAAAATTTCATCCAGCGTTCTTCCGTATGACTCTATTGTTTTATCAATTTCATTTTTCTTAATTTGCTCCGCAATCAGTTTTCCCACATGCGCTGCACAGAGCGGAGAACGCGACATTCCTACCGCCTTGACATAAGGAGCGCCCAGTGCCATTGCTTTAAAGATATCGTCTTCAAACGCAAAGCCGCCCGCAAGTATAACATCCGGTACATATTGCTGCTTTGACGCCAGCTTATGTATATACTTGTAAGTAAGAGATGCAATATAAAAAGTAGGGATACCCCATTCATTCATCATGTGCCACGGGCTCATACCTGTTCCGCCACCCGCACCATCAACAGTTAGAACATCAACTCCGGCAACAGAACAGTACCGGACTGCCCTTGCTAAATCAGCCGGTCTGTAAGCCCCGGTCTTCAGGAAAACATATTTTGCGCCCGCTTTCCTTAATTCATTCACTCTTTTTACAAAACCTTCTTCCGAAGCCATTCCTATCCTGGAGTGCCTCTCGAACTCTTTAAACGACTTTCCAAAGAGTGACGCCACATTATTATCGTAAGGGTCGGGCAAAACGATATAGCCGCGGTCTTTCAGTATTCTTGCCTTTTCCAGGCTATCAATTTTAACTTCTCCTCCGATGTCTTTTGCCCCCTGTCCCCATTTTAACTCTACTGCTTGAACTCCTAATTTGTTTATACCATACTCCAATACGCCCAACCTGCTGTCCTCAACGTTTTCCTGCATTACAATAACTCCGTATCCGTCCTGTTGCCACTCCTGAAAGGTTTTTACTCTATATTCAAGGTCAGGGCAATGAGTTATCTTGCCATTTTCAATAACAGACTTGGCATCCATGCCGCCGACATTTTCCCCTATCGTTAAGCCAGTGCCGGAAATTGATGCCCCAACGGCCAATCCATCCCAATGCGTCTTTGCAACCTTAGTCGAACCTAATCCCGGAATCATGAGGGGAAGTTTTAGTTTAATACCCTTATCTTTTCCCAATCGCGTTTCTGTATTAACATTCTCAAAAATTGCCAAATCGCTATCTGCTTTTATTCCGACTGCACCTACAGTTGTCCCCATTATGTTGAGGTGGGAAAAGTCTACCGGATATTCCTTATCTGCTCCGGCAGTAACGGTACCAAAGGGTTGTGGATATAAGTTTTCAGATGCCCGAAAAGCAGATTTCCCGATTTCGCAATATCCCGGACACTCATCCACACAAACGGAACACATACCGCTGGCGGCTGTTCTGTCATTCGGAGTTCTGTTCTTTGTACGCGTCGCTGCTGATGCATTTGGTTTTGAAAATGACATTTCCCAAACCCCTTTCTAAAATTGATATAAATTTTGGAATTATTATAAATCGATATATAATCTATGGCCAATATCGGCTATTTTAGTTTTTCAAATCTTTGAATATATACACATTTTCAAATTTGCTGTCAATACATTTTTACAATTAAAAATACAACTTTCCCTCTCTATTTTCTTCGCATATTAAATGCCAATAACATCAGTATTACGTGTTACAAAATTTACCGTACAGGTAGATAAATTTTTGAGAAAAAAGATTATGGTAATTTGATTGTAAATAGAAATTTAATTTATATAATTGGTTTAAGTATCCTAATTTATGGTATATAAGATAGGGGGGATAATGAAAGTTGCGGGACAAAATACAAGAATAATAAATGACAGGAAAACTGCCAGAGAAAAATTAGAAAAGGTAAAAAAAGAAGTGGCAAAAGTCATTGTCGGACAAGAAGAATTGGTCGAAGGTATTATTATTGCACTTCTGTCGGACGGTCATGTGCTTTTAGAGGGTTATCCCGGACTCGGAAAGACTGTTACGGTGAAAACGGTTGCTCGTGTATTGTCAGCAAAATTCCAAAGGGTACAATTCACCCCCGACCTCATTCCGGGAGACATAACCGGCTTTGAAATGTGGGATCCGGAAACAAGGAAAAGTAAAATCCAAAAAGGACCGGTATTTACCAATTTATTACTCGCAGACGAGATCAACCGTGCCCCTGCAAAAGTCCAAAGCGCGCTCCTTGAGGCCATGCAGGAAAAACAGGTAACTATCGGGAGGGAAACCCTGCATCTCGAAGAATTGTTCCTTGTCCTGGCGACACAAAACCCTATTGAAATTTCAGGAACATATTTACTGCCTGAGGCAGAAATAGACCGCTTTTTGTTCAAATTGAAGGTACAATATCCATCGTACAGGGATGAAAGGTCAATCACGGAAAGGCAAATTTCAGATATCGAAGCTTCATTGGACACAATTTTATCACCGGAAGAGGTGCTTTCCTTAAGACACTCGATTGCTGAATGGTTTCCCTTGCATGAAGAATCAAATATTATAAAATATATCACCCGTCTGGTCAGAGTTACCCGACCGGAAGAAAACGGTAATGATGTAAAAAATCTTGTAGTATACGGCGCATCCCCAAGGGCATCCATTGCATTGGCGAAGGCGTCACGCTCGTATGCCTTCATGCAGGGAGATGAAACGATATTGCCGGAACATGTTCAAAAAATGGCATACCCCGTGTTGCGCCACAGAATCATCCTTACGCACGAGGCCGAATCTCAGGGTATCGATTCTGACGTAATCATTGATAAAATAGTGCATCAAGTGTCCCGATTGGAATAAATTCGGAAATGAAAAAACGCATACGATTTTATTTGCAGAGACTTATCGGAAACATATTCGATGGGATATTTTCCAGTTATCAGAATGCCCCGCACGGATTGGAACTCGACGAACTCAGACAATACCAGCCCGGAGACGATTTCAGGTCTATCGACTGGAAGGCTACAGCCAAAACAGGAAGGCTTCACATACGTATAAAATTGGTGGACAAACGTATAACAATACTTTTTTTAGTAGATAAAAGCAGGTCGGAAAAATTTAGCACTTATTTTCATACAAAAGAAGAAATACAATCCGATATCCTCGCAACGCTTGTACATGCGGCATCGGAGACAGGCAATGAAATCGGTTTTGCGGCATTTACCGATAGAATAGAAACCTACATCCAGCCTAAAGCAGGAGAAAAAGAAGCTTTAAAGAATATCAGAAAAATATTGCTCCAAACGCCTTCCAGTAATTATACGGACTTAAACCGGGCTTTCACCTTTGTAAATGAAAAAATTGCACCGTCAGCGCTTGTATTTATACTCTCAGATTTTTTAGCGCCTTTCAATTATGAAAGATCCCTGAAAACCATGTCCTATTTGCACGAGGTTGTCCCTATTATCGTTTCGGATAAAGCGGAAATTCATTTGCCGAATTCCAGAGGATTTTTAACTGTCCGCGATATGGAAACCGGAACATTACAGGTAGTCGATGTTTCATCAACATGGAAAACGTCGGCGCCTTATCTCGCTTTGTTTAAAAAATTAAATATAGACCACGTTATGCTGTCTACAGATGAAAACGAAGAAATTTGGATAGAAAAGATATCCGCATTTTTTGACAAACGTGTCAGGAGAGGGGGGAAAAGGATACGATGAGACTCCTATGTATCGGGTTATTAATCAGTATGCCCTTTGCAATAACCAATGCTGCTTATGTACATGCACAATACCAGCCACAAACACAAGAAAGTGGAAACGAAATTTTACCTCCCATAACTGACCAGCCGCTTGAAATCTGGACATTTGTCAACAACCACAGGGTGCTCACCGGAAAGACGTTACACCTGACCGTTCAGGTCATGTGGAAATTAGGGATAACCGTTCATCTGGAAAATATAGACAAGATAAATCTCCACCCATTCAAAGTGGAAGGCTTTACTATGGGGGAACGGCAAATCTTCGATAATGACCATGATTATGTCGTAATTACCTATGCGCTCACTTTGCCGCCTGACATCCGGGAAAATGTTTATTCTATCCCGTCCTTTACCCTCTCATACAAGAATGAGATAGACCAGACGGAAGGAACTGCCGCATCATCCCCTATTGCCATAAAAAAAGTTCCCCTTTTGGTCGAAGGACAGGTGGACAAAGACATTGTTACCCTGGGAGACCTCATCAACTATACGCTTACCATAAGGCATGAAAAAAATGTGAAAATACTATGGGATACCATTGAGAAGCTGAATTTTTCCCCCTTTGATGTTTTGAAAAGAACTATAGAAAAAAATACGGAGGGAAATATTGAGGTCGTTTCTGTACACTATGTCCTTTCTTTATACGAATTGGGGGAGAAAAAAAAGACGCATGAAATTCCCGGCCTGCCAATTCTCTATTACGTAGAATCTTCCCGCCATGATCGCGATGCAGACGCCGGCACATTTTCCGCAGAAACAAAGGAAGTTAAAACAGAACCCGTGCCTGTTACTCTGAACAGCCTTCTCAAGGCAGTAGACGTTCCTCTGGAAGGAATTAAGGGGCCTCTGAGTTATTCAACGAAAGACATGATTTTCCATGGACATATACCCATAGGAATAGGCGGTACATGCATACTACTCCTGGGAGCGCTCGTTCTGCGATCGACGGTAAAAAAGGTTTCTTCGCGTAGTCCCAAATCCGGCGATGAAACATCACAGGCAGCTCTGGAAAGGCTAAGAACTGTTATTCTGTCGTTCCAATACGCAACCGAAGACAAACAAAACGTGGAAAATATACAGAAGCTTGACAAGGCGCTGAGAACGTATCTTGGTCTGCTCATTGGCATATCAGGTGAAATGGCACACGCCATACCGTCATTGGGTTTTATGAAACACGACCGCCGGAAACAACTTTCAGAAGAAGCCTCACAGACTATTCAAAAAGTACTCAGGCAAACCGACACCCTTATTTTTGGCGGATTTATCAATAAGGAATCTGTGAATGATTTGCTCCGGGGAACAGAAGACATCATAAAATTAGTAAATTACGGTACCAAGAAATGATTTTTGCAAACCCCTGGCTACTTCTTCTTTTTATTCCTTTCGGTCTGTTATATTTCTTTTGGAAGGAAAAGAAATATATCGGATATTCAAGCGTATATTACCTCAAAAGCCCTGAAGGGTTTAAAAAAATTGTAAACCATATATTCAAACCCCTTTTCTTTGGCGCTGTATCTTTTTTGATCATTGCTGCCTCGCGACCGCAAACAAAATATTATAAGGAAGACATCCATTTACGCGGACGGGAAATCATGCTTGCCATAGATACCTCTTTCAGTATGACGGGAACAGCAATCGATACGATAAAAAAAATCGTAGGAAATTTCATTAAAAAACGTCCGAATGACCTTGTCGGCATTACCATTTTTGGCACGGACGCCGCCCTCATTGTAATGCCGACAATGGAAACACAATTGCTTGAAAAATCTCTCGACCGTGTGCAGGCTTCGCAGGTTGGTTATCAGACTTCCATTGGAGAAGGTCTCTTCACCTCTATTGTCGCGCTTTTTGAGAAAGAAATGGGGAATCAGTTTACTATAAAAGAACTGAGAAAGGGTATTAATAAGGAATACCTCGACGACTATGCCATTAAATTTGTCAAGGAAATGAAAAAGAGGGATGTGCTCAAAAACAAGCTCATTCTCCTGTTCACCGATGGAATATACAATATCGGCATTTCGCCGGACAGGCCGCTGCGTTTGCTGAAAAGAATGGGAATAAAGGCTTATGTTGTGGCAGTCAAGGCATCGGATGTTACCGGCGTCGACCCCGAAGTTGCCGCCCAACACATTCAGGAATTGCAGGATGCGGTTGAATCAACGGGGGGAACGTATTTTCATGCGGAAAATTTTGAAGATGTAGCAAGGTTTTACGATGAAGTCGATAGCATCGAAAAAGACAACATTGAGATAGAAACCGTTTCCCGGAAAAAAGACCTCTATATGTATCCTGCAATAGCCGGACTATTTCTTCTCTTTGCTGCCATCTTCGTAGAAAATGTCTGGATACGTATTCCTTAGAATTGCAAACTGCGAATAAATTCCTTTATGACAGCCAAACAAAACGCCATAGAAATCGTTAAAACACTGAAAAAACACGGTTATGAGGCATACTTTGCCGGTGGCTGTGTACGCGATATGGTCATGAACAAGGAATCCTCTGATTACGATATCGCCACCAGCGCACTACCCCAGGACGTCATAAGGGTTTTTGACAAGACATTCCCCGTTGGCGTCCAATATGGGGTAGTCATTGTTGTCAAAGAAGGACACAATTTTGAGGTGGCTACTTTTCGCACGGAAGGTTCTTACAGTGACGGGCGTCACCCTGATTTTGTTGCATTCAGTACACCGGAAAATGACGTAAAGCGCAGAGATTTTACCATAAATGGATTACTCTACGACCCCCTGGAAGATAAAATTCTTGATTTCGTAGACGGGCAAAAAGATATACAGGAAGGCGTTATCCGTACTGTCGGGAATCCTTTTGAACGATTTACAGAAGACAAACTGCGCATGATACGAGCAGTCCGCTTTGCGTGCCGTTTTAATTTCCCCATCCATAGTGATACTCGCAATGCAATCAGTCAGCTTGCCGGAAAAATACATGCCGTCAGCGCCGAACGCATACGGGAAGAACTGGAAAAGATACTTACAGGGCCAAATCCTCATATCGGTTTCAAACTCCTGGATGAACTCCGCCTTTTGCAGGAAATTCTCCCTGAAGTATCCGGTATGAAAAATGTGCGACAACCGGAAAACTTCCATCCGGAGGGAGACGTCTTCGTACACACCCTGCTCTGCCTGTCCAAAATGGAAAAACCGTCATGGACGCTGGCAATGGGAGTACTGCTCCACGACGTAGGCAAACCGGTCACTTTTGAGGAATCCGACCGTATCAGGTTTAACCTGCACGAAAAAATGGGGGCAGATATGGCGGCAAAGATTTGCAATCGCCTGAAGACGTCCCTTGCAGAAAAAGAACGGATCGTCTGGCTCGTCCTGAAACACCTCTATTTCAAAGACGCTCAAAAGATGAGGCTCAGCAAACTCAAAAGAGTATTCGCAAACGACGGTTATCCCGAACTGGCGGAATTGTGCAGGATTGATGCCCTGGCCAGTAGCGGCGATCTGTCTGATTATCATTTCTGCCAGGAAATGTACGGGAAGTTAAGCCGGGAAGAGGTTAAGCCAAAACCCCTGATAACAGGGCGCGACCTCATCGACATGGGACTCAAACCCGGCCCTCTCTTTAAAGAAATTTTAACAAAAATCGAAGACGAACAACTGGAAGGCAGTTTGACTACCAAAGAAGCTGCAACCGAAGCGGTAAAAACATTCATTCGCAGCAGTAATTTATTCCAGGAAATGCAGGAAAAACAAGGCTGACAGGTTTTTTCTGTCTTGCGTTGCCTTGCCTGCAATGCATTCCGGCAGGAAATTATGTTGCAAGCATTCCGAAAAAACATCCTGAACTATGTGCCTGCTCAGACAAATAAATTGTTCCAGCCTGCCAAATAAACACTTGACAAATTTTTCCAATGAATGTATAAGTATCTCCATTGCATAAATTTAAATCGCAGACAGTTGGGAGTCCTGATTGTCTTTTCTCGACTAAAATTTCAAGAGGCTGTCGAACATTTTGGAAACAATCGCCATAATCTTGTATTAGGAGAAAACAAAGCTATGAATGCATTAAAAAAATATATCGCAGAATTTTTAGGCGCTTTTACCCTTGTGTTTGTGGCGGCAGGGGCCGTCTGTGCCGACTACTATTTGAGGAAAACCGGCGGTCAGGGGTTAGGACTTTTGGGAATCGCCCTTGCTTTCGGCCTGGCCACAGCGTCAGTCATTTACGCCATCGGCTACATATCGGGCGCCCACGTTAATCCTGCGGTTACCATTGCATGCTGGGTCACCAAAAGAATGGACCCGAATACGGCAATCAAATATATCATATTTCAAATGCTTGGCGCATCTGTCGCAGGCTATATCCTGAAAACATTGTTTCCGGATGCGTTGTTTACCGTCTATCTGGGTTCGGGAGCTTTAGGAAACGGCGTTACAACAATGCAGGGAATTATCATGGAATTTATCATCAGCTTCCTGCTGGTGCTTACAATCTTCGGAACGGCTATCGATAAAAGGGCAATCAAGGGATTTAGCGGAATGGCAATCGGGCTTGTTGTACTGTTTGGCGTGCTCATCGGAGGAGCCATCAGCGGCGGTATTATGAATCCGATTCGCGCCTTTGGGCCTGCTCTTGCATCGGGACAATTCACCCATCACTATATCTGGTGGATAGGGCCAATCCTGGGCGGTATTGCGGCCGCACTGCTCTATGATAATGTCTTTGCCGAAAAAGAAAGACCAGTAAGAAAAGGTAATAAGCGCTAAGACCTTTCGGGCAGCTAAAAAGGAATAATATCATTTAACACATCTCCGGCAATTTCCTGCCACGAAGCAGATATAAAGTCGTTTAAATCGTTCAAACAGACCTGGCCGTTTAAACCGCTTGGTCTGTTTGAACCGGCTTTGAACAAAATCTTTGTAACACTGCGATAACCTTAAAATTCCTATCCATAGAACTTGTGAGCGTTCATTTTGTTCTTACGACCTACCCGTCTTTACCGATTTGTTTTTTGAATTTATGCTCAGTAAGTTCTCTTACTCCCGCATTCCAGCCAGTATTTAAAGAGACCTGCATTCTCTTCTCTGAGGACGCCTCCGACCAACTCTATCGGACTGTTACCCAGTCGTTTCATCTGTTCATTTGAAACCGTAAGTTCGTTAAATCCTGCCTCTTTTGCATCGACAATCCGGGAACCATAGACGATCCTGGATATTCGCACCCAATGACAGGCGCTAAAACACATAGGACAGGGTTCACAGGTGGAATACATCACACAACCGGACAAGTCTACGGTGTTTAATCTCCTGCATGCGTCTCTGATTGCATGAATCTCGGCGTGAGCGGTTATATCCATGCTGTCCCAAACGACATTATGAACACAACTAATTATCTCTCCGTCTTTTGATATGCATGCGCCAAAAGGCGTTTGCCCCCGTTCGATTCCCTCCCGTGCCTTTGCTATTGCTCGCCGCATACATTCTTCATCAGATACCTTCATTTTCTTATAATCTCCCGATATCCTCGTTCCACAGTCGGGGGTTGTTTTTTATAAATTCTTTCATCAACTGTTTACACTCATCAAGATTCAAATCGGTTATTTTGACTCCGTGCAATTCCATAAATTCCCTTGCGCCGGAAAAGGTCTCGCTCTCTCCGACAAAAACTTTTTTAATTCCAAACTGGATAATAGCGCCGGCACAAAGATAGCAAGGCATCAATGTCGAATAGAGCGTTGTCTCGCTATAACTCCCGATTCTCCCGGCATTGCAAAGGCAGTTAATTTCCGCATGCATAATGGGGTTGTCGTCCTGCACGCGCCTGTTGTGTCCCCTTCCGATAATCTTTCCATCCTTAATAATCACGGAACCGATAGGAATACCGCCCTCACGCAATCCGAGTTTTGCCTCGGCGATAGCCGCCCGCCTAAAAAGTAATTCACAACGCATCAAATCTTTTCATAGACCCACACTTTTCCACCCTCTGCAACTTCGTTAACCCTTCGCGCAAGCCTTTTCTTATAGAGATTCAACAATCTCGTGCCGCTCGTATTCGCTTCGAGTTTCATGGTTTCAGAGAGTTCCCTGGCATTTATTTTCCCTTTTTTCAGGATCAGATTCAACGTCCCCCTTAGGTAGTTATTCAGTCTCCCCAGTAGTATTTTTTCTCCGTCTTTCATCTGCGCCATAACAGCAAGGTCTTTCCTCTCAAGGGCGACCTCTATATTCTCTTTCTGATTCTCGCTAAGCCCGGAAAGGACAAGGTATCTGTCTCCGTATTCACCGCTCAACAGCCTCGATACAAGCTTTGCAATTATCTCGTCGGCACAGGAGAAATCGATGATGCCTATCTTTGAAAAATCAAGGGCAACGACAGTACCGTCTTCCTCCCGGGTAATATCCCTCTCAATACGTTCCCTGATTACCTGCCCCGATGGCCGTGTAACCAGGTCATTCGAGCCGTTTTTCAGTTCTTCTTTGAGGAGTTTGTAGAGGTTATAGATTTGCATTTTATTCTTTTGAAAGTTACGGTTGATTCCCCTGTTTGTAAAGTATCCATATCAACCTCCAATTTAAAAAGGCATACTTTTTTGGCTAAATCTGCTCAATTTCAAGACTCCAATTACTACCATAGTGTTTCCCATGTTCATCTCTGATTTCAGAAACCCAGCCAAATCCACCTTCTTCGGCATGTCTAATTTCGACATAGTCTTTTAACTCATCCATTGTTTTAAACTTTTCTTTGTATTCTTTTGTATCGTATAAGAAAAACATGGGCAATCTCCCTTTTAGAACCACTTTACTTAATTAATCGGAATTGTGTTACATCTATCGTATTAGTTGTATAAGTTAGTTCGATGGCTTCCTCTTTGAAATTAACATAGACATCAATGGTATTTTGCTTATATTTTGAGGGGTCAGTTACAACCTTTTGAACTTCCTTAAGAGGAATAAGCAAGATACCATCTCTTGGAACTAATAGACAACCCTCTCCTTTGTGCAAAGAATCCATGAAAAGATCTCGAAAAGTAATTTGCCAATGTTTTGGATTATTTTTTGGTTTGGGGCTTCCAGGCCGAAGATATGCCTTTTCACCATTTATGATTGCCTCATCAGCCTTCCAACTATCAATTTTATAACCTTTTTTCTCTAAAATTTTCTTCAATTCATCTCTTAGGACTTCCTCTTGTCCCGGTTTGTCAATAAGTTTTGTAATAAGATTTTTCTTCAAGAAAAAGAAATTGAATTCTTCTTTTAATGCTTGGAATAAGGATTTTTGCTGCGGGTTATGTTTTTGTGGTTCTCCCTGAGCAACTACCGTATATCGGTTTGCTTTAAATAGTGAAATTGAATGTAATTCTAAAGATTTCCTTATTACCGTATCGTTAAAATCGGACTGTGTAGCCGATCTACCGTCATTAATAATAATCGCTCTGTCCCAGCTTTTTATTTTATCTTCTGGAGAAGTCATGTGTGTTTTAAGTCTGCTGTATACATCCTTAGCTTCACCGATATATACCTTTTTGCCTGAAGAGTCGAAGAGAATGTAGATACCTGGATATTCGAGATTTCCCCATTCTTTCTTTATTACCTCTAATGCATTCATCGTTCTTGGAATTTCCCATGACCGTAAATGACCACCTATCGTCCTAGCCCTTATTATCCCATCACCATTTTTAATATCTTGATGATACCCAAACTTATCTTCCATTGTTCTGTATTCCTCTTGATTCCTTTTTTAGGGTAATTATTGTTTCTCTAAGCCGATAGTTTCTTACCTGACCTGATCGGCGATTCCTCGCCTTTTCTATCTTTTCAATGGTAAGCCCGAGTTCTGTCCCGATATTGGCTAACAACAAATCTGTAGGCACATAGACATCTGCAATCAGGCTATCGCCAACAACCAGGATAAAACGGCCGTTTGCTCTGAGAGATTTTGTAACTACGCTCATGACTTTATACATATCATCAAAATACTTGTGCACAATATGAGGCATATCACTTCGCCTATAATTGCCTCTTCTTTTTATATTTTTCTCAATGTTTGCCTTTATTTCTTCTATCCAACTATTCGTATATTTAGCGTTTGATTGGGCAAATGCTTTTACTAATCCTTTTGAAACATTGTCACAAACGACGAGACTATCTTTCACTTTTTTTGCGTCCTTTGCCTCTCTTGTAAAACCTAACCATGCCATTTCAATTTTATAATTCATAACGTAATCAAGCCCATTCATATATGGCGGTGAGGTGATAATAAGGTTGAATAAGTGTTCATGGTTGTATTCCATTGCATTAGCAAGAAAGACCTTGCTTCCCACCCGAATATTCTTTTTATATTTTTCCTGGAGAATTGCTAAGTCTTTGCAGATGTCTTTAATCTTATGTTCCATGAGCATCCAGGGAGCATTGTCAGGGACTTTTTTCCCTTTCCAATATCCAAGACATGGAGTCCTCTTAAGGTTGCTACAGTCAATCAATATTGAGGAAAATGCAAGCAGGATAAGGTTTTTGACCTTGGTTTGTTCCTTTGTTTTTGTAGGAATAGAATCAATCCCCCCTTTGAGGAGTTCCAAATTTCTTAATACCCCTTTATTGAATTGATTCTCTGATTTGAGAAATTCAGGGGCGGGAGTCCTTAAGTCTTTGGGGATAGACGAAAATGTTTCATTAAGCAATTCAGGGGCAACCTCCCATGAATTCACTTTTGTGTCTGCGATAAATTGAAGGAGTGGGTTTAATTCCGTTCCGATAGATTTGTAGCCATTTAACTTACCTTGGGTAAGGACAGTACCACAACCGGCAAAGGGGTCGAGAATCACAGGTGATTTATAATCATCTTTATATTGATCAAGTATTGATTGAACAAAAGATGCGGAAAACCCTTGAATATAAGGCGCCCACCTATGGACGTGCTCTCCAAAGTTTGACGTAAACTGTATCGGCTGCCGACTCTCAACAATCTCAATCCCCAACTCTTTCAAGAATGGTTTTGAGTCAATATCACACGAACCGCCAAACTTTGGGGAAGAAAGGACATTCTTCTTCCTGACGTCTGTTGTATTATTGTCTATAAGGGGTAATTTTAGTTGCATAATCCTATTATTTGTCTTTATTCAAAGGCTGTTCAATAGTAATAATATTTTTAGTATTTTCTGCATAAGTTCGTAGAATTGTTCCATAGCTTGGTGGCTTTGACTTATTACATTCCTTTTGTATTGGTGCAGTATCGTAACCTTGCGGTTCTGCGGGATTAGATTCCTGTTGGGAACTACCTGTTTCTGAAGGTTTTTCTTTATTCTTTTTTCTATCACTCATATAGTGCCTCCTATAAAATTTCCTAAAAATATAATTAAAATTATCAGTAAAACAATAAAGAGCAAACAAATTGAAGCTGTAATTAAGCAAGTTCCTAATTTCAAAGTTTTCACCATATCATCTGTTACTAAAATATTTTCTTTTAAAGCTTCCTCATATGTAGTAATCAAGCTACTTCCAACTTCAACAGAGTTCTTTTCAAGTTCAGAATTAAAGGTACATGACTCATACTTTATCCTTCTAAATGTCTTTACTCGAATGACGTTCAGAAAAAGAACGATGGCTCCTATAATTACCAATATTGTAAGTAATAATAATGAGGCATTTAAATTTTTATACCAGTTCTGTTCAAATATTAGTTTTAGGAGAAAGATTATCGCTGTTAACAAAATCCCAGCAATTGTTAACATTATCTGAACCTTAGAAGTTATATACCTATTTCTATTTTCTTCGGATTCAAATTCCTTTTGAATTACGTTTAGAACTATCTTTACAGTTTCAGAATTGTTGTTCATTTATTATTTAAACTCTCAAAATGCACACTATTATTCGGTTCATTCTCAATCCATACATTGTCTCTTTTTACAAAAAATAAATACTTTACTTCAACACATCCCTCACATCACTCTTATCCGTCTGAAGTTCTAAGAGATATTTTATTGCCTGATGGACAGCGGGAAATACGGCGGTAAAATATTCGTCACGATGAGATATTAATATTAGGATAAAGCACTTCCCACTCATCCTTTAACTCTTCATACACCAGGCATCTCATCTTCTGTTCGCATTCAGGGCAGAAGCCGCTGCAGCGATAATTGACGTAGGCAAACCCAAGCTCTGTGAATATTTTCCGGTATTGATCAAGACGGTTATGGTAATGTTTAAAATTTTTGACCGCATCATCAAAACAAGCTTTTAACTCCATTTTGCTACGATTATCCTTCATACCCGATCCTCCCTCAGTATTGAGACAACTACCCAAAATAGAATACGAAGCTACTTTTCATGCTCATTCCATTCACATCACAGACAAAAGAAATATCTATTAATTCAATAGAATCAATTGAATTGTAATTTTAAAAAAATCTTTGTCAAACAAAAAATGAAAAAAGGAGGTTTATATTTCTGGCAGGAGGATACAACTGTTTTTTAAAGCCGGTTCAATCTCGCAGATTAAACACGGCATGACAATGCTATGGGTATTGAACCAGCATAAACAATGAACAACACCAAACATTTCGGTTCAATCGTAGACGATTGAACCAGCCGAAAATGTCTCGATTAGATGTCATGTTTCACACCATCTGAATAACTCCATGCATATTCGATTCATGCTTACCAAAGCGGTGTTACTCCTTCAATATTTTTAAAATGCCTCACATCAAACGTAGCCACTTTTTTGTAACCTTTTTCTCTTATATAAGCGATATTATAAGCATCAATAAAATCCATTTTTCCTGATGTATATAAATTTACTGCCTCTTTTACCCTTGAATGATTGGTTACTTTGACACTTTTCGTTTCAAGGATCGTATTGATTACTTCATTTATCTCCGCCTTTGTGAAACCATAATAGGATTCAAGCACCCATACAATTTCTGCAATTACCATGTCGCTTGTTTCGAGCTTTACTGCACCTTTTTCAGCTTTTTCAAAAAGGTCTTTTGCCTTCTGATAAAACGACTCAACGTCCCTGACAAAAAATCTTAAGAATACATTGGTATCCACAAAAGTAGGGTCATCCATTTTTTAGCCCCTCTTCGGCAATTTTTTTGGAAACAACTTTTTTTGTATACTCTCTTTCGCTTCCAACGCCGACCTTCCTGCCCTTTGCAATTCCACCGAGGTCCAGGATGGATTTCTTCTCTTTCTTTTTTAAAACCAGTAAATCATCTTTTACTTCAAAAATAACGCTGTCGCCTTCTCTAATATGAAGTTTGTCTCTGAATGGTTTGGGTATTGTTATCTGCCCTTTTTTTGTTACTGTTGTCATTGTCTTACCTCCAAAATTAGTATTACCCAAATTATAGGTATTACTTATACAAAAGTCAATCATTCGTTATATTTCGGGCAGGAGGATGCTGATCTGAGAGCCTGGAAAGGGGATAAGTCCAAGTTCTTTTTCTTTCCCCCATGCCCATGCCGGTATTATGGAAAGCCTTGCGGTTCCGGAACGAATGGAGAGTTTGCCGTTCCATTGATTTACAAAGCGCCGTACGGCAGCCAGTCCGTGCCCCCGTCCCTTTTCTGCGTACCGTGACGCTCCGTGAAGCAACGCCTTTTCGATAGCTTCAAGGTCGTTTTCGAGTGAAAACCGCTCCGACAAAGATACCCTGAAACCTATCCCGACATCCATGACGGCGATTTTCACCACATTTTTGTTCATGCTCTGGAAATGATATTTCTGAATGCCCACAAATCCCTTGGTCTCGCTATGCTCGATGATGTTCTGGCACACCTCGGAAAGCGCCACGATAAAGCCATTAATTCCCCTTTCGTCATAATGAAGATTTTTTTCGAGTATTTCGTGCGCCCGGTCTTTGACCCTTCCAACGATGAAATGAATGTCGTTTGATTTTTCTATGGGAATAATTTCCAGCAGGACGTCTGAGTTCATATTCCTCAGATATTTTTCTGCTATAAGCGGTGCAGGGGGTTCCAGGCGAAAATATTCACTGGCAAATTTGAAGAAATCCATCCTTTCCAGATATTTTAGAACTTCCTCCGAACGGGGAAGGCGAAGGATTTTTCGGATGCCTTGTTCCCTGCAAAGCTCACCCATCTCAAGCAGTCCGATCATGCCGTAAGGATCGATAAAAGTGGTTTCCTGCAGATCGATAAGGGGTGATTCACGCAGGCAGTGAAACACCTGCTCAAAGGTGTCTTCGGTTATTTTTGGCATAGCTGATGTGTGAAAAATTACTGGTGGTAACTGGTAAAAATTTCGAAAACCTAATTTCAGGAAATTCAAAGTTGCGTTTGTAGAGCGAAGAGGCTCTTCGCTCTACACCTGACGTAAGGAATTTCAAAGTAGGGGTTGAAAATCTTCAACCCCTACAAGTCGCTGCTGAAGGCAACCTTATTTGACTACAATTATATCAGTGTCTAAACTTTTAATAGTGTCTTTACGTTGCGAATCAATAGATATGCCGGAAAACAGGCTTATCTTACCCTAATTCTTAATATTGTCTCGATGTTGCCGGTTTTAAATCTTACTTTTGAGTTACCGGTCTTCTTCAGAGCGGTAATGGTAAACCCGGCCTGGCCATCAACATTTGTAAATGTGCTTTCCGGAGAAACGGAAATGAGTCCCTTGCCTTTTACAACCTTTGCCTCTACTGTCACACCTTCTACAGGACAATCTCCCTCGCCGGTTAACGTTACCATCACGGTATCACTTTCTGCTTTCTTAAGCCATAGCTTTCTTGGAGATACTTTTATTTCCTCCGCATTGCACGCACCCGGGGTTGGAGTGGCCGTTGGTTGCCCTGTGGGTGTTGGCGTTGGAGTAGCAGGTAACGACCCGGTAGTAAAGCTCCACGTGTAAGCAGACGCCATTTGATTGCCGGCTAAATCCTTTACTCCTGGGGTAAGCATTGCTGTATATATTGTATTAAAATCCAGGTTTGCTGATGGGGTAAATGCGGCTATTGTGTCACTGTAGGACACCGTTCCGCTGATATTGCTGCTGCCGTTGTTTACGATGAATGTGTCTGCGGTAATGGTAGAGGCGTCCACCTCCTCGCTGAACGTGGCGGTAATAATGCTGCCGACATCCACGCTGGCTGCGCCATTGGCAGGGCTCGTAGAACTGACCGTTGGCGCGGCAAAATCCCCCGTTGTTGTAAAACTCCATGCATAGTCAGAGGCCAGCGCATTGCCGATTAAATCCCGTACCCCTGTGGTTATTCGTGCAGTGATAGTGGTATAGGGGGGCAGGTTTGCTGATGGGGTAAATGTGGCTGTCGTGTCATTGTAGGACACCGTTCCGCTGATATTACTGCTGCCGTTGTTTACGGTAAATGTGTCTGCGGTAATGGTAGAGGCATCCATCTCCTCGCTGAACGTGGCGGTAATGATGCTGCCGACATCCACACCGGCTGCGCCATTGGCGGGGTTCGTAGAACTGACCGCCGGCGTGGTAAAATCAACATCCCCCGTTGTCATAAAACTCCAGGCATAGAGAGATGCCATTGCATTGCCGGCCAAATCCTTCACCCCCGTGGTAATCCGTGCTGTATAAGTGGTATAGGCGGACAGGTAGCCTGATGGCGTGAATGTGGCGGTCGTATCATGGTAAGAGACCATCCCGCTGATGGTATTGCTGTTACCGCTTACCGTAAAGGTATTCGCATCAAGTGAAGAAGGCTGCATCTCCTCGATGAACGTGGCGGTGATGGTACGGTTGATTGCCACTCCCGCACCGCCATTGGGAGGACTCGTGGAACTGACTGTTGGCGGGTCGGCATCCCCCGTTGTTGTAAAGCTCCAGGTGTAGTCAGAGGTTATTGCATTTTCTGATAAATCCCTCACCCCGGTGGAAATTCGCGCCGTATACGTGGTTGAATGGGACAGATTGCCCGACGCAGCAAATGTGGCCATCATACCGGTATAAGAAACCGTCCCGCTGATGCTGCCGCTGCCATCGCTTACCGTGAATGTATTTGTGTTGATAGAGGAAGACTGCATTGCCTCACTGAACGTGGCAGTGATTGTGCTGTTGATTGCCACACCGGTGGCTCCATCGGCTGGGTTTGTGGAACTGACTGTCGGCAGGGTGGTATCAACAGTAGTAAAGCTCCAGGTATAGTCAGATGCCAGCGCATTACCTGCAAGATCCGTCGCCCCCGTGGTAATCTTCGCCGTATACGTGGTTGAATCAGAGAGGGTGCCTGACGGTGTAAAGGTGGCGATCTTGTCGCCGTAGGAAACCGTTCCGCTGATGTTTCCCTTGCCATTGCTTACCGTGAATGTATTCGTATTGATGGAGGAAGACTGCATTGCCTCGCTGAACGTGGCGGTGATGGTGCTGTTGATTGCCACGCCGGTTGCTCCATTGGCAGGGCTTGTAGAACTGACCGTCGGCACGGTGTTATCAACAGTCGTAAAACTCCAGGTATAGTCTGAAGCCATCGTATTACCGGCAGAATCTCTTACCTCTGTGGTAATCCTCGCCGTATAAGTGGTTGAATGAGACAGGGTGACTGATGGTGTAAACTTAGCGGTTGTATCGTTGTAAGAGACAGTCCCGCTGATGGTATTACTGCCATCGCTTACGGTGAAGGTATTCGTATTAATGGTAGAAGACTGCATCGCCTCGCTGAACGTGGCAGTGATGGTACTGTTAACTGACACTTCGGCAGATCCATTGGCGGGACTCGTGGAACTGACCGTTGGCGGGTCGGTATCCTCCGTTGTTGTAAAGTCCCAGATGTAGTCATTGGCCAGCGTAGTCCCTGCATAATTTGCCGCTTGTGCTTTCGTTGTGACCCGTGCCGTATAGGTGATATTATAATCCAGATTTGCCGATGGGGTAAACGTGGCTGTTTCGGCATGGGTAGTAACCGAGCCTGCCAATTCTTCCCCCTCTTTGCTTATCTT
>Ga0233425_10003146_pt1 | contig 30804 bp, 23 predicted proteins | sample Watercolumn_Towu_2_FD_181712 | JGI IMG/M metagenome (GOLD analysis project Ga0233425, IMG submission 181712) | Freshwater microbial communities from Lake Towuti, South Sulawesi, Indonesia - Watercolumn_Towuti2014_140_MG | ecosystem: Environmental > Aquatic > Freshwater > Lake | place...
TGACGCCCGGCAAGCTGGCCGATCTGGTCGTGCTGTCCAAGGACATTCTCTCCATTCCCGACGATGAGATCCGTACGGCGGAGGTCACCTGCACCATTATCGGCGGCAAGATTGTGTGGCAGCGTCAGCCGTGAGTCCGTCGGCTTGGACCGAGGTCTCCCCTTTAGCGGCGGTTCAGTGCCACCAACTGCCCGGCGCCGCAAGCCACACCGCCGCGTGCGGCCGCATGGTATGCGGTCCGCGCGCCGCTTGGGAAACATCGGCCGCGGTTTCCGTTTGGCTCCGTAGATCGGGCCAGGCAATCGCGCGCGGCGAGCGTTCGGGTTGGTGTCGCGGGAGCACCGGCATCGTTACACCAGCAGTTAATGTGTCGTGCAGGTGGTAGTAGCTGAACACGGGCAGCCCAAGTACCAGCCACACCACCAGGACTACAGCGAGCGTGTCCACAGCGGCTGCGCGAACGGCTTGCCAGAGCAGTGTCATCAATGCGGTCTCCTGCGAGATGCTTAAGACGGGAGAGTGGATGGGATCGGCATCCCTGCCGGAAGTTCGGCCATTCACAGAGCAATTGGCGTGCCCGGAATCCGCTGACTGCTAGCATCCGTCGGCAATCATCTATCACGAAACGGCTTGCGCGGATAGGATCGCGGCTGTGCGGCGCGGGCCGATTGTACAAGTGACCGATGCTTGCGACGAAAATGCAATCCGAACCACTGACACGCGATCAACTGGCCAGTCTGTACTTGGACCAGTTGCCGTACGAGCCCTACCCGGTGCAGGAAGAGGCCCTGCTGGCCTGGTTCACGTCGCAGCAAGGCGTGCTGGTGTGCGCACCGACGGGCACGGGAAAGACGCTGATTGCGGAGGCAGCGCTGTTCGAGGCGCTCCACACGCGAAAGCGCGCCTACTACACGACCCCGTTGATAGCGCTCACGGAACAGAAGCTCGCGGAAATGCAGCAGTCTGCCGTGCGGTGGGGATTCCGCGCGGAGGACGTGGGGCTGGTGACCGGAAATCGGCGCGTGAATCCCGACGCGCCCGTGCTCGTGGTGGTGGCCGAGATTCTCTTCAATCGGCTGCTCCATCCCGAGCTGTTCGGGTTTGACGACGTGTGCGCGGTGGTCATGGATGAGTTCCACAGTTTCAACGATCCAGAGCGGGGAATCGTCTGGGAATTCACGCTCGGCATGCTGCCGCTCCACGCGCGTCTGTTGCTCTTGTCGGCCACGGTCGGTAACGCCTATGAGTTCGTGAGCTGGATGCGGCGGACGCATGAGCGATCTGTCGAGTTGGTGCAGAGCACGGATCGGAAGGTGCCCCTGAGTTTCCATTGGGTGGGCGACTTGCTGCTCAGCGAACACCTGGAAGAGATGGCCAGCCACGACGAGGCAGCTCGACGCACGCCTGCGCTGGTCTTCTGTTTCAATCGGGAAGAGTGTTGGGACGTGGCCGAACAGCTCAAGGGCAAGCGCCTGCTGCAGCCGGGGCAGCAGGCGCAGCTGGCCAAGGAACTGGAGGCGCACGATTGGTCGCAGGGCGCCGGTCCCAAGTTCAAACAAATCCTGCAGCGCGGCGTGGGTGTCCATCATGCGGGAGTGCTCCCCAAGTATCGCCGCATTGTCGAAGACCTGTTTCAGCGGAAATTGCTCTCCGTGTGTGTCTGCACGGAGACGCTGGCGGCTGGCATCAATCTTCCCGCGCGAAGTGTCGTCATACCGAGCCTGATGAAAGGGCCGCCCGACAAGCAGAAGCTGATCGACGCCAGCGCGGCGCACCAGATGTTCGGCCGGGCCGGCCGCCCGCAATTCGATTCGCAGGGCTACGTCTACGCCTTGGCGCACGAAGACGACGTCAAGATCCTGCGCTGGCGGGAGAAATACGACCAGATCCCCGAGGATACGAAGGATCCCGGTCTGCTGCGGGCCAAGAAAGCGCTGAAGAAGAAGATGCCGACCCGGCGCGCCAACCAGCAGTACTGGAGCGAGTCGCAGTTCGTCAAGCTGACGACGGCTCCGCCCGCGCGCTTGGCGAGCCGCGCGCTGCTGCCTTGGCGTCTCCTCGTGTACATGCTCGACGCGTCCCCGCGCATCGAGTTGATGCGGCAGTTGGTGGGTACGCGGCTCATGGACGCCAAGCACTTGGAAGCGGGACAGCCGGCGCTCCAGCGGATGTTGCTCACGCTGGCCCGAGGGGGCTACATCGAGCTGGAGCCGCCGCCGCCGGTCGCCGTCGAACAAGAGCCCGCCGCGCCGGCTGGTACCGGTGCCACGGAGCCGTCCGCACCCATTCCCTACCGACCTGAATACGCGCGCGCGACGCCCGACCTGCAGAAACTGCTGCAGTTCCGTGGCGTCAATCCGCTGTACGGCGTGTTCCTGGTCAACCACTTGGGGATCGCCGACCGGGCAGAGCGGATCCAGGCGATGGAAAGTGTCCTCGAGCTCCCGGCTTCCGTCGGCCATTTCGTGCGCGTGCCGAGCCAGGAGGAATTGCCTCCCGGGCCGCTGGCAGTCACCCGCCTGGACGTGCAACTCCTGCAGCTTGGCCTGGTCACGGCCGATCAGCTCGGCGCCGGAGAAGCGGCCGAGGAGGATCCGCGCCGCCGCGCCTTCTACGAGGAAGAGAAGCCGCGCGTGCTGACGCTGGCGGAGAAACTGCGGTTGCTGTTCGACTATGATTTTCCGGGCGTGCACGGTATGAGCACGTATTCCGTGTGGGCAGCGGGTGAAGTTCTGGAGTATGGCGGTGACTTCAACACGTACGTGACGAGCAAGCGGCTGCAGAAGCAGGAAGGTATCGTCTTCCGCCATCTGCTGCGGCTGATTCTGCTGGTCCGGGAGTTCATGCTGCTCTGTCCCCCTGACACCACTCGGGAGGAGTGGGAGGGGGATTTGAACGACATCGCAGCGCGGATCACGGAGTGCTGCCGGCGAGTCGATCCGGCCAGTACTGACAAGGCATTGGAGCAGACGGCAGCCGCCAACGAACTTTGAGCGTCCGGCGTGTGAACGCATTGCGGGCCGGGCGTCTCAGTTACGCGGGTCTGGCGGAGAATCGCCGGCCGAAAGATCGCGCTTCCGCGGCTGATCCAAGCGGGTCTCCTCGCGGACGATCGTCTCGATCGTCGATTGGCGAGGTGAGTCTGGCCGGCCGGTTGGAGGAGTACCGCTCGGCGATTCGGGCATGATCTGCGGCGTGGAAGACGGCGGCGGCGACGACTTTTCCTGCTTCTGCGCAGCGCGCTTCTTCGCATTGGCGATCCGCGCCGCCAGGACCGAACGGAAACTGAAGGAGATGGGCTGGCGCTCGCCCATCGGTTTGAGGTACCGGATCACGTCCGCCGCCGTCTGGATTCGGTTGCGCGGATGCTTGGCCATCATCTTCTGGACGATGGACGACAGGCGGGGCGGGATGTCGGTGCGCAGCTCATGCACGGGGGTCGCCTGTTTCTTCAAGTGCGCCTTGAGCTTCTTGGCCGTGGTGTCGAAAGGAAACGGGACCTTGCCCGTCAGCGCAAAGTAGAGCGTGCACCCCAGGCTGTAAATATCGGCCCGCTCGTCGATCTGATAACTATCTACGTACTGTTCCGGGGAAATATAGTCGGCGGTGCCCAGGCGATTCTGCCCGAAGATCATGGCCATCGAGAACTCTTCGTCGTGTTCATCGACCATCGCCAGCCCGAAATCGAGGATCTTGACGGTGCCGTCCCCGCAGATCAAGAGATTCTCCGGCTTGATGTCGCGATGAATCAGCCCCTGGCTGTGGGCATATTCGAGAGCGCACGCCGCCTGCATCACAATGTCGCAGGCCTGATGCCAGTCCAACTTCCGCTGCAGCACCAGTAGTTCGAACAGATTGATCCCGCGCACGAGTTCCATGACCACGTAGTAAATCGGGCCATAGATGTCTTCTGATTTGTGGAGCGCGTGGGTGTGGACGATGTTGGGATGATTCAGCCGCATTCCGGCCTGGGCTTCCAGTTGGAAGCGGGCCAGTGTGCCCGAATCGCGGCGGCACTCGTCGGGAAGCACCTTGAGCGCCACCCGCCATTTGGTTTCCATCTCCTCCGCGATGTAGACCCAACCCATGCCTCCCGCGCCCAGGACCTCCAGCAGTTTGTAGCCGTCAATGACCAGCCCGCGGGGATTGCCCTCGAGGAGACGCTTGGCTTGGAACCGCGTCAGAAACCCGTCCTCGACCAGGATGGCGGCTATCGTTTCGGGAGTCGGGTCGGCCAGGTGCGCGATTGTGAGGGCGGCATCCTTGAGGTCGTCGTCCGAAAGGAGACGACTCTTCTGCAGCTGCACCAAGAAGCCATGAACTGGCCCTGAGACCGCCATGTGAGATGCCCGCGTTCGCAAGTCACCGCGCAGAGAAAAGCGGGAAGACGCGCCTTTTCGTGCCTGCCGCGACGACCTCATTGTACCTTCACTCGACCAACGATTCACCTGGGTATGGCCTGGAATCGGTAGGAGAAAATGGCAAATCGACGCGCGCGGGCCGTCAGGCCGAGACCAATCGGCAAGACTCTCCCGTGGTCGATGCGGCCCGGTACACTATAATAATCCGCGGCATCGCTGGAGCGTCGTGGCGCTCTCCGTCTCTTCCTGGAAGACCTCGCGTCCGTTGCGGAATGAGGCGGCCGCGCGGTGCCGTGTGACGCCCCTTGTCCGAAGGCACGTTCTGCCTCATGCCGCACGTCTCTCTGCCCCCATCATCGCCGACACAGGACGGTCTGGAGATGCTGCTCCGGTTGCCGGGTTCGCCGTCAGGAGAGGAGCCGCCCTCCCCGTTGCCTATGTCCCCCGCGGAGGCAACTGCCCGCGGTTGGGACACGGTTGACGTTGTGTTCGTGACGGGGGACGCGTACGTCGATCACCCCAGCTTCGCCACGGCGATTCTGGGGCGTGTCCTCGAAGCGGCCGGCTTTCGCGTGGGGATCGTGGCCCAACCGGATTGGCATTCCTGCCAGGATTGGCGGCGTTTCGGCCGCCCGCGCTTGTTCTTCGCCATCAGCGCGGGCAACATGGACTCGATGATCAACCATTACACGGCCAGCCGCAAGGTGCGCAACAGCGATGCGTATTCTCCGGGAGGCCGCATCGGCATGCGACCCGACCGGGCAACCTTGGCCTACTGCCAGCGCGCCCGGGAGGCCTACAAAGGAGTGCCGATCATTGCCGGGGGCGTGGAAGCCAGCCTCCGCCGACTGGCACACTACGACTACTGGAGCGACACGGTGCGCCGCTCCATCCTGCTGGATGCTAAGGCCGATCTGGTCGTGTTCGGAATGGGGGAGGATGCCATCCTGGAGATCGCGGCGCGCCTGGCCCAGGGCCAGACCGCGCGCGATTTGCGTGAGATGCGCGGCGCAGCGTACGCGTTGGGCGCTTCCGAACCAGTGCCGGCGGAGGCCTTGGTGCTTCCCTCGTACGACGAAATCCGACGTGATAAAGCGCGGTTCGCCGAAGCCACTCGCCAGACCCATAACGAGACGAATCCCTACAACGCGCGGCGACTGGTGCAGTGGCACGGCACGCAGGCCGTCGTCTGCAACCCGCCCCGATTTCCGTTGCCCCAAGCGGCGATGGACCGGATCTACGGTCTGCCTTTCTCACGGCGGCCGCACGCCAGTTACCGCGAACCGATCCCCGCCTATGACATGATCAAGGATTCGATCACGCTGATGCGCGGTTGCTTTGGCGGATGTACGTTCTGCTCGATCACGGCTCATCAGGGGCGCATCATCCAGTCGCGCAGCCAGCAGTCGGTGGTCCAGGAACTCCGGCAATTGAGTCGTGACCCGCAGTTCAAGGGCGTGGTCAGTGATATCGGTGGTCCCACAGCCAATATGTACGAGATGCGCTGCTCCCGCCCGGAAGTGGAAGCGCTGTGCCGCCGCCAGTCCTGCGTCTACCCGCGGATCTGCAAACTGTTGGGGACCGACCACGGCCCGTTGATCCAGTTGCTGCGGCGCGCACGCCAGGTACCGGGTATCAAGAAGATCCTGGTCGCCAGCGGTATCCGCATGGATCTGGCCGAGCGTTCACCGGAGTACGTGCGCGAATTGGCCCGGCATCATGTCGGCGGTCTGTTGAAAGTGGCGCCGGAGCACACGGAGCCGGAAGTACTGCATTTGATGAGAAAGCCGGATCCGGGCCAGTTTGAGCGGTTCACTGCCCAGTTCCTGCACGAATCGCAGCGGGCCGGCAAGAAACAGTCCGTCGTTCCGTATTTCATCGCCGGCCATCCGGGCAGTGATCTGGAGGCCATGATCCATCTGGCCGTGTTTCTCAAACGCAACGGCTATCAGCCGGACCAGGTCCAGGACTTCATCCCGGCGCCCATGGACGTCGCCACTGCCATGTACTACACGGGCATCGACCCCTTCACCAGGCAGCCCGTCCCGGTGGCACGCCATCTGCGCGACCGGAAACTGCAGCGGGCGCTCCTGCAGTTCTTCAAGCCGGAGAACTACTTCGAGGTCCGGCAGGCGCTCCGGCAAGCGAGGCGGCAGGACCTGATCGGGAGTGGCTGCGATTGCCTGATCCCGGCGCGGCCACCCCAGGCGGCACTCGCCCTGCGCCGGCAGCGCGCCAATGCGCAGTTGAGCGGCGAGTACGTACACGCGAGTCAGCAGCCGGTGCGGAAGAAGCGCGCGAAGAAACAGTCCCGCCATCGACCGGGTCCCGGCTATCGCCCCGATACGGCGAAAGCCCGTGGACGACGCGCTCGACCGCAGCAATGATGCCAGGACCGGCCTCCCTCACCGACCCGTGGACGCGGGCCCCGCTCCGAGGACCGAATTCGCGCGGCGGAGTGAGTCCCTCGAGACCAGATGGACACTATAATAGAGTCAGCGGCCGCGTTCGTGGCCGGAACAAGACAGCGTAGTCGTTGGTTACCAGACTTCTTCCCGCGGCGACTGCCATGACGATCAAGCTCAAAGTTCTCCACGGCCAACTGCAGAATTCCCGCGGCGCGAATGCGGGAACCGAGGTGCGCGTGCGCGGACCCGTATTTGTGATCGGCAGCGATGCGGATTGTTCGATGTGTTGCCGCAGCAAGTCCATCAGCCCGCATCACTGCGAAATCCGGCTGGAAGATCAGGGGCCGGTGGTGCGCGACCTTTACAGCAGCTCCGGTACCTTCGTCAATGACGAACGGATCGACTACGAACGGGTCCTGCAGGCCGGCGATCGCTTGCGCATCGGCCGGCTGGAATTCACGGTGGTGATCGAGCAGTTTTCGGCGCCAACCGTCAACGAGCGCCTGCGCTCCCAACGAACAAAGCCCGACGCCGTGGCCGAGTACATCAGTAATCTGCTCGTGGAAGAGGATGAGAAGGAGCGAGTTCAGCGGTTCGAAGATCCCGGCAAGCGGCAGTACCACGTGGAAAAGTCGGCACCGGCCGCACAACAGGCACAAAAGGACAAGGACTCCCCGGAAGGTGCAGCTCCGAAGAAAGCCGTCCGTCCCGTCAAGAAACCTCCCGCAAAACTGCCCGCACCTCCCCCCATGTCGGCCGGCAGCACCGTGGAGGCGGCCGAGGAGACGCTCAACAAGATCTTCTTCAAAGGCAAGCGCTGAACAGGCGGGAAGAAGGCCTGCCCCCTTTTCGCAGCGCGCTCTTGTCGAGAAACTCAGAATCGTAAATTCTGAGAACCCCGCCTTGAATGAGGAGGACCGGCCCGGTGTACGACAAGCAGGCATTGATTGAATTGTTGCGGGAGAAGGCACTGCGGTTTGGCGATTTCACGTTGGCATCCGGCAAGAAAGCCTCGTTCTATCTGGATTGCCGCAAGATCACGCTGGACGCGCGCGGCGCCAATCTGATCGCGGACGGCATGCTGGATCTCTTGCAGGGGAAATGGCCGGATGCGGTGGGAGGCATGGCCGTCGGCGCGGATCCCATTACGGCCGCCATTATCACCGTGGCCGGGCAGCGCGGAATTCCCTTGCGCGGGTTCATCGTGCGCAAAGAAGCCAAGTCTCACGGCACGGGACGCGACGTCGAAGGGCCCGTCGAAAAGGGGGACCGGGTCTACATCGTTGAGGACACGGTGACGACCGGCGGCAGTTCTCTGCTGGCGATCGAAAAGGCCACGGCGGCCGGACTCCAAGTGCTCGGCGTGCTGGCGGTGATTGACCGCCTGGAGGGGGGGCGCGAAGCCTTTACCCAGCGCGGCTACTCACTGCAGACCCTGCTGACCGTGCGCGATCTGGGTATTGAACCGGCTGCCTAGTCGCTCGTTCATCCGGCTGGGCACCCGACAAGAGTCTGCCCCGGCGCACAACCGATAAGATACGAAACGCTGATTCGTGGTGCGCGCAGGTCGGTCAGATCCACGGTATGCATTCATGGGTCGGTGAAGAGACGGGGATCGGCCCATGTTCTCGGCCCCTGCCTGGTTCTGACGGCGAACCGCCAACGCTGACGATTGACGCCATGGAATCATCCCTCCATCGCCAACTGAAGGAACTCTATGCCGATCGCGGGTCGCAACTGGAGGCCCGTCTGGACACCTACCGGATTGACGTCATCTGCGACGGCGAACTGATCGAGATCCAGCACGGTGCGTTGGCCGCTCTGCGCGACAAAGTGCAGCGGCTGCTTGTCACGCATCGGGTCCTGGTCGTCAAGCCGATCATTGTCCGCAAGCACCTGATTCGACAGGATGCGCGCGGGGGCAACGTGATCAGCCGCCGGTTGAGTCCCAAACGGGGGGCGATCGTTGATCTGTTCGAGGAGCTGGTGCATTTCACCCGGGTGTTCCCCCACCAGAATCTGATTCTGGAAGTCCCGCTGATCGACGTCGAAGAATTTCGTTATCCGGGTCATGGCCGCCGTCGCCGGCGGCGGGACAACGATCATCAGGTGGAGGACCAGAAGCTGCTGCACCTGCACCGCATCCATCGGTTCCACAGCGCACGCGATCTGCTGCGTCTGTTGCCCAGCGGTCTGCCTGACCCGTTTCACACGGGGCAACTCGCAGCTGCCTTAAGCCGGGATCGCGCGACGGCCCAGCGCATTGCCTATTGTCTGCGGCGCATGGGGGCGGCCGTCGAGGTGGGTAAACAACGAAACGCGCGTCTCTACCGCTGTTGCGGCTGATGCGGCGTTTTCGAGGGGGATCGCGGGTCAGGCCCGAGCGCGGGCCTTCGTACGGGCTTCCCGCAAGCCGCGACTCAAGATGTCGCGCAGCAACGGAGAGTAGTCCTCGTATTTCGTGCGATCAGGTGGACCGTCCGTGTACTGATAGATCGCGTCGCGCGGCTTCTTGCCCAGCGCCAACAAGGTCGAGCTGACGGTGCCGCGGTCGCGATCGCGAATGACCATCCCGGCGCGCCCCGGAGCCGAGGCCGGCCGAGCAAATACTTTACTGGCGACTGCCAAGAACTTCACCGGCGAATCGAGAGTCTGCAACGTAAGCAACCGCTGCGCCAACTTGACACGCTCGTCGCGTGTGTCATTCACGTCACAGTTGCCAATGATGCTCAATCCCTCCTCCAGTTCCACGGCCTCTTGCTCGTCACCCCCGTGGACAACCCAGCCGCTTTCCGGATCGGCGATGACATAGTTCACGCCGTCATACTTGCCGGTCGATAGTTCGTCCAGCGCGAGGTCGACGGCACGACGCGACGACGCACACCGCAACAGCTCGCGGCAGAGAGTGCCGCGCGATTCGGCACGCACCGGGGGAGTCGACTTGGGACGATTGCAGGCCGCCACAAACAGCCCATGCTGGTTGACACCCAGCCACGTTCCCCCGACTTTCTGGTCCAGGCCGCAAAGCACGCGAGGCTTGCCCGATTGAATCGACGGTGGTGAAGCGAGCCGTTCAAACACCTCCTCGCGATTCGCTGCCACGAGGATGGGAGTCTCCGACACCAGTTGGTACTGAATGGCAAGGATGCACATGTGCAAATGACTTTCAGGCGAAGGGGTATTCCTAAAACAGCCTTCGATTCTGCGCGGCCACCCCTCTGGCCGACGTCCGTGCCCATCAACCGTCAGACCAATTTAAGCGGATTCCCAACGCCGTTGCACCCCTCAGTAGGGTGGCGGCTCGGATTTTCTCGTGTTACGGGCGAATCGATTTTGCCGCCAACCATTTGGAAGCGTCTTGCGGAAGGTCTTTCCAGGATATAACTTGTGCTCTTTGCTTTGGCGCGTCCGGAAATCGACGGGGGTGAGTTCATGGTTCGCATAGCCATTGTCGGGGCGGGCGCGGTCAGCGACTACCACCACGTTCCGGGGATCCGGCAGGATCCCCGCGCTCAACTGGTGGCTGCTTGTGATACGGATCCGGCGCTACTGGACCGTCGTCGCCAGGAGTGGCAGATTGATCGGGTTACGACGGATTATCGCGAGTTGTGCGCGGATCCGCAGGTTGACGCGATCATCATTGCCACGCCCAACAATACGCACCTGCCGATAACTGTCGAGGCGGCGGCGCACGGCAAGCATGTGATGTGCGAGAAGCCGCTGGGGCTGAATGCCGACGAAGTGCGTCGCATGTACCATGCCACCCGGGATGCGGGTGTCGTCCACATGACGGCATTTACCTATCGCTTCGCCCCGTCGATGCGTTATCTGAAGAGTCTGTTGACTACGGGAAAGCTGGGAGAGCCGCGACACTTTCGCAGCCAGCGTTTCCTGGATTGGCCGGAGACCAGTTGGGGTTGGCGGCAATACAAGAAACAGGCCGGCGCGGGTGATCTGTTTGACATGACCATTCATCGTCTCGATTTTGCGATGGACCTCGCCGGGCCGCTGGCGCGAATCTGCGGGGCTGTGGCGCAATTCGTACCGCGCGATTGGACGGTCGCCGGCGAAGTGTGTGCGCCCTCCGAAGTCGATGACTGGTCGTGTTTGATCGGGGAGTTCCAGTCCGGTTGTGTGGGTGTCTGGGAGGGCACGACCCTGGCCAAGGGGTACGGGCTGAAGGGTTTTGGGCACGAGTGGGCGGAGATCAACGGATCGGAGGGATCGGCCGTCTATCGGTTGCACGAACCCCATGTGCTGCTGCTCGGTCGGACAGGGCAGGATCTGGCCCCGGTCGGGGTGCCGGAGGAGTTTCTCAAGCCGGCGGGCAGTCCGCGCGATCCGTCGCAGGGGGAACCTGCTCGCGTCTTCCGTTATGATCTGGTGTGGGAGTTCGTGTCGGCGATTGTGGAGCAGCGCGACGCCGTTCCGAGCTTCTACGATGGTTTGCGTGCCCAGGTTGTGGCTGACGCCGTGTTGGATTCGCATCGTCGGCGCACCTGGATTGACATCCCGGACGAACCCCGCTGACTTCACCGGACCCACCTGCCTGCTCGGCATTTCGCCGGATCCCACCAAGAAAGCAACCTGCATGGCCACGGCTCTGGAAAGTACGATCACCCAGGCGAATCGCCGCCCGATCAGTAGTGTGCACACGCTTACGGGAATACGCATTCTGTCACTGGCGGCTTACGCGCCCGCGGAGACGGTTCGCAACGAGGACCTTGCCGCGCTCGGATATGACGACAAGTGGATCATTCAGCGCACGGGAATCCGCGAACGGAGGCGGACACCGCCCCAGTTGGCGACGAGCGATCTCAGCTGGGAAGCGGCCCGCCGTTGCCTGGAGCAGGCGGGAGTGCAGCCGTCCGAGATCGACCTGATCATTGTGGCTACCGTGACGCCGGATGCACCGATGCCGTCGACGGCTTGCCATCTGCAGCGGCGTCTGGGGACCCACGGTCCGGCGATGGACTTGAATGCGGCCTGTTCCGGTTTCATTTACGCACTCGTTACCGCGGCGCAATTCGTCAAATCGGGCTGCAGCCGTCGCGCCCTGGTCGTTGGGGCCGACGTGATGTCGCGTGTCGTGAACCCGCGCGACAAGAAGACGTTTCCCTTGTTTGGCGACGCGGCGGGTGCCGTGTTGGTGGGCCCGGGCCAGCAGGATCAAGGCTTTCTGGCCTACACGTTGGGCGCGGACGGTCACGGTGCCGATCTGCTCCGCGTACCTGCCGGAGGGACTCGGGAGCCGATGACCCCGGAAGGCCTGGCGCGCGAACGGCAGTTCCTCCAAATGGACGGCCGATCCGTTTTCAAGTGGGCCATTCGCGTGGTGTGCGATTCGGCCTTGGATGTGCTGGCCCACGCCCGTATGGCGGCTGCCGGCATCGATCTGGTGGCCCTGCATCAAGCCAACGTGCGCATCATCAACGCCATCGTTGACGATCTGGGCTTCGACCCGGGCAAGGTGCTGGTGAACGTCGAACGCTATGGCAACACATCGGCTGCCAGTATCCCGCTGGTATTGGCCGAAGCGCAAGCCCAGGGTCGTTTGTCCCCCGGTTCGCTGGTCCTCACCAGCGGCTTCGGCGCGGGTCTGACGTGGGGCACTGCCCTCATTCGCTGGTAGTAGTTGAGTGTGTCCATGAGCAAGTCACAGAAACTGATCGCGCGGTCCGAAGTGCGCGCCGAGGATACCTGGGATCTGAGCCGGCTGTTTGCCAGTGACGCCGCGTGGGAAAAGGCATTTCACCGCTTCGAGAAACAGATCTCCCGCTACGGCGAATTCCGTGGCCGGCTGGCTCAGGACGCCGACACTCTGGCCGCCTGCCTGACGTTCGACAGCCAGCTGGAGCGCGCGGGGGAGCGACTCGGCACGTACGCCTTCCTCAAAACGGCCGAAGACCAGGCTCACGGCGGCTATCAGGCGCTCCACGCCCGCTACCAGCACGTGGCCACGCGCGCGGCGGAAGCTGCCAGTTACCTCCGACCGGAGATTCTGGCCATTCCGGACAAGAAGCTGCGCAAGGCACTCGAGTCACCCGCACTGCGACCCTACAAGCTGCTCATCGAACGCCTGCTCCGGTTTCGGCCGCATACACTGCAGGAGCGCGAGGAGACGCTGCTCGCCATGCAGGGCGAAATGGCGACGGCGGCCCACAAGGCCTTTCGCCAACTGCTCGACACGGATCTCAAGTTCGGCGTCGTGCCGAATGAGAAAGGGCAGATGATCGAGTTGACCAATTCCACGTTCAGCCAGTTCCTGCAGTCACCTCAGCGCGCGGTGCGGCGCGCGGCATTCCACCAGTACTACGCGCAGTTTGCCGCCCACGAAAACACACTGGCAGCAACGCTTGCCGGATCCATTCACGCCGACGTGTACTACGCGCGTGCCCGTCACTACCCGAGTTCGCTGGCGGCGGCACTCTTTCCGGACAACGTCCCCGCGTCGGTCTATGATCAGCTCATTGCGGCTGTTCGCAGGCACCTCCCGTCCGTGCATCGCTACTACGACATCCGTCGCCGCAAGATGCGGCTGAAAGACATTCATCACTACGATACCTACGTCCCGATCTTGTCGGATCTGCGGACCCGGTATCGCTGGGATGATGCCGTGGACGAGGTTATCGCTGCCCTGGCTCCTCTGGGGAGTGAATACGGCGATATCCTGGCCGCGGGACTGCGGGGCCGCTGGTGCGACCGTTTTGCCAATCGGGGCAAGCAAAGCGGCGCGTTCAGCTGCGGCAGCTATGATGGCGACCCGTACATCCTGATGAACTACAAACCCGAAGTGCTGGACGACCTGTTCACGTTGGCGCACGAGGCAGGCCACTCGATGCACTCCTACTACTCCGCGCGCCACCAGCCGTTCTGCTACTACAACTACTCGATCTTTGTGGCGGAAGTTGCCAGCACTTTCAACGAACAGTTGCTGAGCCAACATCTCCTGGCACGCGCTGCCGATGACCAGCGACGGGCCTATCTGTTGAACCGCGAAATCGATGGGATTCGGGCCACGATCGTGCGGCAGACGATGTTCGCCGAATTCGAGAAGATCACTCACGCCATGGCCGAAGCGGGCGAGCCGCTGACCGTCCAGTCGTTTCGCGAAACCTACCGGCAGCTGCTGCAGGATTACTTCGGACCGGATTTCGCGCTGGACTCGGAGCTGACGCTGGAGTGTCTCCGCATCCCCCATTTCTATCGCGCGTTCTACGTGTACAAATACGCCACGGGCCTGGCGGCCGCGATTGCCCTGAGCCGCCGTGTGCTCCAGGGGGGACCAACAGAACTCGCCGACTACCTCGGATTCCTCCAAGGCGGCTGCTCCCAGGAGCCGCTCGACCTGCTGCGCGGCGCCGGCGTGAATATGGAACTCGCCGAGCCCGTGGAAACGGCGCTCCGGCGATTCGAGCAACTCGTTGCGGAACTCGATCAGTTGCTCTGACCCGTGAACGCTCACGGAGGACGGTTCCGCGCCCGGCCGCGATGGCCCGATTCCGGTTTCCCATCCCGGTACCAAACCCCAAGCCCCGGCCGACTTCCCGCGCCGGGGAGTCAAACGTTCGTTGTTCAGTTCCTGTACAATCGGGAGAACTTCCCTTTATGACGAATGTGGTGTCTGGGTAATTTGTTACTGTAAGTATCTGTAAGTAAATAATTTATGGAAATCTGTCAAAAAGCCGTTGCGGCAGGTGTTTAGAAAAACTTCAGAATTTTTTGAAAATCCTAAGCGGTTGGCTTGGTTCATCTTGGCTGCGGTGTGGGCTGTCACGGCGCGGATTTTCGTTTGCGAGCGAACCGATCTTCCGCCACACTTCGTTGGAAGGGGCATCGACGTTCCTTCTCTTGTCTGACTGCTGAACGCAGGATGTGACAGATCGCTGTTTCCGTGTCCCGTTCATGCAAGGGGTCTGGTCACTCATGAACACTTCGCTCATTCGTCGCGCCGTCGCGCTCGCTGCCGTCTGTCTCCCCGCCGTTGCGCTCGTGACACGGGCTGAAGCTCAACAGATCGGCTGTGGACAATGCCTGGTCTACAAGACCATTTATGAACAGCAGCCCGTGACGACCTATCGGCTGCAGTATGAGACCGTCATGCAGGAACAGGACATCACGGTGTCGCGGCCGCAGTGGTTTACGGAAACTCAGGAGCGGCGCTACACGGTGGCCAAGCCCGTGCTGGAAACCAGCACGCGCGAGGATCGATACCGGGTGATGCGCCCGGTCACGGAAACGGAAACGCGCTACCAGCAGCAGATTGTCCGCAAGCCGGTCACGGAGACGGTGATGCAGAACCAGAACTACGTGGCGTGCGAACCCGTGACCACCATGCGCACGCAGTACGTGGACCAAGGGGGATACGTGGATCAGGCCACGTGCGTGCCCGGCGCCACGCAGACTCGGTTGCGGTGGCTGCCCGGTGCGTGCGCGGTCGATCCGGCCACGGGGTCATCGTACTGGCAGCGCGGCGGGCTGCATTGGGTGCAAACGCAGGACCCGGCCACCTACTCCGTCCAACGCGTGTACGTACCCAACGTGGTCGCACAACAAGTGCCGCAAACCACGTATGTGCAGAAAGTCGTCACACAACAGGTTCCCACCCAGGTCACCCGCTACGTGGATGAGGTGGTGCAGCAGCCGGTTTCGGTGCAAGTCTGCAAATGGGTGGAGGAAGAAGTCGTGCGGCCGGTCACGGTGACTACTCAGCGCATCGAGTACGTGGAGCAGGTGGAACCCGTGCAGGTGCAGGTTTGCCGTTGGGTGACCGAAACGCAGAAGGTCCAGGTGCCTCGCCAGGTTGCGAAATGGGTGGCGTGCACCACGACGCAGCTCGTGCCGCGCACGGTGGCCGTGAGCACCCCCGTCAATCCTTGTGCTACGTCCTACGTGGCCCCCTCCTGTTGCGGCGCCACGCCGACGGTCGTACCTTCCGCCGCGCCGGCGGTCAGCGCTCCCGGCAGCACCGGCGTTCCCACCCCGGCCGACGTCAAGCCGGCGCTGGATCCTCGGACTTTGCCCGGAGCGGAGCAGAGTCAGACCCTGCAGAAACCGCCTGTTTCGGCGGAACCGTCACCGACGCCGGCCAAAGCTCCTCAAGAGGAACAAAGCCCAAAGGACGAGAATAGCCGCCTGGTGCCCGTACCGCGTACGGAGACTTGAACCGGGACCATCGTGGCGTTGAGTCCCCTCGGACCCGCGTCGCACTACCGCGTTCCTTGCCCCGCTTCTTTCGCGATTGACAGTTGTCGGTGGGACGGCGACACTGGCAGCTCGAGATGCGCGAACCCGGACCAGGCAGGGAGTGAACGCTCCACTCCGGAATCATCATGTCCACGGCCAACGGAGCCCATCCACCGAGCTGGATCCATGCCAAGCGTGTGGCGTTCGTCGGCAAGCTGGGAGGTGTGACCCGGCGCGAAGCCCAGCAGATGGTGCGGCAGCAGGGTGGCACTCCCCTGGCCCGTTGCGATGCCACGGCGGACGTGATTGTGATCGGCGCCGAAGTCTTACCCTTGGACGAGGAAGAGACACTGCTGGATGACCAGGTCCAATCCGCGGCCGACGCGGGCCGGATCGAGATCATCTCGGAGACGGAATTCTGGCAACGGCTCGGTCTGATGGACAACGAGCAGAGCGTGCGGCGACTCTACACACCCGCCATGCTGGCCGAACTGTCCGGTGTGACCGTGCCGACGATTCGCCGCTGGCATCGCCGCGGACTCATCAAGCCGGCCCGTGAAGTGCATCGTCTGCCGTACTTCGATTTCCAGGAGGTTGCGACGGCACGGCGCCTGGCACAATTGCTGGCGGGTGGCGACTCGCCGCAGTCCATCGAAAAGAAACTCGCGCAGCTGGCTCGATTCGTGCCGAATGTCGAACGTCCGCTGGCGCAATTGTCCGTGATTGTTGAAGGAACGCAGATCCTGCTGCGCCACGGCGAGGGCCTGATTGAGCCCGGCGGGCAGTTGCGCATGGACTTCACCGCACTGGAGACCCGCCAGGAACAGACGGCGGCGGAACCGACCCTGTCGCTGGCGGACTATCTGGCCGAGCACCAGCCGTGTTCCACGCCGCAAGAGATGCTGCGCGCGGCGGGGATCCACGAGGATCAAGGAGATCTGCCGGCGGCGGTCGAAATGTACCGCGCGGCGCTTGCCGTCGGAGGTGCCAATGCCGAGACCTGCTTTCAACTGGCCGAACTGTTGTACCGGCTGGGAGACACGGCCGCTGCCCGCGAACGCTACTTCATGACGATCGAACTGGATGAGGACTTCGTCGAAGCGCGCGCGAACCTCGGCTGCGTGCTGGCGGAAACGGGTGAACTGGAACTGGCGGTGGCGGCGTTTCAAGGCACGCTCACCTACCATCGCGACTACCCCGACGTGCATTACCACTTGGCGCGCACGCTGGATCAGCTCGGCCGGACCAGCGAAGCCGACCAGCACTGGCGCGCATTCCTGCAACTGGCTCCCGACAGCCCGTGGGCGAGTGAAGCGCACGACCGGTTGCACTCCGCAACGTGATTATCCACACGTTCCCCGCTGCACGGCGGGGCGGGTGTCAATCGAGCACGAGCAAGTAGGCCTGATCGCACCGTGGCAGCAGATGGTCGGACTCCACGGGGCGAAAACCGTACCTCACGTACAAGCTGGTTGCCGCCGTCAGCACCGAATTCGTTTCGAGCCATACTTCGCGAAAGCCACCGCGGCGGGCGGCCAGCAGCATGTCCTCCAGCAGTCGTCGCCCCACACCGCGCCCCCGTGCCGCGCGCGCCAGATACATTTTGCAGAGCTCCGCGCGGCGAGGTGTCAGCGGATACAATCCGGCGCAACCGACGATCTGTCGCGCCGCGCCTTCCACTACTTCGAAGCACCCGCCGCGCTGCCAATAGTTGGCGGCCAGATCATCGAGATCCGTGTCCGTCGTCGCACCCTCGTCCAGAACGCCGAACTCGGACCGCACCATGTGCAACACGGCACGGATTGCCGGCACATCATCCAGAACCGCGGCGCGGATGGAGAAGCCGGAAGTATCGGAACTGGAGTCGCCGCTTCGCATGCGGAATCCCGCCGGGCAGGGAGGGGCACTTATTTCAACCGACTGTGGCGATTTCCCGTCACCGGCCATGCTCGTCCGGGGATGCCGTGGGGCGCCGGCCGTGCCAGGCATAGTACACGGGTATGCCTGTCGCCATCAGCAACAGACCGATCAGCGTGGCTTGTGGATCGCCGACGATCACGTACACGAGAAACGGTAGGGCAATTGCCAGATACAATGCCGGAGTGAAGGGATAGCCCCAGCAGCGGTAGGGACGTTCTCGATCGGGATGAGTCGCACGCAGACGGTAGACGCCCGCGACCGTGAGCGCCCCGAACATGACGGAAGCAAATGTGGTGTAGGTCAGCAGCGCGCTGTACGACCCCGAAATCGCCAGCACGCAGGACCAGGCACCCTGGTACGCCAGCGCCGTCACCGGTGCCCGGCTGTGCGGGCGCAAGGACGCGCAGGAGCGGAAAAAGAGCCGTTGGCGCGCCATCGCGTAACAGACGCGGGCACCTCCCAGGATCAGGCCATTCAGACACCCGAACGTGGACACCAGGATCGCGATGACTACCAGGACCGAGCCGATAGGGCCAAACAGGGCTACGGCGACGGGTTCCGCGACGCGGTTTTCGGGTACCACAGCCATCTCGTTCAGCGGCAGGTTCGCCAGGTAGGCCACATTCGTCAGCACGTAGATCAGCGTCACCACGAACGTGCCCAGCAGTAAGGCGCGCGGCAGCGTGCGCTGGGGCTGACGAACTTCCTCCGCCACAAACGTACCCGTATTCCAACCGTCAAAGGCAAACAACGCCTTGGAAAGAGCTACCGCCAGACCGGCAGTGAATCCCGTTTGGGCCGCGAGCACGCCCGGTTTCAAGTCGAACAGCGGGACGAAATTCCCCCAGTGCCCGCCGATTTGCGGCAAGCCGCAAACGATCAAACCTCCCAGCGCAGCGACCTTCAGCACGGTGAAGATGTTCTGCACTGTCGCCCCCTCGCGCACTCCCAACATGTTCACGCCGGTCAGGATCGCGATGATGACGCACGCCACGGTCTGGGCGCTGTTGATTTCCAGGGAGTACGCGGGGCCTGCCGCTTGGGGCCAGACTCCGGCGATCCACTCTCCGATCGGTGCGGAGAACAGCACATTTGCCTCGGACAGAGCCGGCACAAAAACGCCCAGGTACTTCGCGAAGGCGATGGCCACCGCCGCATTGAAGCCGGTCTGAATTACCAGAAACAGCGTCCATCCGTAGAGAAATCCCCAGAAGCGTCCGAAGGCTTCCGTGAGGAACACATATTGGCCGCCGGCGTGCGGCATCATCGCCGCCAGTTCCGCGGTGGAGATGGCTCCCAGCAAAGTGAACAGACCCGCGAAGGCCCACAGGCCCAGCAGGATGCCAGGCGCCTGGACCCATTGGGCCATGATCGAAGGAGCAAAGAAGATCCCCGAGCCGATCATCGAACCGACGACAATCGCCGTGGTGTCGAAGAGGCCCAGTCGCGGCCGGAAATGCTCCGAGGAATGCAAAACTCCACCTCACATCAGACTTTTGCCTGTGCCAGGGCCACCATCTCCTGGAACACTCGGCGCTGCTCCTGCAAGGCGGCAACGCGATCCTCGGGCTTGGTGCGGCATTCCAGCAGCAGCCAGCCTGCATAGTCCATGCGTACGAACAACTCGATCAGCCGCTGGTAGGGATAATCGCCGACGTTGAGTTCCCGTACGTGCGCCGTTCCCCCGAACCGAGCCTTCACCAGGTCGAAATTATGCACCAGACCTTCACCGTCCAGGTCCTGTTCGTTGCAGTTCCAGCAAACACGGACGTTCGGCTGATCCACGTGGTCCATGATCTGCTTCATGATCGGCAAGGGAGCGCAACTGCCATGGACCTCCAGGCGGATCTCTTGCTGGAATTCCGCCGCGAACTTGCCGACTTGGTTCAGTGACTGGCCGATCTGTGCAATCGTCTTCTGTTGCTCCACATCCCGGGGCAAATCGTTCGGCTTGACCTTCACGCCGCTGCCGCCGCAGTCATAGCTCAGCTTGACGAACTCCTTGGCCCGTTCGATGGACTTCTGCAACTGCCCCGGATCGGCATAGTGGAAGGCTTCATTGGTGCCGGGTCCCAGAAACTTCACTCTGCTGTCGGCAAACCGCTTGCGGACTTCCGCGCGCTGCTGAGCATTCAGTGACGGCTCGACTCCGTGCTTGTGTTCCGTCCTGGTCTCGACAGCCAGGATCTCTGCCTTTTCACAATTGGCAATCAAGGTGGGAAGGTCCCAGTCCTGTCCCCACAGGTACGTGCAGAAACCCAACTTCATGTTGTTGCCCGGCTTGTCAGCCGCAGCAGCGCGGCCAGCTCGTGCGGGCAGCGCGAGGGCCGCCGCGCCCATCGCCAGGGAGGTCTGGAGGAATTGCCGTCGAGTGTTGCGAGACATGGTTGTTCCTTTCCGATGAAGTACAGGATCGCTCCCGAGTCAGAAGCGCGTCCGCGACCATGATAGTCAATTCTCTGGCGGATCGCCTGCAACTTCCGCCACCACGGGGGTTCCTAGGCGCCCGGCGAACAGTGGGGGCAGGGGACACTCGAGCGAGTCTCCGAACGCGCGCAGCAGTTCCGCCTCGCCGACGGTCACCTGACCATCCGCGGACACCGCCAGGAGGGCCGCGTGCAGCAGGCGTTTCTTGATGGCGGGAGCGCTCTGCTGTACCGTGTCCAGGGCCTCACTTAGAGCACCCACGGTGCAATCCTCCGGCTTGCGCAATTCCAGAGAGTCCTCGAACCCCATGGTTTCCGCGGCCCGCCGGAAAGACTGCTCCCGTGCCTGCGGATCTTGTGTTCCCAGATGTGCCACGGCCGAGAGTAGTACCTCCACGTCAAGCTTCAAACCGTTGACCGAGAGGTACCGAGCCGTCGCGGGGTTGGCGCGCGCGAAGTGCCGATCCAGGCGCGCGAACAGACTGCGTTGCAGCGCGAATTCGAATAGACTGATGCGCCGGTCCGCTGACGCGAGTTCCACGGCGGTGTCGCGGAACTCCCGATACTGCTGGCTGGACAATTGCCGCAACGTGCTGGCTACGAGTTCGATCAGCGGCAATCGGCCGGCGGGTCCCTGAGCTGCCACCAGCGGCGCCAGCTGCTCGGTCGCATCGGCCGCGGCCGCGCCGAGTCGTTCGCGGATGGTTCCCAGCTGACTGCGGCGAATGCCGGCGTTCTCATCCAGCAACAGGGCCAGGATCACCGCCCGCGCCGAGAACGTCTGATGAACGGCTTGCCGGAGCGGTTCCGGCAGCGTGCTCAGCAACTGCTGGACGTAATTCACTTGTTCGGTGCTGAGCGTACCTACCGCAGCCAGGAACGCCGTCGCTGTCAGCGGTTGCTTCCCGGACGGCTGCGACACGGATTGTCCGAGTGGTCTGCGGAGAGGCGCGAATGGTCGCCGCTCACTTACGGCCGCTGCCGCCGGTTCCTCGAGCGCGCGAACCACCGGGAATTCGCCGTCGAAATGCGGTTCGATGCGGCGAATGCGATCGACCAGCGGTGGGTGCGTGGCGAATCCGGGGAACCACAGGCCGCGCAGTGCGTTGCCAAAGAACATGTGGCTGGCGGTCTCCGCCTCCGGTGTCACCAGCAACGATCCGCCGGATAGTCCGCCGATCTTTTTGAGCGCGCAGGCGATGCCATCGGGATTGCGGGTGAACTGCACGGCGGAAGCGTCGGCCAGATACTCGCGCTGCCGTGAAATGGCGGCTTTGATCAAGCGGGCAAAGAACAGCCCCACATAACCGATCACGAACATGCCCAACCCGATCAGCACAATCTGGCCGCCACCCTTCTTGCGAGAACTGCTGCTCGAACCGTTGCTCACGCGCATCAGGTAATATCCGATGATGGCCAGCAGCAGGATGCCATGCAGCAGCCCGATCAGACGCAGGTTCAGGCGCATATCGCCGTTGAGAATATGGCTGAATTCATGGGCCATGACACCCTGCAGCTCATCGCGGTTCAGCATCTGCAGGGTCCCGCGATTGACGCCAATCACGGCATCGCCCGGGGTGAAGCCGGCTGCGAAGGCGTTGATGCCCTCTTCCCGATCCAGCACGAAAACCGGAGGCACCGGCACGCCCGACGCCAGCGCCATCTCCTCCACCACGTTCAATAGTCGCCGTTCTTGCAGATCGAGTGTGTCCGGGTTGATGCGGCGGCCGCCGAGTGTCGCGGCCAGCGCTTCCCCTCCGCCGCGCAACTCCAAGGTTTTGTACAGGGTGCCCATGGCGACTACCAGCAGCACGCTGCCGGTAACCACCACGAACAATATGGGATTCCACCAGTTTGGCCCGTCGCCGCGCGATAGACTGTCGGTTCCGGTCAGGACCACCAGAATCACGGCATACAGGGCCAGCACCATGGCGGTCACGGCCAGCACGAAGTAGCCGAGCAGCATCCACGTCTTCCGCCGCGCGACATCCTGATTTTGAAAGAAGTCCATACGGCACCCGGTCCTCGGATCGGCGTCTGCCTCGCGTCACGATAGCCCGCACCCGGTCTTGCTGCCGGGATCCGCAACCATGCCGCCGTTCAGAATTTGACCTGCGGCGTTTCGCGTTCCTTCTCGTTCGTTACCTGGAACAGCTCAGCCGGACCGAATCCAAACATGTCGGCAAAGAGGGCGGCGGGGAATTGCTCCCGGCGCGTGTTGTAGTGCATCACGGCGTCGTTGAATGCCTGGCGCGAGAAGGCGATCTTGTTCTCCGTGGAACTCAGCTCTTCCTGCAAGGCCAGCATGTTCTGATTGGCCTTCAAATCCGGGTAGGATTCCGCGATGGCAAACAGCCGGCCGATCGCTCCACCCAATTGCACTTCCGCGTTGGCCAGATCATGCATGGCCTGCGGCTGACCGGGATGCGCGGCAGCTTGCTGGCCGGCCTTGTAGGCCACGTTACGGGCCGCAATCACCGCCTCGAGCGTCTCGCGCTCGTGCTTGATATAACCCTTGGCCGTTTCCACCAGATTGGGAATCAGATCGTAGCGCCGTTTCAATTGCACGTCGATTTGGGCGAACGCATTCTGGTAACGGTTCCGCAGCGAAACCAGGGAGTTGTAAATGCCGATGACGATCAGAGCGATCAGCGCTACCAGTACGACTACGACAACCAGAGTACCAACCAGGACGGCAAGCATGCTGGGCTCCTTGAATAGGTTGCGGAAGGGACACTGAGGCATTGTACGCGGTGTGCTCCAGCGCTGCCCAGTCGGCCAGGGACAAACGGCCTGGAGCCGGCCGCGAATTATTTACACTTCGCCCCGGCGCACCTATTATGGGTCGCGTGGAGCGGAAATAATCCTGGATCTGCAAAGGGAGTGCGTAATGGACGTATCTCAGTCTGGTCCGAGTCCCGAAATGAAGGCCGAGCGACCGGTCAGCAATCGGCGGCAGTTCATCCAGGCCGCGGGGATACTGCCGGCGACCATTGTGGCCGCTCGCAACGCGATACCCGGCGCGGCGGCCGAGAACGGACGCACCAGCCTGCCGCAGATCCGGCTCGGGTCCTACTCGATCTCGCGACTGATTTGCGGTGCCAACCCGTTCAACGCCGGCTCCCATCTGTCGGTCTTCGTGAATCACCAGATGCGGGAATACTACACGCCCGACCAGATCCTCAGGACCCTGCGCCGCTGCGAAGAGGTCGGGATCAACTGTTGGCAATCCGGCACGAAGAACATCGACCTTTACCGGCGCTACGTCGATGAAGGAGGCAAGATGCACTTCCTGGCGATTGCCGCCGGCGACGAGGCCGAGATCGCCATGCTGGCACGCGGGGGTTGCATCGGTATTGCTCACCACGGCGAAGTCTCCGACCAGCTGTTCAAGACCGGCAAACTGGAGGCGATGCACGACTACCTCAAGCGCGTGCGCGATGCTGGATTGCTGGTGGGCGTCTCCACGCACATGCCCGCCGTCGTGGACGCCGTCGAGTCGAAGGGATGGGACATCGATTACTACATGACGTGCGTTTACGAACGGCACCGGAGCAAGGAAGACCTGGAGAAACTGCTGGGGCAAGCGCCCATTCCGGTGGGTGAAGTCTATCTGCCGCAGGATCCGCTGCGCATGTTCAAGGTCATCCAACAGACGAAGCGCACTTGCCTCGCATTCAAGATTCTCGCTGCCGGTCGGCTGTCGGAGCGACAGCAATGGGTCGAGGAGGCGTTTCGCCGCACGTGCGAATCCATCAAACCGCAAGACGGGATGATTGTAGGAATCTACGATCGATACAGTGACCAGCCGGCACAAGACGCCGAACTCGTGCGCCGTTTCAGCACCGCCGGCAAGTCCATCTGACGCATTCCCCGCACGGCCGACGGGGTGCGGGTGCATGGGTAGTACGACGCGGCGCTTCGAACCTCCCGGTCACATCGCGACCGATCGGACCGGCGTGCGGCTCAACCCTTGTCCGCGTGCGGCCCAAAGAACTGATAGTACGGCTCCCCGCGCGCCAGTCGCAGGACGTAGAGCGCCACCTCGCGCAGATGGTAGTCGCCCCACATGCACGACTCGCCGCAAGGGATCCGCGCGTGGCCGGGAACGTGATCCCACCCGCGAGGTCGATGGTAAATCGTGTGGAGCAACAGTCCCTGGTGTTGCGCGTCGTCGCTGAGATACGGAGGCCGCAACAGAGTCCGCAACACGGTGAGGCCGGCTTGAAAGTAGCGTCTGCCATTTGCGCCGTCTCCACAGCCGGCCAAATAGCGTCCCAGCCGCAGCAATCCTTGGGCGGCGATGGCGGCCGCCGAACTGTCAACCGGCTCCCAGTCGTTGAACGGATCGGCCGGACGCTGCAAATAGTCCGGCAAACGCGCAAGTCCCGGGGCACCGGTATCCCAATACGGAACACCGTCGGTGGGCGTGTTCTCCAGATAGAAGTCGCAGGTGGCTTGCGCCGCCGCCCGCATCAACGGCTCATTGGTGGCACGGCCACCGAATTGTTCCAGCTCCGCATCGCGGCGCGTCTGCAGCCATTCCAGCTGCTCGCTGTAGCCGGCCATGATCCAAGCCAGGCCGCGCGTCCACGTGGAAAACGGAGAATAGCCCTGCTGCGTACTGGGGCAGCGGTAGCGCCCGTCGTTGCAGTTGAAGACGCTCTCGTGCGCCACGCGCCCGCGCACGTCGTAGGCGTCGCGGCCCTCTCCGTAGTAAACGTTCCAGCGTGCTGTCGTGCGGGCGTGTTGCAGGAGCCGGTCGAGCAGATCGATGGGCTGATCGTTCTCACCCAAGAAACGATGTCCCAGCTGATGGGACAAAGCCAGGGCGCGCAGCGACCGAATGGTATCGGAAAACAGCGAGTGGGGACCATTGAACGAATAGATGTAACCGTCACCCTCGGCAGTCGTGCTCCAGCGCGCCGCCTGCACGGCACCGCTCAACTTCAAGGCCAGTTCATTGAACTCCAACTCGGCCTGCTGGAACCGCACGCGGCCTTCCAGCATCAACCGGCGCAGGTTGCCGTAGGTGCTCACGTTATTAAAACCGTGGTCGTGCACCCCCACGTGCGATACGTGAGAGGCCATGTAGCGCACGGTGTTCCGGCGACCCATCTCCAGGAATTGCTCGTCCCCTGTGGCGTCATACTGCAACAGAGCCGAGCCGAACTGAAAGCCCTGCGTCCATTCGGTCCAACCCTTGGCGGTGTAGCGGCCAGCAACCGTGAACACCGGGGCCCCGCGTTCGGCATCGAACTCCTGTTCGATGGCACGGATCTTGCGAGCCGACAATTTCCACATCCTTTCGATGTCCGCGAGGAGTTCGGTAACTGCGAGCTGGTAGTCAATCTGCAGCATGACGTTCGGCTCCCACGCCCTGAAATTCGCGAGCTGCCGCGGGTAACAAGCCGGGCAAAGCAGCAGCGCGTGCCATCATCCGGTCTATTGCCGGGCGAATCAAGGTGGTGTGCGCCAGCCGCGCGAATCGGAACTCACTAAGCTTGCAGACGGCCGGGATGTCGGCTAAACAACACGGCGCAAACGTGGCTATTTCCTCGAGTCGCGAGATGTCGGGCGTTGTCCGGCCCGTATGGTCTTCAGCGGCAATTCGTGCGGAGGACGTCATCATGAAAGACAGACTTCCCGGGAGCGCTCGATTTCGGAGTCACTCGTTCGTCTGGCTGCTGCTGATGGGTGCGAACTGCGGCCCGGCATGCGCGCTGGAGTTTCCAGGACCGGCGCCCGGACCGGCCCAGGCCGAGCTGAGCGCGAATCGGTTGTCGCTTTCCAACAACGTGCTGGCAGTGCACTGGGACTTGGCGCCGCCGGTCCGGCAGCTCGTGGAGCTGCGGGATGAGATTACCAGTGAGACCGTCGCGCCGGCCAGTCCACTGTTTACACTGCAGCTCCAGGATGGCCGCGTCATCCAGGCGGGACAGATGTCGGCGCCGGCCGCTCCGCAAATCGAACGCTTGCCCGGCAACGCCCAGGCCGTGCGCGCGTGCGAGCGCTTCGGCGGCTGGCGCGCCTCGCTGTCGCTGACCACGGAAGACGGCCAGATTCAGATCGTCTGGCGGGCGTCCTTGCGCGACGGGGCGAATTACATCGTGCAGGAGATCCTCGTGGATGAACCGTCGCGGCAACGACTGCAGTCCGTGACGCTGATCGACGCGCTCTGCCAGGGTGCTGAAGTCGCGGGAACTGTCGATGGATCGCCCGTCCTGGCTGGTGGCCTGTTCCTGGCGGCGGAGGACCCGTTGGCCAAGAACACGGTGCGCGATGGGCGGGCGGTTTGCACGGTGGCTTGCGCAGCGGCGCCGGGTGTCGCCGATTGGCGCTGCCGCGCGTCGCTGGGTGTGCTGCCGCGGGAGCAGCGGCGGCGCGCGTTTCTGTACTATGTGGAACGTGAGCGCGCTCGGCCGTACCAGCTCTTCGTCCACTACAACTCGTGGTGGGACATTGCTTGGGGGGACCGCAAGATGAACGAAGCCGAGTGCTTGGACGTGATTCGCGGTTTCGGTGAACCCCTGACGCGGGCTCGAGGAGTAGCCCTGGATTCGTTCTGTTTCGATGACGGCTGGGATGACAACCGGACGTTGTGGAAGTTCCATTCCGGGTTTCCCCAGGGATTCACGCCGCTGCGCGACGTGGCCGAATCCTATCGATCACATCTGGGAGTCTGGTTGTCCCCGTGGGGCGGCTATGGGAAACCGAAGGCCGAGCGGATGCAGTACGGGGCGACGCAGGGATTTGAAACCAACGACAACGGCTTCTCGCTGGCCGGGCCGGGATATTACGCCCGCTTCCGCGAAGCGTGCTTGGGCATGATTCGTGACTACGGCTGCAACTACTTCAAGTTCGACGGCATCGCCAGCGGGGTGGGTGCTCCGGGCGCCGGAGAGCAATTCGCCCCCGACGTGGCGGCGCTGCTGCGATTGATAGGCGATCTGCGCGCGGAGCGACCTGACCTCTTCGTGAACGTCACGACCGGCACATGGCCGTCGCCGTATTGGCTGTGGTTCGGCGATTCCATCTGGCGCAATGGCGACGACGTGGGGTTCCACGGAGCGGGTACGATTCGCCAGCAATCGATCACGTATCGCGACATGCACACCTACCGCATGATAGTCCAGCGTGCTCCGCTGTATCCGTTGAACTCGCTCATGATCTGCAGCGTCGTCTTTGCCCAGCGTGGTACAGCCGAGAAAATGAACTACGAAGTGGGCGACTTCATCGATGAGGTGCGCATGGCTTACGCGGGGGGCACGCAGTGCCTCGAGCTGTATCTTACTCCGAGGTTGATGCAGCCCGCCGGCTGGGATGCGCTGGCAGAGACGACGAACTGGGCGCGCCAACGCGCCGAGATCCTCGTGGACAGCCATTGGGTCGGTGGAGATCCGGGCCTGGCGCAAGCCTACGGCTATGCAGGCTGGAGCTCTCGCGGGGGAATTCTTGCGCTGCGCAATCCCAGCGACCAGCCCCAAACGCTGGCGTTGAGCCTCACTTCAGCCTGGCAGTTGCCCGATTCGGCGCCGCGCGAATACGCGCTCAAATCGCCCTGGTCGGCCGACACCGGCCAGCCGGAACTCAGACTGAAGGTTCACGAGGAGCACGCGTTTGAGCTGCGGCCGTTCGAAACGCGGGTTCTCGAAGGGACGCCTGTTGCCAGCAGTCAGTAGTTACATTTCGTATGTGTTCACGGGTCGGTGAAGAGACGGGGATCGGCCCATGTTGTCGGCCAGCGTCTGGTCCTGATGGCAGACCGTCAACGCCGAAAGATGCGCCAATCCCCCACCGACCCGTGAACGCTTACCGCGGTTCTAATAACGTAATTGCCCGCGAGACGGTGTGGTGGATTACCTCTCGGAGCCTTAACGGCGATACAGGAGAAAGCGTGTGACGCCGGAAGAGTTTCGCAGGCACGGTCGGCAAGTGGTGGATTGGATTGCCGACTACATGCAAACCGTGGAACAGTTCCCCGTGTTGTCGCGTGTCGAGCCGGGGGAAATTCGTCGGCGTCTGCCCCCTGCGCCGCCGCATCAGGGGGAGCCGTTTGACCGGATGCTGGCCGACGTCAACGACGTGTTGATGCCAGGGATCACTCATTGGCAATCTCCCAACTTTTTCGCGTTCTTTCCCGCGAACAATTCCGGACCTTCTATTCTCGGAGATCTGCTGTCGGCCGGACTGGGAGTCCAGGGCATGTTGTGGGCCACGTCACCGGCCTGTACCGAACTCGAGACGCACGTCTTGGACTGGCTGGTGGAAGCGCTGCAGTTGCCGGAGAAGTTCCGCTCGAGCGGGGCAGGCGGAGGCGTCATTCAGGATTCCGCTTCCAGTGCTTCCCTGTGTGCATTGTTGGCAGCGCGCGAACGGGCAACCGGCTATGAGTCGAACCGCCACGGTCTGCAGCGGTCCTTGGTCGCGTACGCCTCGAGCCAGGCCCATTCGTCCATCGAAAAGGCCATGATGATCTCCGGCCTTGGCGCGGCGAATCTGCGGTTGATCGACGTGGACGAGCGGTTTCGTTTGCGTCCTCAGGCACTGGCCCGTGCCATCGAACAGGATCTGTCAGCGGGCAAACAGCCGTGTTTCGTCTGTGCGACGATCGGTACTACGTCGGCCGGCGCGGTCGACCCACTGCCCGAGATCGGTCCGCTCTGCCGCCGCCACGGAATCTGGCTGCATGTGGACGGCGCGATGGCAGGGACCGCGGCCATCTGTCCGGAAATGCGTTTCCTCCAGGCCGGACTGGAATGGGCGGACAGCTACTGCTTCAATCCGCACAAATGGATGTTCGTGAATTTCGACTGCGACTGTTTCTTCGTCGCAGACCGCGCGGCACTGATCCGCACGCTCAGCGTCTTGCCGGAGTACCTCAAGAATCGCGCCACGGAATCGGGTGCCGTCTTCGATTACCGCGACTGGCAGATTCCCTTGGGGCGCAGATTCCGCGCCCTGAAACTGTGGTTTGTGTTGCGTTACTATGGTCTGGAAGGGCTGGCGCAGCGAATTCGTCAACACATCGACTGGGCGCGGCAGTTCGCGGATTGGGTCGCTCAAGACCCGGACTTCGAGGTGGTCGCGCCGGTCCTCTTCAGTCTCATCTGCTTCCGCAAACGCGGCTCCGACGATCTCAATCAGCAACTCCTGGATCGACTCAACCAATCCGGCAAGTTGTACTTGACCCACACGCGCTTGAACGATCGCCTGACCTTACGCGTGTCGATCGGGCAGACGCAGACGCAACTCGAACACGTGCGCGGAGCATGGGAACAGATCGTGGCCACCGCGCGGACGCTGGATTGATGTTTCCGACAATCAGCGACGCAGGATGGCTACTGCCAGTCGTCCGTCCGTGAACCAGCGGTCGCCGCCGCCGTTCTTTCCGGCGCGCTGTTCCTGGAAACCATCGAGGAAATAGCTGCGTTGGACGAGTCCTGTGCCGCGCAGGTCCTCCATGAGTTTATCGCGCTCGCGGTCCACCTCCGCGCCGATGTGGTGCGTGATCTCACCGGTACGATGGCTGAATCCCACGAACTGGTCATAGGTGGTCGCTCCGATCCACGCAGGTCCGGCAGCGCTCGCCGATTGCGGGACCAGCCAGAAGCGCACATGGTGACGTTGCCGCGGGTCGCTGCCTACGGGTTGTTCAAAAGCCAGGTCCTCGTGGCGACCAAACAGATACAGGTTGCTGACGGGCGCCTCATCATAGGGACGGTGCATGATGGTACCCACGGCGATCCCGAGGCAGCTCCGTAGCGTCAACGGATCTGCCGGGTACCATTTGGCCGCCAGCATGGCCCGTTTCAGGTCGGTTTCCGAACCGATTAGACCCACGTTCAACGGGTCGCCAGGCAGGCCGTTGGCCGTGTGTGTCAGAGACGGTTGGTTCTTCAGCTCCGGGTGCCAATGGGCGTACTCGTCCCAGACAAGCGGCAGCACGGAATATGCGATGACGAGATATGCAACCAGCAGACCGCCTGATCCGATGGCGAGCCAGTGGAGCATCTTGCGCCGTGTGGTGTTGTCTTTTCTCATCGTTTCCCCAATTTGGCCGAAGGCCAATTGTCCATCGTAGCCCGGGGGCAACGCCCCAGGAAGGTCTATCGGGATGGCGAGCTCGCAGACCAGCTCGCGATAAACGGCTTGCGTTGCGGGGACGTCTGACCGCGAGCGCCGGCACACCAGAATGCGGCCACGACCCGAGAATATGTCGGCACACATCGCCCAGCGGTCGGCGCGGTGTCTCCGCCCCTCTATTCTCTGTTCGGCGCGGGTCTCCGACCCCTGTTCTCTGTTCGGCGCGGGTCTCCGACCCCGCCGAAACGACTGACCGGAGGTCTCCCTTCCGCATTGCTTCGGACCATGCCGAGTTTGCTGGGCAATGACTCCCCACTCCTCAACGCCACCGCGCTCGTCGGTCCCTACCACGGTACGGTTGGCCGGCTGGCTGCGGCAGGACAGGCCGCATTCTGGTGTGCCGGCGCTCGCCGGCAA
>Ga0233425_10003148_pt1 | contig 30792 bp, 25 predicted proteins | sample Watercolumn_Towu_2_FD_181712 | JGI IMG/M metagenome (GOLD analysis project Ga0233425, IMG submission 181712) | Freshwater microbial communities from Lake Towuti, South Sulawesi, Indonesia - Watercolumn_Towuti2014_140_MG | ecosystem: Environmental > Aquatic > Freshwater > Lake | place...
CCGGGCAGCCTGTCCGGCCCTGAGTCTCGCCGGAGTGGTTCGCGACGCGTGCCCTCCCGCGGCGACGTGACTGTCTACCGCTCCAACCCGTAGTAGTCCGGCGCAAAGAAGATGCGCCCGTGGGAATCCGCAGCCGCAGTAGAGTAGATGACGTGGACGGCCAGGGGCACGGCCAGCGGGATCTCGGTCTCCTCTCCCGACTCGACGATGGGCCTGAGCCGCTCCCAGCCCATGTTGCGATCCCGGGAAAGAATCAGCGCGGCAAGGTCCAGGCTGCTCTCCACGCGGATACAGCCGTGGGAGAAGAGTCGGACGGGCTCGCGAAAGAGCCTGCGCAGCTGCCTGGGCGAACCGTGGATCGCCTGGCCGTAGGGGTTCTTGTAGACGAGCTTCATGCGGCCCAGAGCGTTCTCATCACCCGGTTCCTGGACGTAGCGGACCGAGTCCCCCGAGCCTGAGCGCACCTTGAAGTTGCGCGTTTCCAGGAAGGTCACGTCCGCCTTCGACCGTGGAACGATTTCCGCGGCAAGGATGGCGTCCGGCACGCGCCAGGCGGGGTTCACCACCACGCTCAACACCGCGGAAGCAAGCGGGGTCGTGGCGTTGGGATGTGCGCCCGTAGCGTCGGTCGCGTCGTTGCCTGCAATGGCCCGGAAGTGGCGGACGAACCGGCCGTCCTGGTACAGCTCGACGAAGGCTTGCGGGATCTGGGCGTGGAGGAACGCACCTTCCCACGGGCCGATGGAGCGGCGAAGCGTCGCCAGAGCACGGTCGATACGGGCGAGCTTGTCCTCAGCCTTCCACGACAGGCGCTCCAGAGTCTGTCGCCCTACCCTGCCCGTCCGCGGCAGCAGGTGTGCGGCCTGGAATGCGGCAACTGCTTCCTGCAGCGGTCCGTCGTAGACCGGACCCGAACCGGCAGCAAACCCCTCCGCGGCCAGCCGCGCTCGCAGAGGTGCTACGGCTGGGGACTTGCGCCCCTTCCTGATGTGTGCCCACGCCTGCTGCACCGGAGGAAACCCGCCGGCCGCGACGTAGCCGGCGTAGCGCCTGCGGGCCGCGACGAGTCCGGCATAGGCGCGAGTCTTCGGCCCGCACATGTCCGCGACCGCGGGCGGGGCCACTGCCATGTTTCGCAGGTTGGCGCGGATGAACCTGCCGGCCGTGTCGTGGCCGGAAAGCATTGCGGCCGCGGTGGCGTGGACGGCCAGCACCCAGGCGACTGCCGTGCCACAGGAGAGAGCATCCCCGCTGTCATGGTCTGCGCGGACGCAGGCAGCCTCCCAGCCGAGGGCGACCGGGTCGAGCCCATGGTCCGACAGGTCTGCCGCTCGAGCACAAAGGATCTTAAAGGAAGGGGGCTGGGTGCTCAGGAAGGGCTGGAGGTCGACGGCCTCGACTACTCCGACCGGACCGGCCGCCAGCCGTGCAGAGACTCACTCCTCGACCGACTCCTCTTCCGCGGGCTTGTCTTCCGCAGGCGCATCCGCGTCGTCGTCCGGGAGCGGAATCGGAGCCTCTGTGGAAGGCGCATCTACGGGCTTGTCCGCAGGCCTGTCTGCAGGAGCATCTGCGGGCTTGTCCGCAGGCTTGTCCGCAGGAGCATCTGCGGGCTTGTCCGCAGGCTTGTCCGCAGGAGCATCTGCGGGCTTGTCCGCAGGCTTGTCTGCCGGCTTGTCCACGGGTTCGTCCCCGGGCTTGTCCACCGGAGGCTTCTGCTTCTGCTCCTGCTTCTTCTTCTCCTCCTCGAGCCACTTGTCGCGCTCGCCCGGCTTCCACTTCTTGAAACCGACCTTGAAGCTGGCCTGCCACTGCCGCGTTTCCTTGTCCAGCTTGACGAGCTTCCAGTCCTTGGGCTTGACCCCGACGTCCGCGAACTTCTGGTCGTCGTAGATGGGCTTGAGCCGGATGGTATGGTCCTTGGTGCGGTCGAGGTCCTCCACGTAGAGGGTGAGGCCTTCGTCCTCGTAGAAGAAGTCCTCCCACGCGACGCCGTCGACTTCGAGGATGGGGTACTCGGAGTCGAGCTTGACGATCGCAACGCCGATGACGATGTCCTTGGGGTCCGTCTTCTCCTGTGCGACCGCGGCGCCCGCGGCGACGCACAGGCAGGCGAGCGTTAGAACGAGCCGTCCCAGAACCTTCATGACAAGCCTCCGACAAGTCCGGAGCGATTCTAGCCCCGCCCCCCCGCATGTCAAGCAGGCTGAGCCTGCCGGGTGCGATCGCCGCCGTGGCAGATTGGCAGGAGCCCGCGTGGAGGGGAGCTTCCTGACCCTGGATCAGTTTTCCGCTGGGGCTTGATCTGCGTTGGGCCGCGCTCGCATCTCCGTTTCAGGCACGGACTGTCCCTCCTCAGAATCCGTCCGGCGGGTCGGCGGGGGGATTCCAAGGGGCAGAAGGCGAGGTCGGAGTCGTTCTTTGACGACATGACGGGGTGGCAGCGGGCGGGAAATGCGCGGCGAACCGCCCGGCGACGTGCGTTCTCGCAGACCGGTTCAGCGGGCCGGCGATGGCTGGGGGCTTGGTGCAGCGAACGCGGCTGGTGCGGGTCAGGCGGCCTGCTTCCACTCGTAGCGGTGATGGATGCCACCGACACGGGGGAAGGCAACGACCTCGGCATCGCGGGGAGGCCGCGGCTGGACAGGCCGCGGCTCCGGGCAGTCCTTGTTTAAGGTGAGATGGCACCTGTCGGCGCCATAGTAGCGGGTCCAATCAAGGAGGAGGCGCCGAGCGTGGGCCTCGTTCAGGACGACGACATGGTCGAGAAGCTCGGTTCGGATACTGAGCACGAGGCGCTCGGCGACCGCGTTTTGAAGTGGTGTGCGGAGCGCTGTCTGCACGGACTCCAGGCCGAGCGCCTTGATCCAGGCCCGGACCGCGGCGCTGAACTTCGAGTCGCGGTCATGGATGATGTGCTTTGCCGACGGCGTCCCAGGGAACGCCTCCCGGAGCTGCTGGATGACCCACTGGGCCGTGGGGCTCTCGGTCACGTTGATGTGCAGGATCCGACGGCGGTCGTGGTGGATCACGAAGAACCCGTACAGCAGCTTGAACGACGCGGTCGGGATGGTGAAGAAATCCATGGCCGCGATGTCGGGCAGGTGATTGCGGAGGAACTTCTTCCACCGTTCGACCTTGTCGGGTGGGGGACGCTTCGGCAGGTATCGAGAGACCGTGGCCTGCGACACCTCGAGACCGAGCTTGAGCAGCTCCGCATGAATGCGTGGAGCGCCCCAGTCGTTCTCCCGCGCCATGCGGTGGATCAGGTCGCGGACCTGGCGGCTGACAGCCGGCCGGCCTGGGCGCTTGCCCGTCCTGGACTTCGCCGCCCAGTACTTGTTGAACCGCTCCCTCTGCCAGCGGATGACGGTGTCGGGGGTCACGAGGATGAGGCTGTTGACCCAGTTCGACCACTTCTCCTTGAGCGCGACCCAGAAGGCTCTGTCGGCATCGTCGAGGCGCGGCAGGGGCCGCTCCCGCTTGAGCGCCGCGACTTGTTGCCTCAAGGCCAGGTTCTCCAAGGCGAGCTCGGCCCTGTCTGCGAGCAGCGTGCGGACGAGAGAGAAGAGGGTCTGCATCATGAACGAAAGAACCCGCGGGGACATCGACTCCTCCTGCGATGCAGCGGAGCATAGTCTCCAGCAATGGCCAGAACAACCGATTCCGAGTCGATTTCCGCTTGTGCGGCCGGAGCGTCTGGGCTACGGTCGGGATGTCGGCGGGGCCAGATCGGCGGCGAACGGGTCGGCGCTGCCCAGATGTCGAGGCATGAGCGTGACTTCGATCTCCACGGCCATTCTTGAACAACTCGTTGAGGGCCGCGACCTTGAGGCGAAGCGCTCCGCGGGACAGGACGGACAAGGCGAACTGCCGCGGTCGTTCTTCGAGACCTACTCAGCCTTTGCCAACACGGATGGCGGGGTGGTCCTGCTCGGCGTCGAAGAGTTGGAGGATGGCAGGCTCCGGGTGAACGGAATCGCCGACACCCAACGAGTGCTGAAGGCACTGTGGGACGGCCTGAACAACCCGCAGCGCGCCAACGTGAACCTGCTCCGGGACGCGGACGTCGAGACCCTTGAGGTCGAGGGGAAGGCGGTCATCCGGATCGCTGTGGCCAGGGCACGTCGGCAGGACCGGCCCGTGTACGTCGGCCAGAACATGTTCACGGGGACCTACCGGAGGAACAACGACGGCGACTACCGCTGCCCGGAGGAGGTGGTCCGGCGCATGGTCGCGGAGCAGGTCGAGGATTCCCGAGATGCCCGGGTGCTCCTCCACTACGGGATGGACGACCTCGACTCGGCCACGATCGCTGCCTACCGCCGCTGGTACAACGCCAAGCTCTTCGAGCACCCCTGGGTCAAGCTCGATGACCGGGAGTTCCTGCAGCGTATCGGTGCGTTCGGGACCGACCGGGAATCGGGCAAGGAGGCGCTCACCGCCGGTGGTCTGCTCATGTTCGGGAAGATGGTGTCGCTGCGGGACGCGTTCCCGAACTACATGCTGGACTACCAGGAGCGGACGGCCTCGGGCTCGGAGCCGCGCTGGGTGGACCGTCTGACGCCCGATGGCACTTGGTCCGGCAACGTCTTTGACTTCTACGGGCTGGTCATTCTGCGGTTGTTCCGGGATCTGAAGGTGCCGTTCATGCTGCGGGGCGATACCCGCGTCGAGGAGACGCCGGTCCATGAGGCCCTACGTGAGGCCCTGGTCAACACGCTCATCCACGCCGACTACACGGGGCGCATCTCGCTGCTGGTGGTGAAGCGACCCGATTCGTTCGTGTTCCGTAACCCCGGGGCGATGCGCATGCCGGTTGAGACAGCGCTACGGGGTGGGGTGAGCGACTGCCGGAACCGCCGGCTGCAGTCGATGTTCCGGTACATTGGCCTTGGCGAGCAGTCGGGCTCCGGGATGCCCAAGATCCAGGCCGCGTGGAAGGCCCAGCAGTGGCGGGCCCCGGAGATGGTAGAAGAAGTGGAGCCATACGAGCAGACGGTCTTCACGTTGCGCATGGCCAGCCTCCTGCCCGCAGAGGTCGTAGAGGCTCTCGAACGAGAGTTCGGCAGGGCCTTCGCCCAGACGTCCGAGATCCAGAAGCTGGCCCTGGTGACCGCGGCGGTCGAGCACTCGGTGAACCATGCCCGACTCCACGCGATGACGGGCGCGCACCCGCGGGACGTCACGGTTGCTCTTGCCAGCCTGGTCCAGCGAGGTCTCTTGGAGTCCGGGGGGTCCCACAAGCGCACTTTCTACTTCCTGCCTGGGGACAGGCACCGGGCGGAGGTGACGCCTCTGGGGTTCGAGCTGCCGTTCTCCGGGGTGCGGCCGGGCCCGGAGAGTACGGAGGGCAGCTCCGTACTTAGACCGCCCAGCTCCGTACATAACGAGGTGGACTCCGTACACAAGCGCCATGGCACCGTACATGAGGACGTCGAGTCGGAACTCAGCGAAGGCGCCCGAGCAATGGCGGCCGAGCTACGTTCGCGCAGGCGTGCTCCTCCCGAGATCGTCCAGAACGCCATCGTTCGCCTCTGCGAGGAACGCTACCTCACCCTGCCGGAGCTTGCCCGGCTCACTGGCAGAACGACCGAGACACTGCGGGTCCACTACGTCTCGAAGCTGCTGGCGGAAGGACGTCTGGAACTCCGGTTCCCGGGCCAGCCGACCCACCCAGGCCAGGCGTACAGGGCTGCTCGCAGGGAGGATGACCTTGGACAGGAGTAGCCGGCTGGCGGGCTTTCGGACGACTCAAACGATCTGGCGGGCTCTGGCGGCTTTCGTGAAGTGAACGATCTCAACAAGTTGCGAGCAGCGCCCGTTTAAGATCTTTATGCCCGACGTGCCTCTTCTCCACTGGTTCGTCTGCAAGTGCCTGATATTGTTGTATTTTGCGTCGTCGTCGGGTTGGCCTGGACACACGGTGGACACACGCGGGTTACCTCGCCTTCCTGCGTGAGTCCAGGCTTACAACGGCTCCCGCACCGCCAAGGGGAGGCACGAGGGCCACGGCCGCCCGCAGTGCTAGTGCGTCAGGATCGGTGTAGACTCCCCTGAGCCCAAGGCTGTGCCCCACAAGGTACTCCACGGCATCAGCGTCGGCGCCTGCACGACGCAGTTCCGTCACGAAGCCTTTGCGGAAGGCGTGGTGGGGGCGACCCTTCCAAGCAGCCCTGCGCACTCCGGCCCGCTCCCATGCATGGCGGGGTAGTTCAACAGGTCTTGCCTACCCATCGTCCGGTCCTGTATCCTCCAGAGTGGACGTTGGTTTGTATGATAGCCGTCCGTGGGGGACGTACTTCGAATGGCCACAGGGCCAAGAAGGTTGGGCACCAGCATGGGACTGCCAAACAGTCCCCTGGCTGCACTGAGCATGAGGGAGGCGCCATGTCGGGAGCACTGCGTCAGACCGGCATCCAAACCGCCGCTTTCATCGTCGGGATGTTCGCTTGGCAAGGTTGCGGAGACCACGCTATTCGGACGGATCGACACGACTCACTCCCCGATGCTGGCAAGCAAGATCTGACCGCTGACGCGAGCATCCATAAGGATCTGACCGCTGACGCGAGCATCCATAAGGATCAGACGGATGCCGCCGGGCAACATGAGTCAGCTTCGACGCCCGACACGCTAGCCGAACACAGCGGGTCGGAGCAGCCGGAGGAACACGAATGCGGCCTCTTGTGCGAGGGAGATGAGCTTGCTCCAGATGACGGCGGTGACACATGCGGGCCCTGCAATGACGACAATCCGTGCACGGACGACGGGTGCTCCGCGACCCAGGTCTGCGAGTACGTCCCCAACCAGGAGCCATGCAATGACGGCAACCCCTGTACCGGGCCCGACGCCTGCTCAGCAGGAGAGTGTTCGGGGCCTCTTTTACCGCAGGACGAAGTCGCCCCAGGCTTGTGCCCCTGCCTGACGGACGAGGACTGCGCACCGCTGGAGGATGGGGACATCTGCAACGGGACGCTCTATTGCGACTCGTTGATGTTGGTGCCCGAGTGCGTGTTGGCTCCCGCGACCGTCGTGACCTGCACCGGGGTTCCCTGCAGCCTCGGCTCGTGCCAGCCGGAAACGGGCAAGTGCGACTTCGTCCCAATGGACTGCGACGACAACAACGAGTGCACGCAAGACGCGTGTGTACAAGGCAGTTTGTGTGGGAATGAACAGGTGGCAGACGGCACCCCGTGCGGGGTGGAGGTCGGAGCACACTGCTTGGCGGGGACCTGCGTCTGTGACCCCGACTGCGAAGACAAGGAGTGCGGAACCGATGGGTGCGGAGGAAGCTGCGGCAGTTGTCCGGCCGGGTCGGAATGCTGGGCGACCCATTGCGTCCAGCTGCCTGAAGCCCTGTTGCTCTGGTCGGCCGGCCCCGGTCTCGGCGCTACCGACGTATGGCACGGCACCATGAGTGGAACGCATCTGGTGTTGGTGGGACACACGAAGGGTCCGGAAGGATACACGGTGGCTCTGGCTTTGGACGGGACAGAGCTGTGGACCCGCAACTGGCAAGGCGACGATGTGGTTGCGCCGCTTCACGTTGGCTCAGACGTTGCAGGGAATGTCTACGTTGGAGGCCTGTTCATGGGCACCTACCTCGCCGCCGGAGAGGCTGTCGTTGCCAACAATGGCATCGGCCCCGACATGTTCCTGGCCAAACTGGGGCCGAACGGCGACCATATATGGTTGAAGGGCTTTGGTGGGCCCAACGTGGACTGGCTCCTCTCCATGTCGGTCTTCGCCTCCGGGCGACTCGTTGCCACGGGCGAGTTCTATGGAAGCCTGGACCTGGGGTCAGGGCAGGTCATTCCCTTCTGCCCAGCTCAATGCTCCCCGACACCGGACAGCGTGATGCCCGAGTTCCTGGCTTCCTTGGCCGATGATGGGTCGGCAGAATGGTCCAAGGCCTTCTCTTGCGGCACGGCGTTGTTCGCCTCATACGCCATAGCTTCCGCCCTTCCAGATGGTGCAACTATGTTCTTTTCACCCATGTTCGATCCGTGCGTCGACCTGGGAGGCGGGGTTCTAGCCTCAGTCTCGGATGGCGAAGTAGTGGCAGCTCGCTTTGACGCCGCCGGAACGCACGAGTGGTCCAAGGTTCTCTTTCCTGCTCCAGCGTTATCGGATTTCCCCCCAGGACACGCAACGAGATTCGGGGAAGGGAGCATTGTGGCAAGCGGCGTCGAGCCAACCATGCTTAGGATTGACGGCGACGGGACGGTCATGTGGTTCGCTCAGTACGCCACTGCCGAGAGCTGGGGAGCGGTGGGCGGATACGACGTGGTCTCCGATGGCGAGGAGGCCATCTATGTTGTGGGCGAATGGTCCGGGCAAGTCGATTTCGGGGCCGGAGTATCTTTGGCGTCAGGGTCGGACGCTTTCGTTGCGCGGCTTGCTTCTGACGGAACGACAGAATGGGTCCGGACCATCGGGGGCGACCAGGACGATATCGCACGATTCGTGGGGGTGGCGAGTAATGGCGACATGTACGTCGCCGTGGAGACCGATAGTCCGACGCTTGTCATCAGCCCCGGAGTGGAAATCCCAACGGATGGCGCGCAGGCGGTTCTCCTGAAGCTTGCCCAGTAGCGACTTGCCCCGTTGCTGTTCTCATTTGTCTGATCCTTGAGAAGGTCTGGACTGCATTCATGGCGACTCGCGCCGTTGCAGCATATCTGGGCATTGGGGCGGTGCGGAGTCCTGTTCTGTTGGCACAATCGGCGCCCTTTCCAGGACGATCATTGCGCTGTCCTTTGGACGGAGCAGCCTATTGGCTCTACGTTCGCCCCGGCCTCCAGAGCCACATCGGCCGCTCCCGAGGTCGGGTGACCATCCCTGGCGGTCACAACGTCAGCCCGTTGGACTCCGTCATGGTCTTGCCGCTTCCGGGCGGGCCGACGAGCAGGGGAAGCGGCGGGCATGGCCCGCCGACCCGCGATTCGAACGAACGGATGCGGGGGCCCATCCACAAGGACCCCGCCCGCTGGGCGGGGCTACCAACGGATAAGGAGGCTATGATCGCGAGAGGGGGCACATCCGCAAGGACCCCTCAGCCAATCCCGGGCCGTAGCCTCCCGATCATCTCTTCCGCTTCCGGTGGTAGCGGCGGGCATGGCCCACCGACCCGCGATTCGAACGAACGGATGCGGAGGCCCATCCACAAGGACCCCGCCCCGGGGGCGGGGCTACCGGTGCGTTCTGGGGATCCCTCAGGAGGTCGTTGCGTTGACAAGCGGGGTACGGACGATTACATTACCCCCCCTGTGGAGGTGTGCGCATGCTGGAAAAGAATCTCGTCTTCGACAAGAGGATCATCGATCGGAACCTGAAGCGCGGGTCGCTGACCAAGAAGCAGCTCGCGGAACACATGAAGACCCTGGAGGACTCCGAGGAGAAGGCCGATGAGGTCGTTGTCGGGGTGGCCGAGGGCGAGTTCCAGGTGGAGTTCCCGGACCTGGACGTGGAAGAGGACGAGGAGAAGGACCAGGAGGAGTAGACCCATGAAGGACGACGGGGACTTCAAGGTAGTGGATCGGCGCAAGGTCCGTGAGGATGGCGCTGCCGGTGCGCAGCCCGGAGACACGCCCCGGGCGGACAAGGCCGGGTCGGGTGCTGGTGCGCCGCAACCCGAGGCGGACAAGCCCCGGGGCGATCCGGACCGGAAGTCCGAGCCCAAGGCAGCAGACGCGGGGGCAGCGGACGAGCGCGAGCAGATGGTGCCTGCGGATTTCACCACGCTGGTGGTGTCGCTTGCCACGGGCGCGCTGCTGGCGCTGGGCGAGATCCCGGACCCTGACGGCAAGGAGCCGCGGCCGAGCAAGGCCATGGCCCGCTACAACATCGACACGCTGGCCATGCTCCAGTCCAAGGCCAAGGGAAACCTGACGCCGGACGAGGAGAAGATCCTTGGCCGGTTCCTGTACGACCTGCGCATCAAGTTCGTCAACAAGTTCGGAGCGTAGAAGGACGCCGACGCCACGCCAGCGGCACCGGCCTTGCCCTAGAACAGGTTCTGGGGCGGAGGGGCCTTCTTCTTGCCGCCCGTCACGCCGATGTGCTGGTGCGCAAGCGGAGTCGCGACGCGGCCGCGCGGAGTGCGCTCGATGAACCCCTGCTGGAGCAGGTAGGGCTCATACACGTCCTCGATGGTGTCGCGCTCCTCGGAGAGCGCCGCGCTGATGGTCTCGATGCCGACCGGGCCGCCCGCGAACTTCCGGATGATGGTCTCGAGGTAGAGCCGGTCCGCGGGGTCGAGGCCCGCCTTGTCCACCTCCAGCTGGTCCAGCGCGTGGGTCGCGATGGCCCCGGTGATGGTGCCGTCGCCCTGCACCTGTGCGAAGTCGCGGACCCGCCGCAGCAGGCGGTTGGCCACGCGGGGCGTGCCCCGCGATCGCCGTGCGATCTCGTTGGCCCCGGCAGCGTCCACGGGCGTCTCGAGCAGCTGAGCCGAGCGGTGGATGATCTTCACCAGCTCTTCGGGGGTGTAGTAATCGAGGCGTGCGATGAGGCCGAAGCGGTTGCGCAGGGGCGAGGTGAGCAGGCCCGTGCGGGTGGTCGCGCCCACCAGCGTGAACTGCTTGAGCTGGAGGGAGATCGTGCGGGCATGCGGGCCGTCGCCGAGCAGCACGTCGAACCGGAAGTCCTCCATCGCGGGGTAGAGGCTCTCCTCCACGGTCGGATGCAGGCGGTGGATCTCGTCGATGAACAGGATGTCCCGGTCCTCGATGGAGGTCAGAGTGCCCGCGAGGTCGCCCTTCTTCTCGATGACCGGACCGGAGGTGCACCGGATGCCGACGCCCATCTCCGCGGCCAGGATGTGGGCCAGCGTCGTCTTGCCGAGCCCCGGAGGGCCGTAGAGGAGGACGTGGTCCAGCGGCTCCCCGCGTTTTCGGGCAGCGGCCACGAAGACCTTGAGGTTCTCCTTGAGCTTCTCCTGCCCGACGTATGCGTCGAAGGTCTTGGGGCGCAGCGCGCGGTCCAGCACCTCCTCCTGCGGGGACACGGGGATACCGGTAAGCTGGCTTCTGTCGTTCATCGGGTCAACCTTCTCAAGGCTTCACGCAGGAGGTCTTCGACCGCAGCGTCCTTCCTGGTGCGAAGCGGTTCGATGGCCGCATGGATGTCCGGTCGCTTGTAGCCCAGTGCGAGCAGAGCCGTCTCCACCTCCAGGAGGTTGCCGGCCAGCGCGACTGCGGCCGACGAGCGGGCGACCGGCGCTCCGAAGAAGATCTTTCCGACCTTGTTCTTGAGGTCCAGCACGATGCGCTCCGCGGTCTTCTTGCCGATGCCCTTGACCTTGGTGAAGGGCGTAGGGTTGGCAGTGGCCAGGGCCTGGATGATGTCCTCCTCCCGGAGGTTTGAGACCACGGCCATGGCATTCCTCGGGCCCACGCCGTTGACGGTCATGAGGCTCAGGAAGATGTGCCGCTCGTCGCGGGTGGCGAACCCGAACAGGCTGATGTCGTCTTCGCGCACCTGGGTGTGGATGTGCAGCTCTCCCTCGCCGCCCGGCGGGGGGAGCGCGTCCGCAGCGTGTGCGGAGATGGTGACTTCGTACCCGACGCCGCCAGCCTCGATGAGCGCGGACGCGTCGTCCTTGAAAAGCACGGTTCCCTTGAGATAGCCGATCATCGCAGGGCTCCTGCAAACGGGTTGCTGATGCGGAAAGCATGGCACGTGGCGATCGCCAGCGCGTCGGCCGCGTCTTCCGGCGGCGCGGACGTGAGCTTGAGCAGCGATCGGACCATGAGCATGACCTGGTCCTTGTCGGCCCTGCCGGAGCCGGTCAGCGCCTTCTTGACCTCTGCGGGGGCGTACTCCTCCGCGGGCAGGCCGGCCTGGGCGACGGCCAGCAGCGCAACGCCCCGGGCGTGAGCCAGCTTGAGCGCGCTCTGGACGTTCTTGGCAGGGCCGGACTGGAAGATCCCTTCGAGGGCCGCGGAGTCCACCTTGAACGTGGCCAGGAGTCGTGAGATCTCCGCGTGGATGGAGACGAGCCGGTCTGCCAGCGATGCGGAAGGGGACTGGCGGATGACACCCCACTCGATGGCGGTGACGTTGCCGCGGGACACGGAGACGACACCCCAACCCGTTTTCCACGAGCCGGGATCGATACCGATGACTGTGGCCTGCAAGGCGGACCCTGTCGGCCGACGCTAGGCGGAAAGCTTTGCGAACTCTGCGTCGTCCATTTCGAAGTTGGCCCAGACGTTCTGCACGTCGTCGAGCTCGTCGAGCGCGTCGAGGAGCTTGAGCACCGACTCCGCGGACTTGCCCTCGACCTTGACGGTGTTGGACGGGATCTTGGTGGGGCCGGACTCGGTGACCTTGAACCCGGCCTTTTCGGCAGCGGCCTTCACGGCTTCCATGGCTGCGTATGGGCAGTAGAGCACGAAGGCATCGCCCTGGTTCTCGATGTCATCGACGCCCGCGTCGAGGGTTGCTTCCATGAGCGCGTCCTCGGAAGCGCCGGCTGCGTCCACCGAGACCTTGGCAGCGTCTTTGAAGATCCAGGAAACGGAGCCGATCTCCGCGAGCTTGCAGTTGTACCGGGTGAAGGTGTGGCGCACCTCGGACACGCAGCGGTTCTTGTTGTCCGTGACGCAGGCCACGATGATGGCGACGCCCTCGGGTCCGTACCCCTCGTACGTGATCTCCTCGTACGCGACGCCTTCCAACTCCCCCGTGCCCTTCTTGATGGCCCGGGAAACGTTGTCCGAAGGCATGTTGGCGGCCTTGGCCGCCAGGATTGCTGTCCGGAGCCTCGGGTTGGAGTCCTCGTTGCCGCCGCCGGCCCTTGCGGCGACCGTGATTTCCTTGATGATCTTGGTGAAGAGCTTGCCTCTCGCCGCGTCGGCCTTGCCCTTCTTGTGCTTGATTGTGCTCCATTTATTGTGTCCGGACATGCACCCCTCCCTACACGTCACGGCGGGAGATCTAGCACGAACCACGGACCGAGTAAACAAGAAAAAACGGTTTGACAGGCAATGTCAGTATCTGATAAAAACTCAGGTCTGTAAACGCGTTCTATACGGAGCCTACAATGAGCCGTCTTACAACCTCCTGCTTGCTGGTCGCAGCTGTGGCCGCCGCCGCGGCGTGTGCGCCGATCCAGACGACCGTGGCTACCAACCGCGCCAAGGACAACATGTACAAGGCGGGGCTGGCGGACGCGGACGACCTGAAGCCCGGGGAGAAGTACATCACGCCAGCCCAGTACGAGTATCAGCTCGCTTACTTGTACTTGGAGAAGTCCAAGGAGCTCCAGGGGTTCTCCAAGTTCGACGCGGCGACGTTCTACGCGTCCCGCGCGGCAACGCTCAGCGCCAAGGCGAGGGAGCACAAGGGGGACGAGGAGAGGCGCAAGATCCGCCGCCAGCAGATACGGTCGGGGCAGATCATTCCGAAGGACATGGGCAGAGAGCAGCCGTGAAGCAGGCAGGGGAAAGGAGCGCCGGCATGAAGACAGTGCGCAACATCGTATGGCTGGTGGTGGTGGCAGGGATCGCAACGGGCTGCGTGACGAGCTCGGAGGTGTACTCGACCACCGACGACCTTCTCAAGAAGCTGGAGGAGATGCGGGAGCCCGGGTACATCTGTGCGCCGAAGGAGTTCGCGATGGCCGAGTCCAGCGCGTACTTCGCCCGGACCGAGTCCGACCACGGCGACACGATGAAGGCCAAGGCCCACCTCGAGGAAGCCAAGGTCTGGTACGACAAGGCGTACAAGGAGACGCACTACCCGGACAACACGCTGCGGGAGGGGTGCGAGGGGGACACCGACGACGACGGCATCCTGAACTCCAAGGACAAGTGCCCCGAGGAAGCCGAGGACTACGACAACGACCAGGACACCGACGGCTGTCCGGAATGGGACAAGGACGGCGACGGCATCCCGGACTCCAAGGACCAGTGCCCGAACGACAAGGAGGACAAGGACGGGTTCGAGGATGCGGACGGCTGCCCGGATCTGGACAACGACCTGGACGGCATCCCGGATGCGAAGGACAAGTGCCCGAACCAGCCCGAGGACTTCGACAAGTGGCAGGACGAGGACGGGTGCCCGGATCCGGACAATGATGCGGACGGCATCCCGGACGGGAAGGACAAGTGCCCCAACGATGCGGAGGACGTGGACGGGGATCAGGACGACGACGGCTGTCCGGACCTTTACAAGAGCATCGTGGTGAAGGAAGACAAGATCGAGCTGAAGCAGAAGATCTTCTTTGCCTTCAACAAGGCGAAGATCCTCCCGCAGTCGTTTGCCATGCTGCAGGAGGTCGCACAGGCGATGAAGGACTTCCCGACGATCAAGGTGCGCATCGAGGGGCACACGGACTCCAAGGGCTCGGACAGCTACAACCTGAAGCTGTCGGACCAGCGCGCCAAGTCGGTGCGGGACTTCATGATCCAGCAGGGCATCGCGCCGGACCGCATGGTCGCCATCGGGTACGGCGAGACCAAGCCCATCGCTGACAACGACACGCCGGAGGGTCAGGAGATGAACCGCCGCGTGGAATTCGTGATCATCGAGCGATAGCGCTTCCTGCGACGCGTCCGTCCGATGCGAGTCTCCATCACTGCGGCTCGGCCGCCCCGATATCTGCAGTTCTGGAGCGACCTTGCTGCGGGCATGCGCGAGTTCGAGGAAGCGCTCCACAGCCGGGAGCGCTTCGGATCCGCTGAGCGGCTGGCGCTTCAGGCCCGCGCGCTCTGGGACCGGTCCGCCGGCCGCATCAACGAGGCAGCGGCTGCCCGCCGCGACCTGGCGCAGGCAGCGCTGCATTTCTACGTGCCTACGGACATGGTGAAGGTGTGGCTGCCTCTGTCCGAGGTGCCGGACGTGCTGCCGTCGCGGCCTCGGCGGCCGCTGCGGGTCCTGGACGTTGGGAGCGGATGGGGAGCCGCGGCTCTTGGCGCTGCCCTGTTCCTCGAGCGGTCCGGCTTTGGAGGGGAGGTGGCGCTGACGCTGGCGGAGAGCGATGCGGCGCGTGTGCGGCTTTCCGATGCGGCCTTTGCCGCGTTCCGGCAGGCAAGCCGGCTTCGGTTCTCTGTCACGCGGGTCGGGTGGACCGCGCCGGACGTTCGGGACATCGAAGGCGGGGACCGGTTCGACCTGGTGCTCGGGCTGGACGTGGCGGCCCGGCATCTTGCCCCGCAGGAGCGCGAGGCAGGCTGCGAGCGGCTGGCCAGGGGGCTTCTGGGTCTGGTCGGCAAGCGGGGTGCGGTGGTCCTCCTGGAGCCCGCGGTCAAGGCCAACTCCCGGGCGCTGTCACGGGTGGGCTGTGCGTTGCGCTCGGACGGGCTCGTCCACGCGCCGTGTCCTGCGGGCCGGATCTGCCCGGAGCTCGAGCGCAGCGGCTTCTGCTTCCACAGTATCGACGTTCCCCTCACGCCGCTGACGCAGAGCGTAGCCGCGCGGTGCGGGCTGGAGCGGCACGAGGCCAACTTCTCCTATCTCACCGTGGTGTCGGGTCGAGAGGACGTGCCGTTCGACGCGGACCTGCCGGCACGGGTGCTCAGTTTCCCGAAACGGGTCGGGGGTGGATTCCACTACCACTGCTGCAGTGCGGAAGGGCTCACGGTGGGGCATGCGCGGCGGCTGCTTCCGGACGGGCAGACCCGCGGGGGCCGCCTGAAGCATGGGACGCTGGTTCGGCTGGAAGCCGGGACGAAGGAGGGGACTCGTGGAGGGTAGCCAGAACGACAGGCTTGCGGCCTACGACGCCTTGGTGGTTGGGAGCGGTCCTTCCGCGTCGGCCATCGCCGGGGGGCTTGCCGCGGCAGGCAGGCGCGTGCTCGTGCTGCCCGGAAGCGGCGTGCCGAAGCCTCCGGAGGTTCCGGCTGGACCGGGCGTGGTATGCGTGGCGGACTCGGTCAGCGAAGCGCTGGCCTCGCTCAAGACGCCGCGCCGCGTGCTGCTTGCTCCCGCGGCACACGAGGACGTGGAAGTGCTGCTCAGACCGGTATGCGCCCGGTTGGAGCCCACGGACATGGTGGGGGATCTCTCGGAGTCGTTCTTCCGGGAAGCGGAGCAGCGTGCGTCGCTGGTTGCGTCCACCGGTCAGCGGTACGTGGGGCTGGCGGTGCTGGCTTCCCGCACCGGCGGGGACTCCGTCTACCTTGCGTCGGGCCACCGGGCCGGGTACGAGGGGATGAAGCAGCTGCTGTTCGGAGCAACCGGGGAGGACGGGGGGCTCATGCCCTTCATGGGCGGCGGCGGAGCGGCGCACATGGTGAAGACCGCGCACGAGACGCTCCTGGACTGCCAGGTCCAGTCGCTGGTGGAAGCGTGTCGCGTGCTGGCGGCCCGCACCCGCGTGGGGCCAAAGGATCTGGCGGCCGAGGTCGGCGCGTGGGCCGATGTGGCCGAAGGGGGGCAGACGCCGGGCTGGTGGGAGCAGTGGTCCGGGGAGGGGCTGCGCATGGTTCCGCCCCCGGGCGTGCAGTCTGCGGCGTGGGCCAACTGGGCACGGCAGACCGCGATGCAGTTCTCCATTGCGGTGCCGTCCCTCGTGGCGGCCGCCCAGGCCCGGGTGCTTCGGACCGCGTACGTGGGAGCGGGCGCGTCGGCCGGAGCGGACGCGACGACACCCGCGGGGCTGGAAGGCTACGCGAAGCGGTGCCAGGAAGCGCTTGCTGCGGCCGGAGCAGCTCAGGTGGTGCAGGGGCTTGCCCTCGTTTCCGGGGTCTCCGAGGGCCTCCACTTCGGCACCGACGTGACCACCGTGGCGTCGGGTTGGCACAAGGCGGGGCTCCTGTCGCCGCAGCCGCTCACGGCGGCGCGGGACGGGCTGCTTCGCGGCCTGCGGGGGACGGACCTGGTGCATGCAGAGCCGGTGGCGGGTCTGCTGCGCTCAAGCGTTGGCAGCCTGCGCTTGCTGCTCATCGACGCCATACAGGTGGGCAGTCCGTGCCCGGTCCTGACCTCGAGCCTCGTGTACCTGGACTCGCTGGCGCTGCTGGCGGGAAAGAACGTGTGCGGGACGGCACCTTGCTGACGGGCGGCCGGCACGATTGACTTGTGCGGGGGCTACTGACCGTCCTGACCGATGGCATCCACGGGGCACTGGCTCCTGGCTTCCGCTGCCAGGCTCTGCTCCTGCGGGGTGGCGGGCTGCCGCGTGACGACCGCGTAGCCCTGCGAGTCGTCGACGTCGAAGATGCCTGCCGCGACTTCCTTGCACACGCCGCACGCGATGCAGCTGGTGTCCACGTACCATGCGCCCGGAGCGCAGCCCGGAGTCCTCGCGTTTCTGTCAGCCATGTTCGGGCCCTCCCTTCAGGCCCACGGAAATATAGTCACGGTGGCCGGGTGCGGCAACAGAATCCGGCGGGGTGCGATGCGGACGGGCTGCCTCTGAGGAGACGCCCGGAGCTACTGGCAGGGGTCGTTGGGCATGAACGGCGTGCCGTAGTCTCCGCCGGGAAGCTTGGACTTGGAAAGGCACCAGTTGGAGCCCTGGTCGTTGGCCGTTGCGTTGAGCTTGGAGGGCGAGAGGCTCATGGACGCTCCCTTGGGGTCCGGGAACGCGGGGCCGCCGTCGTACTTCACCTGGTCCGAGACGAGCCCCTTGGAAGACAGGATGACCTCGTCGGAGCTGTTTCCGAGAAGGAAGTTGTCGTAGACGTATCCGACCAGGACGCCGCCGTTCGAGGCCATGTCGGAGTTGATCCCGAGCACGAGGTACCCGTGGGACGGGACCACGACCGGGGTCGGAGAGCTGATGGTGTGGAAGTCCGAGATCGCATCGGACAGGTCCCACCCCCGAATATCGATGCCGACGTTCGTGGTGTTGTAGAGCTCGACATATTCGCCGTCCGAGTCGTAGACCACGGACGGGTTCTGCATGATCTCGGAGATGATGATGTCGCCTGGCTCCGGGAGGTAGGCTTCCACATCGCAGGTCTGGGAGCAGCCGTCCTTGCCCGAAGTGTTGCCGTCGTCGCATTCTTCGGTGCTGTCGAGGATGCCGTCGCCGCAGGCTGCTGCCTTGCAGTCGGTGCGGCAGGCGTCGGGGATGGAATCGCTGTTGAGGGGCCCCCAGTCGCACTGCTCGCCGTGGCCCACGTCGGTGACGCCGTCGCCGCACGTGGGGAGCTTGCAGCTGGTGCGGCAGGCATCGGAGTTGACGTCGGAGTTGGCGGTCCCGGCGTCGCATTGCTCGCCGGTATCGACGACCTTGTCTCCACAGTGGGGCTTGAGGCAGTTGGTCCTGCAGGTGTTGGGGGCGACGTCGGAGTTGCCCGGCCCCTTGTCGCACTGCTCCCCGGAATCGACGACCAGGTCTCCGCACTTGGGAAGCACGCACGTCTTCCTGCAGTGGTCGGGCAGGACGTTGCTGTTCGCCGGACCGTCGTCGCACTGCTCTCCCGGGTCGATCCAGGAGTTGCCGCACGAGGCGACATAGGGTTTGCAGTCCAGGCCGCAGGAGTCTCCGCCCTGGGTGTTGCCGTCGTCGCACAGCTCGTCGGAGTCCTTGACCCCGTCTCCGCAGTAGGAGTTCATGCAGTTGGTCCTGCAGGCGTCCGGCAGCGTATCGCTGTTGCTGACGCCGTCGTCGCACTCCTCGTTGGGCGTGGGCACGCCGTCACCGCACACGGTCAGGAGGATGGCGCAGTCGGACTGGCAGCCGTCCCAGTCTTCGGTGTTGCCGTCGTCGCATTGTTCTCCGGTATCGAGGGCGCCATCACCGCACGCGGCCTTCTTGCAGGAGGTGCGGCATGCGTCTGGAACGGAGTCGCTGTTGAGCGTGCCCCAGTCGCACTGCTCGCCAAAGTCGGTGACGCCGTCGCCGCAATGGGCTTTCTGGCAGGTGGTGCGGCACACGTTGGGCACGACATCGCTGTTGGCGAGGCCCAGGTCACACTGTTCCCCCGTGTCCACGATGCCGTCGCCGCAGTAGGCCAGCAGGCACGTGGAGCGGCAGGTATCCGGGAGCGCGTCGTTGTTGTCGGGTCCGTTGTCGCACTGCTCCATGGAGTCGAGTATGCCGTCGCCACAGGCGGGTTTGACACAGGTGGGGCGGCAGTGGTCCGGGAGGTTGTCGTTGGCGGCACCTTCGTCACACTGCTCCCCTGCGTCGGTGACGCCGTCGCCGCACTTCGGCAGGACGCAGGAGGTGCGGCACGCGTCGGGCACGGTGTCGCTGTTGGCCTGGCCGTCGTCGCATTCTTCGCCGGTGTCGTGGACCGTGTCGCCGCACCAGGGTTGGAGGCAGTCGGTGCGGCAGGCGTTGGGCACGGTATCGCTGTTGGCGTCGCCGTTGTCGCACTCCTCACCCTGGTCGACGGTGCCGTCTCCGCAGAAGGCGGTGAGGCACTTGGCGTCGGGGATGCCGAACACGATGACGTCGTCCACGGTGCCGCCCGGTGCGAAGGTGGGGACGGCTTCCAGCAGCGAGCCGTCCGGGCCGAAGAGAGCCAGGACCGCGGCGATGGTCTTGCCGGAGAGGGGGCCTTCGGGATAGAGGATCAGCCAGGGCACGACCAGCTCGATCCGGCCCTCGGCGCCCTGGGCGACCAGGCAGAGGGACTCGGCCGCGACGCCCGCGGCATCGAGGGTTGCGCAGCCGGTCATTTCCGCGCCGAGCAGGGGTTCCTCGCCCCAGCTTGCGCCCACGACGAAGTCTGCGCCGAAGCCCGGGAAGAGGACGGACAGCTGGCCGGCAAGCGGTGCGGCAAGCGGAGTGTCCCCCGGGTCCACGTTGACGAGGGAGTGGACGCCGGTGCCTGCCGGGAAGTCGGTATCGAGCAGGAAGACGAAGGACGCAGCGGGGGGAGCGGAGACGCTGAATGCGGAGTAGAGGTCGGCCTCGTCCTGGAGGAAAGCGACTTCACCGATATGGAGGCCGCCGCCGCCTGCGACCGACGAGGGGGGCCACTGCTCGTCGATGACGCCGTCGGGCGTTGGGCTTCCGACCGGGGCCTTTCCGGTCTTGCACCCCTTGACGGTGCAGAGGTCCGTGGTGCACAGGATGTTGTCCCCGCAGGCAGACTTGTGCTGGCAGCCGGTAGCCGGGTTGCAGGTGTCGACGGTGCAGGGGAACTCGTCGGAGCAGTCGACCGTGAGGCCCGCGCACTTGCCACCCACGCACTGGTCCTGCCAGGTGCAGACGCTGCCGTCGTCGCATGCCGCATTGTTGTCGGTGAACACGCAGCCGACGGCCGGGTCGCAGGTGTCGTCGGTGCAGAGGTTGGCGTCGTCGCAGACCTGGGCAGAGAACTCGCAGCTGCCGCCGATGCAGGTGTCCACGGTGCAGGCGTCCGCGTCGTCGCACGGGGTGAGCTCGTTGCAGCAGCCCGGGATGAACTCGTGGAGACATCCGGTCAGGGGGTTGCAGGAATCCACGGAGCAGCCGTTGGCGTCGTCACACTCCTCCACGCTCTCACACTTGGGGATGTAGACGGTATCGAGGAAGCGGTGGCGGTCGTAGAAGAAGCCGTCCGTGACCGAGAGGACGACGGGCCACTCCCCCTCGTCCTGCTTGCCGGCCGGCTCGAGCAGGAGGTCCACGAAGGGAGCGGGAGCGGACGACTTGTCAGCCATGGACACGTGGGCGGGGCCGGCCAGGGAGAAGACGAGCCAGTCCTGGTCCGGATCGACGGCATCCGCGTGCACGGTGACGGAGGCATTGAAGAGCAGGAAGAGGTCCGGGAGATCCCCCACGATCTCGGGCGGGTGGCCATGGCCCACGCGGACGGAGTCGACATACCAGGCTGAGAGGCTGGCTCCTTCCGGCACGGTCACGCAGAACGCGATGCGGGACGGGGCAGCGGAAGCCTTGGTGGGCAGGGTGAGCGCGTACGGCTCCACGCTGCCCGGCACGGGCCCGCCGAAGGTGGCCAGGCGCAGGGGGGACGGCGCCCCTTCGACGCGTATCTCGACATAGGCCTCGAACGGAGCGGAAGCCGAGGAGGTGTCCACGTCGAGGAGCTGCTCGAAGGTGAGGGAGTAGACATCCAGGAGCGGCGGGACCACGCGCGGGCTCACGAGGCAGGCGGACAGGGGCCCGGTGCCCGGGTCTGGCAGGAGCGCGGCAGCGTGGTCGATGCCCATGAGGCCGGTGCCGGGAGCGACGACGAACTGGATCGCTCCGTCGGACTCGGAGGACCATCCCATGGGCGCCAGCGTCTCGGATGCGGCGAAGGTCTCGAGCCAATCCGGGGCCACGGAGCATGCGGGATCCGTCGTCTGGACGCACGCGTGGTTGGGTGCGCACGTCCGTTTCGCGCATGCGGGACCCGGCTGCTGGCAGTCCGCGTCGGTCATGCAGCACGTCCCCTCCTTGGGCGGGAGGTACCTGCAGCTGTAGTCGATGCAGAGGTCCGCGGTGCACGGGTTGCCGTCCTCGCACTCGAACGCGGCCTTGCAGCAGCCCTCGCGGGGCTGGTTGATGCACGTGTGGGACAGGCAGATGAGCTTGGTGCACGGGTCCGCGTCCTCGACGCAGTCGGCCACGGTGTTGCAGCAGCCCTTTCCGAGGGGCGAGTGGGAGCACGTGTTGTTCCCGGGGTCGCAGACGTCGGTGGTGCATGCGTCGCCGTCGTCGCAGTCCTTGCTGGTGAGACAGCAGTTGGGGTCCGGGAGGTGCTGGAGCCTGCACTTCCCGACCACGCAGACCGGCTCTTTGCAAAGCTCCTTGTCCGTCATGTAGGGGAGGCAGTCTGCGGCCTCGTGGCAGCACCAGGGGATCCAGGGATGATCGCACGCGTGGATGGCCCCGAGACAGTTGTCCTGGGTGCAGGGGTCATTGTCGTTGCAGTCCGCGTCCGACGCGCAGCAGTCCGGGTCCTGTGCGTGGGAGCAGAGGTTCTTCGCCAGATCGCAGGAGTCCACGGTGCAGGGATTTCCGTCGTCGCAGTAGTCCGGCGGAGGTCCCTTGCAGTACTCCGGGTTGGCCTGGTGGAAGCAGACGTAGGAGTTGCAGACGTCGACGGTCTCCGCCTTGTTGTCGTTGCACTCCCAGTCGTAGTTGCAGCACTGCTTGCCTCCCGGGCTGTTGTAGTGGCAGGTCTTGTACGGGACGCCCGGGCTCTGGGAGCAGAAGTCGATGGAGCAGGGGTTGGAGTCCTTGCAGTCGGAGTCCTGGGTGCAGCAGCCCGGAAGCTCCGGGTCAGGGGTGACCCTGCACTTGCCGTTGACGCAGGACTTCAGCGTGCACGGGTTTCCATCGTTGCAGTCTGCGTCCTGGATGCAGCAGCCGGGGTAGAAGGAGTGGATGCAGGACAGCGAGTTCCCGTCGCAGGAGTCCTGCGTGCACGCGTTGCCGTCGTTGCACTGGCTGTCGATGAGGCAGCAGCCGTCAATCGGGGTGTGGGCGCAGACGGACTGTCCGCCCTTGCCACAGGTGTCGAACGTGCACGGGTCGTCGTCGTTGCAGACTGCGGGGGTGAAGTAGAAGAAGAAGGCGTCTGCGTTGGGCTTTCCCGGGGTTCCCTTGTCGAGTCCCGGGGCTGGAGCATTCTTGGCGGTGCGCCAGTTGGCGGGGTCCAGGTTGTTGAAGTAGGGGCTTACCAGCTCGAGGGACGCACCGTCGGTGGGGACGAACTGCATTGCGCCGTACTCGACCCGGTCGACCTCGCTTCCCGCGGCGTTGACAAGGACGATCTCGTCCTGGAGGTTTGCGAGGGTGAAGTTGTAGTAGACGAAGTCGGGGGCGATGTTGCCGTTTTTCGCCTTGTTGTCGCTTCGGGCGAGGATGAAGTAGCCGCCGGGCGGTACGACGACGGGCGATCCCGAGACGATGGTGAACGCATCCGCGTCGTTGTCCTCCAGGCTCCAGCCGTTGATGTTGACCGGGGCCAGCGAGGGATTGAACAGCTCGATCCACTCGCCAATGCCGTCCTCCGCGGCAGCGGGGTTGGCCATGAACTCGTTGATGACGATCTGGTTGGCCGGGGACGCGCAGAGGTTCGGGTCGGGGACGAAGGAGCAGGACTTGTACCCTGCCAGGGGGTCGAGCTCACATGCCGCGACGAAGCCGGGCGGAGGCGTGCCGCAGTCGGACGGGAAGCTGCAGCAGCCGAACTTGTCCAGATCGGGGTAGTAAGAGCAGGTGCCCTCGCCGGTCAGGTCGGCGAACACGCAGTAGCCGAACGAGCAGTCGGTGTCCGGGACACAGTCGGTGTCGTCCACGCAGCATCCGGGCTTGGAAAGGAGGTAGCGGCACTCGCCTGCGATGCACCTGGCCGTCTCGCAGAGGTCCGCGGGCGGGCAATCGGAGTCCGACGTGCACAGGAAGAGGGCCTGGCGTGCGGTCTCGAGGCCGGAAGCGGAGCTGGCTGCGCCGGCCGCACCGGCCAGGTCGAGGCCCGAGACGGCATCCGCGGGAGCGCCGGCCTGCCCCGCGCATGCGGTCGCGAGGATCGCGGCAGCGACCCATGCGGTCGGGGGGAGGCGGTGGAGGGCTACTCCTGCTCCTCCTGCTGTTTCGTCAGCCACTTGTCGAAGCGCTTGCATTCGTCGGTCCACTTGCGCTCGTCGCAGCGTATAACCAGGAAGTCATGATACAAGGTCCGGATGATGTCTTCAAGGGAAGCCAGCAGCTCGAACCGCTCCAGCACGTTCTGTTCGTCGTCCTCTCCCAGCACCGCGGGCACCTTGGCCGCGGACACGGCAAAGGCCGGGCCGTTGAAGGCAAGCTCGAACCGTTTTGCCTGGAAGGTGACGGAGAGGCGGGCCTGCTCCACCTGCTTGCCCTTCCGGAGCGACACGAACGCTTCCTTGCCTTCTGCCGGGGACTCCCCCTTGAGGATGTTCACCTCGCCTCCTGCGTAGGGGGAGACGAAGGTGACGCTGCTCTCGAACCAGACTTCGACGTTGCCCTGGGGGGTTGCGAGGATCCCCTGGTTGGAGAGGCTGCGGAACATCAGCCACGTCATGAACTCGGCTCCGATCTGCCGGGTGCCTTCTATCTTCTTGTTGAAATCCATGGTCAGCTCCTGTGTGCCCGGGGACGCCGGCGTGGGCGCCGCTTAGGCGGTTATGGGTGCCGATGGGCCGTCATGCCTCCGGGTTGACGAAGCCGGCCTCGCCCAGCTCGAGGAGCTTCTCGGCTCCTTCCGGCGTCAGCACGTCGCGCGCGGCCGTAAACGGGCTGTCCGGAACCACGGTGAGGCCGAAGGTCTCGTGGAAGAGCTCGGCAAACGTCATGACCAGGCCCTTGGCCTTGCCGAAGAACCAGACCCTGTTCTTGCGCGTGTTGAACACCATCTCGTGGAGCTTGATGGACGGCAGGGATCGGGCCATGAGGTCCGTCAGGAGGTCCTCCTTGAGACGGGAGATCTCGGCCTTGGGCAGGCTCTCCTTGCCCGACTGGCGCAGCTCCTGCCGGACCCTGCGTGCGAGGTGGAGCTTGACCTGGGAAGCGGGCACGGTGATGGCGTCCACGCGCAGCGTGAGGCCCACGAGGTGTTCGCCGTAGAAGATGTTGGTCAGGCTGAACTCGTTGTCGAAGGGGTCGGAGAGCAGCACCCAGCCGTAGCTCTGCTGCCTTCCCGACTTGGGGTCCAGGGGCTGGAAGCGGTGGCGGGTGATCTCGCCCAGCGCCTTCTTCCAGTCTTCGACCTCGCCGACCACGGACAGGGCGAGGGGGGATATCCTACCGTTGAGCGCACCCATCGTCTCCTCCAAGGGCTGTTGCTGTCACTGCTTCTTCCTCCCGTCTGCGGAGTCGAGGATGATGGTCACCGGCCCCGCGTTGGTAAGCTCCACGTCCATCATGGCACCGAAGACGCCCTGCTCGACATCGAGCCCGTGGGAAGCGGCTCTGGCCGCGAAGTCATGCACCATGGCGGCTGCGGGCTCGGGCGGCATCGCGTCGAAGAAGGAGGGGCGGCGCCCGCCCCGCGTGTCTGCCAGCAGGGTGAACTGGCTGACCACGAGCAGGCGGCCGCGGACGTCCAGGGCGCTGCGGTTCATCTTCTGCTGGTCATCCTCGAAGATCCGGAGGTGGACCACCTTGTCGACGAGGTAGGCCAGGTCCTGCTCGGTGTCGTCCTTGGCCACGCCGAGCAGGACGAGCAGGCCGGTTCCGATCTGGCCGGTGACACGGCCGTCCACGAGCACCCGGGCGCTGCTGACCCTCTGGACGACTGCTTTCACCGCGGCGTGTGTCCTGTGTGGTTGAGGTGTTGGCTACTCGGCACCGAAGGGGGTGATGTCCTGGAACGCGTCGTCGAGGGTCTGCCCGACGAGGGCTTCCGCCTTGTTGAGGGCCACGCCGAGCTCCTGGGCCAGGAGGTTCCTGGCCAGCTCCAGCATCTTCTTTTCTCCGAACGAAAGGATCTTGCGCCCTTTGGCGACGGAGAAGTCGCGCACGACCTCCGCGAGCTGGAGCGGGTCGCCGCTGCAGATCTTCTCCATGTACCTGCGGGAGCGTCGATTCCAGGTTTCCGGCTCGAAGCTCAGGTCGCGCTCGCCCAGGACTGCGAACACCTTCTTGAGCACCGTGTGGGTCATGACGTGACGCATGCCCACGTGAGTTTCCTTTCCGATGGGGACGAGGATCTTCTTTTCGGAGCCACGTACCTTGAGCACATAGAAGACGTGCTGGATCCCCTCGACGTCACGGGACTCGACCGCGACGATCTCGGTCACCCCCTGTGCCGGATAGACGACCAGGTCGCCGACCTTGAACTCAACCGCGACCGCCTTCTTTGGCATCCGTGCGCCTCCCCGGGCTCTCGACAGCGGCCGATTATAGATCGGCGTGCCGCGGCGGGTCAAGATCGAGTCCGCCGCGTTAGAACGACCACTTCGCTTCCGCGTAGACCGAGTCGTTGCGGTCGAACAGGCCGGCCGGGCCCGCGTCGTCGCCGCGGGGAAGCACTTCCACCAGCAGCGTGCCGACGCTGCAGCGCAGGTCGTCGGTGACCTTGTAGCTGACCTTCGGGAACGCGAACAGGCCGCGGTCCGGAAGCTGGAGCATGGCGGCCAGCTGCACCTCGAGCTGCTCGAAGTCGAGGAACCGGACGTGCGACGCCACGGTGACCATGTAGAGGTCGTTGCCGACGAGGAAGACCTGCTGGCCCGACGGCATGTCCATCACGTGGAAGTGGTAGAACTCGGCCAGCACGTCGAACCAGGTGGACTTCTGGTAGTCGAGCCCGACGCTGTACGAGAACGCGGGCTTGGACACCGGTGCGGGAAACCCGGCCGCAGACTCCACGAACACGGTGCGGGAAGGGCTGAACGCGGAGTCCACCTTGAACCCCACGGTATCGAACAGGATGGCGGACCAGCCGAATCCCACGGTCTGCTGCCTCCGGTACGACGTGCTGAAGAGCGACGCCACGTCCAGGGACTTGAGGTCGCCGTTCTCATCCAGCAGGATACGGTTGAGCGCTGCCATGGCGTCCTCGAACTGGGCCTTGTCTTCCGGATCCTTGCCCAGCTCGCCCATCATGCCCGCCATGGCGAGCAGGGAAGCCGGGTCGTCGAGGTCGATGGTGGAGATGCCCTGGAGGAACTCGGGGTGGGCCTGGCCGAACGCGGCCACCTTCTGCACGTCTGCGAAGAACGTGGGATTCAGGATCTCCCCGTTCATCCGGACCCAGGGGAGCTTGTCCCAGCCGTAGAAATACGAGAGGCCGAAGTCCACGTCGAACATCCGCCACTGGAGCCGGCCGCCCCACTGGCCGTTGGGCAGCGAGTCCTGGGGCGGGTCGGTGCCCAGCAGGATGGGCTGGATCCGGTCCTCGATGGCAGGGCCTGCGATGGAGGACACGAGGCCGGTCATCTGCTCCATGCCCGACAGGCTTGCGAAGGCCGGGTTGCCGGTGACCCCCGCGGCGGGCGCCCAGTCCTGGCCGAACAGGCTGGCCCGGTTCGGCTCGAAGAACGGGATCCAGACGAGGCTGAGGTTGACCGGGCCGAAGGTGCGATCCGCGTGGACCATGAACACCGGGACCAGCGGCACCTCGAGGTCCGAGAAGAGGCCCTCCCGCATGTCGGACGGGTTGAGCACGTCGCTGGGCTTGTTGAACTCGCCGAATCCCCAGCGGACGATCTGGTTGCCGACGCGCAGGTTGACGAGGTCGGACGGGATGAACACGAAGGCTTCCTGCAGCTCGGCCTCGCCCTGGAACTTGGTGTTCCGGCTGTTGTAGAGGTTCCAGGTTTCTCCGTCCGGGGCCGTCTCGCCCACCGCGAAATGGGATACGCGTGCGGAGATGAACGCGCGCACCATGTCCCCGCGGGTGACGTCGAGGGACAGGTTGAGCCGCGACCGGAAGTCGAACACGTCCTCGCCGTGCCCTTCGTGCTGCACGTCGAACGCTGCCTTCTCATACGCGTAGCCGTTGAGCCGTGCGCTCGCGATGGACGAGGGGTCGGGAGCGTAGGCCGGCTCCTCCTGCGGCTGCGGCCGGGCAAACGTGGTCTCCTCGTCGTCAGACGGGCCGCTCTTCAACGTGGTCTCCTCGTCGTCAGACGGGCCGCGCTTCAACGTGGTCCCCTCGTCGTCAGACGGGCCGCGCTTCAACGTGGTCTCCTCGTCCGGGTCCGGCTGGCCGTGGGCAGCCGCGGGCAGCAGGAGGAGCGCGAGGACGAGGGCCGCGGGGCTACTTGTCGAACGAGTTCTCATCGAAGATGCTCTTGGGGAACGTGCGGGTGCGGTCGATCTGCTCCATGCTCATGGTGGTCTTGGAACCCTTCTGCACGTTCTTCATCATGAGCTTCGTGATGGTCATGATCCCGCCCTTGGGCTCGACCATCTGGGCCACGAGCGTCTTCACGTGCTCGCCGCTCTTGTCATAGAAGTAGATCTTCAAGGGCAGGTAGTCCTTCTTGTCGACCCACATGTCGAGCTTGCTGTAAGGGGAATCCTTGTCCTTCCCCCGGGACTCGATGCGGAAGCAGTCGATGTCCGACTGCTTCTCGTCGGGGAGGCGGGTGTACTCCGCGTCCTCGATGCCGCGCTGCTCGAGATCGTAGTATGTGAAGTCGGTACCCATGAAGCTCTCGTTCTTCTCGCTGCCCGCGATGCGGCGCTTCTCCTTGAGCGCGGGCAGGTAGAGGTACTGGAGGTCCGATCCGTCCTTGACCTCCTTGGCAAGGAGCTTTGTTCCTGCGACATCCGCGGGCTCGAGGAAGGTGGCAAGGGTCCACTGGAGGCCGTCCACCTTCATGCTCTTGGTTTCCAGCTTGCGGACCCGCTCCTGCCCGCGCTTGTTCTGGATCGTGAGGGTGATCGTGGCCTGGCCGTTCGAGAACCCGAGGGAGTCGTTGTCCAGCACCTTGTCCGCGATCTGCTTCGCGGTGAGGCCGTCCGGGAATTCCTGAGCGAACACGGGAAAGGCTGCCAGGAGAGCGGCTGCCGCCAGTGCGAATCGAGCGTTCATTGGCACCTCCATCGTCGCGAAACGAGTTATACGCTCGGCACACCCGCCAAGCAAGGGAGTTGACACGGGGAGGGGCCGGGCGGCATAAAGGTCGCCGGAGCAGTGGGTCCCGGCCCGCTGGAGCAGGCGACGAGCGGAATGGTGGTGAGCAGAAGACAGATCGTGGTGCTGTTTGCCGCGGGATTCGGCGTGTCCGCGCTGTTCAACGTGCTGGTCATGGGGATCTGGCACGGGCAGGAATCGGACGGCGTGCTGTATCTGCGAATGGCGCAGGACATCTGGGGCTACCTGTCGGAGTCGAGCATTGCGCGGCAGCCGGTCTTCCCGCTGCTGCTGGCCGGCCTGCGCTGGATGACCGGAGATGCGATGCTGGTGCCCGTGGCCCGGTTCGCTCTGTCTGCGTTGTCCGGGGTCAACTGCGTGCTGCTCACCCTCCTGGCGTGCCGGCTCTGGGGTCGCAGGGAGGGGGTTGTTGCGGGGCTTGCCGCGGGGGTCTACCCGAACCTCTTCTACTGGTCGGCGTTTCTCCTCACGGAGACGGTCGGGGTCACGATGTTCCTGCTGCTCCTGCATGCGCTGCTCCGGCTGCGCGATGCGCCGGGAGCCGCGACCGGCGCGCTGACCGGGCTGGTGGCGGGCGTTGCGCTGCTTACGCGCGCTGCGCTGCAGGTGTGCATCCCGTTCCTCGCGGTGTGGCTGGTCATTGCGCTGTGGGATCGCCGGAAGCAGTTGGGGACCTCGCTGGCTGCGGCCGCGGTGGCAGCCGCGGCGGTCCAGGCGCCGTGGGCCGTGCGGAACCTGGTGGTCGTCGGACGGCTGGTCCCCATCGCGGACAACGGCGGCATCGGCCTCTACGGCGGCAACAACCCCGACGCGCTGACGCCCCAGGGGCACCCCGGGAACTGGGATGGAGAGGCCGCGGTCAAGCTGCTGCCCGAGATGGAAGGGATGGACCGGGGCCAGAGGGACGCGTTCCTGCGCGGACGCGCCTTCGACTTCGTGAAGACCACGTTGGAGGAGAGACCTGCCGACTTCGCGCGGCTCGAGTACCTCAAGCTTCGCAGCGCCTGGTTCCCCTGGCCGGGCTTGCCCCGGTCGGTGGAGCCGCAGGCGCTGTTCAACTGGGCATTTGCTGCCGCGTTCGTGCTGGCCAGCCTCGCGGGTATCGCGGGCGCTCTGCTGGCGCTCAGGGGATGGCGGCGGACCGGCATGCTTCACGCGGCGCTCGCGGGGCATACGCTGCAGACTCTCGTGTTCTTCGGAGAGATGCACTACCGCGTGCTGTTCGAGCCGATCCTGCTGGCGTTGGGAGCGCTTGCGGCCGTGTGGTCGTGGGACCGGGTGCGCAGGCGGATCGGCCCGATCCGGGCATCTGCGGCATCGGGCGTCGTCGTCCTTGCCGGCATGGTGGCCGTTTCCGGAACGCTGGTCCTGTGCAATGCGGCCGCTGCACCCACCGGTGCGGAGCAGACAGCGCTGTCCCCTCCGGGCATGCGCTGGGTTCCGGTTCCGGCAGGCACGTTCCTCATGGGCTGTTCTCCCGGCGACGGCAGGTGCCGCAGCGACGAGCGGCCCGCGCACACCGTTGCGGTGGAGCGCTTCGAGATGCTCGAGACCGAGGTCACGGAAGCCCAGTACGCGTACGTTGCCGAGCGCATGGGCTGGAACGCGGCCCCCTCGGGGGATTTCAACGTCGGGGGCGGTCCGGACTCCCCGGTCGAGCGGGTCACGTGGCAGGAGGCGCGGGCCTTCTGCGCAGCTCTTGGCATGGGCGCTCGGCTGCCCACCGAGGCCGAGTGGGAATATGCTGCCCGAGCCGGAAACGGGGACGTGTACTCGTGCGGGGCCGACCCGTCCTGCCTGGACGCGACCGCGTGGTACGACGGCAACTCCGACGACCTGGGCATGATCCGGAAGCACGACGTCCGGAGAAGGGCGCCCAACGCCTACGGCCTGTATGACATGGGCGGGAACGTCTGGGAGTGGGTCGAGGACTGCTGGCACGACAGCTACGAGGGGGCGCCCGCGCTCGCGGGGCTGCCGTGGGACCGCGGGTGCCGGGAGGGGTACGCGGTGGAGCGCGGGGGAAGCTTCATGACGTCGCCCGGCGCTCTCCGGTCATCCGCTCGGCGAATGGCGTCGAAGGAATTCCGGCTGGCGGACAAGGGTTTCCGCTGCGCAGCGCCGGCCCGCGGGCACCAATAACCATTCTATTTGTGGATTTACCTTGGTATATTGGTCAGCGTCTTGGGAGGTTTGCCATGTTGAAGAATGCTCTGGCGACGCTGGTGATGGTCGTGCTCGTCGCGACGGGTTCGGGGCAGGCCGCGGCTGCGGTGCCGTATGCGCTGTCGTACCAGGGGTACCTGACCGATGCGGTGGGAAACCCGGTCACGGGCGACTGGACCGTCACGTTCAGCTTCTACGAGCAGGAAAACGGCGG
>Ga0233425_10003149_pt1 | contig 30786 bp, 23 predicted proteins | sample Watercolumn_Towu_2_FD_181712 | JGI IMG/M metagenome (GOLD analysis project Ga0233425, IMG submission 181712) | Freshwater microbial communities from Lake Towuti, South Sulawesi, Indonesia - Watercolumn_Towuti2014_140_MG | ecosystem: Environmental > Aquatic > Freshwater > Lake | place...
CAGGACGATTAGCGAAGCGGCTCTTTTGACCAGGTCGGCGCGGACGCCTCCGGGGCAGATCCCGGGCCAACCTCAACGACAGCCGAAGATGCACGCGAACGCAGCAATATGCACAAGCCCGGTTCGCTTCCTGGGCAGCCCGCGACGGCAGTTGGCGGCCGCTCCGGCGCGACCGACATACCCGGTATGCCATGGATGAATTCCGCCAGTCGCGAAGCGCTGGCGCAACTGCGGGAACGACCTCGTGTCGCATCCCTGCTGCGCGGACGATTCGGCGAGTTGCCGTCGGGGCGGACGGCGGCCTGCGAACGGTTGCTGGACGATCTGCAACGCGGGAATCTCTCGGCGGAAATGGAACTGCTCGCGACGTTCTTCGTGGAGTGGTACGGCTGCGAGCCCGACCAAGAACCGCTGGAGGCGATCCGCCAGGGATTGCAACGGCTGGCCTTGCTGGCGGGCACGGCGGCGGGCACGGCGGCGGACGCGGGTTCGGCGCCGGTACGCGTGACGGCGCGGGAAAATCCACGTTCGTGTTTCTGGGCCTTGAACGTCATGCGTGCTGCCTGGGAACGTTGCCTCGACAACGACGATCGGAAAGGCAAGATGCTTGCCGCGATCGAAAGAACTCTGGGACGCGAATTGACAACAGCCAATCGCGGTCAGCCATCCACGCGCGAGGAATGCGAATCGCTGTTATCCCGCCGATTGCTGGAGCGTTTGATCAAAGCGTCGGACGAGCAACCCGAGGCGGCGGTGCAGGCGTACCGTTCCTGGCTGGCCGTGGCCAGGGAAAAAATGGATCGCACCGATTTGGAACGAGGCAGCATCGATCTGCTGGAAGCAGCGCTGCCGCGATTGGGAACAGTCTGGATCGCCGCGCGGGAACTGCTGGACTTCTGCGCGTCGGTGCGCGATGAATCGCAGTTTCATCGCCTGCTGCGACTTTGGGAGAAACTGGAGGATCCCGACCTGGACGCGTTCCTGATGGCTCGTTTGCGTCCGCGCGGTCTGCCCGAATCGCCCAGCGGCTCGAAATCGGAGTTCCTTGCGGCGTTGCGTGGCGGGAATCAGAACATGCCCGCCGCACCGCGCGCAACGCATCCGACCGGCGACCGATGGCGACGGCTGCGGGGGAAACTCGCCGACTACTCGTTCGATCCTTCCGAGTCGGAGCAAGATCGAGTCTGGCAGCAGGCGGCCAATGCCGGCCAGCTTACCACGTTGGCACTGGCGCTGGCCGAAGGGGAGCAGGGTCTGGTCGGCTTTGACCGATTGGAAGGCCAACCCTTGCGGCAAGCTCGACCCAAAGTCGAATTGCACGCCGCGGACCATGACTTGACGACAGCCGAACGCAATCGCCTGCTGGCCACGGGCGGAACGAGCGGCTTCGGAGCGAGCGGCTTCGGAGCGGGTGGGCTTCCACCAGGCGTTCATCGGCAACAATTGGACCAGGCACTGAACAGTTTGAAAAATCACGACAAGCTTGCGCCGGTGCAGAGGCAGATGGCGTTCCGCACGGTGGCGAGTCTGCTGGAAACTCGCGACGATCTAACGGCGGAGCAGGGGGGCCTGATCGCGCGTTATATCTTGTCGGTGCGCAATCGAGCGGAATGGCGGGGGATCGAGTCGCAGGTATTGCACGTTTGCCGATTGACGATGGTGCGATTGGGATTGGCGGACAATCTGACGACCGCCTTGATGGCACGCGGCGATCTGCAGCAGCTGATCGGCCTGGTTCTCGACCGCACGGTCGAGCCGGCCGAATTTCAGGGGGAAATGGAAGGATTGCGACGGGACCTTCTGGCGTCGGCCATACCGGGCGGCAGGTCGGCGCCGATCCGCGGCACGACACGGACGGTCGAGTTGGCCGAGGAGATTCTGCGCGAAACGTACCGCGATCGCCTGCAAATCGTCGGCGCTGAAATTCGTGATTCGGACGGCCCCGCTGGTTGCTCCGAATTGACAAAATCGATGATTCGCCATTGGGCGGCGCGTCTGAATTCCCCGTTGGCCACACCGGATCAGCGAAAGTTGCTCGAACGACTGCCGTTTGAGTTGCGGGCCATCGACGCGGCCTACAGAGAGGATCTGGTACGTACGGTGGTTTTTCAGCGTGTTGCCTTGCAGGTTCTGGAGATCGTCTGCGTCCAGGCCGATGCACAGCGCGGGGCCGCCGCGCGGCGAGTTGTCGAGTGGCTGAAGCAGCGCGATGCGATGGAGACAAATCTTGTGGTCCAGTTGCGGGATGGCGAAATCGCTCTGCTGCGGCTGGCCTTGTTGTTTGCTCCCGAGTCCGAAGGGGACATTTCCGGAGAGCTCTCGTGAGCGGATCAGAAAGTCGATCAACGTTGCGATTGGAATCGGTCGGGTGTGATCGCGGCGTCAGGGCGGAAGGCAGCAGCGTTGCCGAGCCGATGCCTTTGCGCTCGCGCCGGACACGGCGTCGAACCCGTCCGCAGTCGCTGTTCGACTCGGCAAGTACCTTGTTCCTGAAGGCGGCTTCCTTGGTCGCCATGGGTTGCGCGGTTGCGGCGGCCATCTGGCCGGCCACGGCATCGGCGGTGGTGTTGCTGGTGCGCGGCAACGATCGACCGGTTGGTGGGTATCTCGTGCGCGAGGACGCGGAGGTGATCGTCATTCGCGATACGGCGGAACCCGGCAAGGGGCGGGAGCGGGAATTTCGAAAATCGGATCTGCTGGACATTATTGTCACGGTCTCGACGGATCGGCTGGCCCGGTTAAGGGCGGGAAAGCCGGACGACTACCGTGACTACGCCGAGGAACTGGCCGAGAAGCGGCGGGATCCGGAGGCGCGCGACATGGCGTTGCGACTGTTTTTGATCTCGGCGCATCGGGCCCCGGAGCGGCTGGGAAGAAGTTCCATGCTCGCGATGGCGGAGATTGCGCGGGACGCGGACGAAGCGAACCGCTTTCGCGCCATGGCGTTCCTGCTGGATCCGAATCATGACTCGCAGTTGCTGCCGGCGGCGGATTCCAGGTCGGCGGGTGTCGCGAAAGCCGATCCGCGGGAAGCGTCCCGCGAATCGAATCGCGAGTCGTCCCCGATGTTATTGGCGCTGCGGCAGCTTCGGCGTGGCGAACGGGATGCGGCCCGGAAGATCGCGGAGCGGATCACGGGTCGAGGCGAAATCGCGGCCGTTCCTGGCGTGTTGAGCAACGACGAGTTCCTGGCGGCTTGCCGCGAAAAGCCGCTCGCCGCGCCCACGTTGCAGAAGATCCTGCGTGCGGAGATTGCGCTACTGGATCAGGCTGCCGGCAACCGACCGGGCAGGGCGGTGGTCGCCGAGCCGGCGACGACGGACGAACCTCGGTGGCAGCGCGAGCTTCGCCTGCGAGGACCAGCCGCCGCGCTGCCGCTGGATCTCGAACGCCTCAGCGAATTCGATCCCCGATTATGCGAATTTCGGGAAGGGCAATGGACACTGCCTCGCGACCCGTGACGAACTCGGTGGCGATCCTGCCCGCCGCGGGACACAGTCGACGCATGGGCGGGCACAAGCTGCACCTGCCTTGGCGTGGTCGCACGGTCCTGGACGCGGTCTTGGAGGCTTGGAAACAGAGCCGGGTAGGCCGGATCGTGGTCGTCGTGCGGGCTGCCGACGCCGACACGCAGTCGATCTGCCGCAGGCAGCAAGTCGATTACGTGACGCCGGACGTCGATCCGGAAGACATGCGAGCGTCTCTGTTGGCGGGGCTGGCCTACGCCGAACGAGTCTGGCGGCCTGAGGCGGATTGGATCTGGCTCGTCGCGCCGGCGGACATGCCGCTGTTATCGGCGCAGGCGATTAACGCGGTATGCGAGGGCTATTTGCCGAACGCCGACCGCGACAGGGTGGTGATCCCGGTTTACGCGGGCCGTCGAGGGCATCCGGTGGCCCTGCCGTGGCGGCTGGCGGACGAATTGCGCGAACTGCCGGCCGGGAGCGGCTTGCGCGATCTGATCGCTCGGCATCCGCAACGGGAAATTCCGCTCGCTGATCCCCAGGTCGCCCTCGACCTGGATACACCGGAGGACTGGCGGCGACTACGCGAGTTCGAATAAACGCGGCGGCGGTTTCACCCGGTTTCCAGCCTGCAAACCAGCACGTAAATTGATGTTCGTCGCCACGACGGTGGTGATCGTGCAACGCGCCGGTTTGGCACGACGAGCCGGCGGCAGGAAACGCAAAGGATTCACATGAACGACGACGAACGGGAAATGGGATCAGGCAGGTCGGAGCTTGCGCGCACCGTCACTTGCTGGCTGGTGGCTGTGGCGATCGGGCTGGTCGCGCTGTTGCCCGGTTGCAACGGCTGCCGCGGCAGCGGTACGTCGACGGCCGCCAAAAAGAAAAAGGAACAAGACGACCTCAAAAAGAAAAAGGAAAAGGCCAAGCCCGATTTCGAATGGACGCGGCTCAAAACATTTCCCGACGATCCGTCGACAATCACCAACTACGTCAAGCCGGGTCATTGGGTCTCGGCTCGGCAACAGTTCGTCGCCAACAATTTCAACTTCAACGGGGATATCGAGTCGGCGACGGTCGACCGCGACGACAAGCGGCTGGATGTGGAACGCACGCGGTTCCAGCTCTCCGGTTCGCGGAAAATTCAGCTCCCCAAAGGAACTCGGAAGGACACAGAGCTGATCTATCAGATTCCGCGCGGAATGGTCATGGAAACCGGCAATACCAAGAACATTTGGCTCCAGACCAGGCTATTGTCGGCGCGCGGAGGCCGCGAAGTGATCCCGCCGATTCGAGAAGGCACGGTCCCGATGCCGGACTTTCAGTTCTACTTTGTGGTGCTGGCGAAGGAGCCCGACAGTTACGGATATTGGAAGAAACTGGAGTCGGTGGCGGCACCACGCAATGAAGGCTCGATCGGCACGCGGCTCTACTATCGCGTGATCTTGCCGCAACTCGACGCCGCTTCCGATTCCGCGATCCCGCTTTCCGGTAACCCGTTGACCTGGACGAATCTGGCCTACCTGCTTTGGGACGAGATGCAACCGGCGTCGATCACGCTCGACCAGCAGCAGGCGATCCTTGATTGGCTGCACTGGGGCGGCCAGATCCTGATCAGTGGCCCCAATTCGCTCGACCTGCTCAAAGGGAGTTTTCTGGCGGATTACCTGCCGGCGGAAAAGGTCCGAGCGTTGGAACTGCGGCAGAATGACTTCGAAGAGCTGAATACCAGTTGGTCGGTCGCATGCCAGCGAACCAAAGAGTCACGCCGGCTGGACCTCGTCGATCAACCGATATTATGTGCGCAGCTGGCAAAGCACCCCGATGCCAGTTATGTAACTGGGACCGGCAATCTGTTGATCGAACGGCGCGTGGGACGCGGGCGCGTCGCGGTGACGGCGTTTCCACTGAACGATCGGCGGATCGTCAATTGGAAGAGCCTCGACAATTTTGTGAATGCCTGCCTGTTGCGCCGGCCGTCTCGTCGTTTCGTACCGTACGACAACAACACGATCGTACACCAGACCTGGACCGATTTCGACGACGAACGGCACCTGGAAGAAGACCCTCGTCTCAATTCGACGCTGCGGTATTTCACGCGGGATGTCGGCTATCTGGATGCCAAGACCGAGGAATCGTTGTTCGCGTCGATGACGCCCAAGATCCGTTCCGATCGAGCCAATCCGCTGGTCTCGGCGATTCAGGGCGGGGCGCCGGAGTCACCGATACCGCTCCCGGGCAAGCACCCGATTTCGGCCGACTGGCACTTCGACGGGCATAGTTTCACTCCGGAATCCGGCGTGGCAGGCTGGAACGATTTCAGCGCCGCCGCTGACGAGTCGCGGCGAGCGCTGACACGGGCAGCCGGAATTCGGATTCCTCAACCGTCCTTTGTGCTGCGGGCTGTTTCGCTGTACCTGGTGGTCCTGGTACCGGTGAACTGGCTGTTCTTTCGCATGCTGGGGCGTGTCGAACTGGCTTGGGTCGCCGCGCCGCTGATCGCAGTTCTAGGAGCGGTCGGCGTAGTGCGCATCGCCCAACTGGATATCGGATTTATTCGCAGCCGCACCGAGATCGGCGTGCTCGAACTGCACGGCGGATTTCCCCGCGGCCATCTCACGCGTTTTTCGGCACTCTACAGTTCGCTCTCCACCGCTTACGACCTCGGGTTCGAGGATCCGTCGGCCCTGGCGATTCCGTTCGCAGTGGACGCCGGCTACCGCCGCCAATTGCATGAAAGCGCCACCCAGGTGCACTTCCGCAACGAAACGCGTACCGCAGGAGATCTTCGACTCACCGGAGAGCTGAGCGGTTTTCAGGTTCGATCGAATTCCACAGGAATGGTTCATAGCGAGCATATGTTGTCGGTGGGAGGTGATTTGCGGCTGGTCAACGACAACGGGCCGAACGCAGAACTGCGCAATGGCTCCGAAATCGCGATCCAAGGTGTCGGGATCCTGCGTGTGCTCCCGACCGGCGCCGCGGAAATCGCCTGGGTTGGCGATCTGCCGGCGCGGGCGACCGTTCCGGTTCGCTTCCAGCCCCGACCGCAGGATTGGGACTATTTCGCCGAGTGGGGCAACAACCGCGCGACGGTCCGCACCGACGAAGAATTGAGCGGTGAAATCAACCTGGCTGGGATGTTCGAACTGGCGATCCGCAGGCTGCGGTTGAGCCCGGGTGATGTCCGGTTGATCGGCTGGACCGAAGAAGATCTGAGCGGCATCGAGTTCCGGCCGGTCGCCGCCCAGACATCCTTCCGCGCGATGGTGCTCTGCCATCTCGCCATGGGACCGATCCCGGCCCCCAAACCCGACGTCAATTGCAGCCTTGAAGTCCGCGATCCGCCACCCGAGGAAGAATCCGACGAGCCCAACAACCCCGCCGGCAATCCCGGCCCGCCCGGCAGCCTTCCTGGCAAGACCTGAGGTTGTTCGATCGTCCCACTTCCCCACGACTCGTCAAGCGTGGTAGGCTCGTGCAGTTTCCATCCCCCCCGATCCGTCCCGGAATGCCTCATGATTGAATTGATCGACTTCGGCAAAGATTATGGCGATTTTACGGCCGTACAAAGGCTGAATCTGAAAATCGAAGCGGGGGAACTGTTCGGGTTCATTGGACCCAATGGCGCCGGCAAGAGCACCAGCATCCGTTTCCTGGCAACGCTGCTGAAGGCCAGTCGCGGTGAGGGAATTGTCAATGGATTCAGTGTCACGCGCGATCCGATGAAGGTCCGGCAAAGCGTCGGTTACATGCCCGATAACTTCGGCGTCTACGACGGCATGAGAGTCTGGGAATTTCTGGATTTCTTCGCCGTCGCCTACCGGATCGGCCGCGGGCAACGGAAACAGATCATCTCCGACGTCCTGGAACTGCTCGACCTGACCCACAAACGCAACGACTATGTCAACGGTCTGTCACGCGGCATGAAGCAGCGACTCTGCCTGGCAAAAACCCTGGTCCACGATCCGCCGGTGCTGATCCTGGACGAACCGACCAGCGGCCTCGATCCACGCGCGCGAATCGAAGTCAAAGCGTTACTGAAAGAACTGCGGCGAATGGGGAAAACGATCCTGATCTCCAGTCACATCCTGTCGGAACTGGCGGATACCTGCACGTCAATCGGAATCATCGAGCGCGGCCAATTGCTGATGCACGGACCAATCCAGGACGTTTATCGGCGCATCCGCGGCAACCGGCTGGTCGAAATCAAGTTCACTTCCGGCATGGACGTCGGCTTGTCGATCGTTCGCAGTCTGCCCACCGTCCGCAACGTGACGATCGAGGACCATTCGGCGGTTGTCGAACTCGACACCGACGATCAGGGCGTGGCCAGCCTGCTCGACCAGCTCGTGCGGCAAGGAGTCGGACTGCGCAGCTTCGCCGACAAAGATCCCACGCTGGAAGATGTGTTCATGTTGGTGACCAAAGGGCTGGTCACTTGAAATCGAGTTATCCGACCCGCTCCCCCAATCTGGCCAAGCCGTTCCGCGACTTAGCGTCGAGTTGCGGAGCAACTCGACCACCAAACTGCTCAGCGACGCGACGGCAACTGCTTACCGCGTAAGCAGCTTCCAATGCGGTGAACCACGGGACACGATCCGACTTCCGACTCGATCGATGCCGCAATCTATTGCCGTTTAAGGGGTTGCGCCATGTCGACCGCACGGCGGCGGCGGAAGTATGCGGGTTTGGCACTGTTTATGCAAATGACGGGCGGTCATCGACATTCCTCCTGCCTGGGCGGAATGTCCGATACGAGTCGGGTTCATGCCTGGAGCCCACTGGATACCCACGACGGCACAAGCAAACGTACGCCACGTTTGCTTGTGCCGGGTATTCCCACCCCTTTTTCGACGTGCGGCGCGGGGCTAGATTCGTAACGAGTCGTTGGACTTGAATCGGCCGCGGCCGAGCGTGAGGTGGGATGAATGAAGTTAATCATCGCGATTATCCAGCCCAGTCGATTAGAAGCGGTCAAGGCCGCGCTGACCGAGGTCGAGGTATTTCGCCTGACGGTCATGGACTGCCAGGGTTTTGGCCGCCAGAAAGGACAGACGGAACTCTACCGCGGGCATGAAATCGCGATCAACTTATTGCGCAAGGTGCAACTTCAAATCGCGGTCAACGATGAATTCGTCGAACCGACGATCAACGCGATCATTCGCGGCGGTCGCACCGGAGAGAAGGGCGCGATCGGCGATGGAAAGATCTTCGTGTTGCCCATGGACGACTGCATCCGGATTCGCACCGGCGAACGGGGCGGCGACGCGATCTGAAATGACGTTGCGCCGTCCCCGCCGCCCCCGCCATGCGCTGCCACCTGCGTGCTGCTCCCGGCGAACCGGAACTCAAGCATCATAGGCGTCCGCGTACGGACTCTTGTGCCGAGGCATCCATTGGCAGAGCCCGATTCCGAGGAAATAAAGCAGCGTCAGGGGGCAAGCCATGAGCAGCAGGCTGATCGGGTCGGCGGGAGTCAGGATCGCGGAGATAATAATGATCACCAACACGGCGATCCTCCATTTCTCGATATAGACCGAGATCGCAAGTACGCCGATCCGGTTCAGGAACAGCATCACCAGCGGCAGTTGAAAGCTGATGCCGAATCCCAGCGGCAGGATCAGCACAAAGCTCAGCCACTCGCTGATTCGCGCATCGATACCGATATTCATTGAGTCGTTGAAGCGGAACAGGAAATCGAGCACAGGATCGAATACAAAGAAGAACGCCAATGCGGCTCCGCTGAGAAACAACCCGGCGCTGAACGGCAGATAGAGATAGACGTAGTTTTTCTCGTGCGGATAGAGTCCGGCCGCCACGAAATTCCAGATCTGAATGAACACCCAGGGGCTGGCCAGTACGACGCCGGAAACCAGGGCCGCTTTCATCCAGATCATGAACGCTTCCTGCGCATTCAGCGACGTGACCTGGATTTCAATCGGCCGCCAGATTCGGGCTTTCACGAACGACGGCTTGGGCGCCGGGACATCGCCGGTAATCGACAATTCCTGGGGCGCCGCCGTGGAAGGAGGCGTTTTCGAGGTGGCCGGTCCTGCCGGCGCTTGTGCCGAGCCGTCCGTATTGGGCGACGGCGCCGGGTCGTCGCCAGGCGAAGCAGGCTGGGCTGAATCGACTTTGTCGTCGGATGCGGCAATCGGTGTGAGCGAAGGCGCATCGTCACGATCCATTTCGCTGCGCGGTGGCATCGGCGCCGACTCGTCGTGCACGGCTTTGGTGATCCGCCGCCATTCCTCGGTTTCGAAATAGACCGTCTCGAATTTCACGCGATGCTGCTTGACGAAATCGCGTACCGCGGGAGAGAACTCTTCACCGTAGGCTTTTTCCAGCAGGGAGACGTTCTTGGTCACCGTATGCGCCACCATCGCTCGGGTCAACGGACTCTTGATCCAATCCACGACATAGTCGGCGATCGCCAGTCCGATCAGGACGCCCACGACCAAACCAAACACGGCGCGGAACAGGGCTACGCGCAGTTCTTCCAGATGTTCGCCGAACGACATCTTCGTCGATTCGAAATGGTCGTCGTTGGGATAAGTGATCTTGGCCATAGCGGTACGCTCTCGTAAAACTAGGGAAAGGGAGCCGAAAGCAGGCAATCGAGAGTCGTACGGAAGGAAGCTGCCGTACCAGGTAGGATGCCAGCGTTAGCCGACGGCCCCATATTAGCATCGCAGGGTCCGCGTTACAAGCGTTCGCACATGCCCTTGAATTATCCGCTGCGGTTTTCGCCCGTTTTTCGTCGTTACCTCTGGGGTGGCCGGCGCTTAGGCACCGACCTGGGGCGACCGATCGGACCGGAAAACGACTATGCGGAAAGCTGGGAGATCGTCGACCACGGCAACGACCAGTGCGTCGTTCGCAATGGTCCGTTTGCCGGCACGACTTTAGGACAGCTTGTCCGCGAGCGGCGTTCAGAACTGTTCGGTGAACATCCTGGAGAGTCGCCCGGCGATGTCGCTGGCCGATCGGCCCCGTTTGTCTCGGGCGGCCCGCTCCGCCCTTCGGAGCCGTTGGGGTTTCCGCTGCTGTTCAAGTATCTCGATGCCCATAAGCCGCTCTCCGTCCAGGTACATCCCGACGACCGGCAGGCCGCCCGATTGCAGCCCCCCGATCGCGGCAAGACCGAGGCCTGGGTGATCCTGCACGCGGAGCCCGGCAGTGTGATTCATGCGGGGTTGCGCCCTGGCGTCGATTCCGCGACGTTACGTCGTTCGCTGCTGGAAGGTACGGTCGAATCGTGCCTGCACAACTTTCACCCGAGTGTCGGTGATTGCGTGTTCATTCCGGCGGGCACGGTACACGCGTTGGGTGCCGGACTTCTAGTTGCGGAGATTCAGCAGTCGAGCGATACGACCTATCGGCTGTTCGACTGGAATCGCCTGGACGCCCACGGCAAGGCGAGGCCGCTGCATATCGAGGAGTCACTCACCACCATCGATTTTCGCCGCGGCCCGATCGATCCGATTCCGCGTCCGATGGCGGCTGTCGGGATGCGACAGCGGTTGGTGCGCTGCGACAAGTTCGAATTGGATCGCTACTTCCCGCATCCCATCGACGCGTTTGGCGGTGACTCCCGCTTCCATCTGTTGGTGGTCGTTGCCGGCCGAATTCGATTGGGAGTGGAAGCGATTCGCGAAGAGCTTCGATCCGGTGATCTGGCACTTCTTCCCGCGTCGATGGGGCGCTGTGAATGCGAATCCGAACCGGGCTCGGAAATACTGGAGATCACGGTTCCGATCGATGCCGGCATTCTTACCGATCGTGTCGCAGCGTCGATCGGCCGTTGATCGGCGAGCGCTAGCGACCGGTCGGATACGCGTTGTCGCTCAGCCAGCGGCTGCGCGTCGGCTCGGGAAGCTGTTTGGAATACTCGCGTGGGCGTCCGCCCACGACTTCGGGGGCCGCGTCGTTATCGTAATACGGATCGTGCGCCACGGCGTTGAAACGCTGTTGTTGGATATCACCCGGAGCACGAAACGGCCACGGGTAGGCCGTGGAACCGCGACCGGCGCAACCCGAGGCAATGGCGATCAGCGTGAACAGTAGAAGGCCGGGCTTCCTTTTCGCTGATCGCATGTTCAACAATTCCTTACGGGAAATTCTGGAAAAGCGGAGGGATTATAGCGGCCGTCCCAGGGTCGTCCTATAGACAAATCGGCAGGCCCCGCCGCTGACGGTCTGGGACGTGAGAAGCCCATGCATGGGACGATCGACCCAACTCGGAAACGGTCTTCACCACGATTTGGCTCGTAAGGCGATTCTCGGCAAAAATTCGCCCGATTTGCACTATTGTTCGCCCTGGGCGGTTTTGAGCAGCCTGGCATCGGAATCGACTGCCGGGCCGCCGGTGTCGAGCGGTCGACTTCGACCCAATGACGCCCCACGCGTTCAGAGCGACTTGGGTGGCTGGAAGGGTCCCGAGTTGGGATACGGAGGTGTTGGCCCCGGCGACGCTTGCGGCGAGCCCGGCGTGAAACCTGGCGCATAACCTGGCGGGTAGGACTGCGCCGTGCCGTAGGCGAAGCCTTGAGGAGAATCGCTGATCATCGCTTTGAGCTGGAACGCCTTGATCAGGAACATGATCATCAGCACCAGCGCGGCAATCGCGCTCACGAAGCCGGCGTACGGCAGCAGCGTGCAACAGACGCAGATGCAGTAGGCCAGCCCGATCGCTTTTCCGCAGTCGCCCACGTCGTATCGCCCCACGGCATTGAAATAGGACTTGTACGAATCGGCCAGTTTCAAATAAACGAAGAAATTCCAGACCAGCGGAAAGCAGGGGATCATCAGCAGCCAGACCTGGATCGGCGGCATCAGCCGGTAAGGCTCGGGGATACTGTGGTAACACTTACTGAGCAGGAAGCAGACCACGGCGTTGATCAGCAGTCCGGCGATCAGGAAAAAAGCCAGGAATGCGATAATGATCGCGATCACGGCAGCAAGCGCCCCCTCGACTTCGGGTTGGAAAGACGGCGGTTGCTGCATGGCGACGAAAACACCTGTCTGTGCCAGCAAGTCGCGATGGTCCATCGTGAGGGTCCCGGTCGAGAAACACGGCATCGAACAGCACTCAGGCTACGTAGCCGCCTGTTGTTCGTCAATCGCTACGACTTCTTGGGAAGCGCAAATTCGAGGGCCGTTCCGAGCCAGCAGCGAGGCGACGAATCCGGCCGAATTGACAATCCCAGCCGCGGCGGTACGATGGCCAGCGTGAGAAGATAGCGGAAAAGGGCACCGATCAAGGACAGGGAGTAACAACCATTGAATAAGACCCAATTGGAATCGGCTCGCGCAGGTGTCGTGACACCCGAAATGGAATTCGTTGCCCAGCGGGAGTCGTTGCCGGCCGAGCAAGTTCGCGAGGAAATCGCGACAGGGCGGATGGTGATCCCGGCCAATCGCGTGCACTTGCAAGGGCGGCTGGAACCGATGGCGATTGGGATCGCGGCCAGCTGCAAGATCAACGCCAACATCGGCAACTCGGCCGTGACCAGCGATGTCGACGAGGAATTGAAAAAACTGCACACCGCAGTCCACTTTGGCGCGGACACCGTCATGGATCTGTCGACGGGGAAACAGATCGATGCGATCCGCTCGGCGATCATCGCCGCGTCGCCGGTTCCGATCGGCACCGTGCCGATTTATCAGATGCTGGAGGAACTAGGCGGGCAGATCGAGGATATGCGGCCGCAGCATTTTCTGGACATGGTCGAGCACCAGGCGAAGCAGGGGGTCGACTACATGACGATCCACTGCGGGGTGTTGCTGGAACATCTGCACTTGACGACGGCCAGAGTGACAGGGATTGTCAGCCGGGGCGGTTCGTTGATCGCCAAATGGATGATGGCGCATCGCCAGCAGAATCCGTTGTACACGCATTTCGACGACCTTTGCGCGATCATGCGCGAGTACGACGTGACCTGGAGTCTGGGGGACGGGCTGCGGCCGGGATCGCTGGCGGACGCCAGTGACGAGGCCCAGTTCGCCGAATTGGCCGTGCTGGGGGAGTTGGTGCAGCGCAGCTGGGACCGAGGCACGCAGTGCATGGTCGAAGGCCCGGGACATATCCCGATGGACCAGATCGACATGAACATTCGCAAGCAGATCGAGGTCTGCAAGGGCGCGCCTTTCTACGTACTGGGGCCGCTGGTCACCGATATCGCGCCGGGCTACGACCATATCACCAGCGCGATCGGCGCGGCGATGGCCGGGTGGAGCGGCGCCGCGATGTTGTGCTACGTGACGCCCAAGGAGCATCTCGGATTGCCCAACAGCGACGACGTGCGCCAGGGCGTGATCGCCTACAAGATCGCGGCCCATGCCGCCGATGTCGCACGCCATCGACCCGGTGCCCGGGATCGGGACGACGCGCTTTCCCGAGCGCGATTCGCGTTTGACTGGAACGAACAATTCCGCTTGTCACTTGACCCGGAAACAGCACGCGCCTACCACGACGAAACGCTGCCCCAGGACACATTCAAGAGCGCTCATTTCTGCAGTATGTGCGGACCGAAATACTGCTCGATGAAAATCACCGAGGAGGTTCGCAAGATGGCGGAGGAAGGCAAGCTGGTGGCCGCGGACGATTCCTCGGCCGCGCCCGACACGCAACGGCTGGTCACCATCGAAGGACAATGAGGACTTGACCAACGCGCCGCAATCCGAGCTCGACCCGCGCGAGCCTGCCGACGATCCGCGCCGGTCCGGCCAATCGCTCCCGGATGCGCAACACTTGGTCCCGGATGCGCAACACTCGCTCCCGGATGCGCAACACGAAGCGCGACGCGAAGCGGGAGCCGATACAGGGGCCGAAGGCGGTGGCCTGGCATTGCTGAGAAATGTCAGTTTCTGGGGTGTCACCGTCACTCAGTTTCTCGGCGCATTCAATGACAATGTCTACAAGCAACTGTTGCTGCTGCTGTTCGTCAAGGTCCCGGAACCTGGCGGCGGAACACGCGATCTGCAATGGGTCGCGCTGCTGATGTTCTCGCTGCCTTTCGTGCTGTTCTCGGGATACGCCGGCTACCTCTCCGACCGGAACAGCAAGCGGACCGTGATGAAGCTTTGCAAACTGGCCGAAGTCGCGATCATGGCGCTGGCGGTGCTGGCGTTTCTGGGCTGGGGACATTGGGGGTGGAATCTAGGGATCATGACGGTCCTTTGCCTCTTGCTGTTCGGAATGGGGACCCACAGCGCCTTCTTCGGTCCGGGGAAATTCGGCATCCTGCCGGAACTGTTTTCCGGCGGCGACCTGCCACGCGCCAACGGGATCGTGTTGAGCTCCACCTTTATCGCGATCATCCTCGGCGGCATGCTGGGAAGTATCTTCAAGGAAACACTCGGCACCGAATTATGGATCGCCGGATGTGTCTGCGTCCTGATCGCCGTATTCGGTTCGATCAGTGTTCTTTATGTCCGCCCGACGCCGGCGATGGCGCCGCAACTTAAGTTCCACATTTCGATGCTGGCGATCCCCGAGGATATCATGCATCTGCTGCGGCGCGACCGGCCGCTGTACCGCGCCCTGGTGGCGTCTTCGATTTTCTGGCTCTCCGCCGCGCTGGTGCAACCGTCGATCATTGCCTTGGGAAAACTGCAACTGCAGGAAGGGGACATTCGCACCGGATACCTGGTAACCGTGGTCAGTATCGGTATTGCGGTGGGAAGCGCATTGACGGGCGCGATTTCGGCGCGCGGTTTCGGATTGCTCATGCAACGGCTCGGCGCATGGGGAATGGTCGTCACGCTTGCATCGTTGGCAATTCCCTTCGGCGCGCGACAGCATCTGCTCGGCTACTGGGGAAGCCTGGCGGCGCTGACGCTGCTCGGTGTGGCGACCGGCATGTTCGCCGTGCCGTTGCAGGTCTTCGTCCAGTCCCGGCCGCCGGAAGGGCAGAAGGGGCGAATGATCGCCACACAGAATCTGATGAACTGGATCGGGATTTTCCTGTCGACCGGGATTTACGCCGTCGGCAATCAACTGCTGGTCTGGTTGAATCTCCCGGGGAATGGGATGTTCGCCTTGACTGCGGTGACCATGGCGACCGTTGCGATCGGATTTCGGCCGATATTGCCGCACGCGCCGAACGAACGGCCGGCGAACGACTCCGGCGCAGACCCGTGATCCATGCGCAACCACTGCGGACCGTAGTTTCAAAATTTGAAAGGCTTGATTCAGGGAGCAAATCATGTTGGGAGCAACGCTGAATGCCAGCGATTATGTGGCTCGTCTGCAGTCCGAACTGGCGCGAATCGACCCGAACGATCTGCGTCTATGGTCCGATCTGGTGTACAACGCCTGGCGGGACGATCGGTTTGTCTACATCATCGGCAACGGCGGATCCGGCACTACCGCGACACACATGAGCGAGGACTTGGGCAAGAGCAGCCTGCGACCAGAAGACCTGCGCGACGAAGGGAAGAAGCGGCTGAAAGTACTGAGCCTCACCGACAACCTTGGCTGGATCATGGCAGTGGGCAACGATCTGGCTTACGATCAGATTTTTGTTCAGCAACTGATGAATTACGGCCGAGCTGGCGACCTTCTGATCGCGATCAGCGGATCGGGCAACAGCCCCAACATCCTGCATGCGGTCGATTGGGCAAATCGGCACGGGCTCATTACTTTCGGTTTGACGGGATACGGTGGCGGAAAACTCCTGGGGATGCAGCAGCGCGGCCTGCACGTGGCACTCGACGACATGGGAATGGTCGAGAGCATTCATCTTTGCCTGTTCCATTGGGTACTGAACGACGTTTACGCTCGCATCAATCACGAGGGGCGATATCGCCATGCGGTTGGGAATTGAGATTGGCGGCACCAAGCTGCAGCTGGGCGCAGGCGCGGGAGGAGGCGCTGCGCCGCTGGAGATCGTGCGGCGTGACGTTTGCATCGCGGACGGCGCGCGCGGAATCCTGGATCAGATCGCCGCTGTTGCGAAACCGCTGATCGCCAAGCATTCCATGCGCGCCATCGGCATCGGCTTTGGCGGCCCTTATGACGCAAGCACGCGCCGCGTGGTCAAGAGTCACCAGGTCGGCGGGTGGGACAATTTTCCGCTGGCCGACTGGTGCGAAGCCGAACTCGGGCTGCCGACGCGGATCGGCAACGACTGCGACTGCGCCGCGCTGGCCGAAGCGCTCGACGGCGCCGGCCGCGGCAGCGGATCGGTGTTCTATGTCACGGTCGGGACCGGAATCGGCGGGGGGCTGGTCGTGGGCGGTCGGCTGCATGGCGCCGGGCGCCCCGCGGTCGCCGAGATCGGACACCTGCGGCCAGGGCTGGAATGTCGCGACGCGGAACAGACCGTCGAGTCATTGGCCAGCGGCCCCGCATTGGCGCATCGCGCCAGGCAACGCATCAAGGAGATCCTGGCCCCAATAAGAACTGACCGCCGCGGCGACGGCGGCGACAGCGGCGACAGCGGCGGCGACAGCGGCAATGCGGACGAGTCGGCCGAGCGGCGCGCGGCAGCCGAGATTCTGGCAGCCTTCCCGCAAGGCGCGACCGCGCGCGAACTGGGGCCATTCGTTGCCGCGGGAAACGTCGTCGCGTGGGAAGTGATTGACGAGGCATTGCGGGCGCTAGGCTGGGCAATCGCCCAGGTGATTACGATCGTCGCACCGCAAGTGATCGTCGTCGGCGGAGGCGTCGCGCTGCTCGGCGACAGGCTTTTCCATCAGCCGCTGCGCCGCCATGTCGATGCCTATGTCTTCCCTCCCTTACGCGGCTCGTACCAGATCCTGCCCCCAGCGCTCGGCGAATCGGTGGTCGTCCAAGGCGCGCTGCGCCTCTGGGATGCCGCGGATAGCTCCAAATAGATCGAGACCTGTCTCGACTTTCGGCTGGGGCAAGATGCCCCAGCCACGGCCGCCACTGGCTGGAGCATCTTGATTCAGCCAGCAGTAGATGGGGCAAGATGCCCCAGCCACGGCCGCCAGTGGCTGGAGCATCTTGATTCAGCCAGCAGTAGATGGGGCAAGATGCCCCAGCCACGGCCGCCAGTGGCTGGAGCATCTTGCTCCAGCCAGCAGTAGATGGGCAAGGTGCCCCAGCCACGGTCGCCAGTGGCTGGAGCATCTTGCTCCAGCCGGCAGTAGATGGGCAAGGTGCCCCAGCCACGGTCGCCAGTGGCTGGAGCATCTTGCTCCAGCCGGCAGTAGATGGGGCAAGGTGCCCCAGCCACGGCCGCCAGTGGCTGGAGCATCTTGCTCCAGCCGGCAGTAGATGGGGCAAGGTGCCCCAGCCACACTGCGCGAACCTCTACGCGTCTTACCCGTCTAAGCAATGTACCGGGACGCCACCGGGCCAGCGGCGCGCAGTGGACCTTGCTACCAGGTTTCCGCGGCGCGTTCCGCGCATGGGTTTTGACGATGGCGGCGTTCAAGGTGGTTAGCTCAGTGGGTAGAGCACCAAGTTGTTAACTTGGCTGTCACGGGTTCGATTCCCGTACCAAAGCAAAACGGTAACAACACACCGTTGGCATGCGCAAGCGTGCCTCCACCGGTGCCGGAAGGAGCGTGGGATTTCGATGTTTCGAGCGACAAGTGAAACGACGAGTTGCCGCAGGATTCGACCGTGCCGACCAACGTCGGACCGACGTCGATGCTGTCGGTCGCCGCGCTCCGCTTGTCGCACCGCGAGCATACGCCTTGCAATCGGTGGATGCGCGTCGCTGAGGCCGAAGGGCAATTCGGGCGGAACGCGAATCGTCGACTAAGGGGATTCTCCCCGGAGTCGGCGCATCGCGCCGACTCGGAGCCCGCGATGCTCTGCGCCGCGCGCAAGCCAATTTCCGCGTGTGCGGACGGGAAACGTGAGTCCCACGGCTCCCGAAGGCGACGGTTGCTTGGACATCCCGTTGTTGAAAACCGGATCCTGGAAAGGGAAGGGGGGTGCGATATGTACGTGAAGCGAGTGCGAGTGCGTAGCTTCGAGGCCGGTTTGTACTTTCTGAACGGCGAGTTCAAGGGGGTCTTGGACACGGGGCGGCATTGGATCGTCGATCTGCCGGGTCGCTCGGCGCGTGTCGACGTCGTTTCCAAGCGCGACACCTGGCTGGTTCACGAGCAACTGGACTTGATCGTCAAGTCGGGTTTACTCGGTGAACGGGCCATCGTTCTGGACCTGCAGGACCACGAGCGGGCGCTGGTCTGGGTCGAGGGTCGATTCAGCGCACTGCTGCGGCCGGGACTGTACGCCTACTGGACGGGACTGAAGCGTGTGCGAATCGAGCTGGTCGACGTGCGGAAAGCGCGTTTCGAGCACTCGGATTTCGCGATGGTTGTTCGCTCGCCGCTGGCAAAGGCCGCGCTGGACATCTGCGAAGTGCAGCGTGACCGGGCAGGCGTGCTGTTCTTGGACGGCCGGTACGCGGCGAACCTGGAGCCGGGACTGTACGCCTTCTGGCAAGGCGCGGCCAATGCCAGACTGGTCGAAGTCGATCTGCGTGAAACGGCACTCGACATCAGCGGTCAGGATATCATGACCGCCGACAAGGTGACGTTGCGTGTCAATGCGACGATCGTCTACCGAGTGAACGACGCGCGCCGTGCGGTCTGTGCTTCCGACGACTGCCGGCAGGCACTGTACCGCGAGGCACAGCTTGCTCTGCGAGCGTTGGTAGGCGTGAAGGAGCTCGATGCGTTCCTCGCAGACAAGGACAGCGTCGCCGTGGAGACGGCAGCGCTGCTGCGTAAGCGCGTCGAGCAGTTGGGCCTGGAGTTGATCTCGATCGGTATCCGTGACGTGATACTGCCGGGAGAGATGAAAGACCTGATGAACAAGGTGACGGAGGCCAAGAAGGCGGCGGAAGCCAACTTGATTGCTCGACGCGAAGAGACCGCCGCGATGCGCAGCCAGGCCAACACCGCCAAAGTGCTGGCGGAGAATCCGACGCTGATGCGATTGCGGGAACTGGAAGTGCTGGAAAAGGTCGCTTCTGCGGCGCAGCTGAAGATCGTACTCGGTGAAAAAGGACTCGCCGAGCGCGTCGTCAACCTGCTCTGAAGTCCTCACTCGTGGCGGACGGACGGGGCTCCAGCCCCGTCCGTCCGCACTTTTCGTAGGACGGGGCTCCAGTCCGATCCGGAGACCGGTCCTACGCCACTGGATGGCGTGTTGCTCCACCTGACGACCGGCAATACGGAGTTTCAGTTCAAGGTTGCCAATTTCAATTTCAAGAGCACCAGCTACGATTGGCTGGTTACAGCAATTGCTCTTTCGTTTGCCGATGTTCGAGTCGAAGCTGGGCCGCGAACATGATCCACTCGCTCGATCTTCGTGTGACGAGCGACCAGATACCGACAGTGCCTAGCAGTGCGGCGGTCATCAACGGCACCGCGTACATCGCGGCAATTCCAGTCACCAAATTGCGTGCCGGCAACCGCGAGAGTTGATCCTTGTTGCCGGAATCTTTTTGAATCGCCGCTTCCGACGTGGAACTGGTCGAGGCTGACAACGTCATGGAGTCGACAGCGATCGGCCACAGGGCGATTAAGCCAAATGCCGAGCCGACGCACAACAAGGCAAACAGGACTACTCCCGTCCAACGAGCCCAGTTCCGCGCCGCCAACAAGCCACGAGCGATCCAGATGCCTCCCGTCAGAACTCCGAGGGCAATTGCCAACTGCATTGCCGTCGCAACGCCGCCGATGCCGTCGTTGATTCTCATGAACAGCATCATAATACCAAAGCTAGCCAAGCCAAGCGAAATTACCGCCGCGAACAGACCGAGAAAGAACGCGGCCATGACGATACGGCCTGGACGCGCCGCGGTAATCTCCCCTTCGTCGAGTCGGTAGTGGTACGGCGGCGCGGCGACGGGCTTGCCGTCCCGAAATCGATCCAGATCGGCTGCCATTTCTTTTGCCGTGGCATACCGCTTATCGGGATCCTTTTGGGTTGCGCGATGAACGATCCTCGCCAAATCCTCGGGAACAGCAACGTTTCTCCAAGCAACCGGAGGGAGTTCCTTGGTCACGATGTTGCGCAACAGGTTCTCGCGATTGGTGGCCTCGACGGGGGGCCGTAGCGTGAGTAGTTCGTAAAGGACCAGTCCAAGCGAATAGATGTCAGTCCGCCCATCGACAGTGCCCCGCCCCGTGACTTGCTCAGGACTCATGTAAAGCGGAGTGCCGACGAGCTGGCCAGTGTATGTAACCGCCTGATCCTCGAAAAAACGAGCGACGCCAAAGTCAATCAGGTGCAATTGTCCCTGGCGATCGAGCAATAAGTTGTCAGGTTTGATGTCTCGATGCACGACACCTTGGTCGTGGGCGTGAGCCAGCGCATCGGCGGCATCTCGAACCGCTTTCGCGCAACGGCGGATATGGGCCTTGCTGGTCCGCAACTCGTACGCCTTCGGTGACAGGTAGGGATTCGAGTCACTGAGGGGCAGTGTCGCCAGTGATGCTTCCTGCCGATCGGTCAGTTCCTCGGTGGCAATATCGAAACGGATGGCGGTCGCTTCAGGCTCGTGCGACAGGTCGTCGCGCACTGCGGTGTCAAGCCCCGAGTCGTCCGCGGTTGCCGTGCGGAGTCGGTCCAACACCCGCCGCAGCGAAATCCCGTCGACCAGTTCCATGGCTATGAAGCAAACGTGGCGGTCTTGTCCGATGTAATAGACCTGTGCAATGGACGGGTGCCGCAGGCGAGCGGCCGCTTGGGCCTCGCGCTGGAAGCGAGCCACGTCGGTTCCGCGACTTAGCGCTTGCCCCAACACCTTTAAGGCGACGGAACGGTTAAGCGAAATCTGGCGAGCATGGTAAACAATCCCCATGCTGCCCGCCCCCAATCGCCGCTCGATGCGAAAATCGCCGATTTGAACGCCGGTTTCCAAGTCACCGGCGGCGGGGAACGCCGCGCCAGGTTCAATGGTCATGACGGAAACCCTTCGAAAAGACACAATTCTTTTTCGGCGCCTCGCGGAATACCAACAAAGCTCCTTTTGCTCGAATCAGCGCAAATTGGGTTGTCCGGGTCTACATAGGTGAAGATAGGCCCACAGCTCCACCGCAGCCAGTTTCGAATTGCGACCGAATGCAGATTAGATCGATCATGGCTGCAATTATCACTGGACCAGAATCAATCTGCAATGCCCAATGGCGTTGCTATTCCACTTGGTTGCTACGGCCGCGAAGAGTGTCAGCACGCCTGAGTCGGAGCAGCTCATCGATTCGATCCTCGTCAAGCATCTCGTCCAGCTCATCCAGTTCTTCAAGTTCGCTTAGCTCTACAAAGGCGAGACTTGTCTAGCGTTGCAGCTGACATTACAACTGCACTCGTCGCGTTCGAGTGCGGTCCAACGTCGATCGTCTCGGGAACTTGAAATGGATCATGGAGTGAGCGGATGGCAGTGTTGTTGCAAATCAAGAGTGCATGCAAGAGCTACGGCGAGCAGGTGTTGCTGGAAAACGCGGAGGCGACGATTACGGATGACGGGAAGGTGGGCTTCGTGGGACGGAATGGCGCGGGCAAGAGTACGCTACTGCGCGTGCTGCTGGGCGACGAAGAACTTGATCGGGGCGAGGTAATTCGCCACCCCAGGCTGCGACTGGGCTATCTTCGGCAGCACGATCCGTTCCAGGCCGGCGAGACGGCTCTGGAATTCCTCATGAGGGATAGCGGCCAGCCGGATTGGAAGTGTGGTGAGGTTGCCGGCCGATTTGAGCTGAAGAACTCCTACCTGGAAGGCCCCGTCGCCAAACTCTCCGGCGGATGGCAGACGCGGTTGAAGCTCGCCGCGCTGCTGTTACACGAGCCCAACCTGCTGCTGCTCGACGAACCGACGAATTTCCTCGATCTTCGCACACAAATCCTGCTGGAACATTTTCTCCGTGAATACAAGGAAGCCTGCCTGATCGTCTCGCACGATCGGGCGTTCCTGCGCGCGACCTGTAGTCACACGCTCGATTTGTCGCGCGGCAAACTGACCATGTTCCCAGGCAAGATCGATGCGTTCCTGGATTTCCAGCAGGAGCGCCGCGAGCACGAGGAGCGAACGAACGCGGCGGTACTGGCCAAGCGCCGACAGCTCGAGGAATTCATCGCCAAGAACAAGGCTCGTGCGAGCACCGCCACCCGGGCTCGCTCCAAAAGTAAGCAGTTGGAGAAACTGGATCTCGTCGAGGTCGATCGCGACGAAGCGACCGCGATGATCCGCGCGCCGCTGGTGGAACCCCGCCAAGGCCCCGCGCTCCGTTGCCGCGGCCTTTCCATCGGCTATCCGGAGCGGACCATCGCATCGGACATCGAGCTCGAAATCGATCACGGCTGGCGGGCGGCGATCGTGGGAGATAACGGCCAAGGCAAGACGACGTTCCTGCGCAGCATCGTGAATTCCCTGCAGCCTCTCGCGGGTGAAGTCCGCTGGAGCTTCGGCTGCCAGATCGGCATCTATGCCCAGCATGTCTATACCAGCCTGCCGGAAAGCAAAACGGTTCTGGAATACCTCGAATACAACGCGGCGCCGGGGACGAAGAACCAGCAGATCCTCGACCTGGCCGGAGCCTTGCTCTTCCGCGGCGACCAGGTGAAGAAGCGCATCGCGGTCCTCTCCGGCGGCGAGCGGGCTCGACTCTGCCTGGCGGCGCTGCTGCTCAGCCAATACAACGTCCTGGTGCTGGACGAGCCCGGTAACCACTTGGATGTCGACACCATCGAAGCGCTCGCCGAAGCACTCCTGGATTACAAAGGTACGGTCATTTTCACAAGCCACGACCGGCACTTCATGAAACGCGTAGCCACATGCATCGTGGAAGTTCGCGACGGTCACGTGACGAACTACCGCGGCGACTACGAATCGTATCTCTACTCGGTAAACAAGGAAATTGAGCAAGGTGAACGTCAACTGGCCATCGGACTCACCAGGTCGCCCGCCGCCGCGAAGGCGCCCAAGGCTCCGCCACGAGCGGTCCGCCGAAGCGAAAAAGACCTTCGCAAGGAAATGACCGTCCTCGAGCGGACGATCGCTAAACTCGACGAACAGCGAAAGCTGGCGAACGAGCAACTGATGCGATCGACCGATCCGACGGAGGCCCTGAAACTCCACAACGAAGTCACCGCGCTCACACAACAAATCGCGGATGCCGAGGAAGGTTGGCTGTTGCTCCAGGAAGAACTCGACAAATAGATCGAGCCCGTGCCTGGTAAGCCGTTGTTATGATTGGTTCCGGAGCGAGCAACCATGGCAAGTCCCCGCTATCCTGCACTGTATCAAGTCAACACGCGCGTCTGGCTGACGGAATTGTCGCGGACTTTGGGGCGGTCGGTTGGCCTGACCGAGATACCTGACGCGGAGTTGGACCGACTGGCGGAATATGGTTTCGATTGGGTATGGCTGCTAAGCGTCTGGCAGACGGGCTTGCAGGGTCAGCGGATATCTCGCACCAACCCGCAGTGGCGGCACGAGTTTGAGCAGACATTACCTGACCTGACCGACGCGGACATCGCCGGTTCGGGATTTGCCATCGCGCGATACCGTGTCCATAGCGAACTGGGTGGCGACAACGCGTTGGCGGCGCTGCGTAAGCGATTGCGGGCGCGGGGCATGAAGTTGATGCTCGACTTCGTACCCAACCACACCGCGATCGACCATCACTGGGTCGACGAGCATCCCGACTACTATCTGGCGGCAACGGAACCCGATTGGATCCGATCGCCGAAAAACTACACGCGCGTGCCGAGCGGCAATGGCACCCGACTTATGGCCCATGGCCGCGATCCGTACTTTGATGGCTGGCCGGACACATTGCAACTCGACTACAGCAATCCTGCCACGCAGGAGGCGATGACAACGGAGCTGATGCGGATTGCCGAGCAGTGTGATGGCCTGCGATGCGACATGGCGATGTTGCTGGTTCCGAGCGTCTTCGAACGCACTTGGGGACGCAAAACACCGTCGTTCTGGCCGACAGCGATCGCACGGCTGCGCGCAGAACATCCCGCCTTCTGCATGATGGCCGAGGTCTACTGGAACATGGAATGGGAACTGCAGCAGCAGGGATTTGACTACACCTACGACAAAGGGCTGTACGATCGACTGCGAGAGCGGCAACCTGGAACGATTCGCAAGCACCTTCAGGCCGAGATCGCCTACCAGGACAAACTGGTTCGATTCCTGGAGAATCATGACGAGCCGCGCGCCGCGACGACCTTCCCGGGACCGGTGCACTTTGCGGCGGCCGCAATTACCTATCTGGCGCCTGGCCTGCGGTTCTTTCACCAGGGACAGCTGGAGGGATATTTGCACCGCATTTCGCCGCACCTGGGGCGAGGCCCGCACGAATCGGGGAACGACGAAATCAGGCGGTTTTACCAGCGGCTGCTGGCCCTGCTGCGCCAGCCGATATTCCGCGACGGCGCCTGGCAACTGTTGAACTGCGATCCGGGCTGGAGCGGTAACGACTCGCACGAGCACTTTGTGGTTTTCGGCTGGCGCGGCCTCGACGCCGATCTGATCATCGTTCAGGTAAATCTCAGCGACCAACCAAGCCAATGCCACGTTCGCCTGCCGTACCCGGAACTGGATGGCAGGCGATGGCGGTTGCACGATGCGTTGCGTGAGGTCGGTTACGACTGGCGAGGTGATGATCTTCGAGGCTGCGGCTTGTTCCTCGATGCGACGCCCTGGCAGGTCGCTGTTTACTCACTGCAGCAGCACACGTAGAAACCGTTACAGCCTGGCCAGGATCTCATCGACCTTGGCGTCAAACAGCGCCTGCCATTCCGGCGCCAGAATACAATCACTGTCCTCTTGAGCCCCGCCCACATTCCGCAGCTGATCCGCTGTCGGCGCGTAGTAGATGTAGCCGTTCGTGTACCCGGCGACGAATGTGAATGGATGCGGCGAACGGCGTTTGATGTCCAGTCCAATCTGAACGGTCAATTCCCCTGGAAACGTGACCATCACGAAGTTACCGATGCGGATCCCCGACACCTCGACGTCGACAGTCCGCTTGCCGGCATCCAGATTCTGCATCTGGTGCTTTCGGAGCAAGTTCAAATTGGTCTGCAATCGGGTGAGTTGCTCCATCGTTTGAATGTTGCGCGTGTAGGCTTCAAGATTGCGGCGATTGTCGGCATCGAGTTTGTCGAGGTCGACTCGTCCCAGCTGGCGATCGTGAAGATAGCGATGAGAATAGTACGAGGGAAATTCGCTGTTGAGTTTGTATTTGACGGCCAGCGGGAGATAAGTCTTCAGATTGAGACTGGTCCCCTGCAGCGATTGTAGCAGTCGTGTCTGTTCGGCAAGTAGACCGTCGATGCGCTGGGCGAGGTCGGCGCGCGGCAGTTCCAGATTTTCCTGGATCAACCTGGTCGAGGTATCGCGCGTCGCGATCTTGCGGATGGCCTTGAGCGTACTGAGTCCCAGCATATTTCCCAGCGGTTCGGCATCGCGCGGGTGATCGACATCCTTGTAGAAGACCGGATTGATGTCGCCCCCGCAACCTTGCACGAACAAAGCGACAACCGCGTCCCCCAGGTTGTCCTCAATCACCTGGGACGAGAAACCGGTGACGTCGGCTGTATTGCCGCCCGAGGCGGCGGCCTGAATCGGATGGCAGGCGAAATTGTATAACACGGCCAGTGGGCGGCCGTCGGCATGATCGACACGCAACACGCCGATCTGCGGGTCGATCGGGCCCACGCTCTCGACTTCCTCGTCGTGCGGCAACGAGTAGGCATGGCGCACATCGGCTTCGCGCCCGTTCTTCAATCGCAATCGGCGATTCTCCATGATGCGATCCTCGTGCCCGACACCCCATCCGACCTTGGCCGGCTGCATGTTCTTAAACGCCTGCCGGATTGCCTCGACTGTTCGCTGTTCGATATCGCTGCAAACCACACCGTGGCAGTGACTGGCATTAATCAGGATGCCGCGCGGCGGGATACGGAGTTCCTTTTCCACTTGAGCCCGAACGTTGGCCAGGAAGCTGTTGCGGATCGATCCGATCTCGGCGATGGCCACCGCGTCGATACTCACAAAGACCAGCGGTTCGTCGCCAGACTGCAACACCAGTGCTCGGGCATGCAGGCGATCATTGACCGGCCCCGCCTCGAGATTCGTGATATCGATTTTGGCCGCACCGGCCCGTAAGGGTGCGGCCGGCGCTGGCAGCGGCCGCGACAAGGCAAGGGCCACGATCAGCATTAGCGCTGCCACGCTACGCAGCCGCTGGCCAGCCACGCGGCCTGCGACAGTACTTTCCGAAGCAAAAAGATCTCCGAGAAACGGTCGATCAAGTCTGGTCATGCGGCAGGTCCTTTCAGGTTGGTCCCGTAGAGTTTATCAGCCACTTCGCGAGAATCCAGATACGACATTCTTCAAAGTCGGCCGGGGATGGAGTATGATTCGCCCAGCTTCGAAACTCCAAAGCAGCCCTTGGCGCCATGCAAACCGAAAACAAACGCTGGCTTGCTCCGCAGAGCGAGACCGAGGAAACGCACTCATTCGAAACGGCGGCCGTCAATACCTCGACGGCTTCGCGCTGGATCATCGGTGGCATGCTGGCACTGTATGCGGCGCTGGGCCACTTTTGCCGCGTCAGTATTACTGTTGCCGGCAGCGAGGTGTTCATACGCGACTATCAGATCAGCGAGACGTCGATGGGCTGGGTCTATTCGACGTTCTTGATCGTCTATACCGCCATGATGTTGCCGGGAGGATGGCTGATCGATCGCATTGGTTCGGCCCGAGCATTGACGCTGCTGGGCATCGTCATGGGTACATTTGTCATGGTCACGGGAGTGCTGGGCTGGATGACCAGCGACGCCTATACGCTCTGGCTCGGCCTCTTGCTCGTCCGTGGGCTGGCGGGGATCGGCAACGCGCCGTTGCATCCGGGCGCTGCCCACGCCGTCAGTGTCGTGATCGACGGACGGCACCGAGCGACCGTCAACGGGATGGTACCGGCAGGTGCGCTGGTCGGCATTGCGCTTTGCTTTCCGATCTTCGGCGCTCTCAAGGACCACCTGGGCTGGCAGATGGCATTTGTCACGAGCGGTGGTGTCCTGTTCGCCTACGGATTGGCCTGGGCCGCAATGGCATCGGTTGTTTTCCCAGCTCACGTGCCAGCCGCTCGTCACACAGAGTCGTCGCCGATTCCGCCCGTGGGTCAGTCGGCCGCATCGATGATGCTGCGCCCCGATCTGCTGCTAGTGACGTTCAGCTACGGCGCCTATGGCTACTTCCAGTACCTGTTTTTCTACTGGATGAACCATTACTTCGAGAAGCAACTGCACTTGTCCGATCAGGAATCGCGCAACCGCACCATGTGGATTCTGTTGGCGCAAGGCTTAGGGATGGCAGTTGGGGGAATGGCAACGGACGTATTGTGCCGGAGGCTCGGCACGACTTGGGGACGGCGCGGCGTGGTACTGGCGGGAATGGGATTCGGCGCGGCGTTTGGCCTGCTCGGTGTATCGCTCGAGGACGTGCAGCAAATCACGATCAGCCTGGCACTTTCGATGGCCGCGCTGGGAATGTGCGAAGGCGTGTTTTGGACCACCTCCACCGATATTGGACGTTCGCGAGCCGGATTGGCCGGGGCGTTCATGAATACGGGCGGCAATCTGGGAGGCGTGATTTCGCCGGTGCTCACGCCCTGGCTGGCGTTGAAGTATGGCTGGCCCGCGGCGATCGTCGTCGCCTGCTTCGTCTGTGCCGTCGGCGGTGCCGTTTGGTTGGTCGTCCGGGTCCGCCCACCCGCGCACACAAGCACGGCGAACTAAAAGGGCGGCCCGCATGTCTAAACATGATTTCTCGCCGGAGGAGTTTCGCGCACGAGGTGAGCGGGTGCGCGCCGCCATGCGAGCAAACCAGCTGGATCATTTCCTCGTTTTTCATCCAGTCTCCATTCACTGGCTGACCGGGTCCGACGCCAAAAGTTACCAGGAGTTCCAGTGCCTGCTGGTCTCGGTCGAGGATTCGGACCTCTGGATACTGACCCGCGAGGGCGAACGGTGCGAGTTCGAGACGGATGCCTGGGTCGAACGCGTGGTCGGCTGGGGCGGCGGTCATATCGAGGATCCTTTGCCAATCCTGGAACGTCTGGCGCGGGAGCGACGAATGCTCGGCCGGCGGGTCGGGATGGAAGTGCCGGCCTATTATCTGCATCCTCACGATTACCTGCGGGTCAAGGCGCTTTTTGGCGGTGCGTCGGTCATCGAATCGAATCGACTGATTCATGATCTCAAGCTGGTCAAGTCGCCGGCGGAACTGGAGTACATTCGCCAGGCAAGCCGGATCGCCGACCTGGGGATGGAGACATTCGCGCAGTCTTTACGCTGCGGCCGCACGGAGTTGGAAGTGGCGGGCGAAGTCTACCGGCGTTTGATGCAGGAGGGGAGCGGGATCGCGGCCAGCCCGATGAATCTGGTCTCCGGCGAGCGGTCGTGTTATAGCCATGGAGCGCCGACGCTGCGGCGGTTACGACGCGGCGATTTCGGCAGCATCGAGTATGGTGCGACGTTTCATCGCTACACGGCAACGATCGGCCGCCAATTCTGCCTCGGCGACCCGACGCCACGGATGCTTGAATTGACGTCGTTAGTGCGGCGCGCGGCGGATGCCTGCATCGCGGAGATCCGGGCGGGAGCGAGGGCGATTGTCGCGCACGAAGCTGCGCGCAAAGTCATTTGCGACGCCGGCCTGGAATCGGGCCGAGTGCACACAACAGGCTACGGTCTGGCGCCAGGTTTTCCGCCCACTTGGGGCGAGCCGCTGCATATGATCGGCGGCAGCGACGAACTGCTGGCCGCGGGAATGGTCCTGACGGTCGAGCCACCGATATTTCTCGGCCAAGAGCAACTCGGCGCACGGATCATTGACAATGTGCTGGTCACCGATAGCGGCGCCGAACTGCTGTCGCACTTTCCACGCGATCTGATCGTCGCCGAATTCGACCACGGATTTTAGCCACGGATGAACACGGATGAACGCAGTGGATCCGGCTGGAATCGGTCGACCTGCCTTTTCAATGATTCTTGCTCGCCTGAATCCGTGTTCATCTGTGTTCATCCGTGGCAAATCTTAGCCACGGATGAACACGGATGAACCCAGATCATCCGGCTGGAATCGGTCGACCTGCCTTTTCAACGATTCTTGCTTACCTGGATCCGTGTTCTTCTGTGTTCATCCGTGGCAAATCTTAGCCACGGATGAACACGGATGAACCCAGAGGATCCGGCTGGAATCGGTCGACCTGCCTTTTCAACGATTCTTGCTTACCTGGATCCGTGTTCATCTGTGTCCATCCGTGGCAAATCTTAGCCACGGATGAACACGGATGAACCCAGAGGATCCGGTTGGAATCGGTCGACCTGCCTTTTCAACGATTCTTGCTTACCTGGATCCGTGTTCTTCTGTGTTCATCCGTGGCAAATCTTAGCCACGGATGAACACGGATGAACGCAGAGGATCCGGCTGGAATCGGTCGACCTGCCTTTTCAATGATTCTTGCTTGCCTGGATCCGTGTTCTTCTGTGTTCATCCGTGGCAAATCTTAGCCACGGATGGACACGGATGAACGCAGAGGATTCGGCTAGGATCGGTCGATCTGCCTTTTCAACGATTCTTGCTTACCTGGATCCGTGTTCATCTGTGTTCATCCGTGGCAAATCTTAGCCACGGATGAACACGGATGAACGCAGATGATCCAGCTAGAATCGGTCGACCTGCCTTTTCAACGATTCTTGCTTGCCTGGATCCGTGTACTTCTGTGTTCATCCGTGGCAAATCTTAGCCACGGATGAACACGGATGAACCCAGATGATCCGGCTGGAATCGGTCGATCTGCCTTTTCGACGATTCTTGCTTGCCTGGATCCGTGTTCATCTGTGTCCATCCGTGGCAAATCTTAGCCACGGATGGACACGGATGAACGCAGAGGATCCGGCTAGGATCGGTCGATCTGCCTTTTCGACGATTCTTGCTTACCTGGATCCGTGTACTTCTGTGTTCATCCGTGGCAAATCTTAGCCACGGATGAACACGGATGAACCCAGAGGATCCGGCTGGAATCGGTCGACCTGCCTTTTCAACGATTCTTGTTTACCTGGATCCGTGTTCTTCTGTGTTCATCCGTGGCAAATCTTAGCCACGGATGAACACGGATGAACCCAGAGGATCCAGCTGGAATCGGTCGACCTGCCTTTTCAACGATTCTTGCTTACCTGGATCCGTGTTCATCTGTGTTCATCCGTGGCAAATCTTAGCCACGGATGAACACGGATGAACGCAGATGATCCAGCTGGAATCGGTCGACCTGCCTTGTCAACGATTCTTGCTCGCCT
>Ga0233425_10003150_pt1 | contig 30780 bp, 32 predicted proteins | sample Watercolumn_Towu_2_FD_181712 | JGI IMG/M metagenome (GOLD analysis project Ga0233425, IMG submission 181712) | Freshwater microbial communities from Lake Towuti, South Sulawesi, Indonesia - Watercolumn_Towuti2014_140_MG | ecosystem: Environmental > Aquatic > Freshwater > Lake | place...
TGATCGACGGCCCTTCGATCACGGTCAGGCGCACTGCGGCGGCCTCGGCGCTCGCCAGCCGCTATCTCTCGCGCGCCGATGCGGCGACGCTCCTGATGGTCGGGACCGGCGCCCTCGCGCCGCATCTCGTCGCCGCCCACGCCGCGGTGCGCCCGATTCGCGAGGTGCTGGTCTGGGGCCGCGACAGGGCCAAGGCCGAGGCGCTGGCCGCGTCGTTTAAGGGCGCGCGCTTCCGCGCCGGCGCGGCGGCGAGCCTGGACGAGGCCGTGCCGCAGGCCGACATCGTCTCCTGCGCCACGCTAGCGAAGGAGCCGCTGGTGCTGGGGCGCTGGCTCAGGCCCGGGCAGCACGTCGATTTGGTCGGCGCCTACCGGCCGGACATGCGCGAGTCGGACGACGAAGCGGTCCGGCGCGCGCGCGTGTTCGTGGACACGCGGGCCGGCGCCACGCACGAGGGCGGCGACGTGGTGCAGCCGCTCAAGTCCGGCGTGCTGAAACCCGGGGACATCGTGGCCGATCTGTTCGAGCTTACGCGCGGGGAAAAGGACGGCCGCGGGAGCGCGGACGAGATCACGCTGTTCAAGTCCGTCGGCACGGCGCTCGAGGACCTGGCGGCGGCGGAACTGGCGGTGGAGCGCGCGCGGGCATGAAGGCCGATCCGGTGTTCGTGGCGATCGACACGACCGATCCGGCCGAGGCCAGGGGCTGGGCCGGGCGGCTTGCCGGCGCGGTCGGCGGCATCAAGCTCGGCCTCGAGTTCTTCGCCGCGCAAGGCCCCGCGGGCGTGCTCGCGGTCAGCGCCGAGGCGCCCACCCTCCCGCTGTTCCTGGACCTTAAGCTGCACGACATCCCCAACACCGTGGCGGGCGCGGTGCGGGCCGTGGCGCCCTTGAACCCCCGCTATCTCACGATCCACGCCGCCGGCGGTCCGGCGATGCTGCGCGCGGCGGCGGAAGCGGCGGCCCAAGGAACGGACAAGCCGGGCGCCGGGCGCGTGAAGCTGCTGGGCGTGACGATCCTCACCAGCCTCGACGCGTCGGACCTGACGCGCGTGGGCTTCGCGGAGCGCTCGATGTCCCAGCATGCCGGGGCGCTCGCGTCCCTCGCGCGCGACTGCGGGCTCGACGGCGTGGTCTGCTCGCCGCACGAAACCGCGGGCTTGCGCCGGGCGCTGGGGCCGGAGTTCGTGCTGATGGTGCCGGGCGTGCGGCCGTCCTGGGCCGCGGCCGGCGATCAGAAGCGCGTGATGACCCCGGCCGAGGCGATGCGCGCGGGCGCGACGCACCTCGTGATCGGCCGGCCCATCACCAGAGCCGCCGACCCCGTGGAGGCTGCGCGCCGGATCGCGGCGGAGCTCGCGGCCTGACTACTCCGGCTCGCCCGCTTCGAGCCACTTCCTGTAGTCGGCCAGCGCCTCGTCGCCCGGCGGGTATAGCCCGTCGATCGACCGCCCGCGCCCGACCTCGCGCACCACGAACTTCTCCAGCCGCTCCTGCTCGACCGCGTCGCGCGCGAGCTGATCGGCGAGGTGGCGCGGAACCACCACGGCGCCGTCCCGGTCGGTCGCGACCAGGTCGCCCGGGAACACCGCGACGCCGCCGCAGCCCACCGGCAGGCCGGTGTCCACGGGGATCACCTGGTTCATGCTGGCGGGTGCCGCCGCGCCCGCGCACAACACCGGCAGCCCCACCGCGACGATGCCCGCCGCGTCGCGCATCGGCCCGTCGCTGACCACGCCCGCGACGCCGCGCGCCTTCAAGCGCGCCACCAGAATGTCGCCCAGCGTGCCGCAATTGTCGGCGCCGCCCGAGTCGATCACCAGCACCGAGCCCGGCGGCGCGGATTCCACCGCCATGCGGTGCGGCAGCATCCGGCCCGCCTTGGGCGGCTCGGCTAGGTCCTCGCGCATCGGAATGAAGCGCAGCGTGAACGCGGGCCCGACGCAGCGCGCGTACGCGGGATCGAGCGGCCGGGCGCCCCTGATCGCGCCGTGGCGCAGGCCGCGCTTCAAAAGCTGCATGGCGATGGTCGCGGTGCTGGCGCGTCCGAGCTTCTCGATCGTGTCGGGGGCGAGCGGCTGTGGGCTTTCCATGCGTCTCCTCGGCTCAGCGCAGCTTGGCGGCGGCGGCGCAGGCCGCCAGCACTGCCTTCAACTGCTCCTCCAATCCGCCCTTGCCCGGCGCGAACGAGCCGTCGAACGCGGCCGTGCCGATGGTGAAGGCGTCGGCGCGCGCGCGCGCGAGATCGTCGATGCGCTGCGGCGAATTCACGCTGCCGGCGACGATCAGCCACGCCTCGCCCAGCACCGCCTTGGCCACGCGCACGAGGTCGAGCGGATCGGCCTCGGTCGCGCGGTAGGCCAGCAGGTCCACGCCGGCGCATTTCTTGTCCAGGAACTCGCGGCAGTGCTGCGCGATGTCCACGGCCGTGCCGCCGAGCTTCGTGGGATGCCCGCGCGGGAAACCGGGGAACGGGTAGTACTGGATCGCCTTGCCGGCGAGGATCGCCTGGACTTCGTCCACCTGGGTGCCGCCCAGCAGGCAGTCGACGCCGAGGCCGGCCGCGACGCGCGCGGAATTGAGGCACGCCTCGGGCGTGGTGCTGACCACCTCCATGTAGCTGATCGCGCCCATCGCCTTGATGCGCGCGTGCAGCTTCTCCAGCGTCGCCGGCGGCACGCCCACGTCCTTGAAGCCGACGTGCCTGAGGCCCAGCTCCACCAGCGGCGCGATGCGCTCCGCCACCGCCAGGCAGTCGCCCACGGTGCGGTCGTCGCGCGTCAGCATGAAGATGAATTCCACCTGCTTTCCCGGCGTTTCCCCGGAGGATTTCTAGCAGGCGGCGGGCGGATTGGAAAACGCCGCGGCGGGGCCGGACTAGCCCTCGAGCTGCTCGTACACCAGCTTGGCGATCGGCAGCAGCTCCTCGCGCGCCATCTGGCCGGTGATCGCGTAGCCCATCGGCCCTTCGATCCAATAGAACACGTTGACACCGCCCTCGTCCTGGCCGAACCGGAAGGCGGTCTCGCGGGCGCCCCGGACGTCGTTGCGGATGTAGAGGGTGAGCCGGCGCCCCTGCAGGTTCTCGTACATGAACTGCGCGGCCTGCCCGGTTTCGCCCGGCAACAGGCGCCCGCCCATCAGCCGGAAGCCTGCGGATTCGAGCACCGGCGCCTTGATCTGCTTCTTCAGGCGGTTGCTGAGCCAGCGGACCAGGTGCTCCTGGTCGGCGGTCACCTCGACCGGATGGCGCACCTCGGCCACGTACACCCGGTGCGCGACCGCGGCCGGGCGGACCATCGCGGTCTGCTCCTGGCGCACGCGGACCATCGAATCGCGCGCGTACCAGCCCCCGGCCGCGCCCACGATCACGAGCGCCAGGCCCGCCGCCGCCAGCGAGGCCGCGCGCGCCCAGCGCCGGTGCCGCCACCACGCCTGCGGCCCGCGCAACAGGCGGTCCGGGATCGGCTGGTCGAGCGTCGCGTCGTAGAGCGCGTGGAGCCCGGCGTTGATGCGCCGGTAATCCGCGACCGAGCGCGCCTCGGGCCGGTCGGCGAGCGCCGCACGCAGCGTCTCGGCCTCGGCCGGATCGAGCTGGCCGTCGGCGAGCGCGTGCAGCGCGTCGCGGTCGATCGGCGGCCCGGCGGTCACTTGATCCTCCGCAGCGCCGGCGGCGCCTCGCCCGCGAGCGTGCGCCGCAGCCGCTCGCGCCCGCGGTGCAGGCGCGACATCACCGTGCCGATCGGTAGCTCGAGGATCCCCGCCACCTCCTCGTAGCGCATCTGCTCGAGCCCGACCAGCAGCACGACCGCGCGCTGCTCCACCGGCAGCGCCGCGATGCCCTGCGCGAGCAGGCTGAGTTCCAGCCGCTGCTCCTGGTTGGGCAGGGTCGCGGGCAGCACCGCCGTCTCGTCGATCGGGTCGTGGCGCGGGCGGCGCTTGGCCTGGCGCACGGCGTTGGCGTTGAGGTTGTGCATGATCGTGAACAGCCAAGCCCGGATGTTGCCGTCGCGGCGCCACAGCTTGAGGCGGCTCCAGCCCCGCTCCAGGCAATCCTGGACCAGATCGTCGGCCCGGTCGCGGTCGCCCACCAGCGCCATCGCGTAGCGGCGCAGATGCGGGATCTGGTCGATCACCAGCTGTCGAAGCTCGTCGTCCGCCACGGGCAGCAACCCTTCGGCATCGCGGACGCCGCGACGCCATGAACACCCCCGGGGCCGGAACTATTCCCGGCCCCCGCGCGGGCAGCAGGCCCGCAAGGGTGTCAGGAAACGGCGCGCGTGGGTAGGGGGAAGGTGCCGATCGCGCGGCGCCAGCGCTTGAGCGCCGTTTCGGCGTCGCGCCGGTCCACCAAGTCGAACAGCGAGGCCAGCTGCTGCGGCCAGTCGGCACCGCACAAGCCCGGCGCCGGCAGGCGTTCGAGCGAGCCCTGGATCAGCCGGTAGGCGGTCTGGAATTCGTCGCGCGTGAAGCCCGCGGCGCGGCAGGCGACGGCGAGCCGCGCGCCGGCGCGCTCGTGCACCATGCGCCGCACGTCCAGCATGTGCAGGTTGAGGTGGCGCGCCAGGCCCGCCTCGAACAGGTGATAGCGGCCCTGGGTCAGATGGTCGATCAGCGCCCGCGGGTGTTCGGCGCGTGCGGCGGTGCCGGCGCCGAAGGCCTGGACGGGGGCGTGCTCGCGGGCGATCGAAAGCGCGGCGGTCATGGGCGGTCTGTCTGACCTTTCGCTTGGACGTCGTGTCGCAAGGCCCGGCCGGCATGGCCGGGCAAAATGCAGATTAAATCCGGCGGGATTGACCGCCCCTTAACGCGTTTGGTTAAGGCAAGGTGAACGGCGCGGCGGCAAGCTCGGAAATCCGCGGTCGGCGCGCGCCGGGCGCCCTAGAAGTTGACCGCGATCGCGCCGGCCGCGACCAGCCCCGCCGCCGCGAGGCCGCGCGGGCCCAGCCTTTGGCCGAGGAACGCCGCGCCGATCACGGCCGCGAACAGGGCCTGGGTTTCGCGCAGCGCCGCCACGGGCGCGAGCGGGGCCAGGCTCAATGCCCACAGCACCATGGCGTAGGACGCGGCGGCGCACAGGGCGGTCGCGGCGTGCACCGGCAGCTCGCGCCAGGGCAGCGCGGCGAGGCCGCGCCGGCGCACGATGAGCGCCGCCGGCACGACCACCGCGCCCTCCGCGAGGGCGATCCAGACGATGTAGCCGAGGGTCGAGTCGGCGCGGTGCAGGCCGACGTAATCGGCCGCCGTCGCGCCGCCGAGGCAGGCCGCCGACAGGACCGCAAGCGCGGCGCCCGCGGCGCCGCGGCCTTCGAGCACGGCGCGGCCGGCCCCCAGAACCAGGAGGCCGAGCGCGAGGGCGCCCAATCCCGCGAGCGCCGCGAGCGACAGCGGCTGGTCGAGGAACAGCGCGCCCAGCGCCGCGGCCACGGGCGCCGCGCCCGCGCGCGCGATCGGGTAGGCGAGCACGAGGGCGAGGTAGCGCCAGGCCAGCAGCATCGACACGATGTAGAGCAGGTGCAGCGCGACCGCGGCCGCCATCCACGGCCAGGCCCAGGCCGAGGGCGCGGTCACGCCGCGCCCGAGGACCAGCGCCGCCGCGGCCAGCGCCGGGACCAGCGCGCCGACCGTGGCCGCCATCACCGGGTCGCGGCTGCCCTTGCCCGCCGCGCCCCACAGCCCGTGCAGGAACGCCGCGAGCAGCACCAGCGCGATCAGCTCGGCGTGCATCGGCGCGCGTTGCTCATGCGTCGATCCGCCTGCGCCGGAACTTCGGCGGACGGATTTGGATTCCCGATCCGCCGGAGCTTTGGCGCAGGCGGATCGAAGCGCGAGGCCATGCCTATTCCAGCCCCACCAGGGCGCGGGCGAAGGCATGGGCGTCGAACGGACGCAGGTCGTCGATCCCCTCGCCCACGCCGACCGCGAACACCGGCAGGCCGAAGCGGCGCACCAGCGCCACCAGCACCCCGCCGCGCGCGGTGCCGTCGAGCTTGGTGACGACCAGGCCCGTCACGTCCACCATCTCCTTGAAGGTCTCGACCTGCTGCAACGCGTTCTGGCCGATGCCGGCGTCGAGCACCAGGACCACGTCGTGCGGCGCCGAGGCGTCGAGCTTCTTCAGCACGCGCGCGATCTTGGCGAGCTCGGCCATCAGCCCCGCCTTGTTGTGGAGCCGCCCGGCCGTGTCGATCAGCAGCAGGTCGCAGCCCTCCTTGCGCGCCTGTTCGAGGGCCGAGAAGGCGAGGCCGGCGGCATCCGCGCCCTCGGCGCCCGCGATCACGGGCGCGCCGGCGCGCTGGCCCCAGATCTTGAGCTGCTCGACCGCCGCGGCGCGGAACGTGTCGCCCGCGACCAGGGCCGCGCGCTTGCCCTCGCCCTTGGCGAGATGCGCGAGCTTGCCGATGGTCGTGGTCTTGCCGCTGCCGTTGACGCCGACGACCAGCGCCACGTGCGGCCGGTGCGCGGGATCGGCGGCGAAGGCGCGCTCGGCCGGCTGCAGCATCCCCGCGATCTCGGCCGCGAGCACCCCGCGCAGCTCGGCGTCGCCGATCTCCCTGTCGAAGCGGTCCTTGGCGAGGCGCTCGACCAGCGCGCGCGCGGCCTCGACGCCGAGATCGGCCGCGATCAGCGCGTCCTCGAGCTCCGCCAGCGTGGCGGCGTCGAGCCGGCGCCTGGTCAGGATTCCGGCGATGCCCTCGCCGAGCCGGGCCGAGCTGCGCCTCAGCCCCGCGGCCAGGCGCTTCAGCCAACCGCCGTCCGGCGCTTGCGTGCCGCTCACGCCGCCGGCCGCCCGGCCGGCCGGGCGATCAGCTCGCCGCCGAGGGGCTCCAGGCGCGCGTCGAACACCTGGCCGGCGGCGAGGCCGGGCGCGTCGAGTCGCACCTGCGTGTAGTCCTCGGCGCGGCCGCGGCCCGGCGCTTCGACCAGCACGCGGTCGAACGTGCCGGCACGGCGCGCGTGGTGCCGCGCCAGGGCCGCCGCGCCCGCCTCGCGCAACGCCTTGGCGCGCGCGCGCACGACGCCGCCCGGAAGCCGCTTCATGCGCGCGGCGGGCGTGCCGGCGCGGGCCGAGAACGGAAACACGTGCAGGAAGCTGAACCCGCACTCCTCGACCACGCGCAGCGTGTTGGCGAACATCGCGTCGGTCTCGGTCGGGAAGCCGGCGATCAGGTCGGCGCCGATGGCGACGCCCGGCCGCAAACGCCGCGCGCGCTCGCTGACCGCGACCAGGTCGGCCCCGAGGTGCCGGCGCTTCATGCGCTTCAGGATCAAGTCGTCGCCGGCCTGGGCCGACAGGTGCAGGTGCGGCATCAGCCGCGGCTCGTCCGCGATCAGACGCCACAACTCTTCGTCGATCTCCACGGGATCGAGCGAGGACAGGCGCAGGCGCTTCACCTCGGGCACGAGCTTGAGCAGCCGGCGCACCAGCTGGCCCAGCGTGGGCCTGCCGGGAAGGTCCCGACCGTAGGCGGTGAGATCGACGCCCGTGAGCGCGATTTCCGCGACGCCGGCGGCGGCGAAGGCGCGCGCCTGCTCGACCGCCGCGCCGGCGGGCAGGCTGCGGCTCGGGCCGCGCCCGTAGGGGATGATGCAGAACGTGCAACGGTGGTCGCAGCCCTGCTGCACCTGAAGGAAGGCGCGCGCGCGGCCCTCGAAGCCCGCCAGCAGGTGCCCTGCGGTCTCGCGCAGGTCCATGATATCGCCCACGGCCACGCGCGGCGCGGGGATGCCCGGCGCGAACGTGTCGGCCCGCAGCTTCTCGGCGTTGCCGACCACGCGGTCGACCTCGGGCATGGAAGCGAACCTCTCGGGCGAGATCTGCGCGGCGCAGCCCGTGACGATGATGGTGGCGCCGGGCCGGGCGCGGCGCGCCTTGCGGATCGCCTGGCGCGCCTGGCGCTCGGCCTCGGCGGTCACGGCGCAGGTGTTGACGATCACCGTGTCGGCGGCGCCGGCCGCCAGGTCGCGCATCACCGCCGACTCGTAGGCGTTGAGCCGGCAGCCGAGGGTGATGATTTCGGTCTCCGCCATGGCGGTTCAGGCCAGCATCGCCGCATCGAGCGTGCCGGTGAAGCTGACCGCGACGGGGCCGGTCATCGTCACGCGGCCGTCGGCCAGCCACTCCACCTCGAGCGCGCCGCCGTCGAGCACGACCGCGACCTTGCGGCCGGTTAGGTTCCGCCGCGCGGCGGCGACCGCCGCGGCGCAGGCCCCGGTGCCGCAGGCGAGCGTGATGCCGGCGCCGCGCTCCCATACCCGCATGCGGACGCGCGCGGGTGAGAGGACCTGGACCACCTCGATGTTGGCGCGCTCCGGAAACATCGGATCGTGCTCGAGCCGCGGCCCGAGCGCGCGCAGGTCCACGGCCTCGGCGTCGGGCACGAAGAACACGGCGTGCGGGTTGCCCATGTTGACGCACACCGCGTCCGCGAGCGGCCCGGCTGCGACCGGCACGTGCGCCGTGTCGCACTCCCGTGCGAGCGGAATCTCGCGCCAGCCGAGCCGCGCCCGGCCCATGTCGACCGTGACGCGGCCGTTCGGCGCCGAGACGGCGTCGAGCGCGCCGGCGGCGGTTTCGATCACCGCGTCGCTCCGGCCCTTCTCCTTCATCACCAGGGCCGCGACGCAGCGCGCGCCGTTGCCGCAGGCTGCGACCTCGCCGCCGTCGCTGTTGTAGATGCGCATGAACACGTCGGCCCGGGCGTCGCGCGGCCGCTCCAGCACGAACAGCTGGTCGCAGCCGACACCCGCGCGGCGGTCGGCGATCGCGCGCACGCGCCTGGCGTCGAGCGCGACCCGCGCCTTGCGGCCGTCGAGCACGACGAAATCGTTGCCGAGCCCGTGCATCTTGACGAACGCGAGGGCCGGCAAAGGGCCGGAGACGTCGTTCATGGGCTGGGTTATAGGCCCGCCCGGCGCCCAGGGACAAGGCGCCGCCGCCGGCCGCAGGGCCGGCGGGCATCGACGGCCGCGGCTAGTCGGCCTTCTGGCGGTGCAGGCCGCGGATGAAGGTCAGGAGCCGCTTGCGCAGGCGCTGGCTTTTGACCGCGTAGTAGGAGTCGAGCAGCTCCTGCGTTTCCTTGGTGCCGAGCAGGTCCGGCGCGAAGGCAGCGCGCTGCTCGGCCGCCACCTTGCGCGGCACCGCCGACTTGATCGCGGGCTGCGGCGGCAGCTCGTCGAAGAAGAAGGTCACCGGCACGTCCAGCACCTTGCTGAGCTCGAACATGCGGCTGGCGCCGATGCGGTTGGTGCCGCGCTCGTTCTTCTGGATCTGCTGGAAGCTGACGCCGACGGCCTTGGCCAGGTTCTTCTGGCTCATGCCCATTTGCACGCGGCGCTCGCGCACACGCTTGCCGACGTGGACGTCAATCGCGTCGCCTGCGGGTCTACGGCTCACGGAAACCTTCCTCTTGGAGGCCGGGGCTGGAACTGCGACGAACGGCCGGGCCCCGATCCCGCGCCATTCACCGGTATTTGAGTAGAAAAATAAGGATTTTTTGCGGCGTTTCAACCATTTGGTTTGCTCCTGCAAACCCGGCCGCGAGGCTGCCGGTCCCCGCCACGCCCCCCGGCCCGGGTTAAGTTGCCGATAACATGAAACATTTCCTGCGGCCTCTCGCCTTGCGCGCAGGCAACGGTCAGCGCCGCGAGCGCGCCTCCGCGGCAATTCCGCGCAGCAGCCGGATGATGTCGCGCCGGGTTTCGGGGTCGGCGATAGAATGAAACGCTTCGATCAGGGCGTGGGTTTCGTTGCTCCGGCTCGGGCGCGCAAGCGCCGGGGCGGCGGCGTCGGACAGGCCCACGGCGGCCTCCGGCAGGCCCTCGAAGAACCAGGTGACCGGCCTGCCGAGCGCGCCGGCGAGCGTGAACAGGCAGCGCGCGGTGAGCCGGGCGCGGCCCAGTTCGTAGCACTCGATGCGCTGGGCCTGGCCGCCGACGCGGCCGGCCAGCTCGCGCTGGCTCAGGCCCGCGGCCTCGCGCGCCTGGCGCAGCCGGGCGCCGATGCGGGCCAGGACCTCGTTAGCCCTTCGCTCGGACGAAAGGTTGTTTTTCACCATTATTGCGTGTCGTCAAGCCGGCATTGAAATTTTAACGAGACGCTTTCTAGCAAACAAACGCCGGGCCGCCAAGCGGCATTCCGCGCACGGAGCCGGTCATGCGCGGCCTTGACGCATGATAGGGCGCCCACTAGTCTCCGCCGCGTTTTCGGGCAGCCGAAACCTGTAGCGTCCACGCCCAGGGCGGGTTCCGCCGGGGGCAGACGTCCGCCAGTCCGCGAGTGTCGCGCACTGGCGCGTCGGCGTTTGGAGCGACGTAGCGAGCCATGTTCGACAGCCTGACGGGCAAACTGGGCGGGATTCTGGAGCGGCTGCGCAAGCGCGCGGCGCTGAAGCCCGGCGACGTGGACGAGGCCCTGCGCGAGGTGCGCGTGGCGCTGCTGGAGGCCGACGTGGCGCTTCCGGTGGTGCGCGACTTCGTCGCCAAGACCCGCGAGAAGGCGGTGGGCCAGGAGGTGCTGCGCTCGGTCGCGCCGGGCCAGATGGTGGTCAAGATCGTGCACGACGAGTTGGTTCACACGCTGGGCGGGGACGAGGCGGGCGAGGCGGCGGGCGAGCTCGACCTCAACGCGCCGCCGCCCGTGGCCGTGCTGATGGTCGGCCTGCAGGGCTCGGGCAAGACCACGACCACCGCCAAGATCGGCCTGCGCCTGACGCAACGCGAGAAGAAGAAGGTGCTGATGGCCTCGCTCGACACCCAGCGCCCGGCCGCGCAGGAGCAGCTCGCGGTGCTGGGCCGGCAGGCGGGGATCAAGACCCTGCCCGTGGTCGAGGGCCAGCCGCCCGCGGACATCGCGCGCCGGGCGCTCATGGCCGCGCGGCTCGAGGGCTGCGACGTGGTGCTGCTCGACACCGCCGGGCGGCTGCAGATCGACGACGCGCTGATGGCCGAGGTGGCGGCGGTGCGCGACATCGCGCGCCCGCGCGAGACGCTGCTGGTCGCCGACGCCATGACCGGCCAGGACGCGGTCAACGTGGCGCGCGGGTTCAACGAGAAGGTGGGCGTGACCGGCATCGTGCTGACGCGCGTGGACGGCGACGCGCGCGGCGGCGCGGCGCTGTCGATGCGCGCGGCCACCGGCCGGCCGATCAAGCTGATCGGCGTGGGCGAGAAGCTGGACGCGATCGAGCCGTTCCACGCCCGGCGCATCGCCGGGCGCATCCTCGGCATGGGCGACGTGGTCGGGCTGGTCGAGAAGGCGGCCGAGACGGTCGAGCGCGAGGAAGCCGAGAGGCTGGCGCTGAAGGCCCAGAAGGGCCAGTTCGACATGGACGACCTGGCCGCCCAGTTCCGCCAGATGCGCAAGATGGGCGGGCTCCAGTCGATGCTGGGGATGCTGCCCGGCATCGGCCCGATGCAGAAGCAGATCGCCGGCGCCAAGATCGACGACCGCCTGCTGAAGCGCCAGGAGGCGATCATCCAGTCGATGACCGCCAAGGAGCGGCGCAACGTGAAGCTCTTGAACGCCTCGCGCCGCCGGCGCATCGCCGCCGGCTCGGGCACCACGGTGCAAGACGTGAACCGCCTGGTGAAGCAGTTCGAGGACATGGGCCGCATGATCAAACAGATGGGCAAGCTGGGGCAGAAGGGGCTGATGCGCCATGGCCTCGGCGCGCTCGGCATCGGCCGGCCCCGCTGAACCTCGACCGACCATGAGCAACGCGACGTTTTGACAACGAAAGGACCGAAACCGACATGAGCCTGAAGATCCGCATGGCCCGCGGCGGCGCCAAGAAGCGCCCGTTTTTCCGCATCGTGGTGGCCGATTCGCGCAGCCCGCGCGACGGCCGCTTCATCGAACGCATCGGCTCGTACAACCCGATGCTGCCCAAGGACCACGCCGAGCGCGTGGTGATCATGGAAGACCGCGTGAAGCACTGGCTGGGCGTCGGCGCCAAGCCGTCGGACCGCGTGGCGCGGTTCCTCTTCGAGCGCAAGCTGGGGCCGAAGCCGGAGATCCCCAAGCAGACCCAGCAGCACCTGCCCAAGGCCGAGCGGCGCAAGCAGGAGAAGCCGGCGGAGGGCGCAGCGGCGCCCGCGGCGTCGGCGGCGCCGCCCGCGGCGGCGGCCAAGCCGGCGGCGGCCGAGAAGCCGGCAGGCTGAGGCGGCGGGCGGAAAGGTGCGCGCCATGCGCACGGCCACAACGACGCACGACCGGGCGAAGGGCGGCGAGGGACGCGGGCAAGCCTCCGCGCCCGCAGCAGCGCGCGTGTGCGTGGGCGTGATCGTGGGCGCGCACGGGATCCGCGGCGCGGTCAGGATCAAGAGCTTCACCGCGGCGCCCGCCGACGTCGCGGCCTACGGCGCGCTGACCGACGCGGCGGGCACGCGGCGCTTCGCGCTCAAGGCCCTCGGCGCCGCGCGCGGCGCGGTGCTGGCGGCGGTCGAGGGTATCGCCGACCGCGACGCGGCCGAGGCGTTGCGCGGCGTCAGGCTCTACGCCGAGCGCGGCGCGTTCCCGTCGCCGAAGGAGAACGAGTTCTACTACGCCGATCTCGTCGGCCTCGCCGCCGAGGCCGCGGACGGGGCCAAGCTCGGCCGCGTGCGCGCGGTCGACAACTACGGCGCGGGCGACGTGATCGAGCTCGAGCTCGCGGCCGGCGGCAGCGCGGCGCTGCCGTTCAACCGGCGGACCGTGCGTGCCGTGGACCTGGCCGGCAGCCGCATCGTGCTGGACCCGCCGGCCGAATTTCTGCCCAGCGCGGCCAAGGCCGCATCCGGCACGCGGAGGCGCACATGACCTGGCGCGCGGTGGTCCTGACCCTGTTTCCCGAGATGTTCCCGGGGCCGCTGGCCGTCTCGCTCGCGGGCAAGGCGCGCGAGGCCGCCTTGTGGTCGCTCGACGCGGTCGACATCCGCGGTTTCGCCGCCGACAGGCACAAGACCGTGGACGACACGCCGTTCGGCGGCGGGCCGGGCATGGTGATGCGCCCCGACGTGGTGGACGCGGCGCTCGACGCCGCCCTGTCGGCGCACGGCGCGCTGCCCGCGATCTACCTGACGCCGCGCGGCGCCCCGCTGACGCAAGCCCGGGTGCGCGCACTCGCTTCCGGCCCCGGCGCCGTCGTGCTGTGCGGGCGCTACGAGGGCGTGGACCAGCGCGTGATCGACCGGCGCGGCCTGGAGGAATTGAGCCTCGGCGACTTCGTGCTGTCGGGCGGCGAGCCCGCGGCGATCGCGCTGATCGACGCCTGCGTGCGCCTGCTGCCGGGCGTGGTCGGCGCGGCCGAAACCCTGGCCGAGGAGAGCTTCGAGCGGGGCCTGCTGGAATACCCGCATTTCACCCGCCCCGCGGAGTGGCAGGGCCTCAAGGTGCCGGAGGTGCTGCTGTCGGGGCATCACGAGAAGATTCAGGCTTGGCGGCTGGCCGAAGCCGAGCGGGCGACGCGCGAGCGCCGTCCGGACCTGTGGTCGCGCTACCGGGCGGCCTGACGAGGACTGCAACCATAAGGACCGTGTCATGAACATCATGCAGAAGCTGAACAGCGAGTTCGTGGAGAAGCTGACCGCCAAGAACAAGGTGCCCGAGTTCAAGCCGGGCGACACGCTGCGCGTGAACGTGAAGGTGGTGGAAGGCGAGCGCGAGCGCGTGCAGTCCTTCGAAGGCGTGTGCATCGCGCGCAAGAACGCCGGCCTCAACTCGGCCTTCACGGTGCGCAAGATCAGCTACGGCGAGGGCGTGGAGCGCGTGTTCCCGCTGTACTCGCCGCGGCTGGCGGGCATCGAGGTGCTGCGCCGCGGCGAGGTGCGCCGGGCGAAGCTGTATTTCCTGCGCGGGCGCACCGGCAAGAGCGCGCGCATCAAGGAGCAGCTCGCCTACCAGCAGATGCTGGAGCAGGCGATCGCCGAAGCGCCGGCCACGGCCGAGCTTTCGGCCGAGCAGGCCCAGCGCGCCGAGCGCAAAAAGGCCGCCCGCGCCGCCGGCAAGGCCGCGATGAAGGAGAAGAAGGACAAGAAGAAGGAGCGGACCGACTGACCCACGGTCGCCCGCCGGAGGAAACGCCATGGCCAGGCCGCGCACGTTGTTCGACAAGATCTGGGACGGCCACGTCGTCCACCGCCAGCCCGACGGCACCTGCGTGCTCTACATCGACCGGCACCTGGTGCACGAAGTGACGAGCCCGCAGGCCTTCGAGGGCCTGCGCGCGGCCGGCCGCAAGGTGCGCCGGCCCGACCTGACGCTCGCCGTGGCCGACCACAACGTGCCGACCACCGACCGCTCCAAGGGCATCGACGACCCGGAATCGAAGCTGCAGGTCGACACGCTGAGCGACAACTGCGCCGCGTTCGGCGTGCCGCTGTACAAGATGGACGACATCCGCCAGGGCATCGTGCACATCATCGGGCCCGAGCAGGGCTTCACCCAGCCCGGCACCACCATCGTCTGCGGCGACAGCCACACCGCCACGCACGGCGCGTTCGGCGCGCTGGCTTTCGGCATCGGCACCTCGGAGGTCGAGCACGTGCTAGCGACCCAGACCCTCCTGCAGCAGCCCGCGCGCAACATGCGCGTGACGGTGAACGGGCGCCTGCCGCGCGGCGTGACCGCCAAGGACATGATTTTGGCGGTGATCGGCAGGATCGGCACCGCCGGCGGCACCGGGCATGTCATCGAATACGCGGGCGAGGCGGTGCGCGCGCTGTCGATGGAAGGCCGCATGACCATGTGCAACATGACGATCGAGGCGGGCGCGCGCGCCGGCATGGTGGCGCCGGACGAAACCACCTTCGCGTACCTCAAGGGCCGGCCGATGTCGCCCAAGGGCGGCGCGTGGGAGCAGGCGGTGGCCCATTGGAAGACGCTGCCGTCCGACCCGGGTGCTGTCTACGACAAGGAAGCGGCGCTCGACGCCGCCGACATCGCGCCGCAGGTGACCTGGGGCACGAACCCGGAGCAGGTGCAGCCGATCACCGGCGCGGTGCCCGACCCGGCCCGGGAGAAGGACGAGATGCGCCGCGCCGGCATGGCGCGGGCGCTCGAGTACATGGGGCTCAGGCCCGGCACGCGGATGACCGACATCGCGATCGACACGGTGTTCGTCGGCAGCTGCACCAACGGCCGCATCGAGGATCTGCGCGAGGTCGCGGCCGTGGTGAAGGGCCGCAAGGTGAAGCCGGGCCTGCGCGCGCTCGCGGTGCCGGGCTCCGGCCTGGTCAAGCACCAGGCCGAGGAAGAAGGCCTCGACCGCGTGCTGAAGGACGCGGGTTTCGAATGGCGCGAGCCGGGCTGCTCGATGTGCCTGGCGATGAACGCCGACAAGCTCAGGCCGCAGGAGCGCTGCGCCTCGACCTCGAACCGCAACTTCGAGGGGCGCCAGGGCTTCGGCGGCCGCACGCACCTGGTAAGCCCGGCGATGGCGGCGGCGGCGGCGCTGACCGGCCGGTTGACCGACGTGCGCGAGCTCAAGTGACGCGCGCCGCGGCGTCGCAGGCGGCGGGTCCGGGGGAATTCGTGGAACCGAGCGACATCGCGCCCGCGCACCTCGGCCCGCCGCCGCAGGCGGCGCTCGCGGGCCTGGCGCCGCGCGCCGCCGCCGCGGCGCTCGACGCGCTGGCGATCATCGCGTTCATGCTCGCCGAATCGGTCGTGATCCTGAAGATCGTGGACATGTCGCTGGAGCGCGCGGTCGCGCCCTATTACCTGTCCACCATCGCGTTCATGTGGCTGTACTCGGCGGGCCTGGAAAGCGGGCGGCGCGGCGCCACGCTGGGCAAGCGGGCGCTGGGGCTCGAAGTGGTGGACCTCGCGGGCGAGCGGCCGGGCTTCGCGCGCGCGAGCCTGCGCTTCGCGGCGCGCGCGGCGACGTTCTTCGTGGGCTGGATCGCGATTCCCCTCACCCGGCGCCGCCAGGCGCTGCACGATCTCGTCGCCGGCACGCTGGTGGTACGCTCCGCCGCGCGGCCGCGCTGAGCCCCGCGGCAACCTGCGTCTAGGGAAGGAAAGCGATGAAGACCAACAAGAAGATGCTGATCCTGGCGGGCGACGGCATCGGCCCCGAGGTGATGACCCAGGTGCGCCGGGTGATCGACTGGTTCGACCGCCGCCGCGCCGTGCGCTTCGACGTCGAGGAGGGGTTGGTCGGCGGCGCGTCCTACGACAAGCACGGCACGCCCCTGACCGACAATACGCTGGCCGACGCGATGGCCGCCGACGCGGTGCTGTTCGGCGCCGTGGGCGGCCCGCGCTACGACACGCTGCCCTTCGAGCTCAGGCCCGAGCGCGGCCTGTTGCGCCTGCGCAAGGAGCTGGGCTTGTTCGCGAACCTCAGGCCCGCGATGGTGTTCGACGCGCTGGTGGAGGCCTCGACGCTGAAGCGCGAGGTGGTGCAGGGCCTGGATCTGATGATCATCCGGGAGCTGACGGGCGGCGTGTATTTCGGCGAGCCGCGCGGCATCGAGACGCTGCCGGACGGGCAGCGCCGCGGCGTCAACACGCAGGTCTACACCACCAACGAGATCCGCCGCATCGTGCGCGTGGCGTTCGAGCTGGCGAAGAAGCGGCGCAACCGCGTGTGCTCGGTGGAAAAGGCCAACGTGATGGAATCGGGCGTGCTGTGGCGCGAGGAGGCGACCTGGGTGCACAAGAACGAGTTCCCGTCGGCGGAGCTCTCGCACATGTACGCCGACAACTGCGCCATGCAGCTGGTGCGCAACCCCAAGCAGTTCGACGTGATCGTCACCGACAACCTGTTCGGCGACATCCTGTCGGACTGCGCGGCGATGCTGACCGGCTCGCTCGGCATGCTGCCTTCGGCCTCGCTCGGCGAGGTGGACCAGCAGGGCCGCCGGCGCGCGCTGTACGAGCCGGTGCACGGCAGCGCGCCCGACATCGCCGGCAAGAACGTGGCCAATCCGCTGGCCGAGCTTCTGAGCTTCGCGATGCTGCTGCGCTATTCCTTCGACCTCGGGGACGACGCGCGGCTGGTGGAAAGCGCGGTCGAGCGGGTGCTGGCGAGCGGCATGCGCACCGCCGACATCATGCAGCCGGGCGCGGCCCGCGTCTCGACCGTGGTGATGGGCGACGCGGTCCTGCGCGAGCTCGACAAGCAGGCGGCGTGATGGGAAGCAATAAGCCTTAAGCTGTCGGCTTACGGCTTGCCACTTACGGCTATCTCAGCTTCGGGTTCAGCGCGTCGCGCAGCCAGTCGCCAAGCAGGTTGACGGCGAGCACGAGCGTGGCCAGCGCGACGCCGGGGAAGATCACGATCCACCATTCCCCGGAGAACAGGAAATTGTTGCCGATGCGGATCAGCGTGCCGAGCGAGGGCTGGGTCGACGGCACGCCCACGCCGAGGAACGACAGCGTGGCCTCGGTCAGCACCGCCACCGCCAGGCCCACCGTGGCGATCACCAGCACCGGGCCCATCACGTTGGGCAGCACGTGCTTGACCATGATGAGCACGGGATGCAGGCCGATCACGCGGGCGGCCTGCACGTACTCCTTGCGCTTCTCCACCAGCGTGGAGGCGCGCACGGTGCGCGCGTAGTGCACCCAGTTGGAGATGCCGATCGAGAACACGGTGACGGCCACGGCCAGGCGGTCGTGCGCCTCGCCCGGCAGCACCGCGCGCGTCACGCCGTCGATCATCAGCGCGATCAGGATCGTCGGGAAGGTGAGCTGCACGTCGGCCACGCGCATGACGACCGACTCGGTGGCGCCGCCGGCGTAGCCCGCCAGAAGCCCGAGCGCGATGCCTACGGCCATGGCGAACAGCACCGACAGGAACCCCACGGCCAGCGACACGCGCAGCCCGTAGAAGATCGCCGACAGCATGTCGCGGCCCTGGTCGTCGGTGCCCAGAACGAAGCGCCAGGTCCCCTGTTCGTCCCAGACCGGCGGTTTGAAAGCGTCGATAAGCTGGAGCGAGCCCGGGTCCCACGGATCCTGCGGCGCGATCAGCGGCGCGAACAGCGCCGCCAGGATCAGCGCCGCGGTCGCCGCCGCGGCCAGCACCGTCACGCGCGAGGAGCGGAAGCTGTGCCAGATGTCGCTGTCGAGCGCGCGGGCGAGCAAGCCCCGATGGCCGGCGGCGGTCATACCCCGCGCTCCATCGCGCCGCGCTCGGCCCTGAGGCGCGGATCGACCAGGTAGTAGAGCAGGTCCACGACCAGGTTGATGCCGACGAACAGCAGCGCGATCAGCAGCAGGTAGGTGGACATCACCGGGATGTCGGCGAACTGCACCGCCTGCAGGAACAGGAGGCCCATGCCCGGCCACTGGAACACCGTCTCGGTGATGATGGCGAAGGCGATGATGGAACCCAGCTGCAGCCCGGTGATGGTGATGACCGGGATCAGCGTGTTCTTGAGCGCGTGGCCGAAATTGACCGCGCGGTTGGTGAGGCCGCGCGCGCGCGCGAACTTGATGTAGTCGGTGCGCAGCACCTCGAGCATCTCCGAGCGCACCAGGCGCATGATGAGCGTGAGCTGGAACAGGCCGAGGGTGATCGACGGCAGGACGATCGACTGCCAGCCGCTCGCGGTCAGAAGGCCGGTGCTCCAGAACCCGACCTTGACCGTGTCGCCGCGCCCGAACGTGGGCAGCCAGCCGAGCAGCACGCCGAACACCAGGATCAAGAGGATGCCGATCAGGAACGTCGGCAGCGAGATGCCGACCAGCGACAGCGCGAGGAACGCGCGGCTGAGCCAGTGCCGGGGCCTGAGGCCCGTGAACACGCCGAGCGGGATCGCGAACGCGAGGGCGAACAGCGCCGCCATGAACGACAGCTCGAGCGTCGCCGGCAGGCGCTCGGCGATCAACTGGTCGACGGGCCTGACCGTGCGCAGCGAGACGCCGAAATTCCCGGTCAGCACGTTGCCGGCGAAGCGCGCGAACTGCACCAAGAGCGGCTTGTCGATGCCCAGGTTCTCGCGCATGCGCGCGATGTCCTCGGCCGAGGTGTCCTGGCCGGTCATGCTGGCGACCGGGTCGCCGACGAACTGGAACACCGCGAAGGCGATCAGCGCCACGGCGACCAGCACCAGGAGCGACTGGATCAGGCGTTCGACGATATAGGCGATCATCTGAAGCGAATGGCCCCTCGGTCTAGGGCCTCGTCCTGAGCCTGTCGAAGGACGGGGCCCTCATGGTTCGACAGCCTCACCACGAGGGCCGTTCTTGCGCCGCCGGGAGCGGCCCCTATTTCATCGTCACGTGGTACCAGAGGAATTCGTTGCCCGCGTGCGCCTCGAGCTTGGCGACGCTGTCGCGCACGCCCCAGGCGATGGTCTGCTGGTGCAGCGGGATGTAGGCCGCGTCGTCGATGGTCTGGGTCCAGGCCTGCTTGATCAGCGCGGCGCGCTTGGCCTGGTCGGTCTCCTGGCCGATCTGGTCGATCAGCGCGTCCACCTTGGGATTGCAGTAGCGGCCGTAGTTGAACGTGCCGCCCGGCCTGGAGTTGCCTTGCGCGTCCACCGGCACACAGCGGTGCAGGAACTGCAGCGGGTTCCAGGAATCGTAGCTGCCCGGCGCCCAGCCCAGCATGTAGAAGCTGGTCTCGAACTTCTGGTATTCGCCGAACAGCACCGTGTTGGTCTTGGTGACCAGGTTCACCTTCACGCCGATGCGCTGGAGCATGCCGACCACGGCCTTGCAGATCGCCTCGTCGTTGACGTAGCGGTCGTTCGGGCAGTCGAGTTGCACCTCGAAGCCGTTGGGGTAGCCCGCGTCGGCCAGCAGCTTCTTGGCGGCGTCGGGGTTGAAGGGCAGGCGCTTGAACGAGGCGTCCCAGCCCTGGATGCCCTTGCCGATCATCATGGCCGATGGCTCGGCCATGTTGCGCATGACCGAGGTCTTGATCGCCTGGATGTCGATCGCCTGCAGGAACGCCTGGCGCACGCGCTTGTCCTGGAACGGGTTCTTGCCCTTGACCGAGGAGAACTTGAGCTCGCCGCGCTGCTGGTCGAAGCCGAAGAACACCACGCGCGTCTCGGGCGAGACGATCACCTTGGTGCCCTTGTTCTTGTTGATCTGGTCGATGTTCTGGACCGGCACCGGCTCCATGAAGTCGATCTGGCCCGAAATCAGCGCGGCGACGCGGGTCTGCGCCGAGGTGATGGGCGTGAACACCACCTCGGTGAGATTGTGCTTGTACTTGTCCCTGGCCCACCAGTCCTTGTTGACCTCGAACACGGTCTTGACGTCCGCCTCGCGGCTCTTGAGCTTGAACGCGCCGGTGCCGTTGGCGTGGATGGTGGCGAAGTTCGGCTGGTCCCCCTTCGAGGGGTCCGAGACCTCGGTCGCCTTGTTGTCGACCGCCCAGCCCTTGGAGTAGATGCCCCAGGTGGCCCATTCCACGTGCAGGATCGGGTTCGGCTTTTCGGTGACGAAGTCGACCGTGTGGTCGTCGATCTTTTTGACCTCCTTCACGCCGGGCAGGCGGCCTTTCAGCTCCGAGCCCTTGCTCAGCGCGCGCTGGGCCGAGAACACCACGTCGTCGGCGGTGAACGGCCTGCCGTCGTGGAACTTGACGCCCTTGCGCAGGTAGAAGCGCCAGCGCGTGGGCTCGGCGATCTCCCAGCGCTCGGCCAGCGCCGGCTCGATCGCCAGCGTCTTGGGATCGCGGCGGATCAGCCCCTCGTACACGTTCGACAGGATGCTGAGCGACAGCGTCTGGTTGCGCATGTACTGGTCGGCCGAGTTGAGGTCCCCCTGGCTCGCCCATTTCAGCGTCTTGGCGCCGGCCGGCGCCGCCAGAAGCGCGACCGTCGCCATCGCCGTGGCGAACGCCAGCCGCGCGGTGAAGCCGAAGCGCGGCGCCGTGCCGCGGTCGAACCCTGCCCGAAGCATGAACCCTCTCCCTTAATCTCCGACTCGCAGCCCGCGCGCCGGCTCGGATGCCGATTCCGCTTGTCGCCGCGGGCTTGCCGGCGCGCCTGACCGGCGGCAATGATACGGGCAGGCATTCGCCCAAGTCCAGACCGGCACGCGCCGGAGCGCGGCATTTCGCTTGGGTTCGCGGGGGACGGCATGGGATTCCTGTCGTGGATTCTGGTCGGGCTGGTTGCGGGCATTTTGGCGAAATTGATCATGCCGGGGCGCGATCCGGGCGGGATCGTGGTCACGGTCCTGATCGGCGTCGCCGGCGCGTTCGTGGGCGGATTCCTGGGCTCGCTGGTGGGCATCGGCAGCATCAGCGGCTTCAACCTGCCGACCCTGTTCACGGCGGTCGCGGGCGGCGTGATCGTGCTGTTCGTGTACCGGCAATTGCGCGGCTAGCCCCCCGCCGCGGCGCCCCCTTACGAATCCAGGGGCCTGCCCCCCGGAATCCGCGCTTTGACCCGGCACCGGCTTCGCGGTTTAATGGGGCGTAACCCGATTCCTCCAAGGAATACGAACACATGAAGCCGCTCGTGAACTCCCCGTCGGCGCGCGACATCGCCTATGTCGTCCACCCCTACACCAACCTGAAGACCCACCAGACCGAGGGGCCGCTGGTCCTGCGCGAGGGCAAGGGCGTGTGGCTGACCGACGACGCCGGCAACAGGTACATCGAGGGCATGGCGGGCCTGTGGTGCGTGTCGCTGGGCTACAGCGAGGAGCGCCTGGTCAAGGCCGCGACCGACCAGCTCCGCCGCCTGCCGTTCCAGCACTTCTTCACCGGCAAGTCGCACGAGCCGGGCATCGACCTGGCGGAGATGCTGATCAAGCTGGCGCCGGTGCCGATGTCGAAGGTGTTCTTCGCCAATTCCGGCTCGGAGGCCAACGACACGGTCGTCAAGCTGGTCTGGTACTACAACAACGCGCTCGACCGGCCGAAGAAGAAGAAGATCGTCTCGCGCCTGCGCGCCTACCACGGCGTGACCGTGGCGGCGGCGAGCCTCACGGGCCTGCCCAACAACCACCGCGACTTCGACCTGCCGATCGCCGGCATCGTGCACACCGAATGCCCGCACCACTGGCGCAACGCCAAGCCGGGCGAAAGCGAGGAAGCCTTCGCCACCCGCATGGCCGAGGCGCTGGAGCAGAAGATCCTGGCGGAGGGCGGCGCGGAGCAGTGCGCCGCGTTCATCGCCGAGCCGGTGATGGGATCGTGCGGCGTGGTGGTGCCGCCCAGGACCTATTTCGAGAAGATCCAGGCGGTCCTGAAGAAGTACGACATGCTGATGGTGGCCGACGAGGTGATCTGCGGCTTCGCGCGCACCGGCAACATGTTCGGCAGCCAGACCTACAACATCAAGCCCGACATCATGGTGGTGGCCAAGGCGCTGTCCTCGGCCTATCTGCCGATCTCGGCGGTGCTGGTGAACGAGGCGATCTTCCAGGGCCTGGTGCGCGAGAGCGAGAAGATCGGCGTGTTCGCGCACGGCTACACCTACAGCGCCCACCCGGTGGCCGCCGCGGTCGCGGTCGAGACGCTGAAGATCTACGAGGAGCGCGACATCGTCGGCCACGTGCGCCGCGTGGCGCCGCGCTTCCAGAACGGGCTGCGCAAGTTCGCGGGCCATCCGCTGGTCGGCGAGGTGCGCGGCGTGGGCCTGATGGCGGGCGTGGAGCTGGTGCGCGACAAGGCGGCCAAGCAGCCGTTCGAGCCCAAGCTCGGCGTCGGCGCCTACCTGGTCAAGCGCGCGCAGGCGCACGGGGCGATCCTGCGCTCGGTCGTGGGCGACATCATCTGCTTCAGCCCGCCCCTGGTGATCGACGAACGGGAGATCGACACGCTGCTCGACCGCTTCGGCAAGGCGCTCGACGACACGGCCGGCTGGCTCAAGCAGAACGGGCACGCCAAGGCCGCTTGACCGAGATCAAGGCGCCGGGAACAAGGCGCCGCTAGAAGGTGTCCGTATCGCGGGTGAGATGGCGGCCCTGACCGGCCGCTGCAGGGAGCGAGTGTGGACTACGAACGCTTTTTCAAGGACCAGCTTGCGGCGCTGCGCCGCGAGGGGCGCTACCGCGTGTTCGCGGATCTGGAGCGCCAGGCCGGGCGCTTCCCCCGCGCGCTGCGTCACGTCCCGCGCGAGGGCCACCCCGACCGCGTGGTCGAGGTGACGGTCTGGTGCAGCAACGACTACCTGGGCATGGGCCAGCACCCCGAGGTGCTGGAGGCGATGCGCGCCGCGGTCGCCCGGCACGGCGCCGGGGCCGGCGGCACGCGCAACATCTCGGGCACGCACCACCTCCTGGTCGAGCTCGAGCGCGAGCTCGCGGCGCTGCACGGCAAGGAAGCGGCGCTGCTGTTCACCTCGGGCTACGTGTCGAACCAGGCGGCGCTCGGCACCCTGGCGGCGCGGCTGCCGGACTGCGCGGTGTTCTCGGACCAGCTCAACCATGCCTCGATGATCCACGGCATCCGCGACAGCCGGGCCGAAAAGCGCATTTTCGCGCACAACGACCCTGAAGACCTGGACCGGCTGCTGGCGGCCGAGCCCAGGGACCGGGCCAAGATCGTGGCGTTCGAGTCGGTCTATTCGATGGATGGCGACATCGCGCCGATCGGCGCGCTGGCCGCGGTCGCGCGCCGGCACGGCGCGATGACCTACCTCGACGAGGTGCACGCCGTGGGCATGTACGGGCCCGGCGGCGGCGGCGTGTCGGAGCGCGACGGAGTCGCGGCCGGGATCGACGTGATCGAGGGCACGCTCGCCAAGGCGTTCGGCGTGATGGGCGGCTACATCGCCGGCTCGGCGGCGCTGGTCGACTTCGTGCGCAGCAACGCCGGCGGGTTCATCTTCACCACCGCCCTGCCGCCCGCGGTGGCGGCGGGCGCGCTGGCCGCGGTGCGCATCCTCAGGGGCGCGGAAGGCGCCGCGCTGCGGGCGCGGCAGCAGGAGCGCGCGGCGACGCTGAAAGCCCGGCTCGCCGAGGCCGGCCTGCCGGTGATGCCCTCGCAGAGCCACATCGTGCCGGTGCTGGTGGGCGACGCCGCGCTGTGCAAGCGCATCAGCGACCGCCTGCTCGACGAGCACGCGATCTACGTGCAGCCGATCAACTACCCGACCGTGCCGCGCGGCACCGAGCGGCTGCGGCTGACGCCGAGCCCGCTCCACGGCGACGCCGACATGGACCGCCTGGTCGCGGCCTTGCAGGCGGTGTGGCGCGGCCTCAAGGCCGAAGCCGCGGACTGATATCGCAGTTGCGAATCGTTCTCAATTAGACCTAGACTGTCCCGGTCTCCGCCTGATATGCCTGACCCTTGAGGTCAGGGACTGGACGGACCCGCGTGCCGATGTACCGCGACAACAGCCTGATTCCGATCGAGGCCGTGCGCCTGAGCGCGCTCGGGCGGCTGTTGCGCGGGCCCATGCGCTATGCGGCGCTCGCGGGCGAGGTCCGGCATTTCACCAGCCGCATGGTGGGGCCGTCGCTCGAGCTGCTCGGCACCTCGATCGAGCTCTTGCGCCTGGAAGGCCTGGTCGAGGCGGTCGAGGGCAAGAGCATGGAGGACGACGCGCTGCTGGCGATCACCGAGGCCGGCCGCGCCGCGTTCCGCGAGCTCATGCGCGCCAACGTGCGCGCGCCCGGCAGCGACATGGGCAAGCTGGTGCTAGCGCTCAAGCTCAAGTTCCTCGACCTGCTGGAGCCCGCCGACCGGCGCGAGGTGGTCGAAGGCATGATCGAGATCCATCGCGGCGAGAAGGCGCGGCTCGCCGATCTGCGCCGCGGCCTTTCCGGCGGCAGCGACGATCCGCTGCTGCGCTGGCTGGATCTGGAGATCGCGCAGGTGGACCAGCGCCTGGAGTGGTGCGAGCGGTTCCAGGCCACGCAGTGAACGTCCTTTCCCCCCAGGTCGATTGCATCGTCGATGCCAAGGCCGCCGTCGCCGAAACGCCGGTATGGAACGCGCGCGCGCAGGTCCTGTGGTGGGTCAGCATCTTCGAGCCGAGCCTGAACCGCTACGACCCCGCCACGGGCAAGAACACGGCCTACCGGATGCCGGCGCCGATCGGCTCGTTCGCGCTGCGCGAGACGGGCGGCGTGCTGGTGTCGCTGAAGACGGGCCTGCATTTTTTCGATCCGGGCACCGGCAGGCTCGATTTCGCCGTCAATCCCGACCCGGTTCCGGACCACCGGCTCAACGAAGGCAAGACCGACCGCAGCGGCAATGCGTTCTGGGTGGGCTCGATGAAGGACCCGATCGAGCCGTTCCGGACCGACTCCGCGTTCTTCCGCTTCGCGGCCGACCGCAAGCTGGAGCGCAAGATCGAGGGCGTCATCACCGCCAACGCGATGGCGTTCAGCCCGGACAACCGCACGCTCTACCGCGGCGATTCGCATCCCAGCATCCGCAGCGTGTTCGCGCACGACCACGATCCCGCGACCGGGGCGATCGGCAAGCCGCGCCTGTTCCTCGACACGCACGGGCAGGACGGGCGCGTGGACGGGTGCTGCGTGGACAGCGCGGGCTGCTATTGGGCGGCCTCGATCGACAGCGGCACGTTCAAGCGCTTCACGCCCGAGGGCAAGCTCGACCTCGTGGTCGAGGTGCCGGTGCTATGGCCGACCATGCCGGCGTTCGGCGGCAAGGATTACGACACGTTCTACTTCACGTCGCTGAGCCGCAGCGACGGGCGCAGGTCGCCCATAGGTCCCGACGGCGGGGTGTTCGTCATGCGCGTGCCGGGCATCACCGGCCTGCCCGAGGCAAGATTCAAGGGGTGAGCAGCTTCGCCATACGTTTCACTGAACGACCAAACAACCGTCATGGCCGGACTTGTTCCGGCCATCCACGTCGACTTCAGCGGCAAGATGTCGGCTCGTGACGACGTGGATGCCCGGGACAAGCCCGGGCATGACGAAAGCCGGAAGGGGCTTTCGTCATTTCCCCCGGAGCTTCGCCAGCCTTAAGCGCAGCGCGTTGAGCTTGATGAAGCCCTCGGCGTCGCGCTGGTCGTAGGCGCCCTGGTCCTCCTCGAACGTGACGTGCTTCAGGCTGTAGATGCTCTTGGGGGACTTGCGCCCGACCACCGCCACGTTGCCCTTGTAGAGCTTGAGGCGCACCGTGCCGGCGACGTGCTCCTGGCTCTGGTCGATCAGCGCCTGGAGCATGAGCCGCTCGGGGCTGTACCAGAAGCCGTAGTAGATCAGCTCGGCGTAGCGCGGCATCAGCTCGTCCTTGAGGTGCGCCGAGCCGCGGTCGAGCGTGATGCTCTCGATGCCGCGATGCGCGGCGTGCAGGATCGTGCCGCCCGGCGTCTCGTACACGCCCCGGCTTTTCATGCCGACGAAGCGGTTCTCCACCAGGTCGAGCCGGCCGATGCCGTTGGCCTTGCCCAGCTCGTTGAGCCGCGTCAGCAGCTTCGCGGGCGACAGCTTCCTGCCGTCCACCGCCACGGCGTCGCCGCGCTCGAACTCGATCTCGACGTAGTGCGCCTTGTCGGGCGCGTCCTCGGGCGAAATCGTGCGCTGGTAGACGAATTCCTCGGGCTCGTGCCAGGGGTCCTCGAGCGCCTTGCCCTCGCTCGAGGAGTGCAAGAGGTTGGCGTCGACCGAGAACGGCGCCTCGCCGCGCTTGTCCTTGGCGATCGGGATCTGGTGCTTCTCCGCGAAGTCGATCAGCTTGGTGCGCGAATCCAGGTCCCATTCGCGCCACGGCGCGATCACCTTGATGTCGGGCTTGAGCGCATAGTAGGTGAGCTCGAAGCGCACCTGGTCGTTGCCCTTGCCGGTGGCGCCGTGCGCCACGGCGTCGGCGCCCACCTGCTCCGCGATCTCGATCTGGCGCTTGGCGATCAGGGGCCGCGCGATCGAGGTGCCGAGCAGGTATTGCCCTTCGTACAGCGCGTTGGCGCGGAACATCGGGAACACGAAGTCGCGCACGAACTCCTCGCGCAAATCGTCCATGAAGATCTGCCGCACGCCCAGCATCTCGGCCTTCTTGCGCGCGGGCGCCAGCTCCTCGCCCTGGCCGAGATCGGCGGTGAAGGTCACGATCTCGCAGCCGTAGGTGACCTGGAGCCACTTCAGGATCACCGAGGTGTCGAGGCCGCCGGAATAGGCCAGCACGACCTTCTTCACGCCGCTCTTGTGCGCGCTGTGGTGCGTGTCGCCGGCCTTGATCTTGACCGCCATGTCCCGCTCCCGAGCCCGAAACGGCGCGCAGTATAGGGGCTGGCCCCCCGGGAGCAAGCCGTGGGTCAGTCCAGCTTGAACCCCTTGCGGCGCACGAACGCGCCGAAATCCGCGCGCTCGGGCCGGGCGTATTGCCGCGCCTTGTCCTCGGACCAGCCGTAGTGCTCGGCGCGGCCGTAGCGGGCCTCCTCGCGCTGCGCGCGGTAGCGGCGTTTCTTGTCGTAGCCCTCCACCAGCGCGCGCACGTCGCGGTCGTCGAAGCGGTCGGTGTGGAGCGTCGCGGCGAGCGGCAGGCGCGGGACGATGTGTCCTTCCGCCGCAGAATTGTCCATGGGCCAGCCCAGTGCCAGGCCCGCATAAGGGAACACATGCTCGGGCAGGCCGAGCAGGTGGCTTGCCTCCTCGGCCTTGTTGCGGATCACGCTCAAGGGGCAGCAGCCCAGCCCCGCGGCCTCGGCCGCCAGCACCAGCCAGCCGAGCACGATCGCGGCGTCGGTCGCCGCGTTGAAGAACGCGTCGAGATGGTCGTTGGCGAACGGCTTGCCGCGCCAGGCGTGCAGCTGGCGCTGGCGGCGGTTGTTCGCGCACACCACGAGCAGCGCTGGCGCGCTCGGCAGCCAGTCCATGTCCGGCATCAGCGCGTCGAGCTTCTTGCGCAGCGCCGGCTCGGCGACCATCACGATGTCGCGCTGCTGCAAGTCGCTCTTGCTCGGCGCCGACAGCGCGACGGCGCACACCAGGCGGATCAGCGCGGCGTCCACCGGCCGATCGAGGAAATGCCGGTGCGAGCGGTGCCGGGCCATGAAGGCGAGCACCTCGTTTCCGGCCGCCGCTTCCGGCGCGTCGGAGAAGCGCGCGTTCAAGGCGAAAGCCAACCGTGCGGCTGCGTCGCTCATTTTCCCCTCAACCCTTCGTTTCCAGCGCCGGATCGAGCGCGTGCTTGTAGGCTGTGAGCGCCTTCGCGCCGTTGGGCGAGAGCGCGTACACCCCGCGCTCCACGCGCTGGAACCAGCCGTAGACGTCGTCGCGCAGGATGTTGGCGGCCTTGGGCGCCCGCGCGCGGTCGCGCAAGTCCGCAGGGCTGGCGCGGCCGTCGCGCCGCAAGACCTGGGCGCAGCGCAGCGCCTCCTGCCGGTAGGCCGTGACGATGCCCACGCGCGCGACGCCGCCCACGTTGGGATCGCCCACGCGCTTGGCGTGCTCGCCCAGCAGCAGCCCGGCGCGGCGCTTGTCGACCCGCGGCCGGTACGGCACGGGATCGAGCACCACGTCCACCCCCTGTCCCGCCGCGCGGCGGCCGTGCACCAGCAGCAGCCCGAGGCCCAGCATGCGGCAGAGCTTTTTGGCGGCGCGGCCGTCGGGCCGCTTGCGCCAGGGCCCGCGCGCGCCGGCGCCGTCCACGGCGAGATACACCCGGTCGCTCAAGCCCAGCCGGTCCACGCCCTGCAATACCAGGTCGAGGTTGAATTTGCGCTTGAGCTCGACGATCGCGGGCGGCTCCTGGCCGCGCACGCCCACCACGTCGCAGCCCCGCACCTCGGCCTTCACCGCGTAGCCCTGCTTCTCCAGAAACGCCTTGACCGGCGCGTAGAGATCGCGCTCCGCCGGCTTCCCGGTCCGCGCCGCCACGGCGTCAGCGCTTCCCGTCGCCCTTGTTCTTCCGGCGCCCATTGCTTCGCCGGCGGGCCACGGCGTCGGCCAGGAGGCACATGATCTCGAACATCATCGTCGCGCCGACGATCGCCGTGTTGCCGGAGGGATCGAACGGCGGCGCGACCTCGACCACGTCGCCGCCCACGAGGTCGAGCCCCTGGAGCCCGCGCAGCATGGCCTGCGCCTCGGCGGTCGAATACCCGCCGATCTCGGGCGTGCCGGTGCCGGGGGCGTAGACCGGGTCGAGGCCGTCCACGTCGAAGCTGACATAGGTGGGGCCCGCGCCCACGACGCGCCGCGCCTCCTTGATCACCTTCTCGACGCCGAGCTTGAAGTACTCCTCGATGTAGATCACGCGGATGCCCTGCTTCTCGCCCCACTCGTTGTCCTTGGCGCTGTAGAGCGAGCCGCGGATGCCGATCTGCACCGTGCGCTTGGGGTCGAGCAGACCTTCCTCGATCGCGCGGCGGAACGGCGTGCCGTGCGTGTACTTGTGGCCGCCGAAATAGCTGTCCCAGGTGTCGGTGTGCGCGTCGAAATGCACCATGCCGACGGGCCGGCGCCTGGCGATCGCGCGCATGATCGGCAGCGTCAGCAGGTGGTCGCCGCCGGCGGAGAGCGGGATCGCGCCCGCCTGGTGCAGGCCCGCGTAGAACTTCTCGACCCGCGCCAGGGTGTCCTTGAGGTCCACCGGGTTGATCGGGCAGTCGCCCACGTCGCCGATGCGCGCCAGGTCGTAGGGGCTGATGCGGCTGACGTGATGGATCAGGCGCATCATGCACGAGGCCTCGCGCAGCGCGCGCGGCCCGTGGCGCGCGCCGGGGCGGTTGGTGGTGCCGCCGTCCCACGGCACGCCCGCGAGCGCGATGTCGAGGTCCTTTGCCTCGGCCGGCGGCAGGCGCATGAAGGTCGCCACGCCCGCGAACCGCGGCAGCACCGCGCCGCTGAGCGGACGCGGGTTCTTGGACGCCTTGGCGGCGGCGGGGGCCATGACCGTGCTCCGGCTTCGCTGCTATAAGGAAGGCAAGCTATAACCAGCGCCGGAAGCTGGGGCAACCGTCATCGCCGGCCGCGAATCGCCGGCGCGCCGTGGGGGACAGCGGGCTTGGACGACGGGTTCGATCTGGTGGTGGCGGGCGGGACCGCGGTGACGCCCGGCGGCGCGGTGCGCGCCGACATCGGCGTCGGCGCCGGCCGCATCGCGGCGATCGGCGACCTCGGCCGCGCCAAGGCGGCGGAGCGCATCGACGCTTCCGGCCTCCACGTGCTGCCCGGCGCGATCGACACCCAGGTGCATTTCCGCGAGCCGGGCGCCGAGCACAAGGAGGACCTGAACACCGGCACGGCCTCGGCCGTGCTGGGGGGCGTCACCTGCATGTTCGAGATGCCGAACACCAAGCCGCCCACGCTCACGCAGGCCGCGCTCGAGGACAAGCTCAGGCGCGCGCAAGGGCGGGCGTGGTGCGACCACGCGTTCTTCGTCGGCGCCTCGGCCGGCAACGTGAACGAGCTGGGCGACCTCGAGATGCTGCCGGGCTGCTGCGGCGTCAAGGTGTTCATGGGCTCGTCCACCGGCGGCCTATTGGTCGAGGACGACGAGACGCTGGAGAAGGTGCTGGGCCTGGGCTACCGCCGCGTGGCGGTGCACGCCGAGGACGAGCCGCGCCTGAAGGAGCGCCGGGCCATCGCCGAGCAGGCCAGGCACCCGCGCGCGCACCCGGAGTGGCGCGACGCGGAGACGGCGCTCAACGCCACGCGGCGGCTCATCGACCTCGCGCACAAGGTGCACCGGCGCGTGCACGTGCTGCACGTCACCACGGCGGAGGAGATGGAGCTCTTGGCCCGGCACAAGGACATCGCCACGGTCGAGGTCACGCCCCAGCACCTGACGCTCGCCGCGCCGGAATGCTACGAGCGGCTCGGCACCAAGGCGCAGATGAACCCGCCGATCCGCGACGAGCGCCACCGCGCCGGCCTGTGGCGCGCGGTCGCCGAGGGCGTGGTCGACGTGGTGGGCTCGGACCACGCGCCGCACACCGCCGAGGAGAAGGCGCTGGAATA